>Ga0214919_10001085_pt1 | contig 45605 bp, 9 predicted proteins | sample LL1503_MetaG_FD_177994 | JGI IMG/M metagenome (GOLD analysis project Ga0214919, IMG submission 177994) | Freshwater microbial communities from Lake Lanier, Atlanta, Georgia, United States - LL-1503 | ecosystem: Environmental > Aquatic > Freshwater > Lake | place: USA: Georgia | collected 2015-03-15 | reverse complement strand
GACTGTGAGATAGGGCGAGCCACCAACAGAGGCTGTGGAGTCATTACCATAGACGGCATCCACGCGAAGAACATTGCCCATACCGAACGCGTTGAGCTCAAGTGATGGTCCTGTTGCACCTCTTTGACCGGTGGGCCCCGATGGGCCTGCTGATCCTGTCGGCCCTACCGCTGTAGAACCTGGTCCAGTCGGCCCAGTCGCAGCATTCGCCGTGAGAGTCGTGTGGATATGGCTGTTCGTCGCTGCACGGAAATCAATTGTCATGGTTGCAGATGCGGCGAAGTTCGCATAGACTTTCACGCGGTATCTGTACGTTAGATCAGGAAGAACCGTATCAGGGACGTAATTCACATATGAGACAACATAGGGAGTGGAGTAAATCTGCACGGCTGAGGCGGAGCTGCCTGCCGCGATGAGTGTTTCTGTTGAACCAGCAGAATCTACGAAGTAAATATTCGTATAGAAAGTTACGGAAGTATCATCTGACGCTTGGGCGAAGAGATTTGTTGTCCAGAGTCCGCCAATTAACTCAACCGAGTCAGTGGATCCAGTGGGTGTTGTGAATGTCCCAAGAAGAACATCGTCGGTATTCTGTGAACCAGAGGTGATTGTGGTCTGTGTACCAGTGTTAGGTGTTCTTAGAAGTGTTCCTGACTGAGGAGCAGATCCGCCGGCTGTGTCAAAGAAGATGACGCGGCCTGTGCTCGTGCCTGCGGAGCCCATGTTGCCTGTTGGGCCTTGTTGGCCGGTCGCACCTGTTGAGGTGGCATCACCAGGGACTCCTTGCGCGCCCGTGGCTCCAGTAGGTCCATCTGCACCTGTAGCACCTGTGTTTGCAGCCTCGCCGCCAACTCCCTGAGGTCCAGTGTAGCCAGTTGGTCCATCGGCACCTGTTGCACCTTGGTCACCTGGTACACCTCTTATTGAAGCGCCAGTTGGACCGACCGCGCCTGTATTGGTGGCTGAGCCAGGGAGGCCGCGAGGACCTGTCCATCCTGTAGGGCCGTAGGGCCCAGTCGCACCGGTATTTGATGCAGAACCGGCAGGTCCTGTGGGGCCGACATTGATATAGAGCTCCCAGTAGGTGGCGGATGTGGAAGGCTGATTGCCTGCGTTTCCTAGGATACATGCATATGCATTGTAATTAATCGTATCAATGACTATATCGTTTACATCATATTCTCTTTCAGAATCCCATAGACCGGTTGGATTGAAGAATCCTGCAGGGCCTGTGGTGCCTGAGGGACCGGTCGCACCGAGATCGCCTGGAATGCCTTGGAGGCCAGTTGGGCCAGTTGAGCCGTCAGCGCCTGTGTTTGTCGCAGAACCATCTATGCCGGCAGGACCGGTCCAGCCTGTTACACCGATTGGACCTCTTAGGCCAGTGGGGCCTGTACTGCCCTTGAAGCCGGCCTCACCTGTAGGCCCTGTTGCACCTGTTAAAGTGGCTTCTCCAGGAATACCCTGGCTTCCTGTTGGCCCAGCCTCACCAGTAGGGCCTGTTGTACCTGTCCCAGATGCACCACCCCCGCCCACCTGTGGCCAGGCAGTTGGATATCCTTGGAAATAGCTCATGGAAAACACCGTAGATCCATCAAACGTGACGCTGATATTTCCAGTCCCGCCGTTATTGTTGTTTAACAGAGTATATCCATAGTTTAGAGTTTCACCGAATGTTGGGAATGTGCCACTTCCATTCGACGTACTTATAACGAGTGGTCCATTAATTGGAGGATCGCCTGAATATACTACCTTCAAGTATTGTGTCTGATTTGGATATGGTGCACCATTTGTCACAGGATAAATATTTGTATCAGTATTATCGTCTGTGATGTAAAAGGACCATTTGGCGACAGGCCCGCTTGTAATAGAGATTCCTGTTTGAGGCTGTTTTGGCCCATATAGGAGACCAGATGATATGTCAAAATAAAACTGGCCGAGAGAACCTGTTGAATTTGTGGGAGCACCTTCTGCAGATATTGTGCCAGGGCCGGCTGGGCCAGTAGGTCCTGTGCTTCCTGCACCTTCTCCACCTGAACCCGCGGGGCCAGTAGGGCCAGTAGGGCCTTCTCCACCACCTCCTGTTCCTGCAGCAGCAATATTATACGAAACTGTATATGGCGAAGGGCCTGTTAAAATATCAGTAGTTATGGGTGTGCCTACTAAGGTATGCTGACCTGTAGGTGCAGCTGTCACCGTATTTACATAGAATGAAACAGTTAGAGATCCATTTGTAATAGTGAAAAGGACTGGAAGGCTCACAATCAAAGTAGATATAGTATTAAACATAGGTGCCTGATTTGTTCCGTAGGCATCTACTGTATTTATATTAAGAACAGTATTACCGCTTGAATCTGTCGCATAATATAAATTGCCAGATTCCTCTGGGCTTTCTGATGCGATCCATGTGGACGAACTGCCGAGAGCACGAGCGCCTGTGGGGCCGATATGCCCAGTTGGACCGGTTGACCCATTTCCTTGCACTTCAAATCCAATACTGTATGATGCGCCCGCCGAGCCAAAGGAGCCAGTTCCTGATAAAAACGTCACTGTGGGAGAATAGAGATATGCGTGACCGCCGGCATAACCAAAACTGATTGTTCCAAGAGAATAAATTCCAATGTTATATGGATCAGCTTTATCTATAATTTGTATGACTATGCTACTTGTTGAACTAGCCGCTATTAAGTAAGTCATATAAGGAGTCCAGTCATAACCATTATCATCAATCGCATAGATCTGAAGACTTGAGAGACTATCAATTGATGTTGCGCCACTTATTATGAACCATCCTGCAGGACTGCTGTTAAATATATGCCATGAACCCGTGGTCATTGACAGAGCTGCATCTCCTGCTGGACCCGTTGCACCCGTTGCACCCGTTGCACCCGTTGCACCATCGGCACCTGCTCCACCTCCCTGAGCCGATCCATACGTAATAAGTCCTTCACTTATATCATAATATAGTATATTTGATCCACTCGCATCCTGTAACCCAGGCGCGTAAACCTGACCATCCTTCGCAACCTTGTATAAAAGTGTTCCGCCAGAAAGATTGAGAGTCTCACCGATTCCAAGACCTGAGCGGAACTCAAATGCCGTATTATTAGCGGCCTCTGCCCCAAACACAAACGTGTTATCAGAAGCTGATCCATAGGTCGCAAACATATTTGTGTAATCACTAGTCTTTGCAATAGAGAACATTATGTTACGAGCAGAATCGCCAGAAGTATAGTGATACGCTGTGGTCGTTGCGTTACCCGCGTCAAAATTCTCGTTCACACTGAAGCCATTCGAACCATGTGAGTAGAATCTCTGTCCATTTAAATCAAAGGTATTTGTCACAGTCATATTATTCGCGGTGAGGGTTGAGCCGTCGAATGTGAGGTTTGAAGATCCTGCAACAGAGCCTCCACTATTATAGAGAACCTCGGTATTAGAACCGCCAATGGGGCCTGGAGCACCTGTTGGACCATCAGCACCTGTTGATCCAGTACTACCAGAGCCAGCAATATTATACGATACTGTGTAGGGGCTCGCATTTGTAAAAGTATCATCGTGAATATTCACACCATCTATTGTGATTAATCCTGGTAGACCTGGGGATATAGTATTTATACGTAAAGATATATCAACTGTACCGTCGGTTGCTGTGAATATTACAGGAATACCTGCATTCGCTAAACCTGTCATCGTAGTAAACATATTACTCTGGTCATTGCCGTTTGAATCTATGAGACTAATAATAATCGTGCTAATATTTGTAATATTATCTCTTCCGTGCGAAAAGTTTCCTGAAGTGACCGAAGATTGAGTGTAAGTCCATGACGATGATGTTCCAACACCTCTTGCGCCAATGGGCCCAGTGGGGCCAGTGGATCCTGCTGCAAAAAGAGCCCATGCTAACGCGTCGTTCGCGGGTGATGCTAGAGAATTCCCATCGCTATTAATTTTAATATAGCTTCCACCTGCGTCAGAAACAATATCAACATTCTGGGTATATGATACATAAAGGGAATCCCATGCACCTCTCCAAACAACTCCTGGTCCAGTAGACCCCGTAGGTCCAGTCTCACCTGTTGGGCCCGTTTCGCCAGTGGGTCCAGTCTCGCCAGTTGGGCCCGTTTCGCCAGTTGGGCCCGTTTCGCCAGTGGGTCCAGTCTCGCCAGTAGGACCAGTCTCTCCTGTTGGTCCAGTCTCGCCAGTTGGTCCAGTCTCACCTGTTGGACCAGTCTCGCCTGTAGCACCAACTTCTCCAGTGGGTCCAGTCTCACCAGTTGGGCCCGTTTCGCCAGTAGGACCAGTCTCGCCAGTTGGCCCAGTCTCACCTGTTGCACCAGTCGCGCCAGTGGGTCCGTCAATTCCATCCAAATTCACATTGTATATTTGTGAAGTAAAAGATCCCTTGATATTTGTAATAGAGCCAATTGTTAGTGAATCTAGAATATAGCTTACAACGCGACCTTCAAACTGATTTGCCGAGTCTGTAGAATCAACTACAATAACTGAGTTACCTGTGATATAGGATAGACCACTTGCAACTGTTAGCATAACAGAACCACTTTCAGGCACAGGTGTCTCAGCAGCTATTGTGGCAGTTAGATATTTATCTCCAGAAGCCCCTGTTGCACCAGTTGGACCAGCTTCTCCAGTAATGCCTGTTGAGCCAGTGGGTCCATCAATACCATCTAAACTCACATTGTATATTTGCGCAGTAAAAGATCCCTTGATATTTGTAATAGAGCCAATTAATAGTGTACCACTATTATAGCTTACTACGCGACCTTCAAACTGATTTGCAGAGTCTGTAGAATCAACGACAATTACTGAGTTACCTGGGATATAGGCTAGTCCACTTGCAACTGTTAGTGTAAGTGAATTGCCTTCTACTGGCACAGGTGTTTCGGTAGCTGTTGTAGCTGTTAGGTATTTATCACCTGCCATGCCTGTTGGGCCAGTCTCGCCAGTGACGCCTTGCATACCAGTCTCGCCAGTAGGTCCAGTCTCGCCAGTTGCACCCATTTCGCCAGTGGGACCAGTCTCACCAGTTGCACCAACCTCGCCAGTAGGTCCAGTCTCCCCTGTAGCACCAACTTCTCCAGTGGGGCCAGTCTCGCCTGTAGCACCAACTTCTCCAGTAGGTCCAGTCTCCCCTGTAGCACCAACTTCTCCAGTGGGGCCAGTCTCGCCTGTAGCACCAACTTCTCCAGTAGGTCCAGTCTCCCCTGTAGCACCAACTTCTCCAGTGGGCCCAGTCTCGCCTGTAGCACCAACTTCTCCAGTGGGGCCAGTCTCGCCTGTAGCACCAACTTCTCCAGTAGGTCCAGTCTCGCCTGTAGCACCAACTTCTCCAGTAGGTCCAGTCTCTCCTGTAGCACCAACTTCTCCAGTAGGCCCAGTTTCACCAGTTGGGCCAACCTCGCCAGTGGGCCCAGTCTCTCCTGTAGCACCAACTTCTCCAGTGGGACCACTTTCACCTGTAGCACCAACCTCGCCAGTTGGCCCAGTTTCACCAGTTGGGCCAACCTCGCCAGTAACGCCCTGCATACCAGTCTCGCCAGTTGGGCCAACCTCGCCAGTAGGTCCAGTCTCACCTGTAGCACCAACCTCGCCAGTGGGACCAGTTTCACCAGTAGCACCAACCTCGCCTGTTGGGCCAGTCTCTCCTGTTGGTCCAGTAGAACCCTCTATGTTATATGATACTATGTATGGATTCGCATCAGTAAAACTAGCATCGTGTATATTAATACCATCTATTGTGAATAATCCTGGTAGACCTTGAGCTACAGTATTTATACGTAAAGATATAACACCTGTACCGTCGGTTGCTGTGAATATTACAGGTATATCTGCATTCGCTAACCCTGACATCGTATTAATCATATCGGTCTGGTCATTTCCATTAGAATCTACCACACTAATAATAATAGTGCTAATATTTGTAATATTGTCTCTTCCATGAGAAAACTTTCCTGAAGTTACTGAAGATTGAGTGTAAAGCCACGACGATGATGTTCCAGCACCTCTTGCACCAGTCGGCCCATCTTCCCCTGTTGACCCTGTAGATCCTACTGATGCAAAAAGAGCCCATGCTAGTGAGTCATTCGCGGGGGATACTAGAGAATTTCCATCACTATTAATTTTAATATAACTTCCACTTGCATCAGAAACAATATCAACATTTTGTGTATATGATAAATAAGCAGAAGACCACTCTCCTCTCCAAACAACTCCTGGGCCTGTAGAACCCATCTCACCTGTTGGTCCAGTCTCACCTGTAGCACCAACCTCACCTGTTGGACCAGTTTCGCCTGTTGGACCAGTTTCGCCTGTAGCACCAACCTCGCCTGTTGGTCCAGTCTCACCTGTTGGTCCCGTTTCGCCAGTAGGGCCAGTCTCGCCAGTTGGACCAGTTTCTCCTGTTGGGCCAGTCTCACCTGTAGCACCAGTCGCGCCAGTAGGTCCGTCAATACCATCCAGATTCACATTGTATATTTGTGAAGTAAAAGAACCTTGTATATTTGTAATAGAGCCAATTGTCAGTGCATCTAGAATATAGCTTACAACGCGACCTTCAAACTGATTTGCAGAGTCTGTAGAATCAACTACAATGACTGAGTTCCCTGTGATATAGGCTAGACCACTTGCAACTGTAAGTGTAACAGAACCACTTTCAGGCACAGGTGTCTCAGCAGCTATTGTAGCGGTTAGGTATTTATCTCCAGCCGCCCCTGTTGCACCAGTTGGACCATCGATGCCTGTAGGACCAGTTGCGCCAGTGGGTCCGTCAATACCGTCCAAATTCACATTGTATATTTGTGCAGTAAAAGATCCCTTGATATTTGTAATAGAGCCAATTGTTAGTTGATCTACAATATAGCTTACCACGCGACCTTCAAACTGATTCGCAGAGTCTGTAGAATCAACTACGAGAACCGAGTTACCTGTGATATAGGCTAATCCAGTTGCAACTGTTAGTGTAACTGAACCACTTTCTGGATCTGGTGTCTCAGCTGCAGTTGTAGCTGTTAGGAATTTATCACCTGCCATGCCAGTCTCTCCTGTAGCACCCATTTCGCCAGTAGGTCCAGTTTCACCAGTAGCACCCATTTCGCCAGTGGGACCAGTCTCTCCTGTAGCACCCATTTCACCTGTTGGGCCAGTCTCTCCTGTAGCACCCATTTCGCCAGTGGGACCAGTCTCTCCTGTAGCACCCATTTCGCCAGTGGGTCCAGTCTCACCAGTAGCACCCATTTCGCCAGTGGGCCCAGTCTCTCCTGTAGCACCCATTTCGCCAGTGGGTCCAGTCTCTCCTGTTGGGCCAGTTTCGCCAGTAGCACCCATTTCGCCAGTAGGCCCAGTCTCTCCTGTTGGGCCAGTTTCGCCAGTAGCACCCATTTCGCCAGTAGCACCCATTTCGCCAGTAGGCCCAGTCTCTCCTGTAGCACCAGCCTCGCCAGTAGGCCCAGTCTCACCAGTAGCACCTATTTCTCCAGTGGGTCCAGTCTCTCCTGTAGCACCAGCCTCGCCAGTGGGCCCAGTCTCTCCTGTAGCACCCATTTCGCCAGTGGGACCAGTCTCTCCTGTAGCACCAGCCTCGCCAGTGACGCCTTGCATACCAGTCTCTCCTGTAGCACCAGCCTCGCCAGTGGGTCCAGTCTCTCCAGTAGCACCAACCTCGCCAGTAGGTCCAGTCTCTCCTGTAGCACCAGCCTCGCCAGTGGGCCCAGTCTCTCCTGTAGCACCAGCCTCGCCAGTGGGACCAGTCTCTCCTGTAGCACCAGCCTCGCCAGTGGGACCAGTCTCTCCTGTAGCACCCATTTCGCCAGTGGGTCCAGTCTCTCCTGTAGGACCCATTTCGCCAGTAGGACCCATATCACCTGTAGCACCAGTCTCGCCAGTTGGACCATCAGCACCAGTCGCACCTACTGATGCAAATACAGCCCATCTAACTAAATCATTCGAAGGTGAACTTCCTGAATTTCCATCTCCAGCAATCTTAATATATGCTCCACCTGCATCAGTCACTATATCAACATTGCTTATATACGTTCCATAATTAGCATCCCATGCTCCTCTCCAAATAACTCCTGGACCTGTGGCGCCTCTCTCGCCTGTGGCACCTTTCTCGCCTGTAGCACCAGTAGGCCCATCAATACCATCGATATTCACATTATAGACGCGAGAGGCAAAAGAACCCTGGATATTTACAATAGAATCTACTACGAGCGATCCTGCAGAATAACTCTGAACACGCCCCTCAAACCGATTCGCCCCATCAGTGGAATCAACAACAACCACTGAATTACCTGTTATATATGCAAGATTGGTCCCAACCGTCAGCGTAACTGATCCACCAAGAGTGGGAGCAGGTGTTTCGGGAGCTGTTGTCGCCGTCAAATATTTATCCCCAGCACCTGTTACACCAGTTGGACCAGCCACTCCTGTAGGACCAGTCGCGCCAGTCGGCCCGTCAATTCCGTCTAAATTCACATTATACACTTGCTGACTAAAAACCCCCTGCACATTTACAATAGAATCTATCACAAGTTGGTCTACACTATAACTCTGCACCCGCCCCTCAAACCGATTCGCCGAGTCACTCGAATCGACCACAATCACCGAATTTCCCGTAATATACGCCAATCCCTCTGACACAGTTAACGTTACAGAGCTACCTTCCACTGGAACCAATGTTACAGAAGAAGTAGCCGTCAAATACTTATCACCTGCGGGGCCCGTTCCGCCAGTTAGTCCTGTAGGACCAACCATGCTGAACGCTGGTGGCCATGACATTCTATTAAAGGCCCAAAGATTTTATAAATCATTGGGCTTTTTATTAAGGTTTTAAGGTTTTAAGGCTTTGGTCCATAAAACATTCCTGTGCTTAGATCAATATAGAAATCTCCAGAAACACCAATTTCAGGTGCAGGAGCTCCTGAACCGCTATAAATTTTCGTACCCGCTGATCCTGAAGGACCTGAAGGTCCTATAGGCCCTGAAGGGCCTGAAGGTCCTGAAGGTCCAGAGGGACCGGTTGGCCCTTCAGGGCCAGAGGGCCCTAAAGAGCCAGAGGCACCTGTCATCCCCTGTTGCCCAGTAGGACCAGTCATCCCAGTCTGTCCCTGAATACCAGTCGGTCCAGTCATCCCAGTCTGTCCCTGAATACCAGTCTGTCCCTGAATACCAGTCTGCCCCTGAATACCAGTCGGTCCCTGAATACCAGTCGGTCCAGTCTGCCCTTGTTGGCCTGTTGGCCCTGTCTGCCCTTGTTGGCCTGTTGGCCCTGTCTGTCCCTGTTGCCCAGTCGGCCCTGTCTGTCCTTGTTGCCCAGTTGGCCCAGTCTGTCCTTGTTGGCCTGTTGGCCCAGTCTGCCCTTGTTGGCCTGTTGGCCCAGTCTGTCCTTGTTGGCCTGTTGGCCCTGTCTGTCCTTGCATACCAGTGGGACCAGTCTGTCCCTGAATACCAGTGGGACCAGTCTGCCCCTGTTGCCCAGTAGGGCCAGTCACTGTTGAATCTGCACCCTTTTGCCCAGTTGCACCCGTTTCCCCTTTCATGCCTGTGGGTCCAGTAACAGTAGAATCAGCGCCAGTAGGGCCCATAGGTCCAGTTGCAGAATTGGCAAGTAGAGTCGTATGTAAATGGCTTAGGGTAGAACCTCTGAAATATACACTCAAGTTATTTGTATTCGTAAATACACCATACAGCTTAACGCGCATAGAGTATGTTAAATCTGGAAGAGTTATTTCAGGAACATACAAGGAATAAGTATACAATCTTTGAATAGAATATACTGGCCGCGCATTTGTATTTGACCCAGCTACAACCAAGGTTTCATTATTACTTGAGTCAACTGTATATACACTAAAATAGTATTTGACATTTCCTAAATCATCGTCTGAGCTTGCATATATATTCATATCCCATAGACCTGCCATTATATAAAGGGAATCAATTGCAGCTGTTGTTAGGCTTCCTAATAAGAAAGAATTATTCGCAGTTACTGCCCCTGATGTCAAGGTTGTCTGGCTTGTTATATTTGGTATTACTATGAGACTTCCTGAGCCTGGGGCAGATTGGCTTGTCATATCAAGAAAGAAGGCTTTGCCACCTGAAATACCATTTAACCCAGCTTGTCCTGTTGGCCCCATGGGGCCTGTCGTGGTTGAGTCAGCGCCTGTTGGCCCTGTTGCACCTGTTGGCCCAGTCTGCCCCTGCAAACCTGTTGGCCCTGTCTGCCCTTGCACACCTGTTGGCCCTGTCTGTCCCTGCACACCTGTTGGCCCAGTCTGTCCCTGAATACCAGTAGGCCCAGTCTGCCCCTGTTGTCCTGTTGGCCCTGTCTGCCCTTGTACACCAGTAGACCCAGTCTGCCCTTGTTGGCCTGTTGGCCCAGTCATCCCCTGTTGCCCAGTAGGACCAGTCTGCCCTTGTTGGCCTGTTGGCCCAGTCATCCCCTGTTGCCCAGTAGGACCAGTCTGCCCCTGTTGCCCAGTAGCGCCAGTCTGTCCCTGAATACCAGTGGGACCAGTCTGCCCTTGTACACCAGTAGACCCAGTCTGTCCCTGCACACCAGTAGACCCTGTCTGTCCTTGTACACCAGTAGACCCTTGCACACCAGTAGGCCCTTGCACACCAGTCGGCCCAACAACCCTTCCAACATCACTGAATGGTGCAGGGAATGGGTTCAGTGCAGAATATACTGCAGAAGGAGAGCTTGAAGTAACTGTTTGAATTCCAGCAGTATCTGTAAGATAGGCTGCAGAAGAAGCTACATTTAATAGCATCTGAGTTCCAGAAACTACTGTATATGGTGCAACAGGGACTGTAATTGTGCTCTGTGAAATACTGTATAAGACCGACATTGTCACGCGAACATTCGTCATATAGCCATTTAGATAACTTGTAGGAGTATTTGCGCTAGAATACCATGCACCTACAGTATTAAGAGTATTAGAGAAATTATAAGGTGCTCCATATGCATCTATATCATTTGCGCTGGTTGAACATTTCACACCATTCATCCACATGGTGAAATTATTCGTGACTCCTGATGCACTGCGTTCTAGTACAATATTGTACCATGTGGCAGTCTGGAAACGATTTCCGTTAGATGGAACAACGAAATATATTGCACCAGAGGTGTTTGCTCTGAGCTGTATACTATCCTGATTCGTAGGGAATCCAGTGCTTATGAATAATTGGAATGGCGCAAAGTTGGGTGAGGCTGGCGTTACGGTAAATCTCGATCCTAAGAGACCATCCCCATCTGTGACTGTGTTAAAATAGACCCAGAATTCTACGGTGAAATTTGTGGTTCCTAGAGTCACGCCTGAGGAGGCGGTGAGATATTGATTCGATGTTTTTACAAAGTTCACACTACCGCCCAGACTTCCTTGAAAGACTTGTAGGCGACCTGTGTCATTTTGAATTAGACCGTCGCCGAGTGTTAATGAAGATGTGTCATAGGAGTTTAGCGCGGCTGCGTTGGCGACATTTCCTACAATGAATGTTCCGTGCAGGCCTGTTGGACCTGTGGGACCTGTGGGTCCTGTTGTACCTGTTGGACCTGTGGGTCCTGTTGGTCCTGTTGGTCCTGTTGTACCAGAGGGGCCAGTCATGCCAGTTGAGCCTTGTAGACCAGTTGGCCCCTGTTGTCCAGTAGGTCCCTGTTGCCCAGTCTGCCCTTGTTGCCCAGTAGATCCAGTCTGTCCAGTTGACCCCTGTTGCCCAGTAGGTCCAGTCTCCCCCTTTTGCCCAGTAGGTCCTATAGATCCAGTAGGACCGTCAATACCATCCAAATTTATATTATAGATTCTTGAAGAAGTGAATGAACCAGTCATATTTGTTATAGAATTAATGACTAACGAAGTGCCAGAATAACTATACACGCGGCCCTCAAAACTATTGGCAGGGCTTGTAGAGTCAATCGCGATGACTGAATTCCCTGTAATGTATGCGAGACCTGCTCCAACTGTAAATGTTACAGAGCCTCCCTGCGTAGGTGATACTATAACTGAAGAACTTGCAGTTAGATATTTGTCGCCGGCTGCGCCCGTGGCTCCAGTGGATCCTGTAGATCCTTGGCCCGTTGATCCAGTAGGCCCATCAATACCGTCCAAATTCACATTATATGTTTTTAGTCCACTAAAGCTACCGAGTATATTTGTGATTGAATCAACAACAAGAGCACCTGCTGAATAACTATAGACACGCCCCTCAAAACTATTATTTGCGTTAGTTGAATCTATCACTAAGACACTATTGCCTGTAATATATGAAAGATTACTCGCAACTGTTAAAATAACCTGAGACCCTGGTGTGGACGATGGTGTGATATTAACAGCAGTCGTAGTGGCCGTTAGATATTTATCTCCAGCAATACCTGTTGCCCCTGTTTGCCCCTGTTGCCCAGTTGGCCCTGTTTGCCCTTGCTGCCCAGTTGGCCCTTGCTGCCCCTGTTGCCCAGTTGGCCCAGTCATGCCTGTCGCGCCTATTGCACCTGTATTACCTGTAGGCCCCTGTTGACCAGTTGGCCCAGTTGCACCTGTCATGCCACTAGGGCCAGTCATGCCTGTCGCACCTATTGCACCTGTATTACCTGTCATGCCTGTGGCCCCTGTTCCTCCACCCCCTCCTCCAGAAGCGTTTTGAAAATATAAGAATCTTCCTAACTGCGCGTCAGTCCATGTTATGCTAATAATATTATCAGCCTCAGTTAATACGGGCAATCCATTCGCGTTTAATTCATATACATAGCCAGGCGATTGATCATTCGGGCCACCGCCAGAAAATCCCTGAGATGTATCAATAACCGCGTTAAATCCACTGATATCCTCTAACACAACTTCACACGAATCTATGGTTTTATTTGATACACTGTATATACGAAATACATAGCCTGATGGAGAGTTTCCAGTCCACATACCAGGGGCAATTGTTGTACAATCATACTGTCCCGTAGAATAATACTGTGGAACCGATGAGCCTCCCTGTGTAAGGAGTGAAAAAGTTGCACTATACAAATTTGGTGTTCCAGTTGAAGAAACATTTGTATAATACACATTCAAACAAATGGGGGGTGAAAGCGGCATCTACCGTAAAATACATAATTTAAGTGTGTCTATCTTCTAGCGTGAACAGATTAATTTAATACTGCTAGATATAAGTAAAACCCATATCCAGATGTATCATTTGCACTTCCAGAAAAATTGGTACCACTAAATGATGCTATACTAAGTACCGCAGAACCAGATGCGTAAGTGATAGCTGTCATATAATTTCCAGAATTTAAACCTGTTGGGATTGGATACATTTTATATACAGAGCCATTCCATGCATATAATACACCTTGAATTAAAGGAAACACGGGGGGTGTATATGCACTTGTAAAAGTGATTGATAAAGTACTGGCTATCGCAGAAACAGAAGATACATTTGAAGCCCATGTACTCGCTGAACCAGCGCCTGTATTTAACCACGATTGTGTAGCAACATCAATTAAGCCTGCATTAGACTTTAGCTTTATAATACTATAGTTTATGGTCCCACCAGAAGGCGCTGCCCAGATTGTGTCATAGTTAGTTCCAGAATTCTTAGTGAGTACATAGCCCGTTGCACCACCTGTCGGGACTCCCTGTCCAGCCGCACCCGCTGTCCCTGCGGGACCAGTGGGCCCAGTAACATTAGAAGAAGGGCCGGTCGCGCCGGTTGGTCCAGTTCCAACAGCGCCAGTAGGGCCTTGCGCACCAGAAGGCCCTGTGGTAGTCGATGCTGCGCCCGTAGGTCCAGCTGGCCCTGTTCTGCCAGTAGGTCCAGTTACAGTTGATGCCGCACCAGTAGGTCCTGTGGTTGATGCTGCGCCAGTGGGGCCAGTGGAGCCAGTGACAGTTGATGCTGCACCAGTGGGGCCAGTGGAGCCAGTGACAGTTGATCCTGGCCCAGTAGGCCCCGTAGTTGATGCTGCACCAGTGGGGCCAGTGTAACCAGTTCCGCCACCTCCTCCTCCCCCTGTGGCACCTGTAGGCCCCTGAAGACCACCATATGCTAAAACGTTCCAGCGAGAAGAACCATTACCTATTTTAAAAAGATTTGTATCTGTTTCAATGCCCATTTCTCCGGCAGCTAGAATAGGATTATTCGATGTCCATACCGAAGCAGTATCACGTCGAAATTGAAGCTGTATAAATGGCATCTTAAACGCTCCTCTGTTAAAGTGTTATTAATTTATTGTTATTCATGCTGCAAAACCCTCAAACTTAGAAATATTTTTATACAGAAGATCCACAGTCAAATGCAGGTCCAGATACGTATGAATTATTTGAAAACCCGCCGTCAAATGTAATACTGTATACTGTAACTGAACCGGAAGGCCCTGTAGGTCCATCAGCACCTGCGGCACCTGTGGCACCTGCGGCACCTGCGGCACCTGCGGCACCTGCGGCACCAGTAGGCCCTGTGTCACCACCCCCTCCTCCCCCTCCTCCTGATGCACCAGTAGGACCTTGAAGACCTCCATATGGAAGTAAGTTCCATCTTGTTACACCATCTCCAATCTTGAATAAATTCGTATCTGACTCAATCGCCATTTCACCCACCGCCAGAAGTGAATTTTGTAGTGTCCATGATGCGGCCGTACCTCTTCTGAACTGTAGTTGAATAAACGGCATCTGACTTTGTTTGAGAATTTATCAAAATGGTGTCAGGCTATTCCATGCGACCCCTACAGGTGTTGCCGTCTTCCCTTTTCCACTTGAATCTGTAAATGCGGCGCCACTCGTACTGGCTAAGAGTAGCAATTGCGTATTCGCGACTGGTGTAATAGGGGCTGTTGGCCTTGAGAAGTTCGCAGTGTACAGAGCAGTTCCTTTGACCCAGTGAAAATTGGTGATATAGCCATTAAATGCTGCTCCTGCCGAGGTGGTACTTTCATTTCCGATTTTTAGTGTATTCGTCGTATTATTAAAATTCGTGGAATTCGTAAGTGTTGATCCAAGCTGCGTACCGTTTTTGAATACGCGCAAAGATGTTCCGCTTCTTGTGATGGCGAAGTGGACCCAGGTATTCAGGAAATTTTGAGAGCCTGCGATAAGATTTGCGCCAGATATCCAAGCATAAAATGATCTTGAAGAATCTGAACCCTCCTGTGACACACCTATAGAAGCAGACGGATAACTCCCTATAGAGAATATACGCTGATTGGTTGCGCTGCCGGCGAGCTGATATTGAAACCATTCAATGGTGAAATCGCCAGTTCCCATTCGGAAATCTATATCATTTGGTATAGTTATACCCGATGTCGCAGATGCAGTAAATCTCATGCTACCTCCAGAAGGGGCTACCCCCTGTGTTACAGGTGGATTCGGTGGTCTTCCATATGAATAACGACCACTCGTGGATGATATAAATGGCATTTTGCCGCGAATTCTATAATTTAAGAATATTATAGAATTTCGGAAATTCTTTACTATGCGCTTAAGCAAAACTGGTCAATTGCCCAAAGGCGGTCCATGTGGATGCTGTGTAATAGAGTGTGAATGACTCTATTTCTGTTCTATTGGCGGTTCCCGTTGGGCCAGTTCCATTCGCCCATAGAATTGTAGTAGGTGCGCTGTTTATCTGCAAGGCATTTGCGAAATACCCTGTTGCACCTTGTTTAAGAATTAGAGTCATCGTATATGCACGGTCGCTGGTGGTTGGAACATTCGTGATGTTTGCAGTAAAGTTTGCAGCCATTGCGGAATGATAGAAAATATTGCAAGTGGTCCAGTCATGTGTAACAACCCCTGTGGCACCTGTCTTGGATTGGCCGACTTCTTGAATTTGTTGTACAGTGGTCGTGCCTGCGACAGTTATATTATTCACTGTTCCACCGGTGAAAGCGGGCCCTTGCTGCCCTTGCTGCCCAGTAGGCCCTTGGATACCTGTTGGTCCTTGGATACCTGTTGGTCCTTGGATACCTGTTACGCCTTGCATACCAGTGGGCCCTTGTTGCCCAGTGGATCCTTGCCCAGTAGGCCCTGTTGGACCCGTGCCTCCTTGCACACCTGTAGAGCCAGTCGCTGTTGTATTTGCTGATGTATAACCATACATTTGAAAGATAGCAAACCCGCCATTTATAGTACCTGAACCCACCGCTGTTGCACGAATACGATATAGAGAATACGCAGTATATGTCGGATCAACAACTTGGAGTGTTAGAGTGGCTGGAGGGCTTCCTATAGAATTCAATGCGCCGTTTGAATATACTAAAGTTACCCACGTCGTGCCTCCATCAGGGCTTCCCTCAAAGTAAAAGGTGGAATAATATTCATTAGAAGAGCGTTTAGATATTTGTATTTGCCAGATTGCAACAGGCGATGGACATTGAACTTGCCATGTTACAGGGGTTGATGTGCCTAGCTGTGCCCAATCTGTAGAAGAATTTGCATCGCATGCATACCATGCAGGGAAACTACCACTGAATGTTGAACTTGCGGAGATTGTGAACCCGTTTGTAGTAGCTGATGTCATGGTTGGAATAACTCCTGCGACAGATGGGGTGAGTGTTGTTGCAAAGCCAGGGATGCCTGTTGGTCCTTGTGGCCCAGTTACACCTGCTGCACCTGCTGTTCCAGTAACGCCTTGCATACCTGTTACGCCTTGCATACCAGTGGGCCCTTGTGGCCCTGTTACTCCTCCTGATCCAGTCATACCAGTAGCTCCTTGCATGCCTGTTACGCCTTGCATACCAGTGGGACCTTGTGGCCCTGTTAGGCCTGCTGATCCAGTCATACCAGTAACGCCTTGCATACCTGTTACGCCTTGCATACCAGTGGGACCAGTCGCACCTTGTTGACCAGTCATACCAGTGGCGCCTTGTTGCCCAGAATTACCAGTGGCGCCTTGTTGACCAGTCATACCAGTGGCGCCTTGTTGACCAGTCATACCAGTGGCGCCTTGTTGACCAGTCATACCAGTAGCTCCTTGTATACCTGTAGCGCCTTGCATTCCAGTAGCGCCTTGCATGCCAGTCATACCAGTTGGGCCAGTCATTCCAGTCGCACCAGTCATACCAGTTGGGCCAGTCATACCAGTCATACCAGTCATGCCAGTTGGGCCAGTCATGCCAGTCATGCCAGTTGGGCCAGTCATACCAGTCATGCCAGTAGCACCAGTCATACCAGTTGGGCCAGTCATGCCAGTCGCACCAGTCATGCCAGTAGCCCCTTGCATACCAGTCATACCAGTAGGACCTGTCATACCAGTCATGCCAGTCGCACCAGTCATGCCAGTAGCCCCTTGCATACCAGTCATTCCAGTCGGACCAGTCATGCCAGTCATACCAGTCATGCCAGTCATGCCAGTCATACCAGTTGGACCAGTCATACCAGTAGGACCAGTAGGACCATAAAGACCTCCATAAGGGAGCGAATTCCACTCTGTCCCACCATCCCCAATCTTAAAAAGACCTGTATCCGTCTCATAACCCATCTCCCCCACCGCGAGCACAGGATTCACAGGAATCCACTCGGCCCCCAGTCCATGGCGCAGCTGCAACACTATATTTGCACCATTATATGCGCCAGAAGGTCCCGTCGTCCCAGTAATACCAGGTCCACCGCAATTAAAGGCCGGTCCTTCTGAAAAATTAGTGGCTGGCTCGCCTCCGTCAAAAATGTAATAGCTGTTCAAGCCTGCAGCGCCCGTCCCTCCTGTAGATCCCGTAGGTCCATGCAATCCGCCATATGGCAGTGAATTCCATCCTGTTAATCCGCTACCAATTTTGAAAAGCCCAGTATCTGTCTCATAACCAAGCTCACCTATCGCGAGCACAGGATTCACAGGCGGCCATGCAGAAGCCAGTCCATGACGCAACTGTAAAACTATATTTGCACCATTGTACGCACCCGATGGGCCCGTATTTCCAGTTATTCCAGGCCCTCCACAATTAAACACTGGGCCATCTACAAAACTCGTGGAAGGATCACCACCATCAAAGATGAAATATGTGTTAAGACCCGATTCACCAGTCGGCCCTGAAGGCCCATGTAGTCCGCCATAAGGGAGTGAATTCCACCCTGTGAGGCCGCTGCCTATTTTGAAAAGCCCAGAATCTATCTCATAACCCAACTCACCCACCGCGAGAACGGGGTTGACTGGCGGCCACTCAGCAGCCAATCCATGGCGCAGCTGTAGCACGATATTCGCACCGTTATACGCTCCCGACGGCCCCGTATTTCCAGTTATTCCAGGCCCACCGCAATTAAAGGCCGGTCCCTCTGTAAAATTCGTGCCTGGATCACCGCCGTCAAAGATGAAAAACGCAGTCTCCCCTTTCTCACCAGTTGGGCCAGAGGGTCCATGTAACCCACCATAAGGGAGCGAATTCCACCCTGTGAGGCCGCTGCCTATTTTGAAAAGTCCCGAATCTATCTCATAACCCAATTCACCCACCGCGAGAACTGGATTGACAGGCGGCCACTGGGCTGCCAATCCGTGGCGCAGCTGCAGCACGATATTCGCACCGTTATACGCTCCTGACGGCCCCGTATTTCCAGTTATTCCAGGCCCACCGCAATTAAAGGCCGGCCCATCCGTAAAATTCGTGGATGGATCGCCGCCGTCAAAGATGAAATACCCAAACTCACCTTTCTCACCCGTGGGGCCAGCAATTCCATTCAGATTCACATTGTAGGTGGAATAATCAAAGGTGCCGTGAATCGACTGGATATCCTCTATCACAATCGCGCAACAATCGTATGAGGCCACTCGACCCTCGAAGTAATTATCCGAGTTATACGCATCAACCACTATTATACTATTTCCAGGAATATACGACAGATCTGGGCCTATCATAAGTGCCACGCTTCCGCCGAGAACTGGGTGCGGTTTTACGATATTGGTGGTGGCTGATAGATATCTATCTCCGTGCATGCCCGAGGGTCCTTGTATACCTGTGGGACCAGAGGACCCTTGGATGCCTGTTGGTCCTGTGTACCCTGTGGGTCCTGTGGGACCAGAGGGTCCTTGTATACCTGTGGACCCTTGGATACCTGTGGGACCAGAGGGTCCTTGCATACCTGTAGGACCAGTTGGACCCGTGGAATTAAATGAAGAACCTGTTCCAGACCCAGATCCAGGAGAAGAAGCCCCTTGACCCTTTAACAAAATCGCGTTACCGCTTCCGTCGAGCAGTTGATACACTGGAAAGGGATTGTTTTCCGGCCGCACCGTGGTATATGCACTTGCGCCTGTTGTGCCAGAGGGATTTACGTAGTAAATCGTGCCAGCTGGGCCTGGCAGTGATATATTCGTGCGGTATTCTCCAAAGGGATTGAATGTGAAGTAGTCTTGCGTAGGAATACCCACACTTGTGATAATTCCAAGCGTCAGGTTCACACCGCTCACATCGCCTAGCCCATACGCCGCTTCAAAAGCGTTCGTTGCAGTATTATAATATACAGGATCTCCTACTTCGAGGCCACTTACATTCACTTGATAAATACTGACATATTGGTTGTATACATTGAGTGCGCGAAAGCGGCCGATCACATTGCCAGAAAAGTTCGGAGACAGCGCAAAGGTATCGGATGGTGTAAAAATGGGGAAGCCGTCTTCGTCTACGGTGAAGAGGACCGATGCGTTATCGATGAAGGTGGGTGCGCCGTTGAATAAACCAGTAGGATCCATGCCGGCATTGTAGCCATCGACATCGACCATTTTCGAGTAAAATACGCCACCCCCCGAGTTATTCCCTGGATTGGGTGCGTCGTTGACACTGTAAATGTCGGTCACTTTCCATGTATAGCCTGTCGAATCATTCGCCAGCCAATCCCCCACGTTCACATTCGTTGCGTCATAGTAACTTTCTGTGACACCTGTGCCAGGATTATATACACTGGCTGAAATGAATTGAGTAAAGACATTGCCGCGGATGAGATATTCGTTTTGACCCAGGCTTGCCAGAACGGGCTGCAGAGTTGATGGAAGTTCTGTGTCTCCTGTCACAAAGTAATGCATATTTACATATAATGACTTAGGTGGCGGTAAATACGCCATTATCCTATACTATTTAGAGGAAGTATATTGTAAGAGTACCTAGCCACCCAGTTAAAACACCGGTAGTAGGACGAGTTGCAGCATTACCACCGTTCACATAGCCCACTGTGAGTCCTGTCAAATTTAGTGTATAATCGGAAGAACTTGAAAAATTTATACGACCGCCGGTTCCTATATTACCGTATGATGTGAGGGCCCAATAAGTTCCAGAATAACCTGTTCCGCTTAATCCTATAGGAATTGCGTACGTTGTATTTTGTATAGAAACAGTGGTTGTGCCATAGAAGGTTAGCACGCCTACTATATCTGCTGAAAATATTCCACCGGCGGAGATTGCGGGATCGGTCGAAAGACCAGGGGGTAGATATAGACGAGATATACCATTGGGAGAAGTGCTTGCATAATCGATGTATATGGTGAACGATTTCGTAGAACCATTTTGGCCAGGGCCTGTAGGGCCTTCTGTGCCTGTAGGGCCTTCTGTGCCTGTAGGGCCTGTAGGGCCAGTAGGCCCTGTAACGGTTGATGCTCCACCGGCCTGGCCCGTTGGCCCTTCGGGTCCAATAGAAATTTGGTCCTTTTCGCACAAAAGAACTGTGGCTAATTTCCTACGTAATAGCTCCCCCGAGTTCATCTAAATTAGAGTAAGCACTTAGGTTAAAGCTAAGCGCAAGCTTTGTCTATTTCCGAACACGCGGCAGAATCAAAGAACCCTTATTACACACTACACGCAGATATGGAAACCCCTGCAGCATTTGAAAGTGCAAATGCAAATGCAAATGCAAATGCAAATGCAAATGCAAATGCAAATGCAAATGCAAATGCAAGCAAGGAAAACCCAGAGCAAAAACTGATTTTACTAACAATGGTGAAAAATGAGACACGCATTATTGAGCGACTGATGAATTCCGTAAAAGGCCGGGTAGATGCAATCGTCGTCTGTGACACAGGCTCTACGGACGACACGGTTGACAAGGCCACTGCATGGTTGAAGACAAATGACGTATCTGGTGCAATATATTCATTCCCTTTTAAGAACTTCGGGGCCAGTCGTACACAGTCATTCACATGCTGTCAGGATTGGGTAAAAGTGGTTGGTTGGGATTCTTCAGCAACTTGGGCCCTCGTTCTTGACGGCGATATGATGTTATCGGGCGATATTAATCGCACGGCTCTTGGGTTACTGGGGGCTGATCAGGCGGGGATATCATTGAAGCAGGCGGCGGGCAGCTTGGTGTATACGAATATGCGGGTCCTGAGATGCTCGGAGCCTTGGATTTGCAAGGGCGCGACTCACGAGGCTTGGACTTGCCCGGCTGGTAAGCAGACGACCCAGTTTGAGTCCCCAGTTCTCATTGACCACGGGGATGGTGGCTGCAAGTCAGATAAGTATCCCCGTGATGTGCGGCTCTTGAAGGAGGACTTGGAGGAGATGCCGAATGATGCTCGGACGCATTTTTATTTGGGGCAGACGTACTTGTGCATGCGGGATTGGCCTAATGCGATCGCCACTTTGAAGAGGCGCATTGAGCTTGGTGGATGGGACGAGGAGCTTTATATTGCGCGGCTGTACTTGGGCGAGAGTTACGAGAATTCTGGGGAGACGGAGAAAGCGATTGCGACTTATTTGGAGGCCTGGCAGTCGCGGCGGCATCGTACGGAGGCGGCGGTTCGTGTTATAAGGTTGTACAGAAAGCAGGCGAGGTCGCAGTTCTTGGGGATGATGGTATTTGAAAAGGTGTTTTCCATTCAGTTTGGCGAGAACTTTGAGACTGGGGTGAAGACTGGGGTGGCGGCGAATAATAAGGACATTCTCTTTGTCAACGCGCGGGACATGCAGTACGATTTCTGGGAGGAGATGGCGATTCTCGGATTTTACGCGGATCGGCGGAAGCAGACTTGGCTGCAGTTGGATCAGCTTGATTTGACGACGAATCTTGGGTGGCATGAATTTAATGGGCTGTTCGGCCACATGCATTGGTATGATTGGTGCTTGAAGCCACGCACGGTGTCGCGGTTTTTCATTAATGCCGCGCTTCTGCCGTGGGGGTCTGAGGAGGAAGCTGGGGCGTGGCAGCCTTTCAACCCGTCTATCCGCTTGGATGGGGACGGATATCTGGTGAATCTGCGGTATGCGAATTACTATACGGCGGAGGCGAAGCACTACCACTACAGAGCCTTCCACGGGCAGGTTCTCACGCGCAATTGCTTGCTTCGCTTTTCTTCTTCTGGAAGCATAATCAACTGGAACAACCCGTCCAGCTTTGAGGAGATTAAGATAGACCCGAAGTTTCAGCAGCATGACCACTATATCCGCGGAGTGGAGGATTGCCGGCTCATCCAGGGAACGGACAAGATGGAGTTTCTCGGCACTTCGCAATCCTATTCCCACAACAAGACGAACAAGATTTTCCATGTGTGGAGGGGTCAGGAGCAGGAGCTATGGTCTCTTAAACAAATGCCTCTCCCGGCGGGGGTGAATCCTGGTGATACTCAGAAGAATTGGCTTGGATTCATGTACGAGGGTCAGCTGCATTATATCTATAATTTCTCGCCGTTCCGTGTGTGTGATGCGGAGGGGCGGGTGAAGGTGGACGCCGCGACGAAAGGCTTCAACCTCAGAGAGTATCGTGGGTCGGCCTCACCTGTTCCTTGGGTTTGTGGTGGTGCAGATGCAAATGCAGAAGATGCAGAAGCATACATCTGCGTCATGCACAAGGTCTATATCGGTGATGATGGGCGGAGATACTACCATCGCTTCATGACCCTGGATTCCAAGCTGCGGCCTTCTCGTGTGAGCTGCTTCGTGCGGTTCACAAAAGAACGTGTTGAGTATTGGTCAGGCATGTGCCCGTCAGTCCAGGGCGATTCCTACTGGATCACCTATGGCACACGCGATTCAGAGGCTTACATTTCTGAACTGACCAATGACGTAATTGAGTCATTGCTCATGTATAATTTAAAGACTGGTGAGTACAAGCCGACTGTTGAGCGGTTGGCTGTCATTTAGGGCGCTGCTGATTTATAAGGATGCTCTGCAGGCAGCTGTGCTTGTATTGACCACTTCCACGCGAGATATCCTTCCACCTTTTGGCGTTCAAGTGTCGTCAGAACTCTGTTATATATAACAATTTCTGAGATAGAGCCGCTTAATCTGTTATAGTAATTATTGTCAGCGCCGATAATTGTTGTTCCTGCAATAAAGATATCAGTTTCTCCGCTTACATCAAATGCGCCATTGTAATACATAGAGAATGTTGTATCCAATGTATAATCGTATAAAAACGTACTTCCTATAGTAAGATTATTGTCACTTGATTTACTTGAGATAAACATATTTGCACCATTAAATCCAAGCAGACGACTTTCTGCAAATGTCCCATGAATAATGCTAAACACCTGTAAACCTACATTAAAACTCATAACAATAAACACAGTTTCAGCTGTAGGATTTGCTGTATAGTTTGTTGTAAAGTATCCTGAATTAAAAAGTACAGTATTGTTTGAATAAACTGGCCCATAGTATCCAGTTGCATTATTCCCAGCATCTGATTTATCATTCCATTGTGTAACACTTGTATTATCAAGAATCAGAGTTGTAGGATCCGCCCCATCTAACCACACGACAGAACCATATATGAGAATGGGTGTAAAAGGGGTTGGTGGCGGTTGTGGAGTGACAGGGATATCTGACGGGGGAGGCATCATATAATACGGATGATCACCAGGCAAGTCCCCTTGGACCCCCCATTTCCATGCGAGATATCCCTCAATCGCCTGTCTTTCTTCAGTTCCCATAGGGCGATTGTATACGAGCATTTCATAGATGTATCCGCGCATGGCGCCTTTGAAGGCTGGCGTCAGATCTCCTGAGAATCCGATGCGTAGAGCTACAGAAGCAATAGGTACTCCTGTTGATTGATTTATATCCACTGGAGTTCCATTATAGAAAGTATTATATATTTGTGAATTTACGACATAGTCCGTCAGCATCGGCTTGTAATTATTTGTTCCGCCTGGGATAATATTCCCTACAGAGTTGAAGGCTAGTTCTCCTGCACCAGGGAAGTTTGCAGGTAAGGTGCCGAGGGATAGACTTGGCCCTGCCAGGTTGCCTGAGGCTATCCCTCTTCCATACCCACCAGAAAATGGATTATTTGTTAATGGAGTCCAAGTCATTCCATCTGTTGATGTGGCTATAGATACTGTGTAATCTGAATTATAACCTACCGCTACCCAATTATTCTGAGAATAGGCTATTCCTTGGCCATATCCGTTAGAAAATGGATTATTAGATGCGTCTGTCCATGTCATTCCATCTGGCGAAGTTGCAATACACACATCATTCGTAGAAACACCTACCGCTACCCACTTGTCTTGAGAAGGAGAATATGCTATTCCATAACCACTCACACCAAATGGATTATTAGATGAATCTGTCCATGTAATTCCATCTGGAGAAGTTGCAATACACACTGTATTGCCTGAATTATTATTAGTTCCTACAGCGACCCACCGATTCTGAGAAGAAGAATATGCTATTCCATTACCACTCCCCCCAGAAAATGGATTATTAGAGGAATCTGTCCATGTCATTCCATCTGATGAACTTGCAATACAGACTGTTTGGCTTGGATTATAACCTACTGCAACCCATAAAGATCCAGACCAGGCTACTCCATGCCCAATCCCACCAGAAAATGCATTTGCCGAAGGAATCCAGTTTAGACCATCAGTTGATTTTGCTATGCAAATTGTACCATCGCCATTATAACCACATGCGAGCCAGTAAGATCCTTCTGAAGACCATGCTACTCCATATTCTGCTCCGCCTACAAATAGGTTATCTAATGCAAGTGTCCAGTTCATTCCATCATACGATATAGCCATATTACCTCCGTCACTACCCACCAGCCAGTAAGACCCATTATATGCGACTGTAGTAGCAGCTTGTCCAGTAATACTGAAAGGGTTGTTAGAAGGAGTCCAGGTTACTCCATCAGTAGATATAGCAATTGTAACCGTGATATCTGAATTATACCCAACCGCAACAAACCCAGGAACTGGCTGTGGGACAGTCGCGTAGGTAGTACATACGAGTCCACCTGTACCCCTGTCAGAATCTTGATCCGTTGAGAAAGCATATCGCTGAACGGTGAAGAGGCTGTAGGAGGTGGTTGCGCCGACGAACGGGGTCGTGCTAAACCCTGTCGTCAACCCCTCTGACCCAAACTGCACGCCGTATTTCTGTGTTATAGGGTCTAGTCCGTATTGTGGTTGTGCCCAGATGATATTCTGTGACACATCCACCGCATAAGGCGATTTATCTTTCCAGGTCTGCACGCGATTGCTTTGTGCTCCAACAAGTATCATCTTCGCAGGGTCTGCGTCCAACCACAGGCTCATTTCCGTGGGCACATAACTATTTGCATACCATTTGTTCTTCAGATAGGCCTCCACTTGCTGCCGTTGCGCTTCGTCATGTGCCGTATTATACACGAGGATTTCCTTGATGCTTCCGCGCATGTAGCCTGATAAGTCTCGGCCTATGAAATTATTCGCAGAGTCTTGGATGTGCGTGGATGTATCAGTGGCGCCTGTGAGGCCGCCGAGGTAGAGGGACTTGCCTCCATCATAGATGGATTCTATGATGACGGTGGATGATTGGGTTTTGGTTATTTCTGTAGTTAGAATACCTGCTATTCCATAGCCAAAATACAATGGATTAGATGAAGGAGTCCAGGTCATTCCATCTGGAGAAGTTGCTATAGATACTCCTGAACCAACACCTACCGCGATCCACTGGTTTTGAGAAGAAGACCATGCTATTCCACGACTATGATCACCATAAAATGGATTATTTGAGGAATCTGTCCATGTCATTCCATCTGGAGAAGTTGCGATACATACTGTAGATCCTGAATTATTACCTACCGCTACCCACTTTGACCCATTCCATGCTATTCCATAACAATAACCCCCAGAAAATGGATTATTAGATGCGTCTGTCCATGTCATTCCATCTGGAGAATTTGCAATACACACTGTGTTGTCTAAATTACGACCTACCGCTACCCACTTAGAAGAAGAATGCGCTATCCCAAAACCAACTCCACCAGGAAATGGATTATTAGAAGCGTCAGTCCATGTCATTCCATCTGTGGAAGTTGCAATAGATACACTGTACTCTGGATAATTGAAACCTACCGCCACCCACTGAGATCCATGCCAGGCTATTCCAGTGCCAGACCCACCAGAAAATGGATTATTTGAGGAATCTGTCCATGTCATTCCATCTGGAGAAGTTGCAATACACACTGTAGCGCCAGAATTATAGCCTGCCGCAACCCACTGAGAAAGAAGCGGAGCATAGGCTATTCCATTGCCATAACCCCCAGAAAATGGATTATTAGAAGAATCTGTCCATGTGATTCCATCTGCTGAACTTGCAATACATACTGTGTGGCTTGAATTATAACCTACCGCTACCCATTTATTCTGAAGAGAAGAATAAGCTATTCCATAACCTTCTCCACCAGAAAATGGATTATTAGACGCCTCTGTCCATGTCATACCGTCTGATGAAGTTGCAATAGACACCGTGTAATCTCCATTACGACCAACAGCCACCCATCCAAGCTGATCTACAAGTGTAACAGTAGTGGTCACAGGAATGGGATTGTAGTCGGTGAGAACCGTGTGGTTGGGGATAGTTATATAGGCGTTTGCTGCTGCAAAACATTGACTTGTAAAAACACTATTTCCTGAAGATGCGGTCCAGGTCATACCATCGGTTGAATAGGCCAACTGATTTGTTCCGGACCCGCCGGCGACCCATAGACCATTTCCATAGGATACGGCATAACAAGAACTCGTAAAAACACTATTTCCGCTTGAAGAACTCGTCCAGGTGATACCATCTGTGGAATAGGCCAAACGGCTTGTTCCACTACTGCCGGCCACCCACCGACCATTGCCATATGACACTGCATAACAAGCATTTGCAAAAACACTGTTCCCGCTTGAAGACCCCGTCCAGGTCATACCATCTGTTGAATAGGCCAACTGATTTGTTCCATACCCGCCGGCGACCCATAAACCATTTCCATAGGATACGGCAAAACAAATACTTGTAAGAACACTATTCCCGCTTGAAGACGGCGTCCAGGTCATACCATCACTTGAATAGGCCAACTGATTTGTTCCACCACCGCCGGCGACCCACAAACCATTTCCATAGGATACGGTCCGACAATTACTTGTAAAAACACCATTTCCTGAATCAGATTCAGTCCATGTGATACCATCTGTGGAATAGGCCAAGTGATTTGTTCCATCACTGCCGGCGACCCACAGACCATTTCCATAGGATACGGTTAAACAGGCATTTGTAAGAACACTATTCCCGCTTGTTGAAGGCGTCCAGGTAACACCATCGCTGGAATAAGCCAACTGATTTGTTCCTTGGCCGCCGGCGACCAACAGACCATTTCCATAGGATACGGTATAACAAGCAGATGTAAAAACACTATTCCCTGAATCAGATACAGTCCAGGCAATACCATCGCTTGAATAAGCCAACTGATTTGTTCCTCCACCACTCGCCACCCAAATAGAACTATACGTATCATTATCAAACGCCGTTTGGGCCACGAATGCCGTGCCTAAATTACGAATGGCAAGTCCCTGGACTCCAGTGCCGATATCAATAGTAACAGAAGCAGTCCAGGAGATACCATCTGATGAATACGCGAGTTGGTTCCCAGTACCCGCGGCCATCCACTTGCCATTGTAAGTTACCACATCACACGCGTCAAAAATCGCAGAAGGAGATCCAGTCCACGTCATACCATCCGTTGAGTATGCAAGTGTATTGGTTCCGTCGCCACCTGCCACCCACAATCCATTCCCATAAGCTACCGCAGTGCACGCGCCCATTATTGTAGTACCATCTGAAGAGGCCGTCCAGTTCATACCATCGGTTGAGTATACTATGGCGGCGCTCCCACTACAACCTATTACCCACAACCCATTGCCGTATGCTATACTAGAAGACTGGACTCCAAAAATGGCACTTCCGTTCGTTGGCGATGCAGTCCAGGCAATACCATCTGTTGAATATGCGAGTCCTACATTTCCGCTAGATAAGACTGCACAAGCAACCCACATATTATTTCCATATGCGACGGCGGAAATACTTGACATTCCATTAAATATCGTGCTCGCATTTGTACATTCAGTCCAAGTAATAGTATCCGTTGAATATCTCAGCTTAGAAGTAAATGCTCCAGATACGACCCACTTCCCTCCTCCATATGCGACTGCGAAAGGAGCTCCATTGAGCCATGCAGTCGTAACAGTAGTCCAGTTAATGCCGTCAGTTGAAGTTACTATGTTGCCACCAACCGCGACCCAGAGTCCCCCTGCGTATATTACATCACTATAATCGGCGCCGGTTGGCATTGAAAGCGACTTAGTCCAGACATTACCGTCTGATGAATACATCAATCCGTTTCCTTTTCCAGCTGCGACGTAGAAATATCTATCTGCGGTGAGAGTTTTTATGGTTGTTAGGGCGTTGTGGAGGGGGGCTGGGATTTGTAAAGTATTGCTAACAGGTAAGAATGGCTCAGTTGTGAGAGTCCAATCCATACCATTTGTTGAAGTTGCATTACCGCTTTCTCCAGTAGCAAACCAAACAGTGCCAGTCCATATTAATCCACTACCCCCAACGCCTATTGGATTATTATTCGCCTCTGTCCATGTTATTCCATCAGTACTTTTGGCGATACCAGGTGAGTTTTGATTCACACCTAGTGCAACCCAATAGGTGCCATTATATTCTACTGCAGTACAATAACATCCGCCGCCACCGCCAAAGGGGGGTGTATTTGTAGGAGTCCAGTTAAGTCCATCCGTTGATATTCTTATACAACTTTGTTCACTAAAGTTATATCCACCAGATACCCATTTACCACCACCCCATACAATTGTATATGCAAGCCCAGCATAACAGCCTTCTGATGCAAGTGTCCATGTGAATCCATCATAACTTTTAGCAATAGAAGAAAGTGATTGATTTCCAGTTCCTAATGCTAGAACATATGAGCCATTCCATGCGAGTTTACCAACAACCCCAGAAGGAAATACAGTGATAGGCACCCATGATGACCCGTCATAAGAAAATGCAACTGTATTATCAGCGAATCCACGATTATTCCCAGGCTGAATCCATAAAGTCCCAGAAACATCCTTTGACCCCGCGTTAATAATCGCCGAATCACCTGTGAAATTCGCAACAATGTAATAGGAATATGAGCCCGTAGGTAGGGCGCCGTCTGGCAGACTTAAATACTGCCCAGACCCGTCAAAGTAAATACCATCGGTGGAATAGGTGGATGCAGAAGGATTGTTCGCAGATGCAGATGCATGGTTGCCGCGGCCTGATTTATCCTTCCACACCGATAAGGCCCCGTTATCCTCAAACACCGTGTAAGGATCCGATGAGTCCAGCCAGAGCTGGAGGCCAGGTAGGTGAGGTGCGACGAACTCAGTCGGCGGATAAATTCTCCATTTCTTCAACAGATAATCGGCATTTTTCTGAATCTCAGCCTCTGACAAGCAGCGATTGTAGTAAATCACTTCGCCGTATGTTAGATTCTGCGGTCCATTCAATCTAATAGGTCCATTTGATACACTGATTAGAAGGGTGTCTATAGTATATCCTGTCTGAACGCCTGATGCGTCTATATAGGTTCCTGCCAAGAGTTGCCCCTTCTTCATTGTTCCGTAAAAGATAAACGGGTTTCCGTAGGGATCTCCATTTATTCTAAATTTATTATTGTTATGCGTAACACTCTCATTCCATGAGATGTTTCCAGAAGTATCTGCAAATAAACCAAAGTTGCCTGAAGTATCATGTGTAAAAATTGTTCCAGATAGTAGTTGATTCATTTGCCCTATGAGAAAGAGAGTTGCATCACCTGTTTGTAAAGTATTTGACGTTTGAAACGCATAGTTCTCTGAAGGATATGTAATTGTAAGTCCTGGGTAGGTATTAATATTACTTGACTCATTATAAATAACCGTAACACCCGATATATTATTTATATCATTTTCAAAGCCTGATTTATCCTTCCAAAGAAGAATATAGTTTCCATTCGTGGCAGGAACATTCCCAGACACATCGCGGAACATAGTAGCGGTGTCCTGCGCGTCTAGCCACATGACCACTCCATTAGGAACTGGGGCCAAGGATATGCCAGCAGGTGGAGGAGACCATTTATCGTATAGATAATTCTGAACGGCCCCTCTGTCAACCTCTGACATAATACCACTATACATGAGAACTTCGCGGATTTTCCCTGAGTACTTATTCACTCCTGAAGGAGAAGGAGCACCTATACAAAACCGAGAATTGGGTGTAAGAAGGGGGTGGGCGGTGTCTTGGCCACTAACCATCTTATTCCAATACGCGGTGATTGCACCATAGCTCGTGAAGCACCAGATATTGGGTGTTTGGGGATATGCAGAAGCGATGCTCTGGAATGTGTTACCCAGCCCTATTCTTCCTGCATTGCCAGCGGTAATCGCAATGCCTGACGCGTCATACCCCAGAGAGAAGGACGACGACTGTCCAATGAGCGTATAAGTGCCCGTATAGTCCGCGGGGCGATCCACCACGAAGAAGGTGAAATAATTCGTCGCCGGCCATAGCGCGGCTGCAAAGTTATATGAGGATGCGCCGTTGAACTGCAGGTAGTGGCCCACCGAATCTGTGCCGAGAACAGCCCCCACAGTGGAGCCTGCGTCATTGTTGTAACCAGATTTATCGGCCCATGTATTCACCGCAATCCCATCTGACACAGGTGTACCATTGTCCACATCGGCCGAATCTCCCCAGAATTTGAGGCCGGCCACCGTTCTAGGGTCAAAGGTTGTTATGGCGTCCGAGGTGGCCGATCTGGCCTCGGAATACCCTGCGTCATTTCCCCGCTGAATACGGAAGGTATACGCGCGCACTGGGTCAAGGCCCGTGAATGTGTGCGAGAGGGCATAGCTATTTGTGCCGGCATGAATAGTCTCCTCTGACCCAGATCCTCGCAGACCATAGGAGTAGTAGTATACGTAGTCAGATGAATCACCTGCAGGCGACGGAGAAGTCCAAGTAAATGTAAGGTTGAGAAGCCCATTCACAATGCTCTGAGAACTGGTGACCGTGGCGACAGGCTTTGGCTTGTTGGATGTGCGAACCGTGCGGAAAGGGATGACCGCGGAGTAGTTGCCACTCACATCGCCTTTAATGGTGAAGGAGTAATCTGTGAGGGGGGTGAGGCCTGATACGATTGCGCTGGATGAATTGGGGCTGAGAGTGTAGGAGAGGGCTGGGCTGGTTGAGATGAGTTTGTAGGAGGATAACTGAACTTCGCCGCCTGCGGATCCATAGGAACCACCGCCAGGAAATGGATTTGTTGTTGGTGTCCATGTCATTCCATCTGTGCTCGTATATGCTGCATCAAGCGAAAAAGCAAACCACCCTGATTTTGTAAATGTAATACTTGATACATGGGATCCATTATATGAAGAAGCGACCCAGTGAACTCCATCTGTACTTTTAGAAATTGGAGTGCTTCCCTCTCCACCAACTACCCAATAAGATAGAGTGGAAGACCATGCTATTGCATACATCCCTTGCCCCCCACCAGTAAATGGACTGTTGCCGCCGGCGCTGACAGAATCTATCCAAAGCATTCCATCTGTTGATTTGGCAACACTAACTGTTTGATCTCTATTCATACCGACTGCGATCCAGTAAGAGCCATTGTGCGCAACAGCAGTAGCTTTCGGGATACCTGAACCAGAGCCACCATAAAATGGATTAGTTGATGATTGAGTCCATGTCATTCCATCGGTGGAAGTTGCTATACAAACGGATGCATCTGAATTAGCACCTACAGCTACCCACTGATTCGCAGAATATGCTATTCCAGCCCCATATCCGCCAGCAAATGGATTATTAGACGCGTCTGTCCAAGTCATTCCATCCGTGGAAGTTGCAATACACACCGATCGGTCTGAATTATTACCTACTGCGACCCACTTTGACCTTTCAGAAGACCAGGCTATTCCACGACCAAGTTCACCAGAAAATGGATTATTGGATGCATCTGTCCATGTCATTCCATCTGGTGAAGTTGCAATAGACACTGTGTTTCCTTGATTATAACCTACCGCTACCCACTTGCCCTGAGAAGAAGAATAAGCTATTCCAAGGGCATAAAGAAGTGGATTATTTGTTGAAGGTGTCCAAGTGATTCCATCAGTGGAAATTGCAATACTATTACTGCCTCCATTATAACCAACTGCTACTAAAGGCGGGGGCGGCGGCGTCCACCAGAACTGCATCTCAGTTGCCGTCACGCGAGGGCGGACGAAAACAGTGGGAGCTGGGACTGTAGCAGTAGTAATCGTGCCAAAGGAGGCTGGGGCTGACAAGGAGCCGCTGATATCCGTCTGAATGGTGAAGGTGTACGAAGTGCCTGCGGTGAGGCCTGTGATAGTTTTGGTAAGTTCGCTGGGAGTTAGTGTATAGCTTAGGGGCGGGCTAACTGATGTGAGGCGATAGGATGTTATGGTGATTGGATCGCCGGCGATTCCATAAGCAATCCCTCCAGAAAATAGATTATTTGTTGATGGAGTCCAAGTCATTCCATCTGGTGAAGTTACAATACACACTGTATAATCTGAACTAGCACCCACCGCTACCCACTGAGAGGCAGATGAAGACCAGGCTATTCCATAACAATAACCCCCAGAAAATGGATTATTGGATGCGTCTGTCCAAGTCATTCCATCTGTGGAAGTTGCGATACATACTGTGCTGCCTGAATTATAACCTACCGCTACCCACTGAGAGCCATTCCACGCTATTCCAGTGCCATAACCCCCAGAAAATGGATTTTCTGAATCTGTCCAAGTCATTCCATCTGGTGAACTTGCAATACACACTGTAGAATCTAAATTATGACCTACCGCTACCCACTTAGAAGAAGAATATGCAATTCCATTAGCAGCCCCTCCAAGAAATGGATTATTAGAAGAATCTGTCCATGTCATTCCATCTGGAGAAGTTGCAATACACACTGTGTTGCCTGAATTATAACCTACCGCGACCCACTGATCCTGAGAAGGAGAATATGCTATTCCAATCCCAAATCCACCAGCAAATGGATTTGCCGAATCTGTCCATGTCATTCCATCTGGAGAAGATGCGATACATACTGTCTGTGCGTCATTACGACCTACAGCGACCCACTTGTTCTGAGATGCAGACCACGATATCCCATAACCTTGTCCTCCAGAAAATGGATTGTTGGAAGAATCTGTCCATGTCATTCCATCTGGAGAACTTGCAATACACACTGTAGAGATTGAATTATTACCTACCGCTACCCACTTTTCCTGAGAAGGAGAATAGGCTATTCCAAGGCCAATTCCAGATAACGGATTATTAGACGCCGCTGTCCAAGTCATTCCATCAGTTGACGTAATAATAGAGACTGTAGAATCTGAATTAATACCCACCGCAACAAGACCTTTTCCAGGAGGCGACCACGACAGGTCAATCTCTGTGTAGCCATTCGCAGATCCTATGAGATGTGTCGGCGGTGGGATTGCAAGAGTGCTAACCGCGCCGAAGGATACTGGGGATGACAAGGATCCGCCGATATTAGCCTGAATGGCGAATGTGTAAGAGGTGCCTGGGGAGAGGCTTGTTACAGCCAGACTTGTTATACCAGAGCCGATCGTATAATTGAGGACAGGATTGGCTGAGGAGATTTTATATGATGATATGACTAGTGAACCTTCTGCTATTCCATTACCACCTCCTTGATAAAATGGATTATTAGAAGAATCTGTCCAAGTCATTCCATCTGGAGAAGTTGCAATAGACACTGTTTGCGATTCATTATAACCCACCGCTACCCACTGAGAAGCAGATGAAGACCAGGCTATTCCATAACAATAACCCCCAGAAAATGGATTATTGGATGCGTCTGTCCAAGTCATTCCATCTGTGGAAGTTGCGATACATACTGTGCTGCCTGAATTATTACCTACCGCTACCCACTGAGAAAGAGATGCAGACCAGGCTATTTCATTTGCATGGCCTCCAGAAAATGGATTATTTGACGCGTCTGTCCAACTTATTCCATCCGTAGAAGTTGCGATACATACTGTAGATCCTGAATTATTACCAACGGCTACCCACTGAGAAAGAGAAGAAGCCCATGCTATTCCATAGCCCAAGCCATTATAACCAGAAAATGGATCATTTCCGCCAGCAGTTACACAATCTGTCCATGTCATTCCATCTGGAGAACTTGCAATACATACTGTAGAGGTTGAATTGATTATATTAGTACCTACCGCGACCCATATAGAACCGTTCCACGCTATTCCATATACAAACCCCCCAGTAAATGGATTATTAGATGCATCTGTCCATGTCATTCCATCTGGGGAAGTTGCGATACACACTGTAGATGATGGATTATTACCTACCACGACCCACTGATTCTGCGAAGAAGACCAGGCTATTCCGTGTCCAACCCCGCCATAAAATGGATTATTAGATGCGTCAGTCCAAGTCATTCCATCGGTGGAATTTGCAATACCTACTATATTGCCTACAGCTACCCACTTATTCTGAGAAAGAGAATAGGCTATTCCATTACCATTACCACCAGAAAATGGATTATTAGAAGAATCTGTCCATGTGATTCCATCGTATGAGTTAATGATAGATACTGTATAATTTGAATTAAAACCCACCGCAATAACACTATTGCCCGGCCCCGGAGGCGACCACGACAGGTCTATCTCATTGTAGCCATTCGCAGATCCTACCAGAGCTGTGGGCCCTGGGACAGACATGTTCTTATTTTCCACAGAATTTAACCAAAGCCGCCAGAGGCGTCTTTCATTAAGAGCTAGTGCTTAAGTAAACTAGTCCCCATGGATAAGCCAACTCTGTTGGCTTATTACATTGGAGTATCGTTAACTTATCGCTCTAGCCAACTAAGTTAAGTGCCGAAGGCACTTAACGGTAAAATTTTATTAGATGTAATCAAGGCAATGCAGGCATTTCAAGGCGGTCCTAAGTAATAAGGATGTGTCTGAGCCAAGACGTCCTGAATGCCCCATTTCCACGCGAGATATCCCTCAATCTTCTGCTGGTCGGAAGGGCTCACAGCACCCCTATAACACAGAATCTCGTATATATAACCGCGCATCGCACCACCTAGGGCAGGTGTAAGAGGGGCTGTGAAGCCGATATTCATGCGGGCGTTCGCCATGGGATTTATTATTGGTTGGGGTACTACGGCCACTGCGTAAGCTTGCCCACCAGAAAATGGATTATTACCACCTGCATCTACGGAATTTACCCATGTCATTCCATCTGGCGACGTTGCAATACTGACTGTTCCGCTTGAATTATAACCTACGGCTACCCAATATGAAATATTCCAGACTATACCAGTTCCTGCACCAGAAAATGGATTATTAGATGCATCTGTCCATGTTATTCCATCTGGAGAACTTGCAATATTGACTGTTCCGCTTGAATTACCACCTACAGCGACCCACTGAGAAAGAAGCGGAGACCAGGCTATTCCTTGCCCACCCCCCCCAGAAAATGGATTATTAGAAGAATCTGTCCAGGTCATTCCATCTGGGGAAGTTGCAATAGATACTGTTTGGCTTGAATTATTACCTACTGCAACCCACCGATTCAAAGAAGAAGAATAAGCTATTCCAAAACAATTCGCACCAGAAAATGGATTATCATATGCGGATGTCCAATTAATTCCATCTGTGGAAGTTGCAATACATACCGTTTGGCTTGAATTAGCACCTACAGCCACCCATTTAGATTGATATTCAGACCATGCTATTCCATTACCAATTCCATTACCAAGTCCATCATCAAATGGATTATTAGATACGTCTGTCCAAGTCATTCCGTCCGTTGAAGTTGCTATAGATATTACTGACCCAGTACCTACCGCTACCCATTGAGAAAGAGGAGTAGACCAGGCTATTCCATGCCCATACCCGCCATCAAATGGATTATTAGACGAGTCTGTCCAAGTCATTCCATCTGGAGAACTTGCGATACAAACTACACCATATGCATTTAAACCTACCGCTACCCACTGTAAAAGAGGTGGAGAATATGCAATTCCAAAAGCATTCCCTCCAGAAAATGGATTATTTGAAGAATCTGTCCAAGTTATTCCATCTGTGGAAGTTGCAATTGACACTGTATTGCCTGAATTATAACCACCTGCAACAATCAATCCACTACCAATCGGATAATCCGCCCCATTCACCGTATGCGCAGGCGTGAGTGAATTCACAAGTTGCCCCGTCATCACGGGTCTACCACGAACATCCGCGCTTATGGCCGCCGAAGATCCCTCAGTCAGCTTCAATTCACTCGGCACCACATCGTTCTCAAGAGTCACAAATGTGCTCCCTGCTTTGAATTCTGTAGGCGCACCAGAAGACGCCTCATAAACCGTGCACACGCACCCATTCACTGCCTCATCTAAATCGGTGGAATAATCATACCGATGCACCGTGAATACTGACCATGAATTGCCTGAGCCAAAGGGCGAGCCGCTTATATCTATAAGTCCGTTCGCAATCGCATCCGCGCCGAATTGCACGCCGCGAAGACCAGTGACCGAATCAAGAGAATAAATCGGCTGAGCCCACGGCACATCCTGTTTCACAATACAATTGCCCGTCTTATCCTTCCAAGTCTGTATACGATCCTTTGACCCATATATGAAGTTATCTTCTGACGCGTCTAACCAAAGTGATGCACCAGAAACATCCGTCGGCTTGAATGCAGTAGGAAACCATTTATTCTTCAAGTACCTTTCAACTTGTAGGCGCTTCTCAGCATTATGCGCCGTATTATACACCAGCATTTCTTTGATAGTCCCGTGCATATACCCAGATAAATCCCAGCCGATGTAATTCTGCGTTGAATCTTGGATATGTGTCGCAGAATCTGTTGCGCCAGTCAAGCCGCTCAAAAACATGGATCGGCTTGCTCCTTTTATAGATTCAACGATGACTGTTTTTGACACAGGGAGTGATATCATACCTGAGGCTATTCCATAACCTTCACCACCATTAAACGGATTATTAGACGCGGGAGTCCATGTCATACCATCTGGCGAAGTGGCGATACATACCCCTGCAGTACCACTACCTACCGCTACCCATTTATTATGAGAAGAAGACCAGGCTATTTCACGAGCAGCTCCTTCATAAAATGGATTATTAGACGAATCTGTCCACGTATTTCCATCTGGAGAAGTTGCAATGCAGACTATAGCGCCTGAATTATTACCTACCGCGACCCACTTATTCTGAGAAGAAGAATAAGCTATTCCTTGGCCAGCCCCATTAGAAAATGGATTATTGGATGCGTCTGTCCAAGTCATTCCATCTGTGGAAGTTGCAATACACACTATAGCACCTGAATTACGACCTACTGCTACCCATTTATTCTGAAGAGAAGAATAAGCTATTCCATAACCTTCTCCACCAGAAAATGGATTATTAGACGCGTCTGTCCATGTCATTCCATCCGTGGAAGTTGCAATACATACTGTATGGTCTGAATTATTACCTACAGCTACCCAATATTCCCCGTTCCAGGCTATTCCACGACCAGTCCCACTAGAAAACGGATTATTAGAAGCATCTGTCCAAGTTATTCCATCTGGGGAAGTTGCAATAGATACAGTTGAACTATAACCTACTGCTACCCACTGAGATGCAGAGGCAGACCAGGCTATTCCAAGCCCAGATCCACCAGGAAACGGATTATTCGTTGAAGGGGTCCAGGTTATTCCATCTGGAGAAGTTGCAATACAGAATGTTAATCCTGAATTATTACCTACCGCTACCCAATAAGATCCAGACCAGCCTATCCCATAAGCACCCCCCCCAGAAAATGGATTATTGAATGATAGCTTCCACGTTAGACCATCGGTGGAGGTTGCAATAGACACTGTATTGTCTGTATTGGTACCAACCGCCACAAAACCCATCTCTCGCCCATAAGGAATCGCATTCGTATCCGTCAAAGTACTCTTATTCACTGTAACCGACCCACGCCCACCCGCGATTACTGTGAGTGAGAAATTCTGAGCGCCAGAAGAAATCCATGTTATACCGTCGCGGGAAGTTGCGAGTACGGGATCGCATGGGCATAACCACAGCCCATTAGAATATGATACGTTTCCGAAGGTATTTATGGATTCACTATCATATATACACGTCTGCCACGCCAGCCCGTCGTATGAATATGCCAAGTATTCCCCATTGCTACCACCAGAAGCCACAAAAAGCTCCACGCCAGATAAATCCTCGCCGAGGGCTATAGAGTTGCAGGCTCCACTCATCAAGGCGCTACCACTTATATCAGGAATCCAGGTATATCCTGTTATTGAATACATCATCGTATTAGGACCGGTTCCTCCTGCTAGCCAGATCCCTTTTCCATATACTACCGTCTTGCAAACATCAAATAGAGTATCACTACCTGAAACCGTCAGCCAAGTCATCCCATTCGCGGAATAATGGAGTGCATAGTAATCATTCGCTAAGGAACGACTTCCTACAACCCATAAATCATTTCCAGAAGAATCCTTGCCGTATGCTATTGTCTTACAATCATCTATCTGAGTTACAGTTGCAGTATTCCAATTAATACCATCCGAAGAATAAGCAATTGGAGGAATCATATAACCGTTAATGTCAGGAGAATTAACACCACCTGTTATCCACAAACCATTCGCATAAACAATTGCATTCGCTTTATCCACCGAAAAGCCGTTATCACCATATCCTGGAATGATCCAGTTAATTCCATCGGTTGAATATACATATGAAAATCCATAGCCGCCAACCGCGACCCATAATCCATTCGCGTAGAAAATACTATTGTGCAGTTGATTCCCGCCACTCGCATCATACCAGGTCACGCTGTCGTAAGAATAGCTTCTATCTACGTTGATCCACATATTTCTATCGGAACTGTAATCATAGACAGTCTGCGCGAAGGTGCCGCTTGAATCAGTTATGACGTTTATATTCGTGCGGAGGGCGTGGTAAGTTCCTTCGGCGTATGCTACTGCTCTACCAGTATAAGATGGATTATTAGACGCTTGTGTCCATGTGATTCCATCTGTTGATGTAAAAATACTTCCAGAATCACCAGGAGCACCAACTATAGTCCAATAAGATTCAGATTCAGACCATGCAATTCCAAAAGGGGCGGCTCCTCCGTAATAAGGATTTGTAGGATTTGGAGTCCAAGTCATACCATCAGTGGATGTTGCTATCCCAATTGGACCATGTCCAATAGCAATCCATAAAGATCCAGAATAGGCGATTGCCGTACAAGACCAGCCAGAAAATGGATTATTAGACGCGTCTGTCCATGTAATTCCATCTGGAGAACTTGCAATACATACTGATCCGTCTGAATTACCACCTACCGCTACCCACTTGTTTTGAGAAGAAGAATATGCTATTCCAGCCCCATATGCACCAGAAAACGGATTATTAGAAGAGTCTGTCCATGTCATTCCATCGGTGGAAGTTGCAATACACACTGTAGCGCCTAAATTATTACCTACCGCTACCCACTTATTCTGAGAAGAAGAATATGCGATTCCGTAGCCAATCGCACCAGAAAATGGATTATTGGACGCGTCTGTCCATGCAGTTCCATCTGGGGAAGTTGCAATACACACAGTATTATCTGAATTATGACCTACCGCGACCCACTTAGAAGAAGAATATGCTATTCCAAGACCAACCCCACCAGAAAATGGATTATTTGTTGAAGGAGTCCATGTCATTCCATCTGGAGAATGTAAAATATATGATGTGTATCCTGAGAAGCCTACCGCGACCCACTGATTCTGAGAAGAAGAATAAGCTATTCCATAACCAGCACCACCCATAAATTCATCTCCAGAATCTTTCCAGGTGATTCCATCATAAGAACTTTTTATTGTAGATCCAGATCCATTCCCCACCGCCACCCACATCCCCACAATATCCTTTGACCCCCCATTTACAATTGCCGAATCTGCAAAAAAATCAGAAACAATGTAATAGGAGTAATCGCCAGTAGGCAAAGCACCATCAGGCAAGCTGAAATAATCTGACCCGTGGAAGGTGATTCCGTTCCCTGATGTGGGCGCGCCATGGGCTACCGCGTTATTCTCAAGACCAGATTTGTCGTGCCAGCTTGTCACCGTGGAACCCGTCTTAAACACCGTGTAAGGATCTGATGAATCCAGCCACAGCTGGAGCCCTGAAAAGCCAGGCGCAGAAGCGACCGCCAGGCTAATCAGCCCCCATTTATTCGCCAAATACTCCGCATTCACCTCTAACTCAGCATCTGACAACGCGCGATTGTAATATATGACTTCTCCATATCTCACAGCTCTCCCTGCTACGTTCGTCAAGATTATAGGAGAAGAACCCAAGGAATATGAGAAACTATCCACATCATACACCTTTTGAACCCCATCCTGATCAATAAATGTACCAGATAAAAGCTGCCCCTTCTTGATTGTACCATAAAACAGGAAGAATCTTTCTGCGACAAAGTTAATCTGATTGTTATTTGCAGTAGGTCCACTACGCCATGATAGTTTACCAGTAGGTGTAATTATCAATCCGTAATTGCCCGAGACATCGTGTGTAAATAATGTACGTGCATTATAATCAGTGTCCACCGTATAAAGAAGTAAGAAAACAGTAGCATCATTCGTCTGTATAATACTGTTAGTAGAGACGCTTCCTCCTGCAGCAAATAAAGGAAAGCCACTTGCAAGATTATATTGAGAGAATGTAGTTTGATCAAACATATCATTTCCAAGTCCAGATTTATCTTTCCATTGATAAATGTTATCTCCATGAACTTCAACAGGAGTACCTGACGCATCCTTAATTAAAGTGGCTTTATCCGCCGCATCCAACCACATCAACATACCATTTTGCACAGGCCCTTGGATCACAGAAGAAGAAGGCATCCACTTATCATATAAATAATTCGTGATTGCCTCTCTATCATCCTCTTTCATAATACCTCGGTACATGAGAACTTCATATACTTCATTTCTTCCCACATTTGTAGAAGCTCCAATCGTTAAAAGAGAATCAACTATAAACGACGCGTTTATATTTTTACCAGAAATAGATTTATTCCAATACGCAGTTTTACCTCCGTAATTCGTGAAGCATAGTACATTAATACGTGGTGGATTTATACCATCAATTGAACCTAAGATTGTATTATCTGCATATGTTGAAAATATGACAGAAGCACTATCCGTGTAACCAATCTTTATCTTATCAGCCCCATTGTTACGATTTGCTATATATATGGTTTCTGCAGAAGTCGCACGATGTTCCACAACAAAAAAAGTAAAGTATTGATTATACGCCCAGCTACTCTTGGTCAAGTTAAACCACGTTGAACCAATGCTTACATACTTACCCGCTCCATCAACTGTAGCATGCTCAGCCCCTGCGCCCAAGACCGCATCATTCTCCTTCCCAGATTTATCCTTCCACACGCTGAATTCTGTATCTACAGGCAGAGGCAGTCCATTGCCTACATCATTCGCATCAAGCCATAGCCAAAGGCCAGGCACAGATCTGGGGTCAAAGGTAGTGGCGACCGTATCAATACTTACGAGAGAAGAATAGCCGGCGTCATTACCTCTTTGTATACTGAAGGTATACTCGCGAGTGGGGTCCACGGTGAATGTATAGGAGTTTTTGTAAGAGGGGTTCCATGCGATGGCGTGAATTACGCCTGATGCACCGAAGGGGTCGTCTGTATTGAATGACCAGTTTAATCCATCAGGCGATGTGATATATGTATGTCCGTCAGTCGCATATCCATATGCACCAAGAATCCAATAATTTTGTGTAGGATTCCACACGATTGAATAAATAGCCGAAACTATATATATGAATGGATTCGTAGTTGACAGAATCCATGTGAATCCGTCCGATGATACCGCGATATAGGGGTACCCTATAAATCCAGCTGCTACCCATCTAGATCCGTTAGATGCAATCACAGTGCCTTTCCCTCCAGCGAATGGATTATTCTTAGAAGGAGTCCAGTTGAATCCATCGGCCGATACAGCAATAGATACTGATTGATCTGAATTATAACCTACGGCTATCCACTTATTCTGTGATGAAGAATAAGTAATTCCATTTCCTTTTCCTCCAGCGAATGGGTTATTTGTTGAAGGGGTCCAGTTGACTCCGTCGGTTGATACTGCAATACATACCGTGCCTCCTGCATTATAACCAACTGCGACAAACTTATCAGAAGAACTTGCGATCCCAAAGCCCTCACCCCCCGTAAATGGGCTTGCTGATTCTGTCCATGTCATTCCATCTGGAGATGATGCGATTGAAGCATAAAATACACCATATATAAACATATATCCAACTATAACCCAAAGCGAATGAGTGGAAGACCATGCTACACCCTTGCAAGTACCAGGAAGAAATGGATTATTTGAAGAATCTGTCCAAGTTATACCATCAGGCGATTTGGCTATCTTATACACACCGCCTGCAACCCAATAAGAACCATTATAAGCCACTGAATACGCGCTGCCGCCAGAAAAGGGGTCATTTCCGCCGGCTGTGACCGGATCCACCCAGTTCACTCCGTCAAAACTACTCACGCAGACGGTAGAATCTGCAGAATTTCCAACCGCCAACCATCTGTCTCCTTTTATAATATCCTGGCCCTCGTAAATGGAGGCGGCCTGCCCTTTGACACGTAGACTATACACGTAGTACTGCGCGTAGTCTGACAGATCAGAAACGCTAGAAGGGCTAGAAGGAGTAGAGGGGCTAGGCCAAGAAAAGGTGACCTGCAGCTGCCCATCCACGATGCTCTGAGACTTCGTGAGTCCACTCACAGGCTGCGGCCGACCAGACGTCTTCACCGTGCGATACACGGCGATATCACTGTAGGATCCACTGCAATCGGCCTGGATCATGTAGGTATAATCAGTGAGTGGAGTCAGCCCTGTCACCGTATATGTTCCTTTTGTCTCCGCCGCAGGAATAATGATAGGGTTTGTGTCGCCGTATGATAGATATATGAAATTTGTAACCGGTGAAGAAGAAGCATACCATGTTACACCATCCGTGGAATATATAATCTTTGAACCGCTTGAATTTCCAGAAGCAATAAATGTACCTTTTCCGTATATAACAGAATTACATGACTGTAATAAATCATTGGCAGATGTGGAAGGTGTCCATCTCAATCCATCATGTGAATAGTATATTACATTAATTGATATAATAGATCCTATTATCCAGACTCCATTTCCATAGGTAATTGATACGGGAATACCATCTAAATCACCTGAGCCAAGTGTGTTATAATACCACATTTTACCATTATAAGAATACATCAATGCTGGATTAGATTGTGTATTATCTAATCCACATGCTACCCATAAAGAATGACCAGATGCATCTTTCCCATATTTTACACCTGTGCCGAAATTGATTAATGTGTTTGATACACTTCTAACCCAATAAATCCCGTCAGTTGAATATGATACTGATAAGTCTCCAAGTTCTACCCACAGATTATTTCCGTAATCTATAGAACGACAGCCGTTTATTGAACTTGTAGTATTAATCCAGATAAGTCCATCAGTTGAATAATACATATCTTGTCCATAAGAACCCATAACCCATAATCCATTGCTGTAAATTAATGCAGTGATTGAAATATTTTCAGGAAAAATGAAGCACGAGTTCCAGCTGAAACCTTCTTTGGAATAATAGAGGACGCAGTTAGGTGATGTGTATCCTACAGCTAACCACATACCATTTCCATATGCCAATAAATATGCATTTTCAAGTATAGTATTCGCAACCCATTTTACACCATCTCCTGAATACATGAGCTGTCCACTTGCAGTATCTACGCCTAGATAAGGCACTGCTGTCTGTAATACGTAGTTTGTTACAGATGAAGAAGCAAGTGCTATTCCAGAACTAGGCCCTCCAGAAAATGGATTATTCTGTGAAGGAGTCCAAGTCATTCCATCTGGGGAAGTTGCAATACATACTGTATAATCTACATTACCACCTACCGCTACCCACTGATTCTGAGGCGCAGACCAGGCTATTCCAATCCCAGTATACCCAGGAAATGGATTATTAGACGCGTCTGTCCAAGTCATTCCATCTATGGAAGTTGCAATACATACTGTGCGTTCTGGATGATTATAACCTACCGCTACCCAGTAAGAGCCATTGTGGGATATTCCAAGGCCACCTCCGCCAAAAAATGGATTATTAGACGCGTCTGTCCAAGTCATTCCATCTGGAGAAGTTGCAATACACACTGTCTGTTGTTGATTACGACCTACCGCCACCCACTTTGACCCAGAGGCAGAACAGGCTATTCCTTGTCCACCTCCGCCAGAAAATGGATTATTAGATGAATCTGTCCATGTCATTCCATCTGGGGAAGTTGCAATACACACTGTTGCATCGGAATTAGCACCTACTGCTACCCATTTATTCTGAGAATAGGCTATTCCAATCCCATATCCACCAGAAAATGGATTATTAGAAGAATCTGTCCAAGTCGTTCCATTTGGAGAAGTTGCAATACATACTGTGTTTCCTTGATTATAACCTACCAACGCCCATTTAGATGCAGAGGCAGACCAGACTATTCCTATTACGCCCCCAGAAAATGGGTTTTCCGAAGCTGTCCATGTCATACCATCTGGTGAAGTTGCGATAGAAACTGTATTATCTAAATTATTACCTATGGCTATCCATAAAGATCCATTCCACGCTATTCCATAAGCACCCCCACCAGAAAATGGATTATTAGAAGCGTCTGTCCATGTTATACCATCTGGTGAAGTTGCAATACTCACTGTTTGGCTTGAATTATAACCTACAGCGACCCACTGTGAGACCGGAGGCGACCACCACACCTGTATCTCTGTAGCTGCTACCCTCGGCATGACACCAATCTTGAGGGGAGCAGACATGGCTTTCTTATTTCATTCAGTTTTTTATGCATGGACCATGTCTGCAGTATCTGCGCTATCATAAACCTTATGACACGCCTTACAAAGAATCCAAAGCGGAACTGTCTTATGCTCTTCAATAAATGCCTTCATAAAATCCTTTTGTAAAACAGGACCCTTCTCCCCCAGAGGACGAATCCTCTTCAAAGCACGAAGCGCCACATCGCTGCGGGATTCTCCCTTATTATGTGCGCGTTCATACTGACTTGCCGTAGTGGACCCACAGTGCTCGCATTTCTTAGAACTGAATAAGCCGCCCTTGAAGAAACCCAAAATACTATTTCTCAGCTCGCCCATCAATGAGCCGATAATCACCTCATTTGAATCCACTAAAGTCAGCCCGTACTT
>Ga0214919_10001084_pt1 | contig 45609 bp, 45 predicted proteins | sample LL1503_MetaG_FD_177994 | JGI IMG/M metagenome (GOLD analysis project Ga0214919, IMG submission 177994) | Freshwater microbial communities from Lake Lanier, Atlanta, Georgia, United States - LL-1503 | ecosystem: Environmental > Aquatic > Freshwater > Lake | place: USA: Georgia | collected... | reverse complement strand
AGAAGTCTTCTACTACACGCCAGATGCTGCGGCGATACCAGTGCGCGTCATCGCGCCGGCCGGCTGGCGCTTGGCCAGACACGAACCTCGGCACGCGGTGACAAATGCTGTCCGGATCGGCAAAGCGACGTTGGTGGGTACGGGCGGACCGATCGAGGTTGGCTCGCCGGTGCGGATAGTTATGGTCGGCAAAGCTGGAGAAATCGATGCAGATTCGCAAGAGTTGAAAATCCGAATCACTAGCGACGCGCTAACAGCGTGGTCACTGGCGGGCCCAATTGCAGTCGACTCGCTTGACGCGCTGGCTGCGTGGCCGCAGCTCGATGTCCAGTACGCAAACCATCAGGAATCTGGCGCTCCGTGGCGCCTGCACCTTGGCCTGCAGTGCTCAGCCTATGTCAACTTGACTGCGTTTCTCGAAAACATCTACGGCCCGGTCCCTAGTGGGGACTATAAGGTTTACAAGCGCATCGCCTACGCATCTTCGTTCGTTTACTCACCCGATGAATGCACAGCAGATCTTCACCTTGTTGGAGAGGATCGCTTTGTAGTTCTAAGCAACGGCGCCGAGACCGTCCGGACAGAGCGGGCCAATGACCCGATTTGTGCCGCGGTTTCATTGCAGCGTGGCTGGAATCGGCTGCTGATCAAGTCCAGCCAGGACGCTACGCGCGAATGGGGTGGGCGGCGTTGGGGCTTCGAGCTACGCCTACTGCGCAGCAATGGCGATCGGCTGGAAGGCCTACGCGCATGTCCACATGCGCCGCCAGCACACGTCGAGAGCGACGATTGAGGATCGCTGGCAAGCCGCTCACCTTTGGCGTGCAAGGTCCGTAGATGGCTCGCATTGGGCCACGACTCGCATAACCTAGATCCGCTGATACGCCGACAGGCCGAGCAATGGTCGTGTTGCTTGCTGCCAGCGTAAAGGCCGCCGCGTCAACTTAGCGAGCAGCCTGCTGGCGGCGCCCATATCGTCGGCGCCGCTACCACCGTAAACCACGTCATTGCCGGCGCCAGCCACCACGATGTCGTCTCCCGCACCGGCGTAGACCGTGTCGTCACCACCCAGCAGATTGAACAACTCGGCTTGGGAGCTTCCGGTCACTGTGTCGGGACCGCTGGTAGAGGTGATCGGCGCGCTGACCACACCGGAGCCCGGAATCGTTCCAGCCGAGAAGTTGGACAGGAAAATGCCGCTGTCATAGACATGGTCGCCGGTATCGGCGATGCCGATCTTGATATGGTTGGTGGCGCCGGCAATGATCGGCGCGACGATCTTCAGCACATGGCTGACGCCGTCGTATTCGATCGGCAATGCATTGCCGGCATTGTCCTGAAAGTAACCAGCTGCCAGGTTGGAGCTGACGACGCTGAGCGGGTGCAGGGGATCGTGGTTGAACAAGGCGTAGTTCACCCCGTTAACCATCACAATCGCCGAGTCCACGAACTGGTCGACCCACTCGGGGTATTCGTCGGAGCCGAACACCAGATCGAAACTGACCGAGGTGGCGGCGGGATCGGCCACCGTGAAGTCAAACGCCAGGGTGGTGGCGTCGTACGACTGGGTCTGGAAAACGGTGTTGACAACGGCATCGATGTCGGCATCGCCATTGGTGAATCCGCTGGCGCCGCTGTTGTCGGTGCCAAACCATCCCACGGTGTTGCTGGTTCCCGGGGTGGTTCCCGAAGTGAGCAGCAGACCGGCGCCGATGCCCAAGGGGGCCAACGAGCCGTCGTAGAAATTTACCGCATCCTGCCCCGACGCTTGCAACTTGATAGAGCTCGCGACAATCGCGATCCCGGAGCCCCCGGGTGCCAGCAAGGCGCTGGTGAGTGTGGTATCGCCTGTGGGGCTTCCGGCAAAAATATTAAACGGTGTCATGGTGTCTTCCTGAATAGTGAATCAATCGTTGGTGGGCGATCGGCGGCTTGCCGGCAGCCCCGGGGAGCGAGTAGAAATGAAGACACTTCCGACACGTTGAAGACGCGCATTTCGACCATCGGGCGATGCAATGGCGTGCAGAATCTTTAATGTGGCGCAAACTTTGGTGGATGACCCGCCGCCTTCGCGCGCGAATGTGCTATGCGCGCGCTGTCTGTCGCATCTGGCGTGCGCTTGGCGCGGGCGCTTCCCGCCCGGTCAATGAGGGCCACGACGCGGTGCACTAGGCCATGAACGACGGGGGCGAGTTCACCAATGGCGACCCGCAGGCGAACCCGAAATTTGTCACTAGTGCCGAGATCCATGCCTACGCGCACAGGCATATGTTGAGCCGGCAAGCGCGCGACCCGTTCATGCAGGACATGCTCGCCCATTTTGGTGACAGGCTGCTTGCATGAGCGCCACGCATCGCCCGCATCGCAGCCGCCCAGTGCGACCAACGCGCTTGCATGTGGGGCCGAGTCAGTGGCGCCGGTTCGCTGCGGCTCTAGCCAATGGGGGCGTGCAACGCTTGAGCAATTCGCCCGCCCAGCGGCCGATCAGAACCGCCAACTGCCCCAGGACCTGCCGCTGCGCTGGCCGCTTGGCGCAAGGAGATTGGGCCGGCCGACCATGAATGAAACGCGACAGTCGTCGGTCAGATCAACAGCGCAAAAAGTGGTGGGGCCCCATACCAGCACAAGGCGAACCCCCGCCTGAGTGGGCTTATCAAGCGGGGCATGAAGGCATGAAAGACGCCAAGCTCTTGGACATTGAGTCCCTGACACAACTGCTGCACAAGACCCGCCGTACGTTGGCGGCTGATGTCACGCGGCGCCCCCAGAGCCGAAAGCGTCGGCACTGGCGCACGGAAACGCCGACCTCAGCCATCCACGAACTTCGGCGCACGGTGCTCTAAGAAGGCGCGCACGCCTTCGCCGCCGTCCTCCCCGGCCACGAGGCTGGCCGACAAAGCCTGGGCGTCGTGATACGCCTCCATCCAGGTCCGTCCCTCCAGCGCCACCGAAGCCAACTTGCGCGCACGCACTGCGGGCAAGCTCTTTCTTGCAATCATCGACGCGATTTCCAGCGCCTTCGGCAGCACCTCGTCCCGCGGCACCACGTAGTTGAAAAAGCCGGTGGGCTCCAACTCCAGCGCGGTGAACTTGCGACCGGTGAAGAGCATCTCGCGCACCTTAGCCTCAGGCATTTTGAGCAGGGCCAGCAGACCAGCTCCACCAGCGACCAGCCCGTAATCGATCTCGGGGCATGCAAACAGCGCTTCGCTGGACGCCACGCGCATATCGCACAGCGCGGCCAGGATCATGCCGATGCCAATGGCATGGCCATTGATCGCGGCGATCACGGGGCGCTGCATGCGAAAGAAGCCGGGGACGCGGTCATTGATGAACGCGTAACGCTCCTTGCGCTTGGCAGTGTCCATCCCAACGAAGTCCTTCAGGTCGGCGCCGCCACACCAGGCGCGTGCGTTTGTCGGCGCAGTCAGCACCACCACGCGAATATTCGGGCTCGCCTCAATGGTCTCGACCAGCGCGCCGATGTCCTCGTAGACCGACAGCGAGACCGCATTCACCGGGGGGCGCGAAAAAATGACCACCCCCACCCCGTCGTCGCCCACCGTCAGCTCGAAACTTCCGATAATCGTTTTCATGCATTCTCCCCATGCGTTTTGCGAGAGCAGGCTTCCACAACCACCCAACCAGGACGCCGCTACGGGGTCTCTATGCGTGCGTCAGCACCACACGCCCGGACGCGCGCCCGGAACCGAGCAGCGTATGCGCATGCGCAGCGTCGCGCACCGGCAGGCGTTGGGCGATCCGTGGCCGCACCAGCCCGCGTGACACCAGGTCGATGACACGGCGCAGGTCGGACACCAGGGCGTGGCCACTGCCTATCACCTCGATCTCTTTCAGGATGGGCAGCGCAGGGTTGAGTTGCACCGGGCCGGGCTGCACATTGCCCACCGCCACCAGCCTGCCACCTGCGGCCAAGGAGCGCATGCTGGAGCCGAAGGTCGGCCCTCCCGCGATTTCGATCACTGCTTCGGCGCCGACGCCGCCAGTCAATTCGCGCACCGCCTTGTGGAACTGACCATCCGGGGCCGCGATCACATGGTGTGCGCCCGCTTCCCTGAGCATGTCCGCCTTGTGCTCCGAGGAGGTCGTGGCGATCACGCGCAGGCCCAGGAGCTTCGCCAACTCGACCGTGTGCAGCCCGACACCACCACTGGCAGCGGTCACCACCACCGTGTCCCCGGGCAGCAGGCGGGCCCGCTGCAACGCGTGAAAGCCGGTTCCGATCGCGCAGCTCAGAATCGCACCGACCTCCAGGTCGATGTTGTCGGGAAGCGGCACCGCATTGCGCGGGCTGGCAATGACAAAGTCGCCATAGCCGCCGGATATCTGCTCGCCGTAAAACCCTGGCCCCGATCGGCAGAGGTTGTCCCGACCGGCCCGACACGCCGGGCAGACGCCGCAGGAGATGCGCTGCGTCAACGCGACCCGGTCCCCCGGATGGAAGTTGTCGACGAGTGTCCCGACCTCCTCGATGACGCCTGCAATCTCGTGACCCATCACGCAGGGGAGGTGCGTACCGGGGAAGTGGCCCTCACGATTGAGCAGGTCGTGGCCGCAGACGCCACAAGCGGCCACCCGCAGCAACATCTGGTCCTCGCGCCGGCTGGGCATGTCGACCTCGGCAGACCGGAGGACCTCCGGGGCGCCAAAATTCGTCAATACAGTGGCTCTCATCACACTACTCCTCACCAGCCGATCCAGCGGGTGGCCGAGCCACCCATGATCTGTTCGAGCTGCGCCGGCTGGAGAAATGGCAACTCTTCGGTGAACATCGTGATCGCCTCCCGGTACGAGCAGGCCTTGCGTGTCAGGTCGGTGCCCCACAGCGTGCGGTCCGCGCCAAACGTAGCCACGACCCTTTCGATGTAACGATGCATGTCGCGGAATGGATAGGACTCGCTGGAATGCGCAGGCAGCGCGGACACCTTGATCGCGATGTTCGGGTGCTGCGCCAGGGGCATCAGGGCCTCTACGGCGCGCGCCACCGTCTCGCCCTTGTCCTCCACAAAAAGATTCATGTGGTCCACGATGAAGCGGATCTTCGGGTACGCACCGGCCAAGTGACCGATCTCGTCGATCTGCTGCGGCGCCCAGATCATGACGGGAAGTGCGAGCCGGTTGGCCTCGGGCCAGAACCAGTCCGCCGTGCCGTCCTTGAGCCACGACACCTTGCGGTAGGGCGGGAAGGTCAGGCGCGCGCCAATGAAGCCCGACGAAGGCCAGTCGGCCACCAGCGCACGGGTTTCAGGCTTGTCGAGCCCGAGGATGCCCATCACACGGAAGTGGTCGGGCCAGCGCCGGGCGGCCTCGACACAGCTCGTGTTGGCGGCGGCATTGCCCGGCACCAGATAGGCGCCTGCCACCTGCATCGCGTCCATTTCCGCAACCACGTCCTGCGGTGGCATCAGGGTCTGCAACATCCGTGTCGCAAAGTCCTCGGCCCCGGGGGCGAACAGATGAATCTGGCTATCTACAAGTCGCATGGTCACTCCGTCAAAATACGGGGGTCGCCGGTGGCGCCCCGGCAACCCCGCCGTCCAGCACGATCTGCGCAACGCGCTCGCGGTGGAAGCTGGCATCGCCAAAGGCGTATTCGTGCAACTTGCCGCGCTTGAGGAACAGCTGGATATCGAAGTCCCAGGTGAATCCGACCCCCCCATGGATCTGCAAGGCGTCGTTGCAGACCAGCCTGCAGGCGTCGCCGCAAGCCGCCTTCGCCATGGATACCGAAAGCAGCGCCGACGGTTGTTGTTCCGCCAGTGCCCATGCGGCGTAGTAGGCGGCGGACCGGGCACACTCCAGGGCCACCAGCATGTCGGCGCACTTGTGCTTGATCGCCTGGAAGGAGCCAATCGGCCGGTCGAACTGTGTGCGCTGCTTGGCGTAGTCGACAGCAATGTCGAGCGCCGCCGCAGCGACGCCGACCATTTGGGCGGCAGCCGCCAACGTGCAGGCTTCCAGCAGCCAGGCCAGCGCCCGCCCTTCGCCCTCCGCGCTCAGCGCCTGCGCGTCGGCACCGTTGAATTGAATCTGGCAAAGCAGACTCGCCGGGTCGACCGCGTGATGAGCCCGCACTGACACACCCGCTTGACGGATCTCGCAAACGTACAAGGCCGGTGCGCCATCGGTTGCGCGCGCCGACACCAGCAGGTGCGTCGCGGCCTGGGCGCCGGGCACCAGGATCTTTTTCCCCTGCAAACGCCAGCCGACCGCTCCAGGCTGCGCCAGCAGTTCCACCTCGGGTGCGGTATGCCCTGCATCGGTTTGCGCATGGGCAAAGGCGAACCGGCAGTCGCCGGCAGCTATCTTCGGCAACAAAACGGCGCGTTGTTGGGGTGTGCCGAACCGGGCGATCACGTCGGCAGCCAGAATAGTCTCCGCCATCGGGCCTGGAACCAGCGCCCGCCCGAATTCCTCGAACACGAGGACCAGGTCCACCCAGTCCAGTCCGGCGCCGTCCAGGGGCTCCGGGACGAGCAAGGTCTGCAAGCCCAGGCCGGACAGCCCGGCCCACAATTCGGGCGAGTCCTGTCCCGCGGCGGCCCGAAGCTTGCGCGGCCCCCATTGGTCGGACAGAAAACTGCGCACGCTGTCGCGCAAAAGGTACTGGTCCGAGCTGAAATCAAAGTCCATGGCGGTTTTTACTTGGGCAGACCGAGCACACGCTCAGCGATGATGTTGCGCTGGATCTCGGACGTCCCGGAATAGATCGTCATGGCCCGCGATTGCAAGAACCGGTGCGAAAAAATTCCCCCATCTAATGCGTCTTCGTCGCCCAGCCCAAGCGCCGACGCCGCGCCGGTGACTTCGACTGCCGTCTCCGTGAGGCGTTGGTACATGTGACTCCAGTACAGCTTGGTGAACGAGGACTCCTGGCCGAGTTCAGCACCCTTGGCGAGCCGGCTCAAGCCGCGCAAGCCATTCAGCCGCGTGATTTCGAGGTCGATGTAACTGGCAGCAAGTTTCTGACGCACCACCGGATCGGCACTGACCGGCCGTCCTCCACGGCGCGTGGTTGCGGCCGCCTCGAACAGACGGTCAAGGTCGCGGCGGAACCGCACCTGCCGCGGCAGCGCTTCTTCCGGGCCACGCTCAAATTGGAGCGTGGTCATCGCGATGCGCCAGCCCTGGTTCAGCTCACCCACCAGGTTCTGGGCCGGCACTCGCACATTGTCGAAAAAGACCTCGCTGAACTCGGTCTCACCGGTGATCTGAACCAGGGGGCGGATCGTGATGCCGGGGGTGCGCATGTCGACGAGCAGGAAACTCAGTCCGCGGTGCTTGACGGCGCCAGGGTCGGTGCGCGCCAGCAGGATGCACCAGTGTGCATATTGCGCGAAGCTGGTCCAAATCTTCTGCCCGTTAACGACGAAGTCCTCCCCGTCGCGCGTGGCGCGGCAACGCGCCGAGGCCAGATCGGAACCGCTGTTGGGCTCGGAAAATCCCTGGCACCACATTTCCTGACCTTGGAGGATCGCCGGCAGATGGCGCTGCTTTTGCGCATCGGTACCGTGGGCCATGAGGGTCGGCCCGGTGAGGTTACGCCCGATGATGTTGACGCCCTCGGGGGCATCGGCGCGCGCCATCTCCTCCAGGAAGATGGCCTGCTCCATCGGCGTTGCACCGCGACCGCCGTATTCGCGCGGCCAGGCGATACCCGACCAGCCGCCTCGGTACAGCCGCCGCTCCCACTCAAAGCGGAAGGCGAAACGCTCGGCTTGCGCCTCGGGTTCGCGCACGCTCGTACCCCAGCCCGGCGGCAGGTTGTCGCGCAACCAATGGCGGACATCCTCGCGCAAGGCGGCTTCTGTCGGGGTGTCTCGGAAATCCATTCACTTGTCTCCTGTCAGCAGCCGCGAAACTGTGGCTTGCGTCTTTCCCGAAAGGCTCGGATGCCTTCTCGGTGGTCCTCTGTCGAGAGTACGATAGCGAGCGCATAGGACTCGAACTCGGCCAACTCTTCGAGGCTGGCGGTCGGCGCCATGTTGAGCAGCGACTTGGTCAGCCCAATGGCCGCGGTGGCGCCGTCGGCCAGTTCGCGGGCCAGCGCTAGGGCTGCCGGCATCAGGTCTTGCGCTGGGACGACCCGGTTCACCAGGCCGAGTTCCAGCGCCTCACGCGCGCCCAACATCCGGCCCGTGAAGCACAGCTCTTTGGCCCGGTTCAACCCGATCAGACGCGTGAGCAGGTACAGCCCGCCGGTATCGGGCACCAGGCCCACTTTCACGAAAATTTGGCTGAACGTCGCGGTGTCCGCCACGAGCGTGATGTCGGCCGCCAGCGCCAGGTTCATGCCAGCGCCGATCGCCGCGCCATTGACGGCAGCGATCACCGGCTTTTCCAGTCGTACCAAGGGCATCAATACCGTGGTGAGCATGCGGTGCAACTTGTTGCGTCCCGCCAGCGGAACCGGCTGCGCGGCTTCGGCCATTTCCCCGATGTCGCCACCGGCGCAAAACGCCCGGCCGGCGCCCGTCAGGATGACGGCACGCACGGCTGGGTCCTCGGCTATCTGGGCGATCACCACAGCCATGTCGCGCTGCATCTGCGCGCTGAACGCGTTGAGCGACTGAGGACGGTTCAGCGTCATGGTCGCCACACCGTCAGCAACCTGAAACAGGAGCGTCTCGTACTGCATCAACTCTCCCTTGCCTGCATGCGGCGCGCCTGGCACATCAACGGGTGATCAGCGAACTGATCATCTTGACCTGCCCGTCCTTTATTTCGTTGACATTGATAACCACCTCGGACTGGTTGGTCCCGGCGAACTTGTAATCCTGCAGCACGCCCTTGTATTCAAGCTTGCGCAGGGCATCACGCACCAGAGTCGGGTCGGTCGAGCCGGCCTTCTTCATGGCCTCCAGAACGACCATCACGCTGTCATAGGCGGTGGTCTCGAAGGGCAGAGGCTTGCGGCCGTTCACCTTTTCGAATTGCTGCGAGAAGGCACGAATGGCCGGCGTGTCGGAAGTCGTCGAACCGGTCGCCACATAGACGCCCTCGGCGTTCTTGCCGGCGGCCTTCAGAAAGGTCGGGGACGACCAGATCGTGGACGGCGTCAGAAATACGGGCTTCAGGCGAAGTTCACGGTATTGCTTGATCAGCGAGACGCCATCCTCGATGAATGCAGCGCCAATGACCGCGTCGGGATTCGCCGCCCGCACCTTGGTCAGTAATGCAGAAAAATCGGTCGCGCCGGTTTCGAAGTATTCTTCGACCGTGACCTGGGCGCCCAGGCTATTGGCACGCGCCACGATCGCCTTGCCGGATGCGCGGCCCCAGTCGTCGTTGCGGCCGAGGTAGGCGATGGTCTTGATGCCCTTTTCCTTGACGAGGAAGTCCACCGAAGGGTTGACATTGTTGATCGAGGTGAGCGTGCTGCGGAAGCTGTAGCTGAGTTCGGGGGATATCACCGCGGGCGCGGAGGCAACGAAACTCATGCCCAGGGTTTTGTTCTTTTCGAGTGTCGGCAAGACGGCAAGCGTGGTGGTGCTGGCCGGCGTGGTGAAGACTACGGGCACCTTATCCGAGGTGACCAGTCGTTCGGCTGCCGCGACGGCGCGCTCGACCTTGGACTCGTCGTCAATGTTGATGTTCTGCAGCGTGTAGGTGTCCGCACCGATGCGTACACCGCCCGCCGCATTCACCTGCTTGACCGCGTACTCGACGCCAAACACGCCTTCCTTTCCGATCGAGGCATTCGGCCCGGTCAGCGACAGGATGGAGCCGAGCGTCAGCACTTTGGTGGCTTGCGCCTGTGCCTGCAGCGCGGTCAACCCGGTGACGGCAAAGGCGAGCGACGCGAGCAGGATGCGCCGCGTGGAATGGATCTTGTGGGACATAGCGTGTTTCCTTCAGGTGGTTAGAGGTGCGGCTTCGCCGCGGGGATAGCCGCGCAACTCGCGCCGCAAAATTTTTCCGGTCGGACCTTTCGGCAGTTCGACCAAGATGTCGACTGCCACCGGCACCTTGAAGTACGCGAGTTCGGTCTTGCAATGGGAAAGTAACTCCGCGGGGGTGACTGCGGCCCCCGGCTTGAGTGAGACAAAGGCTGCGGGAACCTCGCCGAGCACGGCGTCTTCGATCGCGATCACGGCCGCCTCGGCCACGGCGGTATGGCGGTACAAGGCCTCTTCGATGTCGGCCGGATAAACGTTCTGACCGCCACGGATGATCAGATCCTTTTTGCGGTCGACGATGGTGAAGTAGCCTTCGGAGTCCATGGTGCCTAGGTCGCCAGTGCGTAGCCAGCCGTCAACGATGGCTTCGGCGGTCACCTCGGGCAGGCGGTAGTAGCCCTTCATCACGCAAGCGCCCTGCACGCAGATCTCGCCCACCGTATCGTTCGCAAGCGGTGTGCCGTCGATATCGAGGATCGCCATCCGGATGCCGTCGAGCGGCCTGCCAATCGATTTAGACCGCGGAATCTGGCCATTGGCATCCACCGTGACATGGTGGGTCGCTACGATCGCCGTCGCCTCTGTGAGTCCGTAGCCGTTGATCACCATGGGATTGTTGCCGATGCGTTCGTGCAGACGCGCCAGCAGCGGAGCCGGCACCGGCGCGGCGCCGACACAGAAGCCGCGCAGGGAGCTCAGATCAAAGCGCTCGACGTCGGGGTGGTAGAGGACCTTCTGCAGCATGGTCGGCACCGCCGGGAAGAAGGTGCAGCGGTATTGCGCGATCACCCGCATACAGGTCAAGGCGTCGAAGCGGGGCAACAGCACCATGGTCGCGCCAAGCGACATGACAGCATTAATGCACTGATTGAGCGCAAACGTGTTGTAAAGCGGCAGGGCACACAGGATGACATCGTCCTCGCCGAGATGCAACCACTTGGGCGATGCATCGTAATTCGACTCGAGATTAGCAATGGTCAGCATCACACCCTTGGCCTTGCCGGTGGTGGCGCTGGTGTAGAGCATCATCGGTACGTCATCGGGCTGCAGTTCGACCGGCGCAGGCGCTTGGGCCGGGTCACCCAGGAGCGCCCCGGCCTCCCGCGCAATGGCCGGCGGGAGATGCGCAGGCACACCACCGAAGCTGAACACCTGGCGCAGGGCCGGGCAAGCGGTGACCACATCGGCTTGCAGCCGAGCGGCATGTTCGGCATCCACAATTAAAAACTCAACGTCGCAGGCTGCCAGGGCGTGCTCGATCTCGTGGCGCTGGTAGTGCACGTTCAGTGGGACCATGATGCCACCCAGCAGGAACACCGCATATTCGAGCGCGATGAACTCGGGCCGGGTCGCAATCATCAGCCCGAGTTTGTCGCCGCGCCGAAAGCCTGCGCCGGCCAGTCCGGCGGCATAGGCCCGCGCTCGAAGGAGCAGGTCGGAGAAGGTCCACACCTGTCCCTCGAACAAAACCGCCGGTTTGGCCGGCAGACGGGCCGCTTGGCGAACAAGGGCGCTGGCGCGATTGCTCATACCGGAATTTCTCCAAGATACATGTCTCGCACGGCGGGATCGTCGAGCAGTTCCCTGCCGGTGCCGGTACGAACCACCAGGCCAGAACCCATCACGTAGGCACGGTGCGCCAGCCGCAGGGCCATGCGCGCGTTCTGCTCCACCAGCAGGATGGTGGTGCCGGCGACATTCAATTCCCGGATGATCCGGCCGAGCTGCTGTACGATCGTCGGAGCCAGCCCGAGGGATGGTTCATCGAGCAGCAGCAGGCGTGGCCGGCTCATCAGCGAACGCCCGAGCGCCAGCATCTGCTGCTGTCCGCCGCTAAGCAGACCACCCTGGCTGCGCAGCCGCTCACGCAAGATCGGGAACATGGTGAGCACGCGTTCAAGATCGTAGCGCACCGCCTCGGTGTCACGCCGGTAATAGGCGCCCAGTTCCAGGTTCTCCAGCACTGTGAGTTCGGGAAAGATGTGGCGACCTTCCGGGACCATCGCCACGCCGCGCCGAATCATGGTCGGCGATGTGAGCGCCGTGACGTCAGCACCATCGAAGGTGATGCTGCCGGCGGCAGGCGCCAGCACGCCGCAGATAGCGCGTAGCAGCGTGGACTTGCCCGCACCGTTGGCGCCGATGATCGTCACGATTTCGCCGGTCGCCACGGTGATCGAGATACCGTGCAGTGCCTCCACGCGGCCGTACGCCACCCGCAGCTTGTCAACTTTCAGCATCGGTATCGGCCCCCAGATAGGCTTCAATCACACGCTCGTTGGCGCGGACTTCCTCCGGCGTGCCCTCGGCAATCTTGGCGCCTTGGTCCAAGACCACGATGCGGTCGCAGATGCGCATCACCGCAGGCACGTCGTGCTCGACCAGCACCACGGTCACGCCGTCGTCACGGATGCGACGGACCATCTCGGCGGCCTGGACCGTTTCACCCGGATTCATGCCGGCGAAAGGTTCGTCCAGCAGCAACAGCTTCGGCCGTAGTGCGAGTGCGAGCGCAACTCCGAGCAGACTCTGGTGCGCGTAGGCCAGTGCCCCGGCCGTTTCGGTCGCGTATGCGGACAGGCCGATCCACTGGAGGATTTCATCGGCGCGATGTTCGGCCTGCGCTTCGGCCTCGCGCGCGGCACGCAATCCGATCCAGTCGGCCCAGAATCCGACCTTGGCACCGGCCAACGCGGCAATGCGCACATTCTCCAACGACGAAAGATGGGGAAAGATGCGCGTGCCTTGGAACGTCCGCGCGATGCCACATCCGGCGATCTGGTCCGGCCGTAGACCGGTCAGATTGTGGTCGTTCATGCGCACGGAACCGGCGCTGGCTGGAAAACGGCCAGAAATAAGGTTGAATGTCGTGGTCTTGCCGGCTCCGTTGGGGCCGATCAACCCGGTGATCGACCCGCGCCCCACCTGGAACGACACATCAGAGACGGCCCGCACGCCACCGAAGTTCTTCGTCAGCCCGCTAACGCTAAGAATCGGCGTGGCGGTCGTCATGGCTGCTCCAGGGGCGGTGGGGGCAGCGGCGTGTGCACGGACCGCCGGCCCAGCACTTGCTTCAGCCAACCCAGCAGGCCCCCCGGCATGAACATGGTCACGAGGATCAGCAAAATCCCCATCATTGCCGGCCGCAAGTCACGCGCAAAGCTCAGGAGCTCCGGCACATAGATCAGGAACACCGCGCCGAGCAGCGGCCCCGCCAGCGTGCCGACACCACCGATGACCACCATCACGACCATGTCGACGGAGGCAAATAGGGTGAACTGGTTGGGTGCCAGCACCGTGAGGAATGGCCCCATCAGCAGCCCACCAAGGCCCGCCACGAATGCGCTGATGCACAACGCAATCACCTTGTGGCGCATCAGGGCGATGCCGGAAAACTCGGCCAGTAGTTCGTCCTCGCGTACGGCCACAAACATACGACCGGTGCGCGTTCGCACCAGCCGGGCGAGCGCGACCGTCGCTGCAGCGAGCGTCGCCAGCACCAGGTAGTAGAAACTGAGCTTAGTGTCGAACGATAAGCCCAAGATAGGCTCCGGCGGCTGAATCTTGCGCAGGCCCAGGGGTCCGTTCGTGACATCCTGCCAATTCGCCAGCACCAGGCGGACGATCTCACCGAAGGCCAGCATCACGAGCACGAAGAATGGCCCGCGCAGGCGCATGGTGATCATTCCGACGAGCGCCGCACACAACACCACCGCGGCAAGAGCGACCGGCGCCGCAGCCCAAAAGCTCCAGCCCAGCTTCAAACGCAACAAGGTCGACACATAGGCGCTGATCGCCACAAAGGCCGCCTGCCCGAAATTGATTTCTCCGATATACCCCAGCAGCAGACCCATGCCCAGCGCGAGGATGCCCCACAACAGCGTGAGCGTGAGCAGGTAGATCTGGTAGTCGCCCATGAACGGGGCCAGCAGCGCGAGCACCCCCAGCACCATCACGGTGGCCTGGGTCATGACGCCCTCCCGCCGAGCAGCCCGGCCGGCCGGCACAGCAGGACGGCGATCATGATGAGGAAGGTGAATACATCCTTGAAGGCAAAGCTGATGTAACTGCCGGCGAAGGTCTCGATCAGGCCGATCAACAGGCCCCCGACGATTGCGCCAGGAACACTTCCGAGACCTCCGAAGATCACAATGACGAAACTCTTAAGCAGCGGGGCACCCCCCATGGCGGGCTCCGCCGCATAAAGCGCGGCAATCAAGGCCCCGGCGGCGCAGGCCATGGCGCCGGATACCGCAAACGCAAAACCCACCATGCGATCGACGTTCAGGCCGATCGCTTCGGCGCCCGCGCGGTTTTGCGCCACCGCCCGCAGGGCCTTGCCGACCCGCATCCGGTAGAGGATGAGGTACAGCGCGACCACCAGCACAACCATCGTGGCGACCACAACAAGCCGCTGATAGGTCACGATGATGTCGCCGACCTCGAGCGCGCCTTCGATGCCCATGTCCACCTGGCGCGGCGCCGTCCCCCAGACGAAAATGGCGACCTCGCGCAACACATACAACACGCCGGTAGTGACCAGCAAGGACTGCATCGCTGAGCCGCGCATCACCGGACGCACCGTGGCCACGTAGACCAGCACGCTCAATGCCGCGATCACCACCATCGCAACCGGTAGGGCAATAAAAAAACTGATATCGAGATAGGTCATGAGCGCCAGCGTTGCAAATGCACCCAGCATCAATATTTCGCCGTAGGCGAAGTTGACAACCCGGGCCACGCCAAAGATCAGGGTAAACCCCAGCGCACACAACGCATAGATGCTACCCAGCACCACACCGTTGGTCATTTGCTGTGCAAACATCTTCTATGTTCCAACGATGTTCATATGTCTGGCCTTCGCAACGCTGTCGCATGTGCCAACACGGCGTGACGTCAATCTCATTGTTCGGACCAGTCGGACGCCATCGCGCCTAAAATCCGACATGTAATCGGATTATGACGGGCAGCAGGTGCTTGTCAATCTCTTTTTCTCCGGCCGATCGCGACCGGCCCACCGCGCTCACACCAGACTGCGGCCCTGATCAAAGAAGACCCGTTCCTCAGCCTGGAACGACCAGGAATTCGCCGCAGAGAAGATGTCGTCATGGACCTCCCCGGCTCGGACGGCATCACCCAGGCAGGCAAAGGCGGCGTCCATCTCCGCGCCGGAGTCGAACCAGAAACTCTGGATGCAGTCGATCTGCAGTGCGGTCACAGGGCGCGCGCCCGGCAACCGGAACGAACCTTCGACGACATGGTCGACGCGCCAGCCACGCAGGCGCTGATCGAGGCCCGGCACGCGCAGCGCTGACAGCGCATAGTCCGTCGCAAGCTGCCGGTGGAATTCAGACAACGAGAGTTCCCCTTTCCGCCCGGCCAACACGACGAGCTTGGCGCGGCCCCGGCCGGGCTTCACCACGTTCTCTAGCGCAGTCAGCGAGACCGTGCCCTGCATATCGATGAACTTGATTTCGTCCACCCGAATGCGGTCGCGGTAGATCGACGTAGACGCGAAAATATCCTCGTTGTCACCGGGTAACCAGAACTCCGCCATGCCGGCGAACGCAAAGCGGATGCCGACCGGCCCGGGTGCAAGGATGTGGTTCTGGACGTAGCGCTGCCGATAGCTTGCATAACCGGGGGACGCTGCGACCAGCGGGCCATGGGTCTCGAGCCAATATCGGCGGAAGGCTTGATCGTCCAGGCCGGGACGCGGCGCGAGAAAGGCGATCTTCTTGAACTGCTCGGACATGTGTCTCTCCCATTCGGGTCCTTGGATTTTTGCCGGGGCGCCGGCAGCGGGAACGCCGCGCCATGGGCGTACCGGCACGGACCGCAGCGAGACACCGCAGGCCGCCGCCACAGAGGTTGACAAGTCTGCGGTGGCTGGCACAATCCGATAAAGTATCAGATTATTACCGCCCTGGCAAATCAAAGGAGTGCAATGGCATCCAACAGCAGACACCGCCGCGTCGGAATTGTGTCGACCGCCCAGACCGCGTGGCGCTCGGCATGGACCGAGGCGCAACACATCGATCTAATTTCCTCCGCCGTGACCAGAGCACTGAAGGGCAGCGGACTGCGGATCGAAGACGTGGACTTCGTCATCGATAGCGGCAGCGATGTCCTGGATGGCCGCAGCATTTCCAATTGCGGCTTCCTGGGCGCCATGGGCGCGCACCACAAGGAGGAGTCGCGCGTCGAGGACGATGGCCTGTGGGCGGCGTTGTACGGCGTCACCAAGATCGCCAGCGGCGCGGCGGATGTCGGTCTGATCATTGCCTACTCGAAGCCGTCCGAGTCGGACGTTTCCAAGTTCTATACGACGATGGCCGATCCGTTTTGCCAACGGCCTGTCGGGCTCGACGAGGTGACCGCCTCAGGCCTTATGGCGCAGCAGTATTTGCACAAGTTTGGCCTGCGCGAGGAAGACCTGGCCGAGGTCGCCGCGTCGGCGTGGCACAAGGCGCGCTCTAATACGAACGTTGAATTCGATACCGCACCAACCCAGTCCGATGTGATGGGTTCCCCGATGGTGGCCTCACCGCTGCGCCAGTTGATGATGGCGCGCCCGGTCGACGGTGCGGTGGCCATCGTGCTGGCCAGCGAAGAATTCGCCCGGCGCATCACTGCCGCGCCGGTCTGGGTCACGGGCATGGGAACATCGATGGACGGCAACGTCTTCGCCATGCGCGAGCCCGGCCTCACCAGCTGCGCTGCTGCCGCCAACATGGCGTACCAACGCGCCGGCATCGAGCCCGCCAAGCTCGGCTTGGCCGAAGTCAGCGCAACTTCTGTGGTCGCCGAACTGCTCAGCCTGGAGGCCTTGGGCCTTGCTCCACCCGGCCGGGCCATCGACCTCTACCGCGGGGGTGGCAAGGGCCCTGCGGTCAACCGGTCTGGCGGCGCACTGCCGGCCAATCCCATCATGGCCACGGGGCTGGTTCGTCTGGCGGAGGCCGCCGAACAGCTGTGGGGGCGCCGGCCGGGCGGCGCGCCGCATGCACCGAATGCCGTGGTCCACGCCAGTTCCGGCATAGGCGCCCAGTCCCATTGTGTTTTTGTCGTCGAGGTTTAAAGCATATGAGTCGCGTAGCCATCATTGGAGTCGGTCAGACACACCATCAACGCAGGCGATCGGACGTGAACGTGCCGGGCCTGGTTCGTGAGGCCGCAACCCGCGCGCTGCAGGACGCCAACCTGACCATGGACGACATCGACTCCGTGGTCGTGGCCAGCGGGCCGGTCCTGTTCGCGGCGGTGAACCAGCCGGAAAAGTGGGTCGTCGATGCAGTCGGTGCGCGCGGCAAACCGGTCGTTCGCATCACCAGCGGCGGGGGAACCGGCTTCGCGGGGGCGCTTGCCGGCTACTACCAGGTGGCGGGCGGCTTTGCCAATCGGGTGCTCGTCATCGCCTATGACAAGCTCTCGGAGGGCGCATTGCAGGCGTCCATCTCCAGCCTGTACGACCCGTTCTGGGGCCGGGAATTCGCTGTCGGCATCATGGGTTTCTCGGCGGCGTACTGGCGTGCACGCATGGACAAGCTCGGTCACTCGGAAGAAGCCGCCGCACGCGTGGTCGTCAAGAACCTGAGCAACGCGAAGTTCAACCCCTATGCCCATGTGCGCAAGGAGTTGACCATCGACGACGTCCTCAACTCCGCGCCATTGGCATGGCCCATCAAACTGCTGGATGTCCCACCGATTTCCGACGGCGCGGCCGCCGTGGTCTTGTGTTCCGAAGATATCGCCGGGCAGTTCACGACGACCCCCGCCTTCATTCGCGGCATCGCCTATTGCGCCGAGGCGGACAACGCACCGCAGCGCTCCATGCTGATGTCGGAGCCGTTGGCACACGCGGCACGCGTGGTGTATCGCGCCAGCGGCATCACGAACCCGCGCCGGCAACTCGATGTGGTCGAAGTGCAGGAGCCCTACAGCTGCTTTGAACTCAGCTACTACGAAAGCCTCGGCCTGTGCCGTGCGGGTGGTGCGGCCGAACTGATCACCTCGGGTGCGACTCAAATGACCGGCGACATCCCGGTCAACCCGTCGGGCGGGTGCCTTGGCGCAAATCCGATCGGCGCCTCGGGTCTGATCCGTCTGATCGAGGCCAGCATGCAGGTGACCGGCAAGGCGGGAGAACACCAGATCGCGGGCGCACGCATCGCCGCAGCCCAGACCGGCGGCGGGTGGGCTAATCTGCGTGGCCTCGCGGTCGTCAGTTCGGACTAGCCAAGCACACCAGGAGCATATTGACATGTACCAGTCCCCCGCAACGCAGCCGCTCGATCTGGCGCCATTGCACAGCATCATCTCGCTTCCGTATCGCCTGACCCCTGGCAAAGCCACCGGCACCTTTCTGGCCGAACTCGGCAGCCAGCGCATCGTTGCGACGCGCTGCGCAAAGTGCGGCCGGGTGGAGGTCCCAGCGCAGGATGTCTGCCAGTGCGGTTCCGACGAGCTCGAATTGGTGGTGGTCCCGGCCCAAGGCAGCCTAAGCAGCTTCACCCGCACCCCCCAATTTACATTGGGTCTGGTCCGACTCGACGGCGTCCACGGCGACCTGCTTCATCGGCTGGTCGGTGACACCGACTGGAAAGTCGGCCAACGCGTCGCGGCGGTCTGGGCCGAGACGCCGAAAGGCGACATGCTGGACCTGAGCGGATTCGGACCGGCGGGCGGCGAAGCGTATGGGGAGACGCAGGCCCAGCCACTGAAGGCGTCACGCCCTCCCATCGACAGCATGCCGACGACACTCAAGCTCGATTACCACCATGCACGCGGGCCCTACTTCGGCCGTCTTTTTGACGAGATGCAGACCACCGGGCGGCTGCTGGGGATTCGCTGCCCGAGCTGCCAGAGCGTGCTGCTGCCGCCGCGCGAACTGTGCGACGTCTGCTTTGTCAGGACCGGCACCTGGGTCGACGTGGCCGATACCGGCATATTGCAAGCGTTCTCGATCATTCACCTGAAGTTCGTCGGCCAGACACGAGAGCCGCCGTACGTCTATGCCGAGATCATGCTCGATGGTGCAGCCACCAAGATCATCCATGTGCTGGACGGCGTGGACGTCGACACCGCACCGACGTGGCTCAAACCGGGCGTGCGGGTCAAGGCGGTCTGGAAGAGCGAGCTGAAAGGCTCGCTCAGCGACATTTCCCACTTTGAACTGTGTGCGGCTCCGCAATAGCCGTCCCGGGTTGCAAGGGAAGGCCCTCGGCCATCACGCTGGCGCGCTGATGTGCGATGCCACCCGATCGACATGATGCAAAAAGTCCATACCGAGCGCGATGGCGACGTGCTCGTCATCATCATCCAGAATCCACCGATCAACGCGGGATCGATCGACGTCCGACGCGGCATTCTTGCCGCCATTGACGTTCTTGCAGGCGACCCGCTACTCAGGGCCGGCGTCCTGATCGGGGGCGGCACGACCTTCATCGCAGGCTCTGACTTGCGGGAGTTCGGCCAGCCCCTGGAAGACCCACAGTTACCGGCGGTCATCACCGCTATCGAGGCGTGCTCCAAGCCGGTGGTGGCGGCGCTGCATGGCGCGGCATTGGGTGGTGGCTTCGAACTTGCGCTGGGTTGCGACGCTCGCATGGCCCACCCGCAAGCCATAGTCGGTTTACCCGAGGTCACGCTTGGCATGGTTCCTGGCGCCGGTGGAACGCAACGCCTACCGCGCATCGTTGGTGCGGCCCGGGCGATCAGCATGATCTGTACCGGCGAACGTCTCGCCGCCGAGTTCGCTCTGGAACTCGGCATCGTCGACGCGATCGCGCAGGGCGAGCTACGCACTGCTGCAGTGCAATTCGCAAGGAGCATCCCCGGAAAGCGGCTCCTGCGCGAACAGTCGGTACCCGCCGGAGCCCAGGAATCCATCGAGGCGGCGGCAAAGGTTGCACGCACAGCAGGCCGCGGGCGACCGCCTGTGGTGTCGGCCATCGCACTCATACTGGCTGCGAGCACTGATCCGATCGACGCTGCGTTGCAGCGCGAACGCGCCGAGTTTCAGCATTTCCGCATGTCTGCCGAGGCGGCCGCTCTGCGCCACCTCTTCTTCGCCGAGCGCGAGGCCGCCAGGCACTCGCGCGTACTCGGGTTGGCGCCACGTCCCCTTCACACGGCTGGCGTCGTCGGTGGCGGCCTGATGGGGTCGGGCATCGCGATCTGCCTTGCAGATGCGGGAATCGAGACTCTTGTGATAGAGCGTGACGCCGATGCCGAGCGGGCCTGCGAACACCGCGTGCAAAAGCATTACGCAGAGCGCGTCGCCAGGGGAAGAACAAGAGCCGACCATGCGGCGGCCTGCGCTGCCCGCATTACAGTCAGCACCGACTGGGGCCGGTTGGCCACAGTCGACATCTGCGTCGAGGCCGTGTTCGAGGACATGCGCGCGAAGCAGGATGTCTTTCACCGCCTCGATGCGGTGTTGCGCCCTGGCGCCCTGCTCGCCACCAACACCTCGTACCTGGATGTCGACACGATCGCAGCCGGCACACAACGTCCGCAAGACGTCCTCGGGCTGCATTTCTTCAGCCCGGCACACACCATGCGCTTGCTGGAGATCGTTCGCGGCAAGCACACTGCGGACGAGGTTCTCGCGACCGGGATGGCGCTCGCGCAGCGCCTGAAAAAGCAAGTCGTCGTCTCGGAGAACGCGTTCGGATTTGTCGGCAATCGCGTTTTCAACGCCTACCGGCGCCAGTGCGAGTTCATGCTCGAGGAAGGCGCCACGCCCTGGCAGGTCGACGCAGCCCTCGAGGCCTTTGGTTTTGCCATGGGACCGTTCGCTGTGGCGGACATGTCGGGGCTGGATATTGCCTGGCGTATGCGGCGAGTACAGGAGGCATCCCGCAATCCGGAACACCGTTATGCCCCGCTCGCGGACAGACTCTGTGAACTGGGTCGCCTCGGGCAGAAAACCGGCGTGGGTTACTACCGGTACCGTGCCGGTGAACGGGTCGGTCAACCTGACGATGTGGTGCAGGAACTGCTGGGCCAGATCGCACTTGCGAAGGGCATCGAACGGCGGACCTTGGACGACGACGAAATAGTGCGTCGGGCCTTGCTGGCGATGGCCAATGAAGCCGCCTGCCTGTTGTCGGAGGGAGTTGCCGTTCGCCCGTCAGACATCGACGTCGCGATGGTCCACGGGTACGGATTTCCACGCTGGGAGGGCGGCCCGGTGCACTGGGCGCGCCAAAAGGATGCGACCACACTCGCGCACGGTATGGCGTCGCTGTCGCAGGTCAGTGGCCCGGGAATGCGCCTGGGCCAACTGATCGCGCTGAACACTACCCCACCTTCACGCTAAACACCCGTGGGCAAGCTAATCAACAGCACCGAACCCCAATGGCTCGCCGTGGCCACGGGCGCCATCAACCATGGCCTCATGCAGGAAAACGCCCCGCAGCAGACCCGTAGCCGGGATCGTCACGCGGAGATACTCCGCGCGGCAGTGCGGGTCTTTGCCCGCGACGGAATCGCGCGCGCCAGGATCTCCGACATTGCGGCCGAGGCAGGTGTTCCGCTGTCCTCGGTCTACGATTACTACGGGAGCAAGGAGGAGATCGCTTATGTGGTGCCGATCGCGCGCATGGGGGAGTTCTTCGCAGAGTTCGCCGAGAAGGCACGGACACTCGACACCGCGCGCGGCCGGCTGTCGCTGTTTCTTTGGTTGACCGTGGATTTCGCCCGGCGAAATCAGGACTGGGCGAGGACGCTGTACCTCGAGGTCTGGCCGAGCGTGCTGATCGAGAAGACGCGCGTAAAGGTCTCTCTGGATGATTACGGGCGTATCCTGCTGGCGCTGATCGGTGACGGTGAGCGAAGCGGCGAGTGGCCCCCGGATCTGCAGCAATACCAGACCGTAACCATCTTTATCGGTAGTATCAGCCAACTCATCATCACCTGGCTACTCTACAAAAAACCGCTCGACCTGATGAAGGCCACCGGGCCGCTTGTCGATCGCCTGCTGTCCATCCTAGAGCGGCCACCGCAAGCGGGGGCGCAAGACATCCCAGGCACCCAAGTGCGCAAGGCGGCCATCGCCCGCAGGCAGGCCACCCGCCCAGGAGCCGCACCCCGAAGCGCTCCCGTTTCCGACGGCAGCCCCTAGCGGCTGAAACACCCCCATGGCTCTCGACGTGACAGGCTCCTACCGGTACCCCAACCCCGACGCGGCGTGGCTCGCCCAGCGCGTGGAAGACATCTTGGAGCCCGACCTACCGATCATCGATCCACACCACCACATCTGGAAGCAGCCCGGCAACATCTACGGCGTCGACGACCTGAAAGCCGACGTGTCGTCGGGCCACAGGGTGATCGCCACGGTGTTCGTGCAGGCGCATCACGGGTACCGGACAAGCGGGCCCGAGGCACTGCGCTGTGTCGGAGAGACAGAGGCGATCGAGGGGCTCGCAAATACCGCCCGCAGCGATGCCCGCGGGCCCCGGCTCTGTGAGGGGATCGTCGGTTTCGCCGACCTGACCCTGGGGGATCAGTTGCGCCAGGTGCTGGATGCACACCGGGCTGCCGCCCCGGCGCGCTTCAAAGGCGTGCGCCACAGTGTGGCGCGGGATCCGCATTTTCCGGAAGGCATCGTATTGCGACCGGCCCCCCCCCACCTCCTCGCCGACCCCGATTTCAGGACCGGCATGGCCACACTGGCCGAATACGGCCTGAGCTTCGACGCCATGCTCTACCACTGCCAACTCCAGGAGCTGGCAGCGGCCGCACAGGCGGTTCCCGGCCTGTCCATCGTGGTTGACCACTTCGGCTGCATCATCGGCGTCGGGCCTTATGTGGGCCAGGAAGGCGAGACATTCAACGCCTGGCGGCGGGACATCCGCTTGCTCGCACAATCGCCCAATGTCAGCATCAAACTCGGCGGCATGGGCATGATCATCTGCGGCGCCCGGTTTCATGAGCGCGCCCTCCCGCCGTCCTCGCAAGAACTAGCCCAGGCATGGCGTCCCTATGTCGAGACTTGCATCGAGGCCTTTGGCGTCGAGCGGTGCATGTTTGAAAGCAATTTTCCGGTCGACAAGGCGATGTACTCCTACGCGGTCCTCTGGAACGCTTTCAAGCGCCTGACCTCCGGCGCTTCGCCGTCCGAGAAGGCCTGTTTGCTGCATGCGAATGCGGCACGCATCTACAAACTCGACCCGATCCCGAGTCCGCCGGCCTGAAGGCCAGCCAAGCCCTTCAGCTGTAACCCGAAAGCAAGAAAGAGACACCACCATGCACAATTTGTCACGCCGCGACCTGCTTCTGTCCAGCCTGGGAACCACGCTTCTGAGCCCGTCTGTTCTGCACGCGCAGGCTTTCCCGGCCCGGCCGATAACGATGGTTGTCCCGTATGCGGCCGGAGGGCCGACCGACGTAGCCAGCCGGGTCATCGCGGAACAGATGCGTGCGTCGCTGGGCGTGAATGTTCTCATCGAAAACAAACCGGGGGCCAGCACCATCTTGGGCGCCCAGCTCGTGGCGGCGGCCGCGCCCGACGGCCACACCATCCTGATGGTCACCACCACAACCCTGTGCACCAACCCCCATCTTTACAAGAAGCTGCCCTACAAGGTGGACGACTTCGCCCCCGTCGCCATGGCGGTCAAGGTTCCGCTGGGGCTGGGCGTCAGGAAGTCCCTTCCGGTGTCGACCATCGCGGAATTCCGGGACTATGCACAGGCTCGTTCCGGCAAGATGAACTACGGCTCGGCCGGCACCGGAGCCAATTCCCAGCTGGTCAATGTGCTGATGAACCAGACACTCAACATCCAGATGACCGAGGTGCCTTATCGCGGCACTGCACCGGCACTGGCGGACCTCGCAGGCGGCCACGTGGACGCACTGGTGGATGCCATGGCCACACTACTGCCGATGCACCGCGACGGGAAGATCAAGATCCTGGGGAATTTTGACAACCTCAGATCTCCGGTGGCACCCGACGTCCCGACATTTGCAGAAAGCGGGTACCCGGGCCTCGTCGCCTTCACCTGGTTCGCCGTGATGGCCCCGGCCCGGGTTCCGGAAGCCACCATCGCCCGGCTGACCAAAGCCGTCATGGCGGCCGTCGAGTCGGATGAGACCAAGCGAAAGTTTGCAGAACTTGGCTTTATTCCGCAAACCTCGGGCGCACGCGAACTGGCGACCTACATTCAGTCCGAGAACGACCGCTGGGGACCGCTCATCCGGAAAATGGGAATTCAGCTGGACTGACGGCGGCCGAGGCAGACAGAACGCGCACCCGATGGGAACATCGATGGTGATCCTCGCAGGCACAGCGTGCTAGCCACTTTGACGCAGGTCTCGTCCCTGCGCCAACGCCAGGCCACGGCTCGATTGCGTTTGCGAAAGAAGGCAGCGAGCACCGGCAAGATCTTGAGTGCCAAGCGGGGCACCGTAAAGTGGTCAACGAGAACGCCGCGTTTCTGCATCATTTCCCCGATGTGCCGAAAGCCCAACATAGAGGCCGTGTAGTAGCGCACGCAGGTCAGCATGACTTCCATCTAGTAATGCATCCTCTGGAAGACCTTGTACAAGGCGCTCCCCGCTGTGGATCGAGCATTTTCGGAAATAGAACACGGAGCGGATTGTCCTATGCTGAATGCGACAGAACCCATCAATGTAAATCTAGGCACGCTCAGTTAGACTCTGAGCGACGCAAGAAATGCCCCTACTGCATCAAGGCATTCATTGGCGGAATCGACATAAACTTCATGGGTGGGTCCATCGATGATCGCTATGCGCGCATTGGGAATCATGTCGCGGATCCATACCTGATCGTCCAGCGGCGTCAAAGGACTTTTGGTTGGCGCCAGGACCAAGGTTGGGGTCGTGAGCGAGCCTAGGAGTTCTGCCGTTTTGTCCCAGCTGGCCTCTGGCGAATAAAGTGGCAGACCAATTCCCACGAGGACCTCAATCGGAGTCTTGCTAATCTCCTGAATGACCCATTGGGCATGAGTTGGCGTTTTCCCGCCACTGATGACGCGACGATCAACCATGGCGCGGGCCCATCCGTCTACACCGATGGCGCGCTTGGCCTCAGACGAGTTGCCAAACTCGGGAAATGTCAACACTTGATTATGGGGTGGGCGAAGGTCAAGTGGCATACTGCAAAGGGTCAAGCTTTTCAGTCGGTCCGGCCACCGCTGTGCAAATCGCACGCCAAGCACCGCCCCCATGGACTCCCCAATGTAGTGGACCGAGTCCAGCCCCAGCGCATCAAGAAATCCCAGCATGTCGCAAAGCAGTGTCTCCATTGACCACTCTGAATCCGGCCCCGGGTCTGGCGAAAGACCGTGTCCGCGCTGATCCCGTCGGATCACTGCATAGTTACGTGCGAGAGCCGGTACCCAGTGACGCCAGAAGCGTCCGCTACGGCCGGTACCATGTTGAATCCAGATCGTATCGGGCTTGGTCCATGGGTCCGTGAAATCGTCGATCTCGTAATGAAAGACGCCGTTATTGGCACTGACGAGTGGCATTATTAGTGTCCGGTTAACAGGTCATCAATTGGCGTAAAACTACACTTCTGACTCTGTTGGGGGAAGAATTTTTCTGAAAGTGGCCGTCGCCCGCGCTGCCAAGTCAAGGCGCATTTCGCCTGTTGCGGGCCATCCATCGCGCTAATTTTCCAGTCGAATGCCCATTGATAAATATGGCCCTGACCGCTCCGTGGATCCAGAGTGCTGCGCGTCCGGGACATGCATCACTTCTTGCCGAGCTTACTCGAAGGATATCTTTAGTTCTTTCACAATCGGACCCCACATGTCGAACTGCTCTTGGATCATCGCCTGTGCCTGCTCAGGGGTTGAACGAACGATTTCGAATCCAGCCTTCGCGAGTGCTGCTGCGATCGCTGGGTCCTGAAGAACAAGGTCCAGTTCCCTCGAAAGTCTGTCGATGATCGGCCGAGGCGTTGCGGCCGGCGCACCCAGGAAATAGCGCACTCCGCCGTTCATCGAAGCGAATCCGGCATCCTTGGTCGTCTGTACATCAGGGCCAAGTGCCGAACGGTTAGGGCTGGCAATGACGATGGCGCGCGCATGCCCGCTCATCAATTGCGGTTGGATCGCGCCGATACTTACACTCACGGCGTCCAGCGTTCCCGCAAGTAAATCATTCACCGCGGGTGCTGTTCCACGGTAGGCAATGTGCGTAACCTTGAAGCCGTTGAGCTTGGCCATTTGTTCGGCAACGAGGTGCGCCGGCGATCCGGCGCCGCCGGTCCCGATATTGAGACCACCCGGTTTCTGCCTGGCCGCCATCACCATGTCGGACATCGACCGCAGCTTGCTGGCAGCGTTTACGGCAATGATAGTCGGCGATTCTGCGATCGTCCCGACCATCGCAAAACCCTTGATCGGATCGTAGGGCATTGATGGGAGAACATGCGGAAACATACCGATGACGGTGCTCTGCACGAGCAGCGTGTATCCGTCCGGCTTGGCATTCGCCACAAATGCGCCTCCTACGTTTCCGGTTGCGCCAGGCCGGTTGTCAATGATGACCGGCTGGCCAAGTCGCACGGAAAGCTTCTCCTGGACAATCCTTGTCATGATGTCGGAGCTGCCACCAGGCGTATACGGCACCACGAACGTGATCGGGCGCTGTGGATAGACCTGCGCTACTGCATAGCCGGCCGCGGCCAGTGCCATGGCGGTGAAAATCGCAAAGCGTTTCATACCTATTCCCATAGTGTTAATGTTTCAAACCGGCCGATTTAAGCATACACCTTGGCCCTAAGGCTTATGCTCTGGCAGCCCATCCTGCGTCTACTGTGACCACATGTCCGCTAATGGCGCTCGCGCGGTCAGAAGCCACAAAAGTGATGACGTTGGCAATCTCGTCCGGCGTTATCAGTCGGCCGCGGGGTTGGTCCTTGAGCAATTCGCGCCAGCGGTCCGGGTCACCCAGGCTCGCGCCGGCCCTCTCGCGCAAGGTGATCAGCGCCTTAGGTGTTTCAACCCAGCCGGGGTTGACCCCAAGCACACGCACGCCACGGTCAATACTCCGACTGCCGATTGCCCTGGTAAAAGCGACAAGCGAGGCATTTCCAGAGGACCCCACGACATAGCCTTCGTCAATGCGCTCTGCTGCCACACCAATAACATTCACAATGACGCCAACTCCACGAGAAAACATCGGCGCTATAAATGCGCGGGTCATGTTGATATAGCCGAATACCTTGAGGTCCCATGATGCCCGCCAAGTGCTCTCATCAACCTCAAGCAGATTGCCGCGCCGTATGGCTCCGGCGTTGTTGATCAGGATGTCGGTTGTGCTGAACTTGTCGGCCATGGCCTGCGCTGCGCCTGGCAATGCTAGGTCGATGGCTTGGACGGCAACCGGCACGTTCGAAAATTCGATGATTTCTGCGCGCAACGCCGAAAGTAGCTCCAACGAGCGTCCCAGCAGAACCAGCTCGCATCCTTCATTTGCAAAACCTCTTGCAAGCGCGCGACCGATGCCCCCAGTGGCACCCGTAATCAAGACGCGTCGCCCCGCGAGATAGAGATCCATGCGTGTTTTACCGGCCTTGCGCCAGTGTTGCGAGATCGCGCAGGTTTTTACACTCGCGAATGTCCCAGGCAGCTTCGATAAGCCGATCCAAACGGGACGCCGAAAGCACCAGGCTGCCATAGGAGCGAAATTTCGCTGTCAGATCCTCGTCACTCATCGGCCGGGCAATGCTGCCGCGGCAGTGATCGACGTGCTTGGTGATCAATCTGCCATCGCGAAGGCGGAACTCGGCCACGACCTCTTCACGGCGGATGCGATCATCTGGCGCCAGTTCGACTCGCCGGCGCAGCTCCGTGATTCGCAGGTCGGCAAAGCTGGCGGGTTGGCAGTTTTGGATGTTGCCGTGCCCGTTGACCAGTGTGGCGGCCACCCAGTGATGGGCGCTGACCTGCGCCGAGAGGCTATCTGTCGGCACCATTTGATGACCGGTCAGTGTCACCGTTAACGGATTCACCACCAAGCGGACGTTTTCGATTTGTTGGTAGGACAACGACCCATCTGCCAGAAAGTCTAGACATGCATCGAGCGCGGGATGTATGACAATTCCGCAGGGATAGGGTTTGTAGGTGATGGTCTCAAGGAGAAATCTGGAGCCGAGTCCGTCGACCGCGGCATCTAGGTCGGGCTTTTCGGAGAATACCCGGGCAAATCCGCGATTACCCTCCAACGTGCTTCGGCTCCCGTGATAACCCTCCCGCGCTAGCAGCGCAGCGAAGACGCCATTGCGCGACGCGTTAGCCGGGACAAACGGGCAACACAAACTAGAGAGCGCTTCCTGAAAACCGGCCGCTCCGGTCGCGGCAACTGTGATCGCCCCGCCGGTCTGCTCAATATCGAGCCCCAGAAGGCGCGCACATGCGGCAGCCGCACCGACACAACCCGTCAAACCAGAAAGATAGAAGCCGATGCGCGGTCGTGCCGGCGATCGCGCGAGCATTGCACACAGTCTGTATTCGATCTCCATTCCGACGAGCAGTGCATCCAAGAACGCAGCTCCGCTGGTGCCCGCCATCTCTGCGACAGCGAAGGCCGCCGCAGCGACCGGACTGGTCGGATGCAGCATCATGGTGGAGTCGGTATCGTCGAAAGCGTCGACGCTCGACGCGATGCAATTGATGAATGCCGTGTTCGAACAATCCAGCTTCGCTGCACGTCCTAACACGGAAGCCTGCGTCGGACCCGAAATGACCTCCACAGCGCGCAAGGCTATGGCCACAGCATCATTTTGACTGCCGCCTACGGCACAGCCCATCCAGTTGAAGGCCGCTCGGCGAAGCTCGTCTTGGATGGACGACGGAGCCTCGCGCAAAGAACCCGTCTGCGCAAAATTAGCCAACCGATCAACCAAAAAAACCATGATTCAGACCGCCTCAACTTAGAACAAATGGCATACTTTTCATGATAACTGAAGCAACGGAGATCTGTCGGATCTGGCGCATTATGATAATTTGCATAAAAAATATAGATGTTGGCCATTTTAAACCAGTCAGACTTCGCATGCGAGCATGCTCCGTTTCGAGTGGTGGCAGTCCCGCGCTGGGCGCCTTGTCCGCTGCGTCTAAACTAGCGAGCACCGTGTTGGCGACGCAGTCGTCTCACAGCGCGCCCGGATGTGTTCTGACGGGTGGATTGATGGACGCGAACGACTATTTCCTGATCAGCCACGGCATACCGACGCCGCAGTTTGGGTGGCCATGACTGGAGCGGTTTCAGATGGCCGTCGGGGCTTGCAAGCATTGACTCAGCAAAACCGACCCTGCATTACCGCGACAGAACCCTCAATCGCTGGCGCAAGAGCTCAAGGAAGCCCTGAGTTCTCTCATCAGAAAGAGGGGGTTGTCCGCTGGGATTGACTAGAAATTGCTGCCCCCATTCGGGGCTATGCTTGCGCTTAGGGACCAAATGAAAGTGTAGGTGGGGTACGGCGTCACCGAAGATGGCGTAGTTTATTTTATCGGCCTGAAAGCATTGCTGAATAGCCGCCGCCACTGCAGCCACTTCGTCCATAAACTGCTGCCGCACCGCCGGTTCTAGCAAAAAAAGCTCGCAACAGTGACGGTTGAGTGCGACAACACAACGCCCTGGGTAACGGTCATCTCTCCACAAATAAACCGTCGAAGCGGGCAATTCAAGCACCTCGTGCATAGCCCGTATAAGTTCTTCATCTTTTCTGCAATATATGCAGTTGGCATCGTAAATGGAATCACAATCTTTGCGCATAAAGAAAAATCAATGTAAAAACTTTTTCACATGGTTCCGATCAAGGAATGCACCAGAACAAGCAACGCGTCGATGATGACTGAATCTTCGCATGCCAGCCACCACGAACAGATACCGACCGATGCGCCAAAGTGCATCAATACAACTCCCTAAAATATCAATTTTTGCTCAAATCAACTCACTCAAAAGTTCTGTGCCACCGCCACTAAACATTTTTCAAATCTTAAAATTCCTCGTGCAAAATACTATCGCGAGATACATCTAATTTAGCAAGCATTTTAATTGACTCTGCAATCATGGCTGGCGATCCGCAGAGATAGTAATCAATTCCATCCGGATCATCATGTCGCGCAAGATACTCTCGAAGCAACACATCGCACACCGAGCCAACAGATCCAGAATATCCAACATTGTGCGGCGGTCGAGATACGGAGACATGAAAGGAAAAGTTACTATTCTCAGCCTCCAATGCCCTGAAATAATCACTATAAAATATATCGCCGACAGAATGGGCGCCATACCAAAACCCGACCTTCGCCCTCGTTTTCAAAGTCTCAAATAAATGAGAAATATGGGATCGCAAAGGAGCCATACCCGCCCCTTTGCCAATAAATATTTTTTCGCGACCGTTTTCCCGTACGAGAAAATTCCCATAGGGGCCAATCAACTTAATCTCATCGTTAGTCTTTAGATTAAATATATACGAGGAACCGATTCCGAAATTTAAAGTATCGCCATGGGCAACAAAAGCCATACGAACATTAAATTTTATAGTGCGATCACGACTTGGATTGCTCGCAATTGAATAATTTCGCCTAAGATAAATTTCATTTTTCGATCTATAACCGAAGCCCCTCACCCGCTCCCAATCTTGCGTAAACGGCAAGTCGATTTCTATCTTTGACAATGAAATATCATGAGGCGGAATTATAACTTTTACATACTGCCCAGGCTGAAACAAGAGATCCTCGCTGTCCAGAGGCTCCAACTTCAGTTCTTTAATAAAAGTGGCCACATTATTATTCGAAATCACACGAAATCTTTTCTCTTGACTTTTTATCGACTTATTTGCAACTGAGTCAAATAAATATAAAGCAACCTTGCCGTCATTTATTTTCACTTCAAATGTCTTCAAAGCCTCACATGCCGGGATGCGTGTGGGCAGGCCATCGATCAGACTAAATCGCCCGTTGTGCTTGGCGCATTCTATCGAGTTGCCAATGATGAAACCATCGGCAAGGTGCGAATTTCCATGAGTACACATACCTTCGGTTGCAAACAAATCGCCGGCCTTCGTTCTGCAAATGGCGTATGTGCTTTGATTATGGTCAAACCGAACAACTTCGCCTAAATGAATTTGCTCAAGGCCACACACTTCGATTTTACCCTCGACATCCATTTCCGCGTCAGATGAAAAAACAATAGACTGCGACCTCGTTTCTGGATCAGAAAATTTCGGAGGCAAAAATCTAGGCACATTATAATCAGGATTTTTCCGTTGGGTTAGTAGAGTCGGTATAATTTCACGGTATGCCGCCAATATGCTTTCATAAGGCTTTGGACAGTCATTTTTTACTAACTCGTGCAACTTTGGTAGCGCATGATAGGGAACCATCGGAAACATATGGTGCTCAATGTGATAGTTCATATTCCAATATAAGAACCGATTTAACCAATTCATATATACTGTACGCGTATTTAAACGATGATCTAGCACATTCTCTTGCAACCCGGCATGCTGTGTCATTCCGTAAATTGGCATTAACCAGGCACCCAAAAAAGTCGGCGCCCCTATGAGCATAAAAGGGATGATGCTTTCACAGTAAATTGATAAAATAAAAATCGATAAATAAATAGTCCCATAAATTCTAGCTATAAATATTATACGCTTATGTTCAAAATCGGGAACGAAAGTTGCAACGTCCGGATGAATTCTTCCTGCGATATGCATCAATAATTTTGACAACTCTTTAACGGGCCCTCTAAGTCCAATAAATCCACGCAGAATATTTCTTATCTTCGGAGGCCTCGGCATGGAGATTTCCGGATCTCGTCCTCGAATTATTGTATCGCTGTGATGTCGAGCGTGACTCCATCTCCAAACGACAGACTGTCTAAAAACCATAAATGAAGAAATTTCATATAAAACATTATTCATCCATTCGCTTTTAAAAGCAGTACCATGCCCTGATTCATGCCACCGGGAATCCGAGGTGGACGCATATAGTGCACTGTAGGCAATATATGGCACTACAGCGAGCCAACTTCCCCAGAAAAAAGTTACTAAATAGCCAGAAAAAAATATTAGCCCGAACCAAATTAAGCTGTCTCGCACTGCCGGCCAATCATTTCGTTTCAGCAATTCCTGAAGTTTCTTTTTATCGATTGGACTTTGATACCATTGCGCATTAGCCAAACCTGTATCAATGCTCAACTGAGATTCTTCGCCTATTAAGTTGTAGTCTCTTAGCATGGTTAATTTTTATAATCCATTAGGGCCTGGGCGAGATAGTTTGTTCATATGCAATTGCCTTCCATCCTAAGGCAGAAGCGCCACAGATTATGTGGTCGCCACTGCATGGCAATGGCCAGCACATCGCCTTGGCGCGCACTGCACTTTTTTAGGGTAATTCCTGGGTCTACCAGTCACTTCCCGACAATGCATTTACATCAAAGCGACGGACCTGCGCGAGCAAAGCCCATAGCGTGGACTCCGTGTCGAAAACTCACCCATTCCCAGGTGCGCCAAACCCGTAGACTTGGGCCGGGTTATCAACCAAGATTCGATCGCGGACTCCCGTGTCTGGTGCCCAGTGTGACAACAGGTTTAGCAGGTCGGCATCCCGTGGAGGCGCCTGGCGATTCGGATGCGGCCAATTAGTGGCCCATAGGCAGTGCTGCGGCAGGCTTTGAACCAGCGCCTTCGCCAATATGCCCACGTCGTCATATCCCGGCGGCCCTAGCCTAGACGTCTCATAGGGCGCGGCCAACTTCACCCAACGGCCCTCGCGCCCAAGGATTCGCAGCAGTGCCTGGAAGCAAGGATTGTCTGGCAACACCGGCCCCAGAAACTTGCCAATGTGGTCTATCACCAGCTTGCAAGGCAGTCTCTCCAGCCGGTCGATATACCGTGGCAGCTCGCGGCCGTCCAGTTGCAGGTTGATATGCCAACCCAGCGGCGCTATGCGCGCAGCCATTGCCTCGAGCGTGTCCCAGGGCAGCAAGCCGCCACCCGGCGCCAGCATCATGTACCTGATTCCGCGAACGCCAGCCGCATGAAGCTCTTCTAGTTCGACGTCGCGCACTTGCGGCGGCACCACCACCACGGCCCTTGCACGGGCACTTCCCAGTTCGGCCAATGCGGCCAGCAGGATGGCGTTGTCGAATCCATAGCCGGTAGGCTGCACCAGCACAACACGCTGCAGACCCAGCGTTCGCTGGACAGTTCGGTAGGCTGACAGGGGTGCGTGGGGTGGTTTGAAGGTAGCGCCGGAGGCAAGCGGCGCGCCTTCTTCGTAAATGTGAATATGACAGTCGCAGGCGCCAGTTGTACCTGCGGCGGGCACCGGTGCGCTCATAGGCGCGCCAGCAAGGCCTGCAATCGGCCCGCATGCTCCCAGTTCAGCGCGCCGCTTGGCCGTCGCCCCTGCAGCAGGTCGGTGACTTGATGCACTGTCTCTATTGACTGATGCTCCGTCGATTGCGGGGTCAGGCCACCAATGTGGGGGGTTGCGATGACGCGGGGGTGGCGTGCCAGCGGCTTAGCGGGCATCTGGTCGGGATCCCTACCCACATCCAAGGCACACCCGGCAATGAACCCGCTATCGAGCGCGTGCATCAGCGCCGCCTCGTCAACCAAGTCGCCGCGCGACGGGTTAATGAAGAAGGCCGATGGCCGCATAGCCGAAAAAGCAGCTGCGTCCATCAGCTTTTCGGTCTGTGTCGTGGCGTTGGCCAGACATACCACAAAATCACAACGCCCCAGCAGTTCACCCATCGGCACTTGCACGATCGCCGAATTGTGAACCTGCACATACGGGTCACTCACAAGAACGCGCATGCCAAAAGCCAGCGCCAGGTCTGCTAGGGTGCGACCTATCTGGCCATAGCCAATGATGCCGACAGTCGAGTGGCGCAATTCGCGGCCCATCACGGGCACTGGCATAACCCCGTTGTGGTACTGGGCTACTGCCGCGCTGATGCCTCTGCTGAGGTCGACCATCACGCCTATCGTCCACTCCGCCACCGAGTGCATAAAGCCTGCGCTGGCCTGCGTAACCAATACCCCATGACGGCTTGCGGCTTGCACGTCGATATTTCGGATGTCGACGGCGCAGCGGCAAAAGGCCAGCAGTCCGGGCAACCGCTCGAATAGCTCGGCGCTGCCTTCCGCGCGCCGGTCGCTGATGATGATCTCGCAGCCCTTTGCCGCCGCCGCCAGGGACTCCGTCGTCCAAGGCTCGTAGCTGTGGTTGACACGCACATCGGCTACAGACTGCAGGGCCGTTAAGGCCCGCTGACCATAGTAATTCTCCAGCGCGCCCGGGTCATGTGTCACAAAAATTTTGAAAACACTCATGCGCGGACCCTTGCCGATTTGGCCGGCCCTGCCACCGACGCGCGCTCGATCAGGCTCGGCGTAAACAGGAATTCGGATGGCTTGATGGCTGGATCCGCCATGCGGCCAATGACCCGTTCTACGATCGTTCTCGCCATCTGCGGCACCGGCAGACGAATGGTACTCAGCGGTGGATTTGTCAAGGCGGACAGAAACAAGCCGTCAATTCCCACAATCGAAATGTCCTCAGGAACGGAAAGGCCGGCCTCCCTAAAGCCGGCCAGCAGTCCGAACGCCAGAAGATCATTGAGCGCGACGACGCCTGTCGGACGCCTGCGATCGGCCGCGATTCGGGCAGCGAGCTGCATGCCAACCTCGGCCATTTCCGAGTCGCCGAACTGCGACTGAGCGCTCCCGTCGATGATGTGCGCCGACGCGCGAAGGCCCGCCTGCTCTGCCGCGGCAAAAAACCCGCGCATCTTCTCGTCACGGCTCATCGTCCTACCCGACGCAGTGACAAATCCCAGACTCCTGTGGCCATATGCCACCAGATGCGCCGTTGCCATCCGGGCTGCCTCGAAGTTATCGACCGAGACATGGTCTATGGCGGTGGCACTGCCCGGGGTGGCGCGCCGGTCATAGCTGACCATCACCAAGCCACGACGAACGGCAGACTCGAAGTGCCGCTCGTCTACCAGCGACGAAATGACGATCACGCCCCGAATCTGGTGCGCCACCAAGTCTTCGAAGAATCCGGTCTCCTTATCCTTGTTGCGGTAGGTGTTTCCCAGTACCACCCGATGACCGTGGCGCTCCTGCGCCGAGGTCTCGATCTCGCGCGCGATATATCCATACATCGGATTGGCGATGCTGGGAACGAGAAGACCAAGCATTGGCGTGCGACCGGTCTTGAGCTGTTGGGCCGCCCGATTGGGTCGGTAATCCAGCGCAGAGATTGCTTGATGCACCCGGGCCAGTGTTTCAGCGCCCATGCGTTCTACCCGGCCGTTAAGCACATTGGAGACGGTGCTAACGGAGACGCTCGCCCGGGTAGCGACATCGGCAATGGTGCTCACCGGCTTAGCCCAGAAAGTAACGCGGAATCCAGGACGCCAGACCGGGTATAAAAATCACCAGCAACAATACCAGCGTCTCGGCCAACATGAACCACCAGACATGGCGATTAACTTCCGAAAAGGTGGTCTGTGCGATGCTCGTCGTAACAAAAAGCAGTGGGGCAGTGGGCGGTGAAACGGCCCCGATCTGGTTGCACATCACCATGACCAATCCCATCTGGATCGGATCAATTCCGTAGGTCTTGCTAATCTGGATCGCCACCGGTGCGAAGATCAGGAGCACTGCGAGCGAGTCGACAAAAGTTCCTAACACGATCATCACCACAGCAACGATAAGCAGCACCATGGTGGGATTCTGCGAAAATGATGTCACAAAGGTCACCGCGCCGGCATTGAATTCGAGGTAAGCCAGTAACCAACCTGAAGCGCCAGCGACAGCAATCACACCCGACACCATCGTCGTCATTACCGCCGACTCGATCAGAATCGCTGGCAGATCAGCCAGCCTAATCTTGCGGTAGTAGAACATCCCTAACAGCAGCGCGTAAAGACATGCCACCGCGCCGGCCTCGGTGGCCGTGAAAACGCCCGAGAGTATGCCCCCAACGATGATCACCGGGCCCATCAGTGCTGGCCAGACCGTGCGCAACGAACGCCCTACGGCAAGCCAGGAAAAGTTGCCATGCGTAACCCGCAATTCTGGGTAATCCGGATGAAAGGAGTAAATTTTGATGGTCGCCATCAAGAACAGGCCCACCAAGATCCCCGGGATGATTCCGCCAAGAAACAGTCCCCCTACCGAAACCTGCGCGATCGATCCGTAGACGACCATCACCATGCTCGGCGGAATAATGGCCCCAATGGTGCCTGCAGTCGCAATAAGCGCAGCTGCAAACCCGGCTTTGTAACCGGACCGCTTCATCGTTGGAATCACGATAGCTGATATCGCTGAGGCATCGGCGGTGCTTGAGCCAGAAATACCAGCAAAAATCATGCTCGCCAGCACTGCCGCATGCGCCAATCCCGCCCGCAAGTGTCCGACCAGAACGCGCGAAAAGTCCACCAACTGCTGACTCATTCCGCTAGCCGACATAAGGCCACCGGCCAGAATAAAATAGGGCAAGGCCAGCAGCGTAAACGAATCAAGTTGCGCGAACATCTTCTGGGCAAACAGCGGCAGCACCAAGCCTGGTACCGCCGCCACCCCCACATAGCCAACAAGGGCGATTGCCAGCAGAATCGGCACGCCGAGCATCATGGTGCCAAGCATCAGCGCAAACAGGAACCAAGTCATGCTGTGGGCCTCCAGGCGCCGCAGCCAATGCGCCGGATGGCGACCAGCAGTAAATAGGCGCCACCCACCACCATGCCCAGGTAGGGATAGCTCATCGGTACTTCGAGCCCAGGCGACTCCTGCAGATGGGCCACCCTCGCAACCATCCATCCCAGCACCATGAGCGAGACCGCGAACATCGCCCAGGTCAACTCGATCAGAAGGTTGAATGCTGCCCGCGGTTGCCGCGGCAGCATGTCGCAAAGAAGTTCAATGTACAGGTGCGCACCGCGTCGATAAACCAACGGAATACCCAAAAAAACGATCCAAATATGTCCGAATATCTGGAGCTCTTCGCTCCAACTCAGCGAAGAATTAAGAGCAAAACGATGAAAGACCTGTAGCAAAGCAACTGCCAAGATGATGGCGAATATCGCCGCCACCAAAATCTCCACGCCACGGTCAATGGCGTCTAAGGTGCGCAGCATCTATTGCTTGCGCAACGTCGCAAGCAGGGACTCCGCGCCGAATTCCTTCGCCAGGTCGTCCTGCGCCGCCAATGCTGCCTTTTGCAGCGGCGTGACGTCGATCTCATTGACCTTCATTCCGAGCTTCTTCACCGCCGCAAGCGACTCAGCCTCACGCGCCGGAGCGGCTTTGCGGACCATGTCGGCGGCGGCTTGAGCTCCCTTCATCATGACTGCCTGCTCGGCGGCGCTAAACTTGTTCCATTCAGCCAGCGAAAATACCAACACGGTCGGGTCCATCAGGTGCCGCGTCATGGCAATGCAGCAGGCCACCTCGTTGAGCTTGAAAGAGACCGTAGTTGCCGCCGTGTGCTCGTAGCCGTCGAGAACCCCACTTTGAAGTGATGTATAGATCTCGCCGAAGTTCATCGGCGTGGCGTTGGCGCCCATCGCATTGATCGCCGACACGAAGACCTTGGTCGGTATGGTGCGAATTTTCAGACCCTTGAGGTCCGACGCCTGCTTGACCTCCTTCTTGGCCGTAACCACGTTTCGATATCCCCAACTCACCGCCCAAGATAGCACCTTGAACCCGGCCTTTTCCATGTCGGCATTGAGCTCCTTGCCCACCGGTCCGTCAAGAACAGCGATGGCATGGTCGTAACTCTTCCATACAAACGGCAGGCCCAGCACGCCGATGCGCTTGACAAATGAAGCGTATTCGGCAGGCCCCCCAGTGGTCCCGGATGCCCCGCCGCCCAAGCGCATGGCCTCAATGACCTCCCGCGACTGACCCAGCGCACTGTTGGCGAACACCTTCACCTCAACGGTCTCGGAGTTCGCGTTCACATAAGTCATAAACTGATGCGCGAGCATGGTGTTGTCGACGCCAAGGTCAGCCGGACCCGCGGTGTGAATACGGACCAGCTTCTTCGAAGGGGCCTGCGCGATGGCGCCGTCGACCAGCGAAAGTGCAAGCAAGACGGCACCAAAGCCGCAGCGTATAAGGTTCATGTGATCTCCGGAAAAACAAATTGGTGTAACGATTTAGTGAAACGATACACCCGAAAGTCATCCGGCGACACTAGGGTTTTCACTTATGCGTTCACGTAGAGACGGTGCTTTCGCCCATCTCAGAGAGGGGCCCAGCAGTCAGCTGAATTACTGCCGGGCCAACTTTTCGATATGGTCAAGGCGCTAGGTTCCCCTAGAGCGACCGAATTTGGACCTGTGCACTAGTATTTCAATAGCCTGCTAGTCGGCGAGCACGCTGGCGTGAGAACAGCGAAGAGGATGGTTCGATAAATCCGGGCGAATGATAATAGTAGCACTGCAGCTATCTAATCTAAGCGCCCAGCATTTAAGGAAGTTGAGAGATGCGAATAACGTCAATTGAAACAATACGTCTAGAGAAGTTTCCCAACCTGATCTGGGTGGAAGTTCATACCGATGAAGGTCTGGTTGGGCTGGGGGAGACATTCCGCGGAGTGCAAGCTATCGAGAGTCAAATCCATTCGATCTGCGCGCCCCTCCTTCTCGGCAAGAGCCCGTTGGAGATTGAGCGCCTTAGCAAAACACTGCTGCGCGGATATCTGGGTTTTAACGGATCGGGGGTGGAAACGCGGGCCGCTTCCGCGATCGATATCGCGCTATGGGATCTATTCGGAAAGGTGGCGGGACAACCGGTCTATCAGATGTTGGGCGGTCTTTGCCACGACCGCATGCGCAGCTACAACACTTGTGCGGGCTATCACTATAACAACCACAGCGTGGAGCGAAGACTGGTGGCCAAGTCAGGCAGTTCAGCCGTCGGCCACTACGACGACCAGGTGGCCTTTACTGAAAACGCCGGCGAGTTGGCGCTGAGCCTACTGGATGAAGGCTTTACGGCAATGAAAATATGGCCATTCGATGGCTTGGCAACGGAGACCGATGGGCAGTTCGTTTCGGCAGCGCAAATGCGACAAGGACTCGAACCTTTTGAAAAAATTCGTCGCGCGGTAGGCAACAAAATTGAGCTAATGTGCGAATTCCACTCGATGTGGAATCTCACCTCTGCCATAGCCATCGCGAAAGAGTTGCGCCAATACAGCCCTTACTGGGCCGAAGACCCGATCAAGATGGACAGCGTCCAGGCACTGGCAGACTATCGACGCCAGTCCGGCATTCCGGTGTGCGGAAGCGAAACGCTGGCAACTCGCGGCGCGTTTCGCGACCTCCTCGCGGCCGATGCGCTGGACTTCGTAATGCTTGACTTGTCGTGGTGCGGCGGTATCAGCGAGGGTAAAAAAATTGCCACCATGGCGGAGGCTTATCAAAAGCCGGTGGCACCACACGATTGCACAGGGCCGGTAGTTTTGATGGCCTCCTTGCACCTGGCGCTCAGTTCTCCGAACGCGATATTTCAGGAGGTTGTCCGGGCCTTCCTGAGCACCTTTTACCGCGAACTGGTGACCACACTTCCCGTTTTAAGCCATGGCTATTTGAGCCCCCCCGTTGGCCCGGGCCTTGGCACCGAACTCGCGCCAGGCCTAAAGCGGCGATCCGACAGCATTGTTCGCGTCAGCAACCTATAAAGGCAAAAGCATGACCCCCCAAAACCAGACTCTGTGCGACGCATTGCGCGGCATCTCGGGGATTCTCATCACTCCCTTCGACAGCACAGACGAAATCAATCCATACCTACTTCAACCGGTTATCGACCGTGCTGTGCGAGCCGGCGTTCACCTGCTGGTTGCCAATGGCAACACCAGCGAGTTTTACGCACTTGATGCACATGAATCTGAGCGGATGGTGCATGCCACCGTCGAACTGGTGGCAGGTCGCGTTCCCTTGCTGAGCGGTGTCGGCAAGAACATCAAAGATGCTTGCCATCTTGCCCGGGTGTCATCAACTGCTGGCGCTTCTGGATTGATGGTGCACCAGCCACCGGATCCGTTCGTAGCTCCACGGGGCGTGCTTGATTACGTGCGGCGCATCGCGGAGGCTAGCGACGGCTTGCCGATGGTGCTATATCTGCGCGACGACGGCATCGGTCTGGACGTCATTGAAATGCTAGCCCGCTTGCCCGGCGTGGTTGGCATCAAGTGGGCCTGCCCTACACCGCTGCGCTTAGGAACGATGATCGATCGCACACGCGACAAGAATTTGGCGTGGGTCGGCGGCCTGGCAGAAAGCTGGGCTCCGGCGTTTTACGCCGTCGGCTCGCGAGGGTTCACGTCCGGGTTAATCAATGTCATGCCCTCGCATTCGGTGGCGATCCATACCGCACTTCAGAATGCCAACTATCAAGAAGCCACGCGGCTAATCAACGTCATGGCTGAATTTGAAGAGCTAAGGACAGAAGAACGAAATGGCACGAATGTCACCGTGGTGAAGACGGCGTTGCAGCTGATTGGAAACGATTGCGGTCATGTTCGGCCCCCTGGCGCATGGCCGCTAACAAGCACCGCGCGAGACAAACTTGCTCTCGTCTTGCAACGCACAAGTGTTTGATGGCCCGCACGAGGGTGCACAACAAATCGACTTTCGAAATCACCGGTTGCAAAGTCGATAGAATCCAAATCATGGCAAAAGAATCACCCAAAAAAGCTCTTCTCGTCTACTTCACGATGGTCGGTATTGGCGCGGCTGCTTTGGCATTTTGCGGTTCGGCGTGCGCTGACTCGCAGGAGCCTGGCGCCACCCCGTTTCGGCCCACGGTCACCAGCGGCGCCGGTCTCTCGGCCCCCGGATGGCTGGAGCTGGAAATGGGCGGTCAGCGGCAAGGCGGCAACGGCTTTGATGCGCGCACCAGCGTTCCTTACCTTCTGAAATACGGGCTCAATGATCGGTTCGCGCTGCTGCTAGGCGGTGATGGCTATGTCGGCATCTCCCCGGCACGTGGCGGCGCCGATGTCACCGGACGGGGCGACACCGCCACCACGCTGAAGTACCTCGCGCCCGATGCCATTGAGGGAACCAGCTTTGGTCTGGAGGCAAGCGTCAAGTTCCCCACCGCGTCAAAGGGACTGGGTACGGGACAGAGTGACTACAGCCTCAAGGGCATCTATGGGCTTGACCTGCCCGGTAGCTTTCATCTGGACACCAACCTGATGGGCACACGCCTTGGCAGCGTGACTGCGGTCCAGGGGCTGTACCAGTGGACTTGGGCCGCCGCCGTGTCGCGCGCCTTCGCGGAGAAGTGGACGATGGCATTCGATTTGTCTGGCACACAACAGCGCGGGGCGGCGTCTACCGCGCAATACCTGGTGGCGGCCAGCTATGCCCTGAACAAACGCGTTGTGCTTGACGCGGGGTTCAGCCAAGGCCTCAACAGCGACACGCCGAAGTACTCGGCGTTTGGCGGCATGACGGTTCTCATTGGCAAGCTTCACTAAACCCCAGCGTGCATGCGGCACCTTGGCATGAGGTCCGTCGCCGCGTTGTTAAGCGTCCCAATGACGCTACCCAACACCACGCGTTGGGGTGCTAGTGCTGCTGTAACGGGCTGAATATCCAAGTCAACGCGGGCCCTGCCCCCCACATGGGAAACATGCGCGACGCCGCTCTGGTGGACTCGCCCTACGCTTGGTTTCGCCTGGGTATTTGCCTTCTCATGATGACCCTGGGTAACCTGGGCATGTGGGTGGTACCGGTGGTCATACCGGCGGTGCAGGCGGAGTTTGGAGTCGGTCGCGCCGAATCCGCATTGCCCTATACCTTGCTCATGATCGGCTTTGGGGCAGGCGGCATTTTGATGGGCCGCATGGCCGACAAGTACGGATTATTCCGACCCCTGTTATTCGCAGGCTGCGCGATGGGACTGGGCTTTGTGCTGTCTGCCCTGTCCACGAACATCACGGTGTTTGCGCTGTCGCACGGTCTGCTGATCGGGCTGTTGGGCAGTTCGATTGCTTTTGCGCCATTGATGGCAGATACCGCGCTGTGGTTTTCGAAGCGACGGGGCGTGGCGGTGGCGATATGCGCCAGCGGGAATTACCTGTCAGGCACGATTTGGCCTCCGGTGATGCAACACTTTGTTGAGACGCTGGGCTGGCGTCAGGCCTATATGGGCGTGGGCCTGTTTTGCGCGGCTTGTATGCTCTTGCTGGCGCCCTTGTTGCGCCGCAGGTCGGCAGTGGCCTTAGCCGTTGCGGGTGCGCCGGCGGCCTTGCAGTCCAAAAGCCAGCCCTTTGGTTTGTCGCCCAACCAGGCCACCGTGCTCTTGTCGGTCGCAGGGTTCAGTTGCTGTGTGGCCATGGCCATGCCGCAAGTGCATATCGTGGCCTATTGCACCGACCTGGGCTACGGCGCGGCGCGCGGCGCGCAGATGCTTTCTCTAATGCTCGCCTGCGGCATCGTCAGCCGTCTGCTATTTGGCGTCATTTGTGATCGCATCGGCGGGCTGCGCACCCTGTTCCTGGGCTCGGTGCTGCAGGCCATCGCACTGCTCACTTTCTTACCCTTTGACGGGCTGGGCTCGCTGTACCTTGTGTCGGCCCTTTTTGGCCTGTTCCAGGGCGGCATCGTCCCCTCCTACACCTTGATCGTTCGTGAGCACTTTGCCCCCACACAAATTGGCGCTCGGGTGGGAACGGTGATCATGTTCACCATGCTGGGAATGGCCTGCGGCGGCTGGATGTCCGGCAAGGTGTTTGACCTGACCGGTTCGTACCACGCTGCGTTTTTAAATGGTGTGGCCTGGAACGCTTTGAACCTGGGGATCGTGATTTTCCTGCTTCGAAAAGTCAGCGTCACGGCGAAGACCCAAGGACCATTAGCCCCGACCCGCACGGACGAAGGCAACCGGTCTGCGACCCGCGAGTGAATGCACCCTGGCTCCCCGCCCCATCCGGTCACCGCGGTTCGTCCGGATTGGCAGGAAGGCTGCGCAAATAGGCAATGATCGCGGCAAGGTCGACCGGCAGCAGTTGGCTCGTCGAATTGCGGATCACTTCAGCCATCGGTTCTGCAGCAGAGTCGCCGTCTGGCGTGGCGCCGCTCAAGAAGAACTCTTTAAGGTCGGCATCGGTCCAGGATTTGAGACGCGTGGGCGTCAGGTTGGGGATGCTCTTGGCTTCCAACCCCTTGCCGCCAGCGAGCACACGATCGCTGCGTGGAGCGCCAAGAAAGTTTCTCGGCGTATGGCATTCCCCACAATGCCCGAGTCCCTGTACCAGGTAGGCACCACGGCCAATGGTTGTGGATGGCGCTTGCGCTGCGCTGCCGGGCTTGAAGAATAGCCACTTCCAGAAAACGAGCGCGAAACGAAAGCCAAAAGGAAAGCGCAGCTCGTGAGGGGTGTTGACGCGGCCGTTGGGCGGAACGCTTTGAAAAAATGCCCACAAGTCGCGCAGATCGCTGTCGGCTATGCGGGTAAACGAAGGGTAAGGAAAGGCGGGGAAATAGCTGGCGCCATCAGGACGCTCGCCATGACGCATCGCCCGTATAAAGTCGGCCATCGTCCATGCACCGATCCCTGCCTTCGGGTCCGACGTGATGTTGGGACCGTAAAAGATTCCAAAGGGCGTTTTAAGGGCGCGGCCACCTGCATAGCCAACCGCATCTCGGTTGGTCATGGTGTGGCAGCCGAAGCAGCCTCCTATGGTGGCAAGATACTGGCCGCGTTTCGCGTCTGTCTGGGCGAATACCAGGGAGGTGGTGAAAGCGGCTGCCAACACCAAGACGATCGCTATGCGACGGCGCACCCGCGGCTCCTTTGGCATAACAGACCAAGCCCTATCGGGGCCATGGTGCAGCGCTATACGGATGTGGCGCAGTTACTGGCGCTCGCGAAACACCTCGTGGCAGCCGCTGCAGGCCTTGTCCATCGCAAGTATTTGCCCTTTGATCGCCGCCTCGTCACCGCCCTTGGTCAGCAACAACAACTTGGCGGCGTCGGCGATCAATTGATCCTGGCTCTCCTTGAATTTTGCCGCGTCAGAGTAGGCGGCCGGCAAGGTGCCCGACTTAAGCTCGCGGGTGGTGGGGTTAAAGCCATCCCACGCCATTCTGGTCAGGCTGTCGAGGTAGCCTGCATTGCGCGCGACGACTGCCGCATCATAGGGCGCCCTGCCCTGAGCCATGGCCCGAATAGGGGCGTAGTACTTTCCCTGCAGGGTCATCGCAGCTTGGCGCTGCTTAACCAGGACTTCGGGACGGGCTTGTGCCATCACATCCGCTGCGACGCCTATCGCGCTGATGCACGCGACTAGCGACAAAAATTTACTGACTTTCATCTGACATCCTTTCACTGATACAAAACCAAGAGGCGCCCCATTATTCGCTAACAATATCGATCCTGAATGGTTGGCGCATCACTTTCGGGCCTCACCGCCAGCCAGAGCCGCTCTTATTGTCACTTTATCGGCTCAAAGCCGTGCTTAGACGCCCGTTTCCCATGTGAGACTCCACGGCTTTTCGTGCGATTGTTCCTGCCTACGCGGCAGCTCTTCCCGAAGGCCCCAAAGTGTACTTGCGGCACAAAAACACCCAGCCCCTCGGGACGGGCCTATTCTCGGGACGGGCCTATTTGCTCCGGCTGTGTCCACGATCACCTATGCCACCTTGCGGTTCAAGTTCCTGCGCGATGGCGCGCGCAAACACGAGGCCAAGCGCAGAGGTAGTTGCAGCAAAGACCCAGGTCCAGTGCCAGCCACCCGCCAGACTCGCCATTGCGGCCACGACAGGCGGCCCGAGCAGTTGGCCGGCCGCCGACCATTGCTGCACCCATCCGACCGTAGTGGATACGTTCGCCTTTCCCGGCGACAGGGCGCCTGACAGGGCAAAAAGGGTGCCGGGAACCAGTCCGCCTACCATCGAAAACACCAGCACCCCCAAAAAACGCAGGCACAACTCCGGTAGCGAGGCGCTCGTCTCGCTGAGTCCAGCGAATGCAACCACGGCACCGAGCGCCATCGCCCCGAAGCCGAGCATCAACAACAGGTGCGCCGGGCGGCCGCGCTGCAACAGGCGCCCGGAGGCCATGTTGCCGATGATGTTCACCAGCGCGGCCAGCGCAAGGACCGGTCCCACGGCCTGCCCGGATGCGCCCATTTGCAAGGCCATGGACGGAAGGAACCCGATCACCGCGAGCCATCGCGAGGAATAGGCTGCAAAGCTCAGCGCCAGCAGCCAGGGGCCCCGCGCCGACAAAGTCATCCGCAGACGCGCCACCCAATGCCCGACATGCTCGCGCGCATCGCGCCCGGATGTCTCAGCAACAATTCTTTCGGGTGACGAGGGAGCACTGACACAGCGCCACAGGCACAGCGCCATCCCCAGCGAGATCGCCGAAAGTAGCCACCACGCCGCGCGCCAGCCCGCCACCTGCAGCGCCAAGGGGCCGCAGAGCATGGCAAGTGCGGTTCCTAAGGGCATATACATGCCCCAGTACCCAAATGCCGCGCTGCCACGGTGCGCCGGAGCCAGGAGACGGATCATTCCCGGCGCAGGAAGAACCACAAGCAGAAAACCGACGCCTTCGAGGGCGCGCAAGGCCAGCATCGTGGGCGCGTCGTATGCCCAGCCGCCCGCAGCACCGGCCACGGATAGGAGCATCAATCCGGCGAGCATG
>Ga0214919_10001083_pt1 | contig 45625 bp, 42 predicted proteins | sample LL1503_MetaG_FD_177994 | JGI IMG/M metagenome (GOLD analysis project Ga0214919, IMG submission 177994) | Freshwater microbial communities from Lake Lanier, Atlanta, Georgia, United States - LL-1503 | ecosystem: Environmental > Aquatic > Freshwater > Lake | place: USA: Georgia | collected... | reverse complement strand
GACTGCAGCCTCTTTCAGTGCGCCAAGGGTCAGGCTGCGGAGCTTCTCGCGGTCCTGCTCGAGGAGGACGCGGCGGCTCAGCACGATATTCCCGCGCTTCTTATTGAATTTAATGATTTTAAACTGGAGTTTGTTGCCGATCAGTTTGTCGAGGTTACGAACCGGGCGAAGGTCAACTTGTGATCCCGGGAGGAACGCCTTGACGCCGATGTCCACCGAAAGTCCGCCTTTGACGCGGGCCATGATGGTTCCTTCGACGATTTCGTTGCGCTCGTATGCGTCGCTGATGCGGTCCCATGCGCGCAGCATTTCTGCCCGCTCATAGCTCAGCACCATCTCGCCATCACCATCTTCGAAACGATCGAGGTAAACCTCAAGCATATCGCCGACTTTTATCAGCATATCGCCGTCGGGAGTGAAGAACTCATGGCGGGGTATTTCGCCCTCGGACTTGTGTCCGATATCAACGACGATGCCGTCGTCGGTGAGGCGCATGACCCGGCCTTTAACGATTGTACCCTCGCGAATTTCAGAGCCGCCCGGGGCTTGGGCAAGCATATCCGCAAAGGGGTTGTGGCCTTTTTCGTCACCGTCGAAGCCCGTGTCTTCGTCTTCCCAATGAACGGTACCGATATTAGGCATTTTTGTGTCCAGCAATTCCATAACTTTTGAGCCACTCCCTCTGCAATTCGGCCAAAACGGCGTATAATGGTGATACGAAAGCACTTTCGGATATCACCCGGTGCCCGGAAAGTCAATCAATCCGGTCCCAACATGATGCACGAAAGTAAATGATTTGTCGGGGGTTTTTAATGGCGCACCAGTCGACGGGCTCAAAGTTTGTGGCTTGGACAGGTATTTTTTTGGGCTTGGGAACGGCCTTTCTGGCGTCAGTTCCTGCCTTTGCCGAGGGTCCGTTCGCCGAGGTCGTTTGCCCGAAAACCCCTGAAAATATTCCAGAAATCACCCGCGCTGCCGTCTACCAAGCTTCACCCTTTAAGGGCGGCGAGAAGACGACGTACGAATTATCTTACGCCGGAATGAGGGCTGGATACGCAGATATCGAGGCCAAGTCCCCATCCAAGCACGACGGCACATGGCATAGAATTTTTTCTATCGATGCCAAGACCGGAGACTGGTTTCGCTCGGTTTTCTTTGGCCATGATCAGGCCATGTCGTACAGCCGGCCATGGGATTTCGGAGTCTCAAAGTTTTATATGGAACAGTACGAAGAACCAATTTTCAAAAAACCCTATATTTCGAAGAAATGGCTCGACTTCAATCATAAGGATTGCCTGGTCAGCGAAAAAACCTGGGATCCCGCCAAGGGGAACAGACCGTCCACCCATCCCGTAGTCCGCGGTGCCATGGATGCCTTGGGCGCAATTTTTTATTTGCGAACCCTCGAATATAAGATCGGGGAGCGCCGCCGGGCCCTCATTTATACGTCCGAGAAAAACTGGTGGCTCGAGGCTGATCCCGTAGCCTTTGAAAAGGTAAAAACACCCGTCGGAGAATTCGATTCAGTAAAATTAAAACTCCGGACTTACCTTGGCCAGGTCTTGCAGCAAAAGGGCGATATCTTCATCTGGATCGCCACAGGCACCCGTGAGCGCCAGATGCTCCAGATTCAAGGTGAGATCAAAATCGGCAGTGTCTGGGCCCGCATGATCAACTACCAGCCTGGAAGATAAACTTCCGGACCACTTCCAAATCGATGTGATCGGTAAAGGACTCGCCATAAAAAGCCGTACCGATCACGCCTTTTTCATCAATCAGAAAATGGGACGGGAGTTGTCCAAATTTCCCATCGATCGAATCCTGCCGGTAGTTGCGCCACGATGCCTTGATCAATGTCCAGACAGTTTTCGGCGTAAATCCAGCGAGCTTGTTCTGGCGGGTTTTAAAGGCCCGGTAGAGTTTGCGTTCTTCGTCAGCGATCATTGGAATGCCGGCAGTGCGCAGCATCTGCGAAGTCGCCCCGCATTTAGCGTTTTCAAATTCAGCTGGCGATGATTCATAGACCGCCAAAACCACGACCCCGTTGGCTTTGGCTGCGCTTATGACTTCACCGAGGCCGTCCAGATGCAGCGCGCACAATGGACATGTCGCGTAGCGGTAAAAAATCATCCAGGCTTTTTTTCCGCGAATCTGTTCCGGATCAAACGGGACGCCTTGGCTTGTTGTGCCTTCGATTGCAGGTGCCAAGTCACCTTCAGCCAGTGCCACCGGCTGAATTCCTGCGGCGTCGTTGAAATTTTGCAGAAACCGGTCGGCAATCGTTTCCAGTTGCTTGAGCTCATCGTTCTGACGCAGTCGAAACTCACGCCGTTTGCCACTCAAGAAATCATTCAAGAAGTTCTCGAATGCGTGCACTGGACCAACAATCCGGTGGGACAAGTGCACGCCGGTGATGAACAAAATCACTAAAAAAGATGCGCTCGTCGCGGCAAACAGCCCAATAAAAGTCACGGTCAAATCTTGCGCCGCAGCAACCGGAAGGCCCTGGATTTGAGGTATGAGGATGTTGATATAGGTGTAGGACAGCGCGCCAGAAATCAGTCCAAAGCAAATACCGATGGCCAGCAGTTTAAGGCAGTATTGAAGCTGAAATTGCGGGTCAATCCACTTGCGCCCGCGGCGCTGATCGACCGGGTAAAGCAGGCGTCCATTTGCGATATATGCACACAGGCCAATTCCAAGTCCGACCCACTGCAGGGCATCGGCGACGTTAAAAACTCCGGTGTGCCACGATCCGACTTTCAGAACGATGAAATCGACCACATACCCGCGGACGATCCGGTCGAGGACATTGCTGCACATGGATCCCACGAGAAGGCTCGCGCCAAATCGCATGACCGGCGAATAAATTGGTAGAAAATACTGCAGAACAAGAAGCATGAAAACGAGCAGACCACCGAGACTGGACGGGAGGACAACCGTGTAGATTTTTGACAAGGAACTTAAGGATCCAAGGGCAAAGCCCTCGTTGGCAAAAAAGAAAAATTCTGCATTTGGAAAAACGACAGGGTTCACGATTCGAAACGCAAACCATTTGGTAGCGTGATCGATTACGATGGCCAGCGTGAAGGGGGCCAGAACAACAAGAAGCCAGTCCTTGAATTTCATCATGTTGGGGGGGCCCTGTCTAAAAGTTATCCGGTCGGTGCAAATGATTTTAAAGTTTTGGTGTTTGCGGTCGACATTAACTGAGCTCGGTTGCTTATGTCGATCCTTCGGGGGTTAGGATGAAACGCCTGCTCGATTATAAAAGGTTTACGGCACATTTGGCCATTGGGTTGGCCGTGATAGCCGGGGTTTTCTTTCTGGTTCAAAATTGCGGCCAGCAACAAACGGTCGGAGGCGGAGCAAGCCTGCGCAGCATCAATTGCGATTGCCGTGACATGCAGTGTTGGCGTGATTCGTCAAACGATGCTTCGAAAAAAGCCTTCTCCTGTGCAGGCAGCGCACTTGGTGCCACCGCGGCAGGGTTTGAGACGGCGGGAGCGGCTGGATCGGTTATTTACACCGCAGCCACAGAGACAAAGGCCTTGCTGAAACAGTCAGAGAATTTTTACAAAATTTTCGCAGATATTTACAATCTTGGCTCCGCGACGATCACTTTTAGCCTGGGCTCTGGTCAGGGTGGTTTGGTTTCTGTATCCCTTCTGGACCTGTTTAAAAACCTGTCGGGTTCGGCGGGCGATTTCGTCAATATTTTCGGTGGAGCCGATATCAGTAGAAGTCCAGGGCTAAAATGTCTGGCAGAGGGTGCGGGTCTGTCCTCGAAGATATTCGATACGCTGTCGATCATGGGCAAGTATGTCCAAGCGCAAGGTAATTTTGATTACTTGCAGGAATTCAAGGCGCTTAACGTCGGCGTCGACGACCTGACTAAAATGGCGACGTTTTTTGGCGCGTGTGCGGTCGCGATAGAACGCGATCCGACAGTGGCCGGACCGGGAAAGGTCCTAGTCTCGCAGATGGGGAGTTATATTAAGCTTGTCACCGGGCCCTTGAAGATCGCCTTGGCATTGGGAGAGTGCGGATTTGCGATTACTGGTGGGTTGATCAACCTCGGTGGCAACACGGCATGTGCAGTGGAAGATGTTCAAATGTTGATTGAGAGTTCGGCCTCCTTGGGCCGGGCGCGTGATGCTTATGTCGACCGGCCACTTCAGGCCGGGGACGGCACAGCTGGGTACGAATGCAACAACGAATATGTCGGGGACGCCGGCGCAGCCATGACGAAGTATGGGATTTTTTTGAGCCGGCAAAATTTCTACAGTTATGTCTACCGTTCTTCGGCTTGCGGTGACTATTGTGGTAACGCTTCGTTTGCATCCCAGTACTGTTTAGACAACGCTGATGCGATTTTTGGTGCGGACGCGGACAATTGCAGGGCGACCTGCACCACCCGTCAGTCAGCAGGTGCCACGGAGCGTTGTTTGTCGTACTGTTGCGGTCAGGATTCACGCTGTGCACGCGATGCCGGCGTGCGCGCCCAGGGCGAGCTCTGAACTTTTCCAGATTCCCGTAGAAAAAAGTTGCCCGAACAGTCCCGTCAAGGGATTGCGCCTGAAATCGGCTGCCTCAACGGACCCTGTGCAGACAACACGCAAGTTATCGATTTCATATATTTTTTTAGACAACGCGCCTCGACCCGCGCCGATCGATAGAGCATGAAGCACTCGGAGAGATCGTTTCGACGGACGTTAGTGACATCCGATCCCAGGCGCATTCAAGTAGCGCAGTTAGCGTCCCTTACACTTGTGTAAAAGGACAATAATTCCCTGTCAGCATTGTTTTCATTCGCGCTGGGAAACAGGATTTTTTTTTTAGTCGCATTCAGTGCCAACTCCGGTTTTGCCGTAAATTCGGCGTGAACTGGCTTCACGCAATGGGATCGACATGGTCTTCCAGACGAGTTGAATCAAGTAAAGCCATGTAAGGAAACCAATGAGTTGGGCTGGCATTGGTACACGAGTGATGAAGAATGAAAATGCCGGGATTCCTCCTGTCCAGAATGAGAGGTAGGTCAATCCGATGAAGAGACCGGCCAGGGAGCCATAACGCAGCCCCTCGGTGGGCTGCCAGGCGGCAAGCAACGGTGCCATGTAAATCATGTATTGCGCGCCCCAGCCGGGAGTAAACACCAGGAAAATGGCTGGTACCATGACTGCCGAAGCCAAGGTGTGCCGGCTTAAATATCGCGCCCAGATCGCTGCGGCACCGATGGTGATAAAAATCATGTAACGACCGTTCTCGTAATAAAATAGGGAGAATTTGGTCGCAATCGGCCTCAATACGAGTCCGCCTTCCATGGATTGAAGGGCCAGCAGTTCAAAACCCCAGAATTCTAAAACGGAGTTGTACTTGAGCGCATTCGAGATGAACCCGTCAAAGGCGGACCACAACACCGGGACGAATGGGATGACGCCGCAGGACAGCCCCGCCACGAAACGGATCGCCCGCCGTCGTTGGGTGTAGCCGGCCAGCATGACCGGGATGGCGAGGACCGGAATCAGCTTCACGTTGATTGCCGCCGCAAGGGCGAGTCCGGCGGAGAAGTCATGCGAGATCATCAACAACCATGCACTCAATAGCCATCCTGCCGCACAAAAGGTATCAGTATTGCCGTGGTAGGCACTGACAAGAATGGCTGTCAGATTTAGCGCATAGAATGCAGCGGCAAACATGGCGTCTCGCGAACCCTTTGTTTTCGTGCGGATAACGAAAATCAAGCAGGTCAACGCGCCGTCCACCATGACCATCGGAAGTTTAAACAGGATATAGAAATCGATTCCCCATGCCTGACTGAGATGTAGAATCGAAGCGGCGTAGTATCCCATCAATGGGGGATGATTGAACCCCGGAACATTCTGGTACATGTACAGGAGTCCGTTTCCGGTAATCGTGTTGGCAAACTCGTGCCACGTGCGCATGTCATTCGAACCGAATCCGACGAGCGTGATGATAATCCGGGCTATAAAACCGAGAGCGATCAAGGCGAGCAGTGTTCTACCCACGATTGGCTTGGAATCCTCGTAGTCCTCTCCGCTCTGATATCGGAATGGATTTGTCAATTCGTAGACCGATCAGGGCGCATGGCCATCATCTCCCAGGGAAAAAAGATCACCTTGAGAAGATATCAGAATATGCGGACGTTTTGTGACCTGCCGTCAGAGGCCTGCTTCCTGCAATGCCTTCACGGCCTGTTCCTGATCGGGTGTCAGGGTTTTTGGAATGTCGACCTCAAGGATGGCATACAAGTCACCACGCGCATTTCCTTTACCCGGATAGGGGAAGCCAAGCTCTTTCAGTCGCAGTTTAGTTCCCGGTTGCACGCCCACAGGAACCTTCACTGTTTTTGAACCTTCCGGTGTTTCAACTTCGGCGCTGCCCCCAAGAAAGGCGATGGATGGCTTGATTTTGACCTTTGTGTGAATGTCATCAGCCACCCGCTCGAATTGCGCATTGGGGCTGATTTGGATGATCACGTGAACATCCCCAGGTGGGCCACCGTAGGGAGACGCGACCCCTTTGCCAGGAACACGGAGTTTGCCGCCGTCTTTGACGCCAGCCGGTATTTTCATACGGAAGTCGCGCTTGGAACCGTCCCCAAGGCGGAAACTGATCTGCCGTTCGCAGCCGCGCCAGGAATCTAAAAAAGATATTTGTAGCGGATATTCAACGTCTTGGCCCGCCGGAGCCCCGCCGCCGCCGGCACCGGAAAACGGGTCAAATCCGCCCTGGCCGCCAAATGGTCCACCACCACCGCCAAAGCCGCCTGGCCCGCCACCAAAGCCGCGCCCCCGGCTGCGCCCGCCAGCTCCCGCCCCTGAAAAACCGCCGCTAAAAATCCGGCTGAAAATATCTTCGCCCCCGGCCATATTGAAATCGCGGAAAACCTGAGAGAAGTCTGTGCCCCGGAAGATGTCTTCGGATGAGTAGGCCTGGTGGAATTTGGCATCGCCCACCATGTCATATTGCTTGCGTTTGGCCGGATCCGAGAGGACCGCATACGCTTCGCTGATGGCCTTGAACTTGTCTTCAGCGGCCTTGTTTCCGGGGTTGCGGTCCGGATGGTGCTTTAGCGCGAGTTTTCGATACGCCTTTTTTATTTCGTCATCACTGGTGCCCTTGTCGACGCCCAGTTCTTTGTAATAATCAGCCACAGCGGGTCTCCCCCATCCGGTTCTTCAACATCCCTCAATGTAGGTCCGAAATTCAGGGTGTCAAGGGCGCGTCGGTGCCGGGAGCGGTTTTGGTTGTGGATCTGATCAGTCGAAACCCAACAACAGGGCTGCGCTTGTTCTGGTCCGTGCTGCCCCGGTATGCCGACCGGCTGCACTCAGCGGTGTTCCCCAGACTGCCGCCGCGAACGATTACTTCGCGAATCCCTTTAGGCGGAATTGAATGATCGGATTCCTCGTACCTCATGTTTTCAAAGTAGCGATACCAGATGGTTGACACATCGCCGGTCCAGGCAGTCGTCATCTCCCAGACGTTTCCGTAAGCATCATGAAGTCCAAATGGATTCGCTTTCCGCTGGCCAACGGGATGGGTTTTTCCGCCGGAATTGTCGGCAAACCAGGCGTACTCGTATAAAGGAAAATCGTTGTCCCCAAAGTGATACAAAGTCGATGTTCCGCCGCGGGTTGCATATTCCCATGCGTCCTCGCCGGGCAATTCGTAATAAAAGCCTTCGAGGCGGCCGTTTAGTTTTTTTATGAATTCCTGAACATCGGCCAGTGAAACGCAAGCGACCGGATGGTCATCTTCGGTAACGCCAGGTTGGCAAGTATTGTGCAATTCGCCTGATCTGGCGCAGCGTGAGTCTGTCTGGTGGAGTTCTTCCGGATAACATCCCATGGCCGCCTTGAACTGCCTGCGGGTGACCTCTGTTTTTTGGATGAAATAGTCTTCTTTGATGTCGACCCGGTGATTTTCAATCTTGCCCTCTCGTGCTGCGTCAGCGGCCGGAACGGCATTTGCACCAAGGTACATGGTGCCTTTCGGGATTTTGAGGAAGGCCATGTCCTTGAGGATATGAGTGTCGTTCTGTCGTGTATCGCCAGCAATCATGCCTTTGGTTGAGCCTGAATTTGGCAACGAATCAGGCGCAATGGTTTTGCAGGCTGAAGTTGTTATGCTGAAAATGGCGATGCACAGTAGAAATTTGCCAGCCAATTGAGGGTCCTCTTAATAAAAGCAGATGCAGTGAAGCCAGAGTGGACGGATACAGGTATGATGCAGTCCCTTGAAGCTTACAAACTATTACATGGATCATCAACGCCCATGACGACCAATTACGACTCCATTACCGAAGAATACCGGAAATCTAAATTTCAGCCGTGGCGTACCCACGTTGAGTCTTTCAGTGTTTTCGAAGTTTTGGGTTCCGTGTCTGGGAAGAGCGTTTTGGATCTGGCCTGTGGCGAGGGCTTTTATTCGCGGATCCTGAAGCATCATGGGGCCGACAGGGTGGTTGGAGTTGACCTATCGCAAGGCATGATTGATCTCGCTCAAAAACAGGAAATCGAATCCCCTCTGGAGATCGATTATTTTGCCAAAGATGCAAGGGATCTTGAACTGAATGAAAAGTTTGACGTGGTGTTTGCGGCCTACCTGCTTAATTATTCCCAAAATCTTGATGACCTCGTCCGGATGTGCAAAACGATCAAACGGCACCTGCGACCTGGCGGCCGTTTTGTGAGCGTCAACAGCAATCCCAATTACACAGGTTCCTCGTCTGCCATGCGAAAATATGGCTTTGAGCGCGATGCGACTCCCGGCGTTGATGGTGAGCCGGTCGTCTATCGTTTTTATGATGAGAAAGGCGTGGCAATTGAGGTTACCAACTACCACTTGAACAAGTCCCTGCATGCCGAGGCTTTTGACACCGCCGGATTGCGTGGCCTGAAATGGCATTCCCCGCGTGTTTCACCTGAGGGCTTGAGTGAGTATGGGGAGGCATATTGGACCGACATGCTCCAATTTGTGCCCGCCATCGTTCTTGAAGTTTGTCACCTATGAATCAATGCCCATGGACATAAATGAACTCATTGCCTCTGAAGCCCTGCATATCCATCGCCTGGATGAGCTGGTGCGTGAGTCCATCGCCGAAGAAAAAACCTTGTCCAGTTCCCTCCTCGAGGCAGAGAAAGGCGATCAGCTTACCCCGAGCCAAAGGATTGCCGACCAGGTGGCAAGTTTTGGTGGCAGTTGGACGTTTATTTTGAGTTTCTCCGCCCTGATCGCGTTCTGGATTGTGTTCAATACGGTGTGGATGCTGAACCGCGGATTTGATCCATACCCTTTCATTCTTCTTAACTTGATATTGTCGTGTATTGCAGCATTTCAGGCTCCGATCATCATGATGAGCCAGAATCGGCAGGAGGACAAAGACCGCCGGCCTTGACCAGCAACCTCATTGACGAAAAAACCAGCCCTTAATTGTTCTTGAGGTGTGATCGGTGAGGGAATTTTTTTTCTTGTATGGATTGCTATTCTTTCTTCCTCCTTCATGTGACAATAAAAAAAACTTACGGAGTTGTCGTGAAAAATATCCATCTTTTGTCATTGGTGGCTGTAGCAATTTCTAGCGTCGCATCGGCTTGTGGAAAGAATGATAGCGCAGCACTTGACGCCATGGCGGACTTGGACGGAACCTGGGTCGAGGCTTGTAGCGCAGATTCCGATGGTGGCGGCGGATCGTCGAAAAGCTCGGTAACATATTCCGGGGGCGATGTTACAGGAATTACTCCCAATTACGGGGACCCTTCCTGCACGACGGAGACGTATACAATTAAGTTTGTCGCGACTTACAAGGGCGGATCTTCCGTGGTATCGCCCGCTGGTGCGAAGGAACTGGACGTGACCCCCGTAAAGCTTGTCCTCAACGTGAAGACGGATGATCTGGTTGAGGCTTTCAATGGTGTTGCTGGCAATACTCCACTCTGCGGTGGCGGTTTTGTAAAAAACACCGACAAGGACTTGTCCGCGACTGATTGCGCCAACGATGTAGACTTGAAAAAGGTTTTTGAACCAGTTTACTCCATCTATAAAATCGAGGGTTCCAAACGGTACGGCGGTCTTTGCGGTGATGCAGGCAGCGCAGACGATTGCACCACGCCAGCGAAAAGGGCAACCACCCTGGATACCGAATATTTGACCAAGGGCTGAGAATAGCGACAGGACTGACTTGATTTCACTCGATTTTTCGCGTCGGGTTTTATCCGCCGGGGGGCTCATGCTCTTCGGGGGATACCTCAGTTTGCTCGCATGGCGCATGCCAATTGGGTTTGATGAGGTCTGGCACGTCTTCCTTGCCCGTCAATCGTCACCATGGCTGGTGTGGACAACGTCGTCTCAAGCTGGACACCCACCGCTGTTTCTGTCGTTGCTGGCCCTCGCAGAAACTTTGTGTGGTCCTTTGCCAGTTTTTTTTTCGCGCTTTTTCTCCATCATTTGCGCACTCGCCAGTCTGGTATTCTTTCATAAGATTTGTTTCGTCGCTGGGGTGACAGGGATCCCGCGGATGATCGGATTGTTGGGCCTGGCGGGCACACCGGCGTTCTTTTCCACCGCAATCGCAGTGCGCGGATACGCACTATCCCAGTTTCTTTCCCTGTTCGGTTTGTATTTCTTGCTCCAGTCACTGAGGCGGCGCGCGGATAATATCCGCGGGGCTGTGGCCTATGGCCACGGGCTTGAATTGGCTTCGCTGGGACTTGTTTGCGCTTGCGCCACGCACCTTTCAGTCTGGGTTCTTGTCTTCGGCCTCGCAGGTGCAATATTTGCCTGTGAAACTCGTCTCGTGGTGACTTCGCTTCGCCCGGCGCGCGCGATGGCGGCGTCCGCTCTAATCTTTGCTCTGATGACTCTCGTTAGTTGTGGGGCAATGCGCTCGGGGATCCTCGACCAACACTCTTACCTCAGTCCATTTCTCTACCAGGGCGATGAACCTGTGTGGCAGTTCTTGTCGCGCGTTGCGCGGATCGAGACGTCCGTGCTATTTCCGTGGGTGGATGTCGAGGCTCCAGTAGTAGGATTGATGATCCCGCTGCTGTGCTTAGTCCTTGTATCGGTCTCTGCCCTCATGCCGCCTGATTCCAACGCGGTGCAGCGCACGCGAAGAGTTGTGTTGCTACTTCCGGCATTCGTCCTGGCCGGCCTTGTGGCTGCCAGCCTCCTGGGCCGTTATCCGTTTGGTGGACAAGGGCGGCACCAGTTGATCCTCGTGACTTGTTGCTGGCTTGCACTCGCGATGCTGGCTGCTGAGCTAAGGACGACGACAGGCAGGGGGTTGAGCGCTGTGCTGGCCGTGTTCATCGCGATCTCTGGTGTGGCCAACCTGTACCAGGCTCGTGATGTGCGAATTGATCCAGCATTCTGGTATCCGGCAGGGATCCGTGAGGCGGAAGATGAGATCAAGAGGCATCCCATCCTCGGATCGACGCCCTTGATGGCGACAAGCATTTATGCATTGTTTCATGGGGAGAGGGTCATTTCCAGCGAACCATTCTACGGCATGGTTGGGGATCTTCGGCTGCGGAAGTATGACAATAAGGGTGCCGTTCACAATGGTATTGACGATGGCTCCGCGGATGTCCGCATTATCGCGTCACAGGATGTTCCATTGAACAGCTGGTCCATTGATCTAATAAGTCCCGACGGTATCACTGCCATCCGCAATCTGCTTGACAGGGCTCCGGGCGAAGAAATCTTCTGGATCCAAGAGCGAACGGGACATGGGCCCGGACCGGACGCGGTCGCAGAGCACTACCGCGCGAATGGGATTGATGCCAGACCATTGCCATCCAATGAAGGCGTGGACTTGGTGGTCTTCCGCAGATCCGACAGGTGATGCTGGGTCATTGTTTTATTGAGTCTGGTGTGGGATTCATTACCAACACGCGCGCGACTTTTAGATTCGCTCGCACCCCGCCGCCGGCCTTGACCAGCAACCTCATTGACGAAAAAACCAGCCCTCACTACACTTTGGCAGACCTCGGGGAGAATATTTTGGCCAGAGTTTTAAAAGAAGTTTTGATTCCACCTAATAGCCCTGGCATTCGTGCAGACCTTTTGGTCCAGCAGGAGACCAGGCTGCCGCGGTCGGTCATCCGTGGCATGTTTGACCATGACTGCGTGGAAATTGATGGTGGACTCTGTGATGATCCGACCGTTTGGATTCCTGGCGGTGCCAAGGTTTTTCTGCGTTACGATTCTGAAACGCGCTACAAGGAAAAACCGAAGTCTCACAAAAGCCGCATTTTCGATTTAATTTTTGAAGACGAGCATCTCATCATCGTCAACAAGCAAGCTGGTTATCTGACCGTGCCAACGAACGCCCGTGAAAAAAATACGTTAGTCGATGCCGTGCGTTCCCACGTCAATCGCGGACAATCCCGGGGGCAACCCGTTGCGATTGTTCATCGCCTGGATCGCGACACTTCCGGGTTGCTGGTGTTTGCAAAAAATGAGCGCGTTGGAGTTAAGATCAAGGACCAGTTCGCGGAACGCAAACCGGAACGCGTGTATGTCGCAATCGTCTCCGGAAAGTTGGCGCAGGCGAGCGGAACCATCCAGAGCTACCTGGCCACCGACAAGGATCTAAATCAGCGGTCTGTCAAAGCAGGTGAAGACGGCAAGTTGGCCATCACGCATTACTCCGTGGTTCAGTCTTTTAAAGATGCGACTCTGGTTCGTGTGACGCTGGAGACGGGGCGCCGCAATCAAATCCGCGTTCATTTTGCCGAGCAAGGCAATCCGATTTTAGGCGATCAGCGCTACGAAGTGGCCGATGCCCGCCACAGGTTCTGGCCCCACCGCCGGCTGGCCCTTCATGCCGAAGTTTTGGGTTTTAAACATCCCGTGACCGGCGAGAGCCTGCGTTTCAGGGTTCCAGCCCCCAAAGAGTTCGACCGTTTTTGCGCAGTCAATTCAATCTGAACTGAGGGTGCGCCGTCATCCGGTTGACGAGATCCTGATGCACAAAATTTTCCGCGTCATATGGCATTTGCTTGTGTGATCTTTGCCAGCGCTCCCACCAGCGCGCATCGAGCGGATTTGCAAGGCTTTCCAGGCAGGTCGAGGCTTCTGTTGTTTCGAGTTTGAGGCCTGTCGGCTGGCCGAAACCGACGTAAAATCCTGCCAACAAGAATGCCGTCCGAACGGGTGTAGCCACTGAATAAGTAAACAAGGATACGGGTTCTGTGGTTCCTGCTGTGATTCGGAATAAATCCTGGAAGCAATCGAGGGTCCACATCTCGCGATTCACAGAGGGCGAATAGGGGTCGAAAAAAATCAAGTTTGGCGCCACAGTGCCAGCATCCTGCTGGATCACTTGACGGAAGTCTCCTGGGCGCAGCTCCCAGTTGATCATGCCGCACGGACTTTTCCAGTTCAGGTCCTCTAAAAGAGATCTCATGGCGGTTTCGAAACCAGTCATGTGGGGAAACGCTGAAGCATTCTGCAGGGCAAATTCAAGCAGGGACAAATTGTTTTCAAAACTGACGATGTGAAGCGGTCTTGCTTGCGGGGCAATTGCATTAATGGGAGCGCGTGTTTGGTAGACGCCCAGCGCGCAGTGGATCGCCGCCAGCGCATTGGATGCTGCGCCAAGGCCAACGTCAAAAAGAACGATAGGTTGTTCAGGGTTTTTCGAAGAAACAGCCGCCAGGCGGTCCTTGAGCCGCGATTGCCGGACATACAGGTCGTTCGCCTCCTGCCAGGGGCCGACTGGATTATGCATGATCTCATTCACAACTTTGTTGCGAATGGAGACGGCTCCCGCCGAGGTTGTTACGATTTCGAAGTCATGGATGCTCAAGTTTGATATCCCTTTGTTCCATTTGGTCCGGTGATCGTGCGTCCGAAGAATTCCACCTTGTCGAACTGGCGGTGCATGCTTCGTTCCCTGGTGATCTTGCGGGCTTCATCAAGGGGAAACCACTTCAGGTCATGGCTTTCGTGGGTTATTGCGATGTCCTGTTCACGCCGGGCGACGACGATGTAGCGAACATCATAGTGCCAGTGTCCCGCGTCTTTTGGGTTTGCCGGAATCCAGTGAGCATCTAGATCGAAGGGCAGGGGAGGCTGGTCCGCAGGGGCCTTTCCCGTCCAGTCAAAAAACTCGAACTCCGTGAGGCCCGATTCCTCGCGGACTTCTGCGGTAGCAACCTCATGGATCAGGTGATGGCCATCGGCATGTCCGCCAAGTTGCAGCCACATCCCAAGTTTTGCGTGCAGCGTCAGCAGAACTTCCTTGAAGTCCTCGCTGACGACAATGGCAGACCCGGTCAGGTGCCCAGCCAGGTGGGAACGCTCAAAACAGTCTGGAGTCGATGTGATAAAGGAAGCGAAGCGGTCTGCGATGATGGCCTCTTCGGCGGCATCGTAGGATCTGTGTTTTATCGCCGGAGAAATGTTGGTGATCCAGTGGTCCCGGTACAGGGTCAGTGCGTCGAGGGTTGGCTTGCGTTTCACGTTGGGGCTCCCTTCATTGGATTTGGGGAATGTGGGCAGAGGGATCAACGAGGTCGATGGCCTTGGTTTTCCAGTTGAAGCGATGCAGGTGCAAAATGGCGCCTTTTGGGATGGCGCCGTAGATATGTGGATAGCGTTCCTGGGAATGGGGCGCGGGTTCGAATCGCAAGTTTTCCGCAACAGCCGACGGAAGGATTTCCAGGATCAGAAGCTCTGGAATATCGCGGAAGTAACGCGCCAGAGTCCCGTCCAACTGCTCTTTCGTTGAACAATGAATGAAACCCTCGGATTCCAGGCTCGGATCTGAATATTCAGGGTCACCTAGCTGTAACTGCCAGGACGCCGGCAAGCAAATGTGAAAAATTTTGGCCCGCATTGGTTCCAGCCCGAGGTTCCATCCCGATCTTCCCGGAATCTACCAGCGGGAGATACCAGTTCGAACGGCCATGGTCACTGCCTAAAAATAAGGCATGGCAAGGATCGGAATGTCGCCGTACATTTCCAGGATGGGATCAAGATTTCAGCATTGGGAACCTCGCAGCGGGGCCTCCGGGATTTCGGGGCTGTCGGAAATTTCGGCGCGACCGGCACGGCCGGAGACGATTCAGGCCCTTCGTCAGATCATTCTGGCCAATCGGGCCTTTGAGGCGGTGGATCGGCTTGAATATGGCGACCATGGCCTGGTCCCCGTGATGGAGACCCTTCTCGCCGCGATCAAGGGCGGCAAACGGATCGCGCTTTATTCAGATTACGATGTCGACGGGACGATGAGTTGCGTCAGCTGGATTTGGTTCCTTCAGGCTCTGGGCTATTCCAATTACGTTTCTTACATACCCTGCCGCTTCAGCGAGGGCTACGGCGTCAATCTCGGAGCAGTGAAGCATCTCGTTGAAAACGAAAAGGCCGAGTTGATCATCACCATGGATACCGGGATCACGGCCAACGAAGAAGCCTCCTGGTGCCGCGAACGCGGGGTGACGTTTATTTGCACGGATCACCACGTGATCCAGCCAGCGAAAATGCCCGATTGCCTGATTTTAAATCCGAAGCAGCATCCCGATCCGGCCTATCAAGAACTCTGTGGCTGCGGGATTACGTTTGTTTTGTTGCGGAAACTGGCAGCGCATTTTCCGGAATTGACCCAGGGGCAACCCAATGGGGCGCATCCGGTCTGGACGGATCTTTTGGCTTTGGCTGGCATGGCGACCATTTGTGATGTCGTTCCATTGAATGGTGTGAATCATACGTTGGCGCGCAGTGGCGTGCGGGCCTTGATGCGCTCGCAACGGCCAGTCTTGAAACGCCTGCGCGAGGCGGCTGCCGTGTCGGAAGACGGTGACGAAAAAGACGTTGGGTTTCGCCTCGGCCCCAGGATCAATGCGGTCGGCCGCCTTGAGCACGCTGAACTTGTGGTGAAAGCCTTTCTGGACGAGGATCCCGAGCCGTTGGTCCTGCACATGGGAACTTGCAATGAGCGCCGCAAGGTCATCCAAGCCGGCATTGTCAACGAGGCTCGTGGGTTGGCGAAAGAAGCGGTCCGCAATGGCTCGCCTGTCCTGTTTCTGGGCGGCGACTGGCATCCCGGGGTTGTGGGTATCGCAGCCAGTAAGCTGGCCGAGGAATTCTGGCGGCCGACGTGGTTGTTCCAGCGCGGCGCTGACGGCAATTGCAAGGGCTCGGCGCGGACAATTCCTGGTTTCGATGTGACAGCGGCCATGGTGTCGTGTGGTGAGCTGTTCAAAAAGTTTGGCGGCCATGCCGCTGCCGGTGGTTACACCTTTGATGTGTCGCAAGAGGCAAATATACGTGCGGCTTTGATCGATCACGCGTCAGAACTGCAAGCCCGCATTCCGGCGATGTGGGAAAGCCGCCTCGGTTTTGACTGTGAGATTCCAGCGAACCTGCTGTCCCTCGAGGTCACGAGCCTCCTTGATGAACTAAAACCCTTCGGCCATGGCTTTGAGGAACCGCGTTTTGTGGTGGAAGCCCCCGTCGACGAGGTTCGCTATTTCTACGACAAGGCAACTGGAAACCCAAAGCATACTGCTGTTTTTGTGACCACAGAAACGCCGCGCGGAAAGTCCCGAGAGAAAATCCTTTTCTTCAATGATGTGATTCAGACATTGAAGCCGGGTATGACTTCCCGTTTTGTGGTATCGTGTTCGCGCAATACTTGGCGTGGGACAACCAGTCTGTCTCTGATGGGACACGATTACAGCGGAGCTTAAAACCCCGTGAACATTCAAATGCCAGGCCAGCGCATTGCTATCATAGGGTCGGGGATATCGGGCTTGACCGCGGCGCACTTGATTGCCGAAGACCATGATGTTCATCTTTTCGAAGCTGCTGATTACGTCGGCGGGCACACCAACACAATTAATGTCGGGCCCCATCACGGTGGCTTGGACATCGACACCGGATTTATTGTTTTCAACGACTGGACCTATCCGAATTTCATCAAGTTGATGGGCCAGATCGGGGTCGAATCTCAAGCCAGCGAGATGAGTTTCAGCGTCAAATGTCAAAAGACAGGGCTGGAATACAACGGCACCAGCCTCAACGCGCTTTTTGCACAGAGGCGTAACTTGTTGCGCCCGTCGTTTCACCGGATGATTCGCGACATACTGCGATTCAACAAGAAGTCACTGGAGCTGCTGGATCGCCCGGAAGACGACGGCCAGACGCTTGGCGATTATTTGAAAGAACACAACTACTCACAGCCGTTCATCCGGAATTATATTATTCCAATGGGGGCGGCGATCTGGTCCTCTGGGGAGCGTGGCATGGATGCCTTCCCGGCGCGCTATTTCGTCCGGTTTTTTAAAAACCACGGCATGTTGAGTGTGGATGACCGTCCACAATGGCGCGTGATCAAAGGCGGATCCTTCAGATACATCGAAAAAATAACGGGACGTTTCAAGAATAATATCCGGCTGAAACTGCCGGTAGAGCATGTCACCCGGGCTACTGATGGTGTTTGGGTAAAGGCTGTTGGTTGCGAGCGCGAACATTTTGATCAGGTGATTTTTGCCTGCCACAGCGATCAGGCCTTGGCGTTATTGGGGGATTCAAGCCAGGCAGAGCGCGAGATCCTCGGTGCGATTCCCTACGCGCCGAATGATGCAACTTTGCACACGGACACCCGGATGATGCCGCGCCGTAAATTGGCCTGGGCCAGCTGGAATTATCATATTCGCGAGGATCGCGTTAGCCAGGATAACTCCAGCGACGACCGCGTGGCGTTGACTTACAACATGAACATCCTGCAGAGCCTGCCAGGTTCAAAAACATTTTTGGTCAGCCTCAATTCAGACAATGCGATTGACGACCGTCATGCCATCAAAAAAATCCTGTACCACCATCCAGCATACACAGTGGAATCGATTCGGGCCCAGCTGCGCCACGGAGAAATCAGTGGGGCGGTCGCAAATCATGGCGGGCGGACTCATTATTGTGGTGCGTATTGGGGCTTTGGCTTTCACGAGGACGGTGTCAAAAGTGGACTAGCCGTGGCCCGGGCGTTCGGGAAGGTCTTTTAGTGGAAAATCCGCTGCAAAGTGCGGTTTATTTTGGACGGGTGCAGCACACCCGCACTGCCCCGCGCCGTCACGATTTTTCATACCGCATGTTCATGATGTATTTGGACTTGGACGAATTGCCGCGGGTTTTTGACCGGTTCCTCCTTTGGTCGGTGGAACGCTTAAATCTGGCATCTTTTTACCGCAAAAATTATCTGGGTGACTCAAACAAGCCGCTAAAGGCTTGCGTCTTGGATGAAGTGGAGCGCCAGGCCGGGTTTCGGCCTTCTGGGCGCGTCGGAATTTTGACCCATCTTAGTTACTTTGGGTTTTGTTTTAATCCTGTCAGTTTCTATTATTGTTTTGATCGTGAGGGAAAACAGTTGGAGGCCGTGGTCGCCGAGATCACCAACACGCCTTGGAACGAACGGCATCGCTATGTCCTGACGGATCGGACTCCGGGCATGGAGGGGGCGTGGTCTCCCGCCCACGGCCGTGGGCGATTTGTCTTTCAGAAGTCTTTTCACGTCTCACCTTTTTTCCCGATGGATATCAAGTGCACTTGGGTTTTCTCGGCACCGCATTTGGAGCCGGGGACGCCATTGCATGTTTTCATGATGAGTGAACACGAAGGCAAAAAGGTTTTTGAGGTTAATCTGAATCTGCGTCGCGCAGAGATGTCATCGCTAAATCTTTTTCGTGCACAACTTTTGTATCCGTTTATGACGCTTGCGGTCTTGACTGGAATCTACATTCAGGCAGGCTTGCTGTGGATAAAACGCATGCCCTTTTTTTCGCATCCTGCAGCGGAGGCTTTTGGTGGATCCAGGAAACGGAGTTGAAAGTTTGGCAAACGTCGCATTGAAGTCAACCCTCTCTCAGACGATGATCCACCGTTTGCTTCGTGGAATCACGCGTGGACATCTGATCGTCGAAGACGCCACCGGGATCCACGCCTTTGGCGTCAAGGAGACTGCGGGAGCGTCATCTGGTTCGATTCCCGCACCGTCTGCCAGCATCAAGGTCACGGACATGCAAATGTATGCCGATGTCTCGACGCGCGGTTCCATTGGTGCCGCTGAATCTTACATGAAGGGCTACTGGACCTCTCCAGATTTGGTCCAGGTGATCCGGGTTTTCGTTGCCAATCGGGCTTTATTGACGCAAATGGACTCATCGTTTGCACGGTTGCTCATGCCCTTTTGGAAACTCGCCCATTGGTTTCGCCGGAACAACCGTGACGGCAGCAAGAAAAATATTGTGGCCCATTACGACCTCGGGAATGACTTTTTCAAGACTTTCCTCGACGAAACCATGATGTACTCGGCTGCAGTTTTTGAACGTCCTGAGATGACCCTTGCCGAGGCCTCGCGGGCCAAACTGGACCGGATTTGCCGCAAGCTGGAACTCAGTCCAACGGATCATGTGGTCGAAATCGGGACGGGTTGGGGTGGTTTTGCCATTCACGCAGTTCAAAACTACGGCTGCCGCGTCACCACCACTACGATTTCCGACGAACAGTTTGCCTTGGCGACGGAACGTGTCAAAGCCGCCGGCTTGCAGGACCGGATCACTATCGTCAAGGATGATTACCGCGACCTTCCGAAACGGGGAACGTTCGATAAACTTGTGTCGATTGAAATGATCGAAGCGGTCGGTGCACGCTATTTGGACCAATACATCAATGTCTGTTCGAGATTGCTGAAGCCAGATGGTGCGGCTGTCATTCAGGCCATTACCATTGCGGACCAGGAATACGAGCGGGCTCTGCGCAGCGTCGACTTTATTCAAAAATATATTTTTCCTGGAAGTTTCATCCCTTCGGTGGCGGCCATCGTCGATGCCATGGCCAGATCATCCGACATGCGCCTCGTGGATCTTGACGATATCACGACGCACTATGTCGAGACGCTGCACCGCTGGCGGGTTTCCTTCACTAAAAACCTGCCGGCAATCAGGAGCCTTGGGCTTGGTGATGAGTTTATCCGGATGTGGGAGTTTTACTTATGTTACAGCGAGGGCGGTTTTGCGGAACGCGCCATCGGTGATGTTCAGCTTCATTTCAAGAAGCCGGTATGTCGGTAGTCCTTCAACTTCAGGTCGCATTGACCGTCGCCGGCTTGGCCATGTTTGCTGGATGGGTCTTTCAGTCCCGGCATCGTGAGGCCAGCATTGTGGATGCGATCTGGGCCCTTGGCATCGGTTCTTCTTGTTTTTTTTACGCATTAAATGGCGTTGGTGATCCCGGCCGGCGGACCCTTGTTGGTTTTGCAGGTGCCTACTGGGGATTCAGGTTGGGCACCTATCTTTTGCGCAACCGGGTTTTTGGGAAACCTGAAGACGCGAGGTACCGGAAGCTTCGTCATATGTGGGGTGATTCGGCCAATCGCAATTTCTTTTTCTTTTTTCAATTCCAGGCTTTGCTGATCCTGCTCTTTTCATTGCCCGCCTGGGTTGCTTGCAACGATCCATCCCGTGGCCTTGGCGCCATTGACGCGTTCGGTGCACTCATCGCATTTGGCGCAATTGGCGGTGAGTCCTTGGCGGATCGCCAGCTGACGCGCTTTCGTGCAAATCCAGCCAACAAGGGAAAAACCTGCCGCGAGGGGCTTTGGCGTTACTCGCGTCATCCGAATTATTTTTTTGAATGGATCCACTGGTTCAGTTACGTGGTTTTCGGTATTGGGGCAGCCAACTGGTGGCTGACTTTGCTGGGCCCGGTTTTAATGTTCTGGTTTCTCTACAAGATCACGGGAATTCCGTGGACCGAAGAGCAGGCAATAAAATCTCGCGGCGACGATTACCGGGAGTACCAGCGCACGACGAGCATGTTTATTCCTTGGATGCCCAAGGCACCTCGATAAAGATAGTCACTGAAGGGGTATGTGATGCAATTGGCAATTGATCTTGTGGAGCGTGGGTTGGTGCCTGATTGGGCCACGCGGTTGGGAATCCGAAATCTCCTTTTGCGGCGCCTCGGCGAGCGTCATCAGGATGTTGAACGGGATCGCCAGGATCAGCATGATTTCATCGCCAAGTTGCGTGGCAGTCCCATTGCCATCGATACCGGCAAGGCCAACGAACAGCATTATGAAGTCCCACCTGAATTTTTCCAGATGGCTCTGGGGAAACGTTTGAAATACAGCAGTTGCATTTACCCTTCCGGCAGCGAAGGCCTCGATGCTGCTGAAGAGCACATGCTCGCCTTGACTTGCGACCGGGCCCAAATTCGTGACGGAATGGAAATCCTTGAGTTGGGTTGTGGTTGGGGGTCATTGACCTTGTGGATGGCTGAAAAATATCCCGCCGCCAAGATCACGGCAGTTTCGAATTCGGCTCCTCAGCGTTTGTTTATTGAAGGGCGTTGCCGCGAGCGTGGCTTTAAAAATGTCCAGGTGATCACCTGCGACATGAATGCCTTTGCGATCGACCGAAAATTTGACCGGGTCGTCTCCGTTGAAATGTTTGAGCACATGCGCAATTACAAAGAACTTCTTGCGCGGATTTCAGGCTGGCTCAAGGACGACGGAAAGCTTTTTTTTCACATCTTTGTTCACGACAGTTATGCATATCCGTTTGCTGATGAAAAAAATGACGACTGGATGGCGCGGCACTTTTTTTCTGGCGGCATCATGCCCAGCGACGATTTGATGCTCTATTTTCAAGATGACCTTGTTGTGGAGCGTCATGACCGTGTCAGCGGTGTCCATTATGCCCAGACGTCCGAAGACTGGTTGAAGAACCTGGACCGCCACCGCCACGAGGTGATCAGGTTGTTTGAGAAAGACATGCCGCGTCGTGAGGCGATCCGGCAGACGAATCGCTGGCGCATGTTTTTCATGGCATGTGCCGAGTTGTTTGGATTCCGGGGCGGCCAAGAATGGTACGTATCCCATTATTTATACCGCCGAAGGCGCTGATTTTAATCAGTGAAATCGACTGTTTATTTTTGCTTCACAAATATTGATCGATTCCGATGGATTGAATAAGGGGAAGAGGATCGCCTGAAAATGGCGTCAGAGGCTATATTTGTGCGATGATGGAGTTTGAGGGCGATGATGAGAACACTGATCCTCAATGCCGGATACGAGCCCCTTCAGCTGGTCAGCTGGCAGAAGGCGATTTGCCTGGTTTTAACCAGCAAGGCAGAAGTCATCGCTGAATATGGCCAGGTTGTCCGGACCATCTCTACCATTTATCCATTGCCAAGTGTTGTTCGCCTGAAGCGCTATGCCAGGGTTGTCCGGCGCCTTTCGCTGGCCCGTTGCACACGCAAGAATGTTTTTTTACGCGACAAATTCCAGTGCCAATATTGTGGTGCGAATTGCCGGGTTGGCAGTATCACAATCGATCATGTGATTCCGAAATGCCGCGGTGGGGCGACCTCCTGGGAAAATGTCGTTGCAGCCTGCCAGGACTGCAACCGGCGCAAGGGCAACCGGTCTCCGGACAGCGTCGGGCTCAAGCTTCGGCGTAAGCCACGCCGCCCTGGGTGGCGGGAGTTGCTTGAGGACACCCACCAGGATGTTGTTATGGATTGGCTGCCTTATCTCGATACCGCAGGTTAGCGATGCCTGAATCTCATGCACTGATTGTCTGCCGCACGGACGTGGTACGACTGGAAAAATTTCTTCCTGTTTCCGTCTTTTCTCGCCTGCATGATACACTTCAAAACAAGACATTTGGAATGAACCACGACCCGTTACGTGATGACCCTTTTTTGTCACTGAAACTCGACAGCCAAGAGGCTGATGCTGTTGCCGGGGTGAAACATGCGGTTTTCGAGGCGAATGTTACGCTGGGACTTGGGCGGATTTCATCATCATCCGCGCAAAAAAAACTCTGTTTTTTCGATATGGACGCCACGCTCGTTGCGCAAGAATCGATTGTGGAACTGGCGCGTTCTGCTGGGAAAGAAGACGAAGTTGAAGCCATCACCCGTCAAGCGATGGCAGGTAGGACCGACTTTCGTGCCGCGCTCGAGAAGCGTCTTGAAATTTTAAAGGGTCTTTCCGAGTCCTGTTTGGCTGACGTTGGACGCCGGATCACAAAAAACCCAGGCATCGATGCATTTGCGAAATGGGCCGGATCCAAGGGGATCCGGTCTTTTATCGTTTCTGGCGGGTTCCTTGAATTTGCCCAACCTCTGGCAGATGACCTTGGCTTCGAAGGAGCGTTTGCCCACAGGTTGATATTTGAAGATGGCAAATTCACCGGGCGGGTTTCAGGTGAAGTTGTGGATTCCGCAGGCAAGGAGCGGATTGTCCAGCGTGAGGCTACGCGGTTGGGCATTGCACTGGCCGATGTCGTCGCAATCGGAGATGGCGCCAATGACCTGGCCATGATGAAAGCCTGCGGCCTTGCCGTGGGTTATCAGCCTAAGCCAGTGCTTTTCCCAGCCCTGGACGCGGCAAATTTCAACGGTGACCATCGTTTTCTTATCCGTTTGCTTGACAGTGTTGACTAATAATTAGTCAAAATGCCCTCCGTTTTTCTGATGCCAGCGCCCCTCAAACACTCCCGTTTGTCTATATATACCCGTAATCAAACGATAAATTAGATTATCCAGGATCTCTCTGTGAGACCGCATGGCAGAGCCTGATTCTTGGCCCGCTCCTTGCTCATATCCCCTTATCCAGTTCACGAGTTTCCGGTAGAGGCGAATCCCATCATGGGACGTGGCTGGATCAGCAAGAGCAACATAGGGGATAAATTTATGAGCGCCACGAACCACAGCAAATTTGAAGTCACGATTAAAAAACCATTTGCGATCTTCTCACGCCTTGCGGCCGGGTTGATCACCATTGCAATCGCAGCCAACGTTACGGCCTGCGGCGACATCGTTCTCAAGGTCAATAAAAAAAGCAGCGGCGCCAACACCAATTCAGTAGCCGGTGTGACCAATCTGACCTCTAGCGAAGATTTCCTGAAGCAACTGGACAGCCTCAAGGTTGTCGCCTCTGATCTTCTGATAAAAGAACTCGCATCAAAAGATTACGTCGGTAATTTCCGCAAATCGTTCCGCAAGTACCGCCAGTTCATCATCGAGCGCGGTGAAAGCTATCAGCTGCGGGCAGATTCCTTCTATACGGGTGATTCAACTTGCCGCGACACCGGCCTTAAAATCAACATGAATGAAATGGACGATGCCCTTGGCATGATCGCTAAAACCGCAGTCCTGGCAAAAATAAGTGAAGCCAGTGCAACTAAACTCAATCCCGGCATCAGCAAGGAAATGGCTGCGATCTCGCAACTGATCCTGCGTGAACTTGGACTTGAAGTTGTCGGACAATCGCAAGTGGACAAGACTGATGATGCGACCATCACGAGCAGCCAAGTGGTAATGCGCCTGAAAGAAATTCCAGACGAGAAGGTCGACGGCGAGTCCGTATCGGCTGACCTGAAGGCCCGCGATGCGGCAGAAACACTGACGCTTCAGTTCACCCGCAGCCTGGGCGCCGACAGCGTTGGCCACTTCGACGCACGCATCACAGCAAAGCAACTTCTTGATGTCGCCAAAGGCACCACCAAGGACGTGATCGGGACCATTACGGTCGACCGTTTCAAAGAAGATTCCAAGTTTGTTCACACGGTTTTCATGACTGTGGCGAAAGCCGGCGAAACGGCTCACTTCTCGCGCATGCTTAGCTTCCGCGAAGACGCAGTCTCCAAAACCCGCATTGAAGTGGTTGATACCTTGAATGCAGGACTGGATGGCCAGGCTTCCTATGCAACGGTAATTGACCTTGAAAAAGGCAGCCAGTGCAAGATCAGCGGTTCCGACGCACAACATGTGATCGATCAGATCAGCAATCCGCTGGACAAGACGCCCGCTGCCGATGACGGCAGTGATCTGAGCAAAATCGAAGACGATGTGGGCAAGCCGATGGCGCCGCCGAGCGCTCCAGGTACCACTGTCAGTAACCCGGGTCAGCAGCATCAAGCGCCAGTCCAGAAGTAAGTTTCCCCCTTAGCTTCTGGTTTGGTGGTTCCTCTACCTTAGGGACGAGTGGCTTACGCTGCTCGTCCCTTATTCATTTCGCCTGAGTCGCCGTTGAAAAGGTCCAACCCGTTGCAAAACTGCTGGACCAGCCCTCGTGCCCCGGAACTTCAAATCCTGCTACGGTATCAGCGGCCGCCCCCAAAACTGGTCGATAGAACAGCGGGATAAATGGAACGTCCGTTGCTGCAAGTCCTTCAATCTCTCTCAGCATTGATTGTCGCGCTGCGGTGTCCCATTCGTCACGCATCTGCTCTAAAATTTCATCTAGCCTGCGGTTGCTCCACCCCGAACTGTTTTCCCCGGTGTAGGCATTCTGAAGGGATGGGACCTGTCTGGATTCCAGGATCGTATCCGGGATGGCACCGGCGGGCATGCGCCAGGCGTATTCGGCCAGGCCCTTGAATTTTACCTTACGCAAGATTTCCCGGATAAAAACGTCGTTTGGATGTTCTTTGACATTCACTTTGATCCCGGCGTTCGTCAGCTGACGCGCTACAGCGCGAACTGTTTCCATTCGGATTTGATCGGCACGATTCGTATCCAAATCCACTTCAAGTGGGAAGCCCTCTTTGTTCCAAAGGGACGAATGGTTTGATGCCTCGCGTGTCCATCCACTCTGCTGGAGCAGCGCAGAGGCTTCGCTCGGTGCGTATCCCCATACGTGATGTTGAAACGCCTGATGTTTGAGTAAATCTCCCCGGTCCGTGCGGACGGGTGAGCCGCTCATGGCCGGGTGCATGAATCCAAGGGCCATCGGCAGCTCCGCCGGCATTCCGGTGGATCTAGCCAGATCATAACGGTTGATCATCAGGCTGATTGCCTTGCGAAGATTTACGTCGGTGAGGAGCGGGTTTCTTGTATTGAAGTCGATGTGTTCAAGTTCCGATCCAAGTGCCGACCGAATTGCATTTTTGCGTGTGATCAGTTTTGCTCCCGCTGGCGAGAGGTCGGTTTCCGGAATGATGTCGGCAACGCCTGAATCGAGGTCCTTCACAGCATCTTTCTCGGTTCGCCGGAATATTACCTGGATGGACTGCGCCATGACCTTGCCCCCGGCGAAACCCGGATTTGCTTCCAGCAAAATGGATTGCGAATCACCTTCACCCCGAAACCTGGTGTTTTTTGGGAACCATGGGCCGCTGTAGAGTCCGGGCTGGGACGGGTTGGTGACGTAATTGGTCGAATGAAGGTAATCTTTGAAATCTTGTTCGCTGGCCTTCCAAATTTCAGATTCAAGATGGCTCGGAACTGGACGCAATCCAAACGCAAACCAAAAATCGCCACGAGGGTCTCTCAGCCGAACGAAAAAGTGCTTATTATTTTTGGCATCGGGCGTGAGTTCAAGGATCGCGCGGGCCAGACTGCCTGACTTGGTTGACGGTGGCATGCTTCGGGCAATTTCGAATGCCAGCCGAAAATCATCGGCGACCAGAGGTTTTCCGTCGCCCCATTTGGCCTGGGCTGGAATTTCAAAATCGATCGCAAGATTTTGGCGAGTATTTTTTGAGGTGGATCCATCCCGCCGCACCATGCGGATGAGGCCGTTTGTTGGTGAGGGCAGGCTGACGCACAATTGGCACTGCCATTTCCAATTTTGGTCGAGGATCACTAGTTGGCCATGAACCAGATTACGCAGCCAGGATTCCTTGCGGTTAGCCTCCGCCAAGGGATGCGATGCGACGAGCCATGACGATGGTGATGCCGTCGTCACAATGGTCGGCTGGTGGCCTTCGGAAAAGCCAAGGATGGGTTGGGCACAGAGGGCAGCAAGACCAGACATGATCAAGCCAAGCGCGCTGAGTTTGAGTCGCAAACCAGACATTTTTGCAATTCCTCCAAGCGGAATCATAGCCCGTCGAGGAGCACTGGGCCAGTCCAGCTGTTTGTCCTGACCTGGGTCAGACTAAAGAGGTGCCTTATTGCCCCGATAAGTAACTGATGAATCAGGGCAAAATCGGGAAGACTAAAGAGGGACCTTATTGCACCGATATCTAACTGATGAATCAGGGCAAAGTAAAATTTAGTCCATCAGCCGTCAGCGGGCCGGATCTGGCCAGTCGGTTTCGGCGTCCTGGGATTCACTGGGTAAGATGGGTTGCTTATACTCTGACCATAGCGCTTGTCGCATGCATCTTTGGTCTGGGGGATATTGGGGAATACCTGAAAACCAGATTGGACTTGCCATTGCTTTACCAGGCAAGGGAAGCCGCTGGTCGCGGTCCTGAGATATCAAAAAAAATCAGGATCCTTCTTTTTGATGATTCGGCCATGGCCTGGCTTGGGGTGGGCGAACCTTCCCTATCCCAGTGGATTGACGTGATCGACGCCATCTCTGCGCGCAAGCCAAAGGCGATTATCATCAACAAAGTGTTTGGGATACTGCCCGACGGTTCCAATGCTGGTGACGCGACGGGGTTCGTGAAATCCCTTCAAGCCATCCGGGAACGAGATCATGTTCCGGTGGTTGCAGGCGCATATTTTTCTAAATCGGATAATGCATTTCGCAACAAAATTTCAGCCTCATCCGTGCCTTCAGTTGGCCCGGCATCATGGGGCCTTGATGCAGCGATTCCGATCCCTGCACAACTTGCGAGCCTGAAATTCTTTTCAAAAGACAGCTCCACCGATTACCTCTATGGTCCCGATCCGAAATTATTGCCGGGCTTTTCTGGAATTGGTTCCGTCGATTATTTGCAAAACATGATGGTGCCTGTCGCAAGTCACGGACGAGATAACTCGCTGGTGCCGAACATCATGATCGCTGGGTTTGGAAACCGGTCTCCGGGAAATGGATTTTTACTGGTGAACGGCTTCCGGGTTCCAGTCAATCATCAAGGCGAGATGCTACCAAACACGGTTGCCCGAAAAAGGATTGCGGGATCAGCGATCTCATTAAAGCATTTTCTTGATCCCACGACACGCAAAGTGGCAGCAGCAAAGGCCCTCGTCCCAGATGATGTCGTCTTCATTGGTTTTTCCACCAGCGGCGATGCCGGTGAGTCCGCAATCCCAACCCCGCTGGGCCTGATGCCTGCAAGTTTCGCCGTCGCGGCGATTGGGAACAGCCTCGTCACTGGGGAGTTCATCACCGGGGCTCCCTTTGAACCCCTCTTGTGGTTCTGTGGTGGCTTGTTAGGACTTGTCCTTGCGATTTGGATTCCCGTGTCAGCGGGATTGCTTGCTTTGATTGGCGCAAGTGTGATCTGGACTGCCGTCTGCACATGCATTTTTGTTTTTGGTGGAATGGCTGTACCTTGGCTTGTCCCGGTGGTGTCGATCCTGACGGGAGGATGCCTTGTCATTTCCCGGAAGGCGAACCTGAGCCGTGCGAATGCGATTAAAGTGGCTGCAGCTTTTGATGGCCGGGTGTCCAACGAATCGATGAAGTCCATGGCTCACCATCCAGAGCGCATAGACCTTGCCTGCCGCGAAGTCTCGATCAGCGTCATGTTCATCGATATCGCAGGATTCTCGATGTTTTCTGAACGGCGGGGGGCACAGGAGGTTTTCGATTACTTGCGGGATTTTCTGGCGGATGTCAGCAAGTCCGTCCTTGAACATAAAGGCGTGATTGACAAGAGCCTGGGTGACGGCCTCCTTGCTTATTTTGGACAAGAGATCGACTCCAACGGGGAACAATTGGACCACGCGGTTCGTGCCTTCGATTGCGCGCTGAAAATTCAGCGGGATCATTTGCTGCGAAATGAAGGTGCGTTGGGTTCAGGGCTGCCTGTACTTCCAGTGCGGATTGGACTTAACTCATCGACATGCCTCCTGGGTGATCTTGGTACTGAAAAAAGGATGGACATAACCATCGTTGGTGGCGGCGTCAATTTTGCAAAAAGACTGGAAGATGCGTGTGATCCAGGCACGATCCTGATCAGTTCCACAACCTTTTCATTGGCAATTCCCGACGTGAGAAACTCTGGCTTTGTCCGTAAGTTCGTCCGGATGAAGCACATGAATGCACTGGTTGAGGCTTTTGAATTTGACCCGCTGGCTTCGCATCCACAATTAAAAGTCAAGTTGATGGAAGCATTCCGGAAGACCGTTGCGATTGAACGGGTGGACCGGCGATGGGTCGTACCCCATGGCAAGTCGGTCATGCTCAAAAATGAACTTGGTATGTGTGAGCTGGTGAACTTTTCTGGTAAGGGATTTTCGGCCCGACTTCCCGCGCTGTTCGCGCGTGGATCCCGTTTTGTGTTTGAAATTGAAAATGAAGGCTTACGTCAAAAATTATCTGGTTGCGACATTTCAAAAATCGAAGCCGAAGTTCGGTCTTGCCACGGCTCCAGTGGCAATATTGTCCATGGATTTTTGATCAACGGGTTTTCTGAAGAGCAGTCGGCGGCATTCAACAGGGTGTTGCTGGAGTATTCATTTGCAGATGATGAATTCAAATTGCCACGGATCGGATAGGGAGACGTCAACGATGCAATTTTCTGTCGTTCCGTTTTATGTTTCGGTGATGGTTTGGATTTTTCTTGCTGATGTGCCGGCATTAGCTTCGCCGGAGGACAACCGGTTGAGCCTCGATTGGGGTGAGCTGTTGCACGGGCGTTCTGTATCCGTAAAACTCAGGCCTGAATCTCCGGTCGACTTTGAAGTTCTTCCGGAACGGACGAGCAAGCTCACCGCGGAATTACGTTCTGATCCAGAACTGGCCCGTTTTGCCGTGAGACGTTCTTTGGAAAAGCCGGTGACATTTGATCAGGGTGTTTATGGCAAACTGGGGACATCGACGGTCTATATGGCTCCACTGACGCGGGTTGGTTCCAGCGACCGGTTGTATTGGACCATGGTGCGCGTCCTTTCTGAAAAATATGGCTGTTTCATTGTTGAAAAAAATCGAAATGCCGGGAAGTTTCAATTTCGCTGCCGGGATGGCCGGCAGATTGTGATGCAGAGCAAGATTGATTCACGGGTCGCCCACTTCTGGGGGCGGCAGTATGATTCACATGGGGATGAAGTCGTCATCAAGCCAGGGACGACCGGAAAGAAGTATTTTGCGAAGATGCTTGCTGCCCGGCGTGAATCTTGACGTGCAAGCCCGTCGTTACGTAGATTTATTTTTTTTGCTGCTGTCGCAGTTCTTTGCGGTATTCAGCAGGTGATTGCCGGACATTGGCAGGCAAACTCCAAATTCCTTTTTTACTGGATTTTGCAACCGCTTCGGCCTGGATGTAGGCACTCTGTTCAATGCGCTTGACGGGACCGCGGTAGGCCTCGGCAAAACCGTTTTCCACCAGAGTCATGTTGAAGTTTTTTCCAGCGTTCCAGATCACCACCACGGGGCGGTTGTATGCATCAAGGTCGACCTGTTCGACTTCGACGGTTTTATCAGCAAGGTTGCTGTTAACATAGTCGGTGGCCTCATCGCCCATCGGCTGGCCTTTGCTTTTATTGCGACGGTTGGAGGTTTCCGGCGCATCAATTCCAGCCAAGCGCACATTCATCCACATGTGGCCAGGTTCTGTCACGATGCGGCAAGTGTCGCCATCATGGCAGTGCTTGACCGAGGCAGGCATGCGTCCTGTCTTTTCTGTGGCCATATCCGTCGCAGCGCCCTTTACAGTCCTTGCCGCCGCCTCTTTCACGGAAAGGCTTTGACCTTGGTTTGTCCATTGCAGGGCGAAGGCGATGGCGGCGGCTGCCATGGTGGTGAGGATGGCTTTTCTATTTCGTTTTTCTTTGTCTTTTTCTTTATTTGTCGTCATTTGCTGTTCCTTCTTAGAATTGCCCTCACGGGGCTGGCGTCAAACCCCTGTAGTTTGAGCGGCAGGGCAATCAGTTCATATGCGCCTGGGTCCACTTGAAAAAGATCAAGTCCCTCCAGGTTCCTGATGTTGTATTGCCCGAAAACCTTGTGGGCAGGAAGTCCCTTCGAATGGAATGGGTCAACGGAACTCGTGTCGATCCCGGCCAGAAGGACACCAGCTTCACCCATCATGACCACGGACTCTGGGGAAAACGAGGCAAAGTCCGTCTCGAATGCCTCGCCCTCGCGCCGGGTTCTCGTTTTGAAGAGGAGGCGCCTTGCCCCCGATTTAATGGCTGCGTCGCAATGCTCCGGTTGAATTTGTTCACACCCAGTGGCATCGACCACCACACATGGCCCAAGGTATGCGTTCAGATCCACCTGGTCTATTGTTGGCCCGCCTTGCAAATAATGGCTCGGTGCATCGGCATGAGCCCCGATGTGCACTGTCGTATTCAAGGTTGAAAGGTCGATGTTGGATCCAGTTTCAAGGCGTGTCAGCCACTGGCGTGTCAGGGGCGTATCGCCCGGCCATACTGGTGTCAATTCATTCAGGGTCGGCGAAATGTCAATGAGTTGCATGGATGCCCTCAGGGTTTAAGGCCGGTCCGTCGCATGATTTCCTGGACCGCCTGGTCAAAGGCTAAAGTCAGTTGCGGTTCATCAGCAGAACACAACTCGCGTCGCCAGAGGCGCCATTGGCCATCGATCATCACGTGTTCGACGCCGCTCGACCCGGCTGAGTAGATCAGATTTCTCACGTCATCAAAGGCCGGGCGCATTGAAATGTCATCGCGCAGAAAGACAACGTCCGCCAGGGACTTCGCCTGCAGCACGCCAAGTTGTCCCGACATGCCAAGTGCGCGCGCGGGAGTTGACGTCACGCTTGCCAGCAACGCATGTGGTTCGAACGCGTCGCTGGTGATCTTGCGGTCGCGAGCCAGGAGTCCCATCCATTTGCAGTCGTTGAGCAGGTCGGCGCCATCGTTGCTGGCGGCACAATCCGTCGCGGTTGCCCAATGGATTCCTGTCGCCGCAATATGTTCCAGTGGTGCAAGGTGTTCATAGATGATCTGTGAGGCCGGACAAATAACTGCCGTGGCTCCAGAGGTTCTCAGTTCCGCAAAGTCAGATTCACGTGCAGAAACCATGTGAACGGCCAGGGTGCGGTCCCACAGGGCTTCACATGCAAACGCCTTTTGCACGGGAGTCATCCCGTCCTGCTCACGAACCCGCTTCAATTCGCCGGTCGTTTGGCTCAGGTGCATGTGCAGGGTCAGATTATTCTGCCGCGCAAACTGAGCCGCCTCGCGTAACATTTTTGACGAAACGGTGTCGGCGGCGTGGGGGGCAACGACTGGCCGGACAAGGTCGGAAAAGTTCCACGACTCGATGGCATCACGGGCCCTGGTCCATGATTCCCAACCCGGAAACGCACCGCCCAGATCGGCGATGGTTTCCCCGATGAAGCCGCGCATTCCGAGGCGCTCCAAAGCCCGGCCGACTCCTTGAATCATGTAATAGTGGTCGGCAATGCAAGTGACTCCGGCGCGCAGACTGGTGATCAGATAAGACCACGAGAGGGGTTCCAGGAGCTCGGGGGTCAGGGCCTTTTCAGCCGGAAAAAGAAAATTCTCGATCATGTTCGTGTGGCCATGACCGAGGCCACGAAAAAAACCCATGGCAGCGTGGGTGTGGACATTGATCAGGCCTGGAATTGCCAGATATCCCCTGCCGTCGATGACGATATCTGCCGCGTTATTTTTGTGGTGATGGCGATCGGTCGGGACATTTTCTATCCGGACATCTTCGATTCTGTTTCCCGCGATCAACAAGTCGGCGCGAACAAACTTGGTTTTTCCAGAAACAGCATCAGGGGTCAGCACACGCAAATTCTCGATGAGCGTCCGCGTATGATTGCCAGCTGCAGTGCGACTGACTTGTGGAACCTGATTTTGTTTCATGTTTGGGGTCACGGCGGATCTGCCTTTAATTTACAGCCGCGCATGCCGCGCGGAGTTTGTGTCCGGCGGGACCAGAAAGTAGACGCTCGCTGATCTCACGTTGTTCGTCCAGAATTTCACCGAGGACTTGCCTGGTGGTCAGGGGATTTGCCAGCACCACGCGGAAAACCGTGCAAGGGTAGTTGTGGTGCTGGGGCAATTCGAACCGGGTCCGGGAGACAAAAGTTTTGCCTTTGGCGCGCTGTGCCTTTTGGATCTCGCCCGTCAGGTCGCTGAGTGCATCGTTGATCCGGGCCGCAGCCGCAGCCCCGGCACGTTTGAGGGCCTCTCGTGCATACAATGGCACGTGACGATAGGTCAGCAGATTGAGTTCGGGTTCTGTGGTCAACTCAAAATCACTGGAAGACTGGATCATCTTTGCAAATTGCCCGGCCTTGCCGATTCCGAGGTCGATGAGCATTTCATAACCTTTGCGCCCCAATATGTGCAGCCCCGAATGAACGAGCATCGCCATGCCGGGGCGAGAACCTTCGAGGGTGTGCTTTCCAAGATCGCGGGAGCCCTTGCGGATGATGTATTGCGCAGAATGTTCGACCGAATCCAGCGCAGCCGGGTCTTTGAACAAAGTCATGCCGGCACCGACGGGGACGTAGAGTTGTTTGTGGGCATCAATGGTAACCGAGTCGGCGCATTCGATGCCCTTGAGCAGGCCGCGGTAACGATCAGAAAAAAGTGTTGGGGTTCCCCATGCGCCGTCGACATGGAAATGGATTTTGTGTTCCGCGGCGATGGCAGCCATTCCTTCGAGGGGATCGACATGGCCTGTTTCGGTAGTTCCAGCCACGCCAACCAATGCGACGATGCCGGCACGTCTGGCTTTTTGTTCGGCTATCTTGCGACGCAGGTCGTCCAGATCAAGGCGGTGATTTATGGTGTCCACCATAATGAGGTTGCGTTTGCCCAAACCGAGGACATCGCATGATTTTTTCAGGGAGTAATGTCCACGCTTACTAACCATAACCACGAGTTCGTCGTAGCCCCAGGCGCGCATTCCAGCCATGATCCCATCTTCGGAGATGCCAGCAAAATCGTCGCGAGGGGCCAGGAGGCGGTTGCGTGCAACCCACAAGGCGGTCAGGTTGGCGACCGTGCCTCCGGAACAAAAAACACCCAGGGCATGATCGCGGTTTTGGATCCAGCGGCGGTAGAACTTGTCGTCAAAGGTAGGGGCGCGTCCGTAGATCAGGCGGTGCAGGATTCCAATGACCTGGGACTCCATTGGCGTGAAAACCTTGGACGTTTCAATTTTGACCGTGTTCTGGTTCAGGGCGAACATGATTTTCGCCAAAGGCAGCATGAAATAAGGGATGGCGGAAGTCATGTGGCCAATGAATGCGGGCGAGGCGGTGTGGACCGATTGAGCCACAACTTTTTCCAAAAGGAATTTAGCCTGCTCGGAGACAAAACACGGGTCCTCCGGTAATGCGGATCCCATGAAATCACGTTCGAGTTTTGAAGGCGCTTGCTCTTCGCTGACGATGTGTTCGCGAAGAAATCCCACTAGATTTCGCGAAATTTCACGATCAATGGCGGCAAGTGCAGAGTCTTCGCCTTCTGGAACAGTGAAAACACGGCGCAAGTGTTCGAGGGACGCCTCGGCTTTCTTTTCGGTCACGGCTGATCCATATGGCGCAGAAAATTTTGGAATTCGCGCTCGGTCGCTTGATCGAGCAGCAATTTAAAACGCAGGGTGGTCCCGTTGGTGTCTTTGTTCTCAAGTCGCGCCGCGACAAGTGGCAAGACAAACGGTGTGTTTCCGGGCAAACGGTCGGTGTGAAACTGTATGCGATAGAGGTCACCTGGGGACAACAGGCTGCCTGTGTCGTGAGGCAACTTCGATAAATCAATTTCAGCGCGGAGGCTGCCCGCTGAAATGGATGTGGCTGTGATGTCGAGGCTCAGGGCCCAGGGATCAAAATCCACAATCAGCCGCGCCGGCAGATGCACTTGGCTCACGCTCGCACCGAATTGGGCGCGCGTCGCATTAGCCAAGCCTTGAAGGCGGGCCAGCTGGCTCTTGTCGATTCTGGTGTGTAAACGTTCCATGGTTTCCGAGAATGAACCCAAATCAGCCTTGCTGCAACAATACATTTTCCGCATTGGAATCGCTGTTATCTTTGGCCTTTGTGGGGCCGGGGGGGCCCAGAATGGCAGCAATCTGGTCGACGACTCCCCGGCTCGAAAGGAATTCGAAATGGGACACCTCGTCCAGTTGGATCGGGTGGACTTGCGACGACCGTGGTTCGGGTTGGTAGAGGCCGTCTTTGCCGGTGGCAACACCGTCCCGGGTGGAGTGGAAGCAGTAAATGTCCAAGCCCTGTGGAATCGGCGCGCGATCAAGTTGTTTCAGAAAGGCCGAGCCCGGACGCATCTGCCACATGTCACGCCAGATCAAACCCAAGGGCGTGATCAAGGCCAAGTAAGTCAGTCGCGACCCTTTAAATGGTGTTCCAAGCGTAACGACTTTTTTGCAAAACTGGTTTCCACCCATCCTCAGGAGCCACCAAAGGGCCACCAAACCGCCCTTGGAATGGGCGACAATATGGATGTTCTTGATCCCATGACGGTCCAACTGGCGTTTGATCTTGCCGTCAATGAATGTCGCGCTGTCCAAAATGGAACTCGTAAAAAAGGTTCCAAGAAGGCCGCCCAGATTGAAAGATATGACGTCATAGCCCTTTGAGATCAGGTGTCGCTCTAGGATTCCAAGGGACCTGCGGGTGGAAAAAAAACCGTACAGCAAAAGAATCGGGGTGCGGTCTGGGCTCAGGTTGGCGCGGCGTTTAATGCGGTTGTTCCTGCGGACTTCGTTCACGAGCTCCATGTACACGAGGCGGGCCTGTTGCCACATGCTCCGGCCATTGCGCCGGGCCAGGAATTCTCCAGCGACAAGGGGCAGAATGACGGCCACGGCAATCAGGGCCAGTGTGTCAAAGGCAGATTCGGTAAGGGTTGCAGTCGGTGAACTCATTCGGGCGAAAAGCAGCGCCTCGGGCAGGGAGCCGGCCAGTGTCGTCCAGAAAATATGACGCCAGCGAAAGCCAAGTGCGCCAAAAAAAAGTGAGGCCAGATCGAACGGCACAAGGGGGACGAGGCGCAGGAAAAAAGCGATTTTGTAGTCTTGTTGCCTGATGAACGTCGAGGTTTGAGGGAGGTTTGCTGTCATCCACGGTGTGACCAGTTGCTTGCCCAGAATCCGGCCAATCCCGGTGATGATCACGGTGGAAGCCAAGCCACCAATTAACGTGTAGGCCGTTCCGTGCAAAGTTCCAAATGCCGGACCAGCGATCATTCCCATAAAAAAAAACGGGGTAAAGACGAAAGGGCGCAGGGCAGAAAGCAGCAGGAAGGCGATGGGCCCAAGGCTCGTGTCGTAATCCACACAGGATTTGAGGCTGTCACCGCATATCGAGGTCCAAAAAAAGGTCGAGACGAACATCAAACCCGCAACAATCATTGCCTCAATAAGCAAAACCCAGAGGATCTGCTCGCGGTAGCTGTAGGGTTGTTCGTGTTCCATATACCTTCGCCGTGGGAAACCTCATTATGTAGTATGATCGGAATAATTGTCGAACTATATTCAGGCAGGCTTTAATGATAAGAAAGTCCATTGTTGTCGGGGTGTTATTGTGGTTTTCAAGCGCGCTTTATGCCGCCTCAACCATAACCCCGGAAACGCTCCGGATCCGGGTCGGGCAAAAACTTGCCGGTAAACAGAAAGACCTCATCCTTTCGGCCAGGAAGCTCCTCGAGGAGGCCTCTGTTTCTTATGTTTACGGTGGGGCAAAAATCGGGACAGCAACCGATTGCGCCACTTGCAACCAATGCCTCGAGGCCGAGCGCCCCGCGGCGGACCGGCGTCTGCGCGTTTGTCCGGAGTGCAACCGCTGCAGCCTTGATTGCAGTCACTTCACACAGATTGCGTTCGAACGGGCTGGTATTGCGCACCCATATCTTACCTCGAAAGACATGGCGTCATTGTCGCCGGAACGTCTGGACAAGGGGTTTGGATTTTTGACCTTTGGGGCAGAGGCGAAGGTTGCTCAGCCCGGCGATTTGCTCGTTTACAAGGGGCACGTGGTGATGGTGGAGCGTCGTCGGGATGAGGGCAGGGGTGACGTGATCCACGCCACCGGAGGACGCGACATCAAGGAGCCCGGCCAAGGCATCCAGCGCGAGCGCTGGGCAGATCTTGGGCACTTCCGGGGGCCTCTCTTGCGAATTTTGCGGCACAAGAGTCTGGCCTCAACGGGTCAAGACCATTGAACTTCTCGTTTTTCGGGGTTAAAGTCTGCGGTTCGAATCGATTCCATTGCACGACTTGAATCATAGCCATCTGAAATCAGGGGACGAGATGTACGCGACGACCGAATTTCGCAAAGGTCTGAAAATTGAATACAACGCCAAGGCTTGGGTCATTGTTGACTTCCAGCACGTGAGTCCCGGTAAGGGATCGGCGTTTGTTCGCACCAAGCTGAAAAACCTGGAGACGGCGCAAGTGCTTGAAGTGACCTTCAAGTCCGGTGACAAGGTGGCGATTCCCGATGTGGAAACGCGCACGATGCAATACTTGTACAATGATGGCAGCACCTACACGTTTATGGACAGCGGGACATACGACCAGCACACGCTTTCCGCAGAAGAGCTCGGTGACAGCCGTTTTTACATCATTGAAAACAGCAGCGTGATGGTGACGTTCTACAATTCACGTCCTGTTGCCATTGACGTGGACAACTTTGTCCTCCTGCGCGTCACCCAAACCCAACCGAACATCAAGGGCGATACTTCTGGCGGCGGCGGAAAACCGGCCACCATGGAGACTGGCCTTATGGTTTCGGTACCGTTTCATGTCAGCGAGGGTGATCTGTTGAAAATTGACACCCGCACCAACGCATATATCGAAAAAGTTAGATAACCCGCAGCCTATAGGCATACTAAGGATTTAGCTGAAATGGACTTCGCCAAGATTGAGAAGTTGATGGAACTCATGCGCAAGCATGGAATGCAGGAACTGAGCGTTGCTGACGAGAGTCTCGAAATCAGCATCAAGGCCCCATCGGCGGCTGGCGTTCCGGTGCAGACGGCGGCTGCCGTGGTTCATGCCGTCGCCCACGAAACAGTGGCTGCAGGATCTGTTCGCCCGGCCAGCGCCAGCGGCAAGATGATCAAGTCGCCCTTTGTCGGAACCTTTTACCGGTCTTCTCAGCCCGGCAGCCCGGCATTTGTGAGCGTCGGTCAGCGCGTCAAAAAGGGCGAAGTTCTTTGCATTGTCGAGGCCATGAAACTCATGAATGAAATTGAGAGTGAAATGGATGGCGTCATTCGGGAGATTCTCGTGGATAACGAGCATCCCGTGGAATTCGATCAGCCACTCTTTATTGTCGAGTAGGTTGATCATGAAAAAGGTTCTGATTGCCAACCGTGGCGAAATCGCAGTCCGCGTGATCCGTGCCTGTCAAGAACTCGGCTTGCGCACAGTGGCCGTGCACTCCACCGCCGACCGGGATAGCCTTCACGCCAAATTGGCTGATGAAAGCATCTGCATCGGACCGGGTCCGAGTTCAAAGTCTTACCTTTCGATTCCGAGCATCATGAGCGCCGCAGAGTTGGCAGGCGTTGATGCAATCCACCCCGGATACGGCTTCCTTTCTGAAAATCATGAATTTGCCAACGTGTGCCGTGCCTACGGAATCAAGTTTATCGGCCCAAAACCAGAACACATCCAGGCCCTTGGCAACAAGGTTTCGGCCCGTGCCCTGGCAGAAAAGGCCGGAGTCCCAATGCTGCCCGGCAGCCGCGGGGTTGTGCGAACGGAGGAAGAAGCCCACGCCATTGCGAAAGAGATCGGTTACCCGCTGATCATCAAGGCCGCAGCTGGTGGTGGCGGTCGCGGCATGAAAATTGTTCACGACGAGGCCGATTTGTTTCGCTTGTTTCAACTGGCGCAGGTCGAGGCCTTGAATGGTTTTGGTAATCCGGATTGTTTTATCGAACGCTATTGCGCCCGCCCCCGCCACGTTGAAATCCAGTTGATCGCCGACGAGCACGGCAACATCCGCCATCTTGGAGAGCGTGATTGCTCCATCCAGCGCCGCCATCAGAAATTGATCGAAGAGGCACCGTGTCCGGTCTTGACCCAGGCTCAGCGTGAATCCATCGGAGCCACGGCGGTCAGCCTGGCTAAAACCGTTGGTTATCAATCATTAGGAACCGCTGAATTCTTGCTCGATGAAGACGGGCAGTTTTACTTCATGGAAGTGAACACCAGGGTTCAGGTGGAGCACCCGGTTACGGAATTCATCACTGGCATCGACCTTGTGAAAGAGCAGATCAAAATTGCCATGGGGCAGGAGTTATCTGCCGCAGTTCGCGAAGCCAAACTATTCGGACACTCGATCGAGTGCCGGATCAATGCAGAAGATCCGTCAACCTTTGCACCGTGGCCCGGAAAAATCACTGCCTACCACGAACCAGGTGGGCCAGGGATTCGCGTGGATAGCATGGTGTATGCGGGATACACGGTACCTTCTCTGTACGATTCCATGATTGCTAAATTGATTTCGTTTGGTCGTGATCGCGAGGAAGCCCTGACCAGAATGCGCCGTGCACTTCGTGAAATGAAGGTCGACGGGATTCGCACGAATATCGCGTTCCATTTAAAAGTCCTCGACGATCCGAAATTCATCGAAGGCGATTTTTCGACAAAATTTCTTGAAACGTTTGTTCCACCTTCTCCGCAATCATCTCCGCAGGGTGGTTGAACTTTGTATCCTGGCCTTTCCAGTCTGTTGCAGCAGCTCGCCGCCGATCCATCGGACGAGCTGTTGGCATCGCGGATTGTTGCTTTGCTGCAGGATATTCCTGACGGTGAGTACAAGGTAGACCAACTGCTTGCCGCAGCACAGATGATGCTTGCAGTGTCGCCTCGCCTTGGATTGATTTGTGCCCACGCGGCTTTTCGCAGTGCCCCGTCGCGTCTTGAATCTTTGGCGATTGCCGAGGAGGCTTTGGCAAAGATGGGGCGTCGCGCCAAGGTACAAGTCTTGCGTCAGGAACGAAAACGCCTGGAAGCCGAAGTCACGCCAAATATCGAATTGACCGCGACGGTCAGCAAGTTTCTTCTTAACGAGGAATCGGCGCCAATCATTACGGGCCCAATGAGAGACGCTTCCGAGGGCTCAAGTTATCCTGATTCTGTTGGTGTTCCGGATGCAACCGTTCTGATTTCAAAATCAGTTGCGACCGTGCCTCCGGCCGCGTCGATTATTTCTGAGGATGTTAAGGCTAATTATGAGTTGTGGCAGCGCCTTGCGGCTTACGACAATGCAGCTCTCAATATTGCCATTGATCGCGCCACCACCATCGCCCGCATGAAAGGTGATTCCTTGTTCGATGCTGTGGAAAAGATCGCCGGGACTCCTGGCCTTGGTCTGGCTTCAGCCCGAATGACTGCTTTTTTAGTTGTGGATGCCGTCTTGGCACCGGAAGCATTGCCAGAGAAAGAGAAAGAGAAAGAGAAAGAGAAAGAGAAATCGATGCAGAGATATGAGATCGCCACAGGAATCATGGCCCGTCTTTTGGCTTGGCATGAGGGAGACTTGTCCGAGGTTGCAACGGCGGTTCGTGACTCCGTGGCCCTTCGACTGAATCGTTTACCTGGTGCGTTGCAAGAGGGCCTTAATCGTGTTTTGCGCGAGCAAACAAAACCAGGCCGGCCCAGCCCAACGTTTTCAACGACGACCCTCTGATTTTACGCTGCCATCATTCCCCGCTTATGATGCCTTGAGAAGCAGCATCAGGATGACGAGGGTGATGGCTGTGATGGTTCGCTTTTCACTGCGAATTGCTGGGACAAAGGTCGCGGGCCATGGGAGTTCATCCAGCGATGGAATTCTTGCAGGAGTCCACGCTGGAACTTTTTTCAGGTATTCCTCGTACTCACTGCCAAACTTTTTCAGCAGCAGAGATTCCTCGTATTTTACGATGTAGTAATACTGGAAGGCAAAGGCTGCGGCGGACAAAATTACAATCCACACCATTCCCGAATAGATGGCAACACCAGTGGTGATGAGAAAATTGCCAACGTAGAGCGGGTTGCGAATGATACCAAAAGCGCCTTCCGTGATCAGGCGTTGGTTGGTGCTGGAGGTGCGCGTGCGCGAAACGCCTCCGATGAACGACACAGCATACATCCTGATCAGTTCACCGGCTCCGATGACAAGCATGCCCAATGTGGCCGAGGCGACGGACGACTTTGCCGCAACCAGCATCAAAAGAATCAAGGGCACCGGTGTAAAGTCACGCAGCTGAAACAGCTTTTCGCCGATTTCGATGGGGCTCATCCGGGCCCAGTCACCGCTCCCGCCGTTTGCGTCAGTCGGGGCGTCGCCTTTGCTAGATCCTGATTCGGATCCCGCTTCTGATTGTGTCGCAGATTCTTTCACTGTTTCGTTCTCTTGTACCGTCACTTTAGGCTCCGTTTGATGGGCGCGGGAATTTAAAGATTCAACACATTGTCATGACAAAGGGGGCAGGATCAAGCCCCTGCATTTTCTCCGAGATCGGCAACGCCGACTGAAGCTGGAATTGTTTCGGAAAGATTCGCGAGCCATTGGTCAACATCAGCGCCAGCGGCCTTGCCATCTGCCCAGAAGCCATCCGGTACCGCAGTCATCGGCGGTTGTATGCGCATCAGAGATGCATCCAGTGGCCCGCCAAAAGTGCGTGCGAAAAGTTCTTCAAAGGCCTTAAGGGCAGGTTCCGAAGTTGTGAAAACCAGGAGTTCTCCGGCGGCCTCGCGCCAGAATGCGTCAACAAAGGCAAAGTTTGGCAGGGCCCGGCCAATTAGCGTGTCCCGTACGTGCTGTTTCAGGGCGTCCCTCTCGGTGCGTGGCAGGCGCTTCTTACGACCTCCCTTGCCATTTTCCTCGGCGTGGAGTTGCTGTTTGTAGAGGGCCTGGACCAGCGGTGCTGGAACGCGCCGGCGGTCGATTCGCATGCGCAGCAGGATCCCGTCGTTAACGGCGCCAAAGGAAACATCCCAATTTGACTCCGCGCCAGCCTGGAATCCGCCCTCTTCAAGACCATTCCTCCATTCACGCACAGCGGCCACGCCTTCCGGGGCAACCCAGCCCGTGGTGACTTCGCGCACCGTCAGGTTGGAAGATCCCTTGCGCGGGGCATCTTCAAGAAAACTGGAGAGTGGTTGGGACTTCCACCCGGCTGCGGCTTCGTTGATTGTGGAAAAGGGCACTGGCTTTTTCTTCTGAGCTTCAGGGCGCAGCACTTTGAAGCGAGTGACTTGAATTTGGCCAGAATAAATCGTCATGACGGAGTCCTTGAAGGCAGCGAACGGGGGTTTTTCCGGTAAAATCTTGGGTGACTTTATGCCCCGTCATGGTTACGGTCAAGGAGTTGGTCAATTGTAAAAAAACGGTGGGAAACTCGCTCCCTTCGACTCCCTGAAATTGCGTATTTTTTGAGCATTTTTGGGTGGAGTTTTTCGGGCGTCACCTTTTTAAATCCAGAGATTAAGGTTCCGCGGACATGATCCGATTTACATGATGGATCCAGGAGGACCATCGTGGAATTGACCGGCAACCATCACCAGCTCGACTACGCAACCTATCGCGAGATCATGGGGGATCTTCTCCTGCCGATTTCCGGTGAAGGGTTGGACTTTGACACGCTCAAGCGGCTGTGTGAAAGCAAGGTGGTTTATCTGGAAAACTTGCGGGTCAAGTGTTTTAAGGAGAGCAACCGCGCCGGCGGTTCCCACTTCACATCGGATGATCACGCCCTGATCATCAAGGCAACCGTCCAAGCCAATCTCCAGTTGCGTCAGGTTGTGTTGCTCGCGATCACAGACAATCTCGCAAAACGCCAAGTATCCTGATATCTTAATCAACATGAATCATCCGTCATCCAATGCTGTGGTGCCGCGCATTCTTGTTGCAGACGACTCGGATACCATCCAGAAAGTCGTGCGCATTGCGCTGTCACGCCAACCGCTCAAAATCGAGGTTGCCTCTTCCTGGCTCGATGCCTCCGGAAAGGTTGGAAGTGGGATTGCGCTTCTTTTGCTGGACGTCAATTTGCCTGGTGTTGGATCCGATCCGGTCCGTCTCAAGGAAGTTGTCGCCAGTGCCGGTGCCGTCCCCATTCTGGTCATGCAGGGGTCCCATGACCGTTCGCTGAGCGAGGCCACCCTTAAAGAGTGCGGTATTTCCCACGTCATTCAGAAGCCTTTCGATAGCAACGAGCTGATTGGCATGGTTACGGGACTGGCTGGTTTATCGAAGTCGGGGCTTGCCTTCAGCGGTTCAGAACAAAAGTCCGCACCGCCGCCTGCCCCGGCGGCTTCCGCAATTTTGGCTCCGCCGTCACCGGCAACACCTGCTTCAAGTGAAAATATGTTTGATATTGGCGAGTTACCGCCAATTCCAGCAGACCTCATCGACACCACCCGCAAGGGTAAAAAGGCATTTGATATCGCGCCAGAGGACTTGTTTAACCTGGTTCCTCCTCCGCCGCCGCCTCCATCATCTCAACGGATGCCGCCCGCACCTCCATCCCATTTCCCGCCGCCCCCGCCGTCAGACAACAGCGCAGTTTCAAATCCCGCGCCGGTAGACGACATGGGCAAACAGGTCCGTCAGGCGGTCGAGGATTATTGCGAGCGGCACTTCCGCAGCCTTGCCATCGAGGTCATCACGGCAGAGCTCCGGCGTCTTGCTGATGAGAAGGCCCGGCACCTCGTTGACATTTAATGCTGCCTGAGTGAATGTCCCGGCTTATGCATGATTTACACATCATTCAAATAGACCCGATTATCACCCGCGCCCTTGAAGAAGATTGGGGTTTCGGTGATTGGACGACCGACATTTGTGTTCCGGCGGACAAACTTTCTCACGCCACCATCATCGCAAAAGAAACGGCGCTCATCGCCGGGGTCGATATTGCGGCCGCAGTCTTTCGCAGGGTTGACCCGTCATTGACCATCCAAGCGGCGGTCAAAAATGGACAGCTGGTCCAAAAAGGCGACGTGTTACTTGAAATCAGTGGGTGTGCCCGGTCGATCCTCAAGGCGGAACGGGTCGCGCTAAATTTTTTCGCACGGATGTGTGGCATCGCCACCATGACTCGAGCCTTTGTCGACCAGCTTGAAGGCACCAAGGCCCAGTTGCTGGACACCCGCAAGACAACTCCGGGCCTGCGCATCCTTGAAAAATCGGCAACTGTCATTGGCGGAGCCCGCAACCACCGGTTCAGCCTTTGCGACGGAGTCATCGTCAAGGAAAACCATATCCGTGCATCCGGGGGAATTAAACCCGCGGTGTCGCGTCTTCTTGAGAGCCTTCCGCCAACCCTCAAGGTGGAAGTCGAAGTCAGCAATCTCGATGAAGTCCAGGAGGCTCTTGATGCTGGGGCTCATGTCCTTATGCTCGACAACATGTCGCTTTCGGAAATGGCCATGGCGGTTCGCACCGTGCGCGGTCGGGCCCTGATCGAGGCTTCTGGGAATGTTCGCTTGGAAAATGTCCGCCGTGTGGCAGAGACCGGCGTTGATTTCATCTCCACCAGCGCAGTGTTTCACTCGTCCCGCTGGGTCGACTTGAGCCTGCTTTTCAGTCTTGAACCATGAATGAATTCGTAATCCACGAGGTTGTGGATTCGACCTCGGCCGAAGCCCAACGCATGTGCGCGGCACAGCACAAGGCGCCTTTTGCCGTCATGGCCAAACTTCAAATAGCCGGACGTGGTCGTCGTGGTCGAGGCTGGAGCAGCACGCCTGGCAATCTGATGATGACCGTGGTCTTGCCCGCCGAACTTTGGACTTCTGGTCCCGATCGGGAAACAGCGCCACTAAAGGCGGCTGTCTTGGTTGCGCGCTTCATCCGCGAACATTTTGGAATCAGGATCACCTTGAAGTGGCCGAATGATTTGCTGTTTGCGGGCCGCAAGTTGGGCGGGATCCTTTGTGAAAGCAGCTCCACGGGAGCCAGCTTTGGCGAACTGCTCATTGGGATCGGCCTCAATATCGCGGCAGCTCCGCATTTGTCCGGTCCAGACCGTGTCGGCACAATTTGCCTTGAGGACATTGTGGGACGCCAGAGCCAGCGACTGCCTGATGTTGCGATTGTGGGCCGCGAGCTTGCCGCATGGCTGCTCGGCAATTGGACCTCACTGGAATCGCAGGCGTTGCCTGCGTGCTTTGCTGAATACGGCATCACAACCGGGCAAATCTTCGTCAGCAGCGGTCAGACTGCCGTCAACCATGGAATCGACGCGACGGGAGCCCTGGTTCTTGAAACGCACAAAGACCTGCAGAAATTGCATTTAACCAGTGCCGATCAACCCTGGCGCTGGATTTATCAGGATCTCGCCGGGAACGTCGATGATCCTTTCTCGGGGGAAAGCGCCCCAATCTTGATTGCAGATGTTGGCAACTCGCGGATCAAATGCGCGGTCTGGAAGTCGGTTTTTGCCAAGGCTCCTGTTTTTTCTGCCAGCTTCACCGTGGCTGAGCTGGCATCGGTCGATTGGACAGGGATTGTGCGCGCTGCTTCTCCTGCTTTCCCGCAGATCCCACTGGTTTGCCATGCGGTTTCTGTAAGCCAAACAAACATGTACATGTTTTCCGAAGTTGCAAAAGCCAATGGCATCAGTGTGCAGTCATTTGAAAAGCGTCCAGTTTTGCTGCGCACCAGTTATTTGTGGCAGGAAATTGGCGCTGACCGTGTTGCTGCGATTGAAGGTTTTCTTGCCGGGGTCGAAGATACGGCCCGGGGTGATGCCAATTCAATTGGAATCAAAGTCTGGG
>Ga0214919_10001082_pt1 | contig 45625 bp, 47 predicted proteins | sample LL1503_MetaG_FD_177994 | JGI IMG/M metagenome (GOLD analysis project Ga0214919, IMG submission 177994) | Freshwater microbial communities from Lake Lanier, Atlanta, Georgia, United States - LL-1503 | ecosystem: Environmental > Aquatic > Freshwater > Lake | place: USA: Georgia | collected... | reverse complement strand
TAATAATATGGAAAACATTATGAAAAAAAATGGAAGAGATACGGTTCGATATATTGTAGACAGGATGATAAATAATTCTTTTGTGGATATCTCAGACAAGTCTAACTCAGAAATTGTTAATTTACTTAACATTTTAGGGGATATATTACCATCATCTGCAATACTAAATAATATAGAAAATCCTATACCATTTGATGTGCTTAGTCAAGCAGGTGTTGTTTTTGGTATTAGAGAATCAAAGGTTCTTCCAGAGGAACAAGACACAAGAAATAAAAATACGCGAAACAAGAAGATAAACGAAAAAAAGAATCGGTTGCATTGGATAAATAATGTGATTCTTCCTTATGTTGATAAACACTATTGTGTTGCTCTTTATGCTAATCGAAAAGATCTTGAAGAATTGAATAAAAATCTAAAATCTTATTTCGTTGGAAGAGATGACCAAGTAACAATTGATGATATTTTAAAAATATATGAAAAACAACGATGCGAAACAATTAAAGAAAATTTAAATAAATTGAAAGAAAATAGAAATATTAAAAATATCGATAAAAGCAAGTCTGAGACTGATTGGATTCAAATTGGATCAGGTCTATTTGCAATCATTCTGTTTGGTTGTACCCTTGGTTTTGGAATTGGGGAAACAATTTTAACTATTTTACAAGGTTTATTATTGTCTCTTGCATCTCTTTCCACACTAGACACACAATCAATATTTAAGTTAGTATTCGACGGATTTCTGAGTGTATTGTCTCTTGTCACAACATTTATAAGTAACACAATGTTTGATGTTAATAATATTCCTTTAGCCGCAAAATTATTAGCTTTGAATCAGGCAGGCTTAACTTGGGTAGTTTCTGGACTAATTAGTTTATTTAGTGTTACTATTTTTACAGTAGCGTTATCTATTATAAAATATATTATATCAATATCATCAGAAATTTCATATAAGATGTTGTTCAATCCTATGTTTTGGTACCGATTTTTTTATGTTTTTTTAACATCTTATGTTTCTACTGAAAATAAGTCTTGGGATTTATTTAGTAAGAATAGTGATGAAATGATGACATCTATGTTCAAATGGAGTATGACAAGCGATATAAAAAAACTAATATCATCAATGGCATTTGGTACGCGTCGTTACGCTTTTCATTCTAATAATTCTAATAATTCTAGAATGTTTAAGTTTAATTTACATTTACAAAAAGATGACGATCCGGAATTAATTAATTTTTTAGCACAGATGAGCTCTTTACCATCTTTACAAACATCACAAAAATCACAATATCAATTTAATGCTAAAATCAAGAAATCTAAAAAGTCTAAAAAGTCTACGAAAAGAAGTGTCCGTAAACAAAAAAAACAAAGAAGCGTTAAAAAGAAAAGTATTCGAAATAAACGGAGCGTTCGTAAAAATAAATAAATATATTTTAATTAAAATATTAAAATCGATATTTAAACTCGTGCTAAAAGATATAATATATTCTATCTAAATCTTATGGAAACAAGAGCGAAAAAACGTAAAGTCGTCAAATTTGACTCAGACGACGAGCCAGACAAAAATACATCTGGCACCCAAACGGATTTACCGGACTCCGAATCCGATGATCCGGATTATGACGACGATGCGGACGATGAAGAGGACTATGATCATGACCCTGATCAGGAAGAATATGACTCGGAAGAGGATTCTCTCCAATTCCTCAAGAAGAAAAATCCAGAATATTACCGCCGGTTTATGGAAGCCCGAGCCATTATGAAAAGCCGAGAGGTTACTATTTTTGATATCCTCGCGTGTGACATTGTAGATGAAAAACGAGCCACTCTTCTTGAGAAATATGAGGTATTGAAAAACATTGAACCTCATACCGAAGAGTATTTTGAGCACAGAGATCGTCTACGTGTTCTGTATTATAAATATTTAGCTGAAATTCCTCCCATTCCATTTGCGGCTTATCCGACTTTGAATCCTTCTTCTAACTCAAAAAATATTAAAGATAATAAACATGATAATAAAGATAGTAAAGATAATAAAGATAAAAAAGGACCTGCGTCTCCCAACCTATTTTGTCTTTCTCCGCAATTGCCTAAAAAGATGACAGATGCTGAAACTGAACTGTCAAATTTGAAAGATAAAATTAAAAAAATGGTTTGTTCCTCGTCTAATCGGAAGGTTTTTGAAGAAAAACTTGACGAATTTGATGATAATATCAGAGGGGATGAGAAGAGTAAAATCAAGAGATGGTTAAACATGGCGTTAACGTTACCATTGGATCGTATTTCTTCTTCTTCCTCCTCCTCCGTATCCTCAGTATCATCGTCCTCCTCGTCTTTTTCTTTTTCCTCTCCATCGTCCTCGTCATCCTCGTCATCAATTATTCAAGAAACGCAAGCCTATCTCGATAAACGTTTGTATGGCATGAAAAATGTAAAGGAACGACTTCTTCTTTTTCTTAATAAAAAGCTTCGAGAAGGCAATAGTCGAGGCTGTAACATTGCCTTGATTGGCAAACCTGGTGTAGGAAAATGTCTGCATCCTGATACGGAAATTCGGATGTATGATCTTTCCGTCAAAAAGGCGAAAGATATTGTAGTAGGCGATCTTCTTCTTGGTGACGATCATAATCCTCGTGCGGTGTTGTCGATTACGACTGGAAAGGAAGAGATGTTTTCGGTGCGCCAACAATATGGCGAAACGTATATCGTCAATCGTAGCCATATTCTGTCGTTGCGCAATAGAAATACGGGTGCGATTGTTGATGTGCCGATTGTTGACGTATTGAATTCGCAAGAAAAATATACACCATATTCGGCTTCGTATTATTCGAATGGGAACGATTTAAATAATTTAAATACTAAAAAATATGGTTATTTTTATTCATACCCCTTCAATCGGTCGAATCCGGCGATTCACCCATCGCATTATCATCATCTACCGAGTGGATATTTAGAATGGTCGCGGGCCGACAAAATGAACTTTTACGAAGGGTTGGTATGTGGCAGTGAAATTCTTTATCACGATGATGATGGCGTTAGAATCCACATCCCTAAACATCGCCCTACCGACCAAATTGTCAATCTTATTCGAAGCATGGGTTGGAGATGTGTCTACGATGACAATAGTTTTCTTCTTCATATTCATTTCCCTGAGAAGACTAATAGTAATGGTAATGGTAATTCCGATCGTGCAGAAAAGATCGACATTTGGTCGATGGGAGAGGGTGATTATTGCGGTTTTGAAATTGATGGCAATCGTCGATTTGTGCTTGCCGATTGGACCGTTACGCATAATACGGCAATTTCGAAAGCGTTGTCGGAATGTCTTAAGTTGCCGTTTGCCCAAGTGAGTTTTGGCGGTGTGACGAATGCTGAGTTTTTGATGGGCCATGATTATACCTATGTGGGAAGTCGTCCGGGAGAAATTACCAGATGTCTGATTCGGATGGGATCGAAGAATGGTATTCTATTTTTTGACGAGTTTGATAAGGCGACCGATAAGAAGGATATTATGTCTACGCTTCTCCATATTACGGATTTTTCCCAGAACAATGAATTTCGTGATAATTATTTTCCGGAGATTGCGCAAGATCTAAGTAAAATTTGGTTTATCTATAGCATGAACGAGCTTCCAACGGATCCTGCGATGTTGGACAGGTTGGAAATCATACGCGTGGACGAGTATACGTCAGACGAGAGAAAATTGATCGCTAAAAATCATCTTTTCCCAAAATATGTGTCGGAGTTGAAGATTGAGAATGACATGATTATCACAGATTCGGGGTTAAAATCGATTATTGACCTCTCGTCCGGATCACAACATAAAAAAGGTGTACGTGATTTGGAGAGGTGTATCAATCTTATTGTTGAAAAAGTATATTTTTTCCTGTGTAATCGCGACTCAGATTATGACTATCCATGGTTTAAAACGATTAAAGACTGCGTAAATGAGGACGGAAAAGTAGTGATTAAAGATCGTCTGATTGAAAAGATTTTGGAAGATAGTAAAAAAGACCCTGCTCATCTAAGCATGTATCTTTGAATTGAAAATTAAAATATAGAATAATAAATCATATTATTCTTTTTTCTTTATCTTTTTTTCTTTATTTTTTTATCTTTTTTCTTTTTATTTAGCGCCTTTCATTCCACTCATTAGAGTCGCAATCATTTCATTATTATTATCCTTCTTTCCGCCGAATAGAAAATAGGCGATGATGGCGACAATAATAACCCCGCCGATGATAGCCAATGGACTCTTGTATAATTGAGCTTCTGTTACTGCCTGCACTTTCTTTTGATATGCCAGTGCCTGTGCTGTATCTGCATTTTGAGAATTGATTACAGCGGCTTGGTTCTCTTTGATCGCGTTGGAAACGGTGTCGCCTAGGGCTTTTTGGAGGTCGTTCAAGCCGGCAACTTTATTGACGACATCTTGCGAGTTTTTGGTGTCCGACATAAACTGTGCGGATGCTGATAAAGCATTCGTTACGGCTTGATTGATGATTGATTGGGCGCATAATTCAGCTGTTACATTATTGGTGAGTTTAACGTTCTTAAGACTAATACGACCAGATGATACAATCGTAATTACATTTCTACTATCCATGGTACATTTCATATTATTCAATAAATTGGTAATGGATGATGAAGATGAAGAAGATGTCGACTCGCATGCGCGTTGTGCCATACTTTTTACGTTGGGATCCATTGCACTTGTTCCCATATCATTAGCCATAGCTTGAGAGACAGCATCTTTTTGAATCGATGCGGAAAGAGTTGCCAAATCAGATTTAGCGCTGGTTTTCAATTCGTCAAATACTTTTATAGAAACAGCTACCGTATTTGAAAGTACACTATCTTCAATATCAATATCACGACTGAATGAATCAACGGCCAATTGCATATTTTTTTCTTGTGTTGTATAAAAATCGGCCATTGGTTTAATGGTTTGTTGAATTTTTGCAGCAAAATTTAAATCAGTGGGGTCAATACGATTGATTAATGCTAGTGTAACAGCTAGAATTGAATCACTATTGGTCTTTTTAATGCGTGATAAGGCGTCGATAGTTTTTGCTTTTATTCCGGCCTCGACATCATTGATAGGAAGAGTTTGAACAAGAATTGTAGCCGTTGTATTTGCTTTAATTTCTTTTGTCTGGCTGACATTATTAATGACACATTGCATGGCCATTTGTTTTTGTACCATATTGGTTGCGGTGATGAGAGTTGATCCACACCCTTTTTGTAGAGATGCATTGTCCATGCTTGTACGGTGAGATTGACCTGATTTTGTTTCACTGTCTTTTTGACGACCAGACATACTAAATCCGCCTTTCGCTGACGCTAACAATAGACTGGCTTCATAGTTAGCTTGGGTGTCAAAGTCTGTTCCACTACGTTTATCAAAAGCAGATGATTCACCCGATTCATCTGCTTTTGTCCGGGCTTCTTTTATACATTCTTGATTTCCCCCGAGCGACTCTGCAAGTTCAGCTGCTTTGTTAAAAATGTTGTCGGCAGATTTAATAAGATCTGGCTTCTTGCACTCAGGTGTTTGGGGATTAGAAAAATTTGATCTAATTTCGTCAAGAGTTGGATTGCTCCATGTAATGTCTTTCGCGTCATTAACATAATCTGGGATTCCATCTCCATCTTTACCTTTACGTGCCATATTAAAATACGTTGGTCCAGGTGTGGGAGTTCCGGGCATAGGAGTTCCGGGCATAGGCGTTGACATCTTTTATTTTTATAAAATATTTATTTAATATTTTATTTTTTATTATTTTATTTTTCCTTTTCTTTATTTTCCTTATTTCTTCATTTTCATCACAACGATAACAACTGCAACAACGGCAACACCCGCAATTGCCATCATCATCATATTAGACGAAGAAGGAACGGGTGTAGTGGATGGTGCGGTTGGCACATTCGTCGGAGAGTTCGTTGGCACATTCATAGGTGCATTCGTTGGTGCAAGCGTAGACGGACGTGTTGTTGGCGCATTCGTTGGCGCATTCGTAGGTGGTTGAGTCGTAGGAGCAAGCGTAGGTGGGCGTGTTGTTGGCGCAGGTGTGGTTGGCGCAGGTGTGGTTGGTGCAGGTGTGGTTGGTGCAGGTGTGACCGGTTTTAACTCTGGATATTTATTACCGCAATCGTTCACAATATTTGACCCACCTTTTACATTTAGATCGCCGGCAGCATTTAATACCATGCTACAGAATACATTGTTTACAGCAGGGCAACCATCTCCACCTTTTAGTAGATCTGGTTCATATATTCTTTTAAGTTTATCACCCATGTAGTCTACAATGAAGTTGCCTTTACGGTTTGTTTTTGCATAAAGATTCGGACCGTCTGCCTTATTGCAAACGACTGATCCTACTGCAGCGTTAAGCATGTTAGGATCATCAATGACACCACCAATTTTATTATAAATACCTTCTTTGTTAACTAAAATATAACATGATTGGTCGCCGTAATTGCGTTGATAATCACCCTCTTGAGGACGATAATTAATAAAAGATTTTTGAAATTGAATAGTGTGATTTTGATTGGTTTTAAACCCATTTCCTGGTTTTTGAGCGGTCATTTCACAATATTTTTGAAGAAGTGGTTCTTCTAAACGATTTTGGTCGGGTTTACCGAATGGATCGAGTTGGCTATTGTACCATTTTTTAAACGTAGAGGATGTTGTATAATAAGGATCTTCCGTGTTTGTGCCACCTGAATGGATAGGATTAAACATAACATAGTAGACTTTATCAGAACCTTTCTGCGACAATTCCGTATCTTGTGCGAGAATCCATCGACCATTTCTTGATAAAATAAATGTTGAGTTAGGCATATCTATAGATCCTACAGTTCTTTCTCCCATTTTTACGGGAGTTAATGGATTCTTCCAATCTTTGTTGACATCACCTGAAAAAATCCGAATATTGCCAAAATCATCAAATTCGATTTTACTGGTTATGATCGCGTTAAAAATATCATTTCCTGTGATCGCGGTTGGTCCATCTACTGATGGAAAAGCTGTTTTTGAACCATCGAATGTGCCGGCAATAAAAAATGATCCATCATTTTTCATACCAGAACCTTGTAAGCCTTTGTCTATATTTCGATCGGTGTAGATTTTTTTCCAATATTTTGAATTCAGGGAAGAGGAATTAGGCAAGTTTCCAAATGTTGTTGCATTGTCTGGTGAGATATGCAACTTTTGTAAAAAAAGATTGCCGTTTGGTTTATTAATCCCATAATCAGATGACATTTTATAATATAAAAAATAAAAGAATAAAAAGATAAAAAAGTTAAAAAGAAAAGAATAAAAAATAAAATAATAAAGATCGTAAGTTGCAAGAATGAATAAAATTGTTATGTTTGTTCTACTGGTGGCAATATTGGCTGCAATTTATTTTTATTTTTATATGAAGCCTTTAATAAATCCTACTCCATCACCAACCCTTAGCGATAAACAAAAAGATTATATTCAGAAATCTATTTTGAAGTCTCTAGAGACTCCGGCTCCGACCGATTCAGATGGAGATCTTATTAAACAAATCGATACGTCTACCACAACGATGTATCCTCTCACGGAAATGGCTATGAAAATCGCATTCTTGCCATCTTCTACTTTTACGAGAGGATCGATGTCTACGTTTAGTAGGATGTTATCTTCGGCGATTTCATCGAGCCCGGCGTTAACAAAGATTCTAAAGAAGATGACTGATGATGGGAAAAAGAATACGGAAAAATATGATTTGGCGTTTCTTGATTGTTTTGTGTTGTATACTAATACTTTTTCTACGCCGTATACTAGTTCTAAGGGTGATCAATTTGAATATGAGTATGATATTATTGCATCATATTTAGTATTTCATCTCCAAGAATATCTGGATAATGAGACGATATTTAAACAATGCAATTATTATGAATTTACAAAAAATGTTTACATACCAAAACCTGCGATTGATCGCATCTTAGAAATAACGCAACGATCAACAATGAACGATGCAAAACGTGGTATGGGGTTTGTGATGCCGGCAAAATTAGATTTGTTTGTGCAACGAGTGGGTCGTTATGTATATTCCGACTATGCAAATCGGCAAAATAGTAATGGGATGTGGGCTACTATGAAAGCATCATGCGAAAAAAGTGTGGAGTCAATTAACAAAAAATAAAAATGATTTTAAACGGAAATATAAGTTAATATATTAACTCATCTCCTCATAAAATATGTCATTCGTTTCGGATCATCACCATCTTCATGACAATGCGTATCGAGAGTCGTTGAAGACTGGTGATACCAAGCAACAGTTTGGGTGTCTGATTACGAATCGCCACATTGTGGCGCGTGGTCACAATTACCGGTCGTTTGACAATTTGTCGTGCTGTTGCCATGCTGAGATGGAGGCGATTTATCGCCATCTTAAGAGTCTTAGCAAGTGGGAGGCTTTTAAGGATATGCTGAACGCTTCGTACCGTCAGATTGGAATTCTGACGAGGACGGAAGGGAAAGCTAGCTAACGAGAAAATTGCACGTGTTATTGGTCGAATTTCTCGACTGTGGGGGTCAAAGAGCACAAAAAGTTCGAAAAGCTCAAAAACGTCAAAACGAATCAAGAGAACAAAATACAAGATGTACATTTACCGGTTTTACGCGGATGGGACGATGTCTAACGCGAAGCCATGTGCGGAGTGCACGCGATGGATGAGGATTGCGGAGTGTTTGGGGGTTATATATGACGTCTACTATACAGATGAGAACGCTTCGTTAACGAAGTATAAGCATGATTGTACTCACCAGTATTTACCTTATAGTACGTATTGGTGAGGATAAGAGTGAAAAATTAAAGGAAAACGAATAAAATAAAGATTTTTATTAAAAATCTTTAACCACTTTTTTATAACTTTAGAATTTACGACGTCCGGCCGATTTTTTTGTTCTCTTTGACTTTTTGGAAGTTGATTTTCTTGTTTTTTTAGATTTTTTAGATTTTCTTTTAGACTTTTTATTTGATTTTTTCGATTTTTTCTTACCAAATTGAAGATAATTAACATCCCCACGTAGTTTAGGTGGAGGAGGAGCAGGAAAACGACTCAATAGATTTTCAAGAGGTTCTGCTCTAACTACATCGCTATAGGTTCGAAAAGAATCTGGAAGGCGAGCACGACCTGGATTGTAAGGTGATGGTGTACGACCTTTATATTTCTTAAAAGAGTATGCCATTTATTATTATCTTTATTTTTTCTTATTTTTAGATTTTTTGGACTTTTTAAGAGATTTTTTGCAATGTGGTCTCTTTTTCTGAACTTGGCTATAGGCGACGGCAATGGCTTGGGCAGGAGATTTGTAGCGCCCTGCTTTGTATTCGGCCATATTGATGGCAATTTTTCGTGAAAGTTCGGAACGGCATGACTTTTTAGGCATTTATATTATATTTTATAAAAATATAAGAATAAAGAATAATAAAGAATAATGAAGGCTGATCGAAAAATAAATAAAATCACATCCTATTTTATGTCTACCAAAAATAAAAAGTATGGGTATGACGCTGAAACAGATACGTATTACTGTGTCGAATGCGGGCAGAAAATAGAACACGGGAAAAATAAATGTGCCATAAATAAATGCAACAGTACATTTGTTTTCCGTATTCCAACCTAAATTTAAAGATCTATGAGAGATAGAATAAATATTGCGAACTCTTGTTCAACAAATTTCGGATTATGTTTTCCCATGTCCTTTATTACAAATGGTGTATAACCATTTTTTAGGATCACATGCCATTTAATTTTATCACGCGCCTGGACCTGTTTAAGAGATTGACTTTTCATAATTTGTTTGTAATGCCACTGACCATTCCAAAGAACAGCCATTTTTTTACTAGTTATAATAACATCAGCATCCCATCCATCAAATATCGGTTGGTTGCAAATAATATCATCTTTCCCGAAATATTCTTCACACAACTCCGCAAAATAAATCTCATTTTTACTACGTCTTCCTTGTGATTGTGCGGAGATACGACCAGCTTTTATACCGTTCTCCTTTGCTTTTTCTCTATATTCTGGTGTTTTTTCGTGTATTTTTCTACAATTACTAGAACATAATTTTGTAACAGAATGAGAAGGTTGAAATTCTTCTTTGCAAATTTGACAAATAATTGGTTTCAATACAGTTTTTAATTTTCTCATATTTTGTTTATATTCATCTGTTTTTGCAGTTTGTTTTGAACAACTTAATGAACAAAATATTGTTCGACATAAACGAGGCTTAAATATTTTTTGACATTTTAGATTTGCACAATTGATTTCTTTTGTAGCAACTTTTTTTGCAATTTGTTTTTTGCCATTACAATGATAAGATCCTTCTCGTATTGACCTAAGGCATTTTTTATAAATAACACCACATATACATTTTATATCAAAAATAGTTTTTGTATTTATATATTCCGTGCTAACGACTTCATGACCAATTTCTAAACGTACGATTTCTTTAATATCATCTATTGTGTATTTCATCTTTATTATATAAATAAATTTTTAAATTACAAATTTTTACATAAAAATTTGTAAATCATTCCTTATGTTGTGATTTGGCGTCACGTTCTTCTTTAAGTTTATCCTTACGTTTTAGATATGCTGTCCTATTCCATTCTTTAATTTTACCAGGATCTTTTTCTTTTAGCCTGTTAATATACTCTTTATTTTTTTGTTTTATATCTTCTGAGTTTTTTTCATAATATTTTTTTTGTCTATGTGTACTTGTATATGTATTCATTTTTTCTACTAATTCTTCTTTCTCTATTTTTAATTTTAAATAATCATCCTTTAATTTTTCGTACAAAATTTTATAATCAATTTCCTGATACATTATTATTTTATATAACAAAAAAAATCTTAAATCATTTTTAAACTTTAAAGTTTAAAATATGGGTACCGAGAATCGAACTCGGAAAAAAGCTTCATAAGAACTTTGTGATACCATTTCACCATACCCATTTTTTAGAATGGTGCAATTTATAACATCAGAGAACACCCTCTACAGAAGGGTCAAGGCTGTTATTAATTACTCCTTCTATATGTATGCGGTATTTTTTAAATCGCAATTTATTTTTCATTTTACTTAAAATTGATTATATATTACACTATACATCAATACATCATATAATACATTAATACATAACGATGTCAATGTCTAGAGATATTGGGGAGATTGGCGAAAATGAAATTGTGAGAGTTATGAAATCTATTAAAGACGCGATTATTCAAAAAGCATACCAGTATCATGTTAAACCTTCCCTATTCGAGTGTGTTCGAGATGTTATTCAAAAAATGATTGATAAAAATGATTCGATTGGTCTTCGAAAAATTGAGACCTACCTTTCCTTCGATCGTTTTTACACGAAAGAAAATGTTGCTATGGATTGGTTATTAAAATCATTTTCTAAGATGGAAAACGGTCACGAATATATCCTTCCAATCCTTGACGCAAATCGGCAAAAAGGTGGTCTTTCCAAGATCACATATTATAGAGATATTAGAGATATAGAGAATATAGAATAATGAATAAAAAATATAAATTTACAAGCTAGGCTTGTGAATATCTTTAAATTTGTCTTTTACTCTTTTACTATTTTCACTCGATTGCGATGATAATATCCTTCTGCTGCTCAATATCGATGACAATCACGTCGATCAAATAAGACCAAATCCAATCCATATTATATATACCGGTTGTGGTGTATAAATCTATTATTTCCTCGAAAAATCATTTTTATTATGAAATTCGGCATAAATTAAAGAGACTGAAACATTGATGCTAATTCATCTGTCTCTACAAAGCTTTCCATAATGGACATAGCCCTTTCGAGAGTTTGAAGTAATTCGTCATATTCGTGAGAATATTTCGAATATTTCTGAAGAAATCTAAGGGTTTGATAAAAGATCTCGTTTGCATCGTCAAAAAAAAGGGTGTATTTATTAGAAATTATTAGCGTATACTGTTGATTATGAGGAATATCAACGTAACGAGTCATCTCAATAAATGATGATGTTTTTTTTAACTCGTCGTATGTAAGAGTTGTAATATCCTGTATCAATTGGAAAAATATTGGAGTCACATCAATGACATAACTTGATGCCATTCCTGTCTTATTCTAGTCTTTTTATTTTATGCTTTTTTAATAAAAATATAAAACATTTTTAACATTTTTAACATTTTTAACATTTTTCTTTATAATAAAAATGATTCCATCTGACGCTACAGCTACTGTACAAAGGCATGTTAATTTTAGTGAAGACAATCGAAAAACGGGAAGAGAATGCAGAGAAGGACGTGGACGACCAACTTTTCCGAAAGGTTCGGAGGTGAAGGGTGGTAAAAAAATTAATCACCCGAGTTCGTTAGAGCAATACCTTCAAAATTCTCATAGCATGAACGCGTTTGGATGTGAAGGATACATCAAGTACGATTTTGAGACAAGTCAATATTGTTGTTCCTCTACACAGGCAACAGTAACAGAAATGATCGATTTTTTATTTATGATGATGGAAACGAAATTAAATTCACATAACAATAAAAAAAATTATAATTCCTCATTTCTTCCATTTATTGAACATTATTTTAATCACTTTATTAAAAGTGTTTCAGAAAAGAAAAAGGATGAATATCGTAAGAGATATCATTGGTATCGAGATGCCATCTCTATGGACCGTCGGTCAGAGATGGTTCTAGAAGACCGAAAACTTGATGAAGAAGACGAGGAAATTGAAAAAATTTTCAAAACACAACAATTAGCAAGAAGGTTTTTAAGCCCTGTAACACGTGCTGAAAATATCAGACGGGCAAATGCCGTATATGCAGAATTGCCCTTAAATTTTGGAAAACGTCGTAAGAGTAAAAGTAAAAGAAAAAGTAAGAGTAAAAGTAAAAGTAAGAGTAAAAGTAAAAGTAAGAGTAAAAGTAAAAGTAAGATTAAAAGAAAAAGTATAGGGCGTAGAAAATGAAAAACTAAGTAAACTTTTTTGTAAAAATATTATTTAATTTTTAATATAAAAAATTAAAGAAGAAATCCTTCCATTCTTAGACGGTAGACTAAATAGGGTTTCAGGCCGTCTTCGCCGACACTGTAAGGAACATCAATTAGAATAATTCCTTCTTGTTTGCATTTCATTTTTTTCATTTCGTCTCGATATCGTTGTTTAGTAAATGCATCTTTATTGCGATGAAAAAATGGGATAAATTTATAGTGTTGATCTCCGTTGATTTCGACTGCTAATTGTAGGTCTTCATTATATAAATCGAGCTCGAGATTGTACCCAGTCACGTCATTTCTCAAAAAATTTGGGCGGATTTTTACGAATGGGCGTTTGAAAATATGTTCCAAAATGACCTTTGCTCGAAGTTCTAATTTACTATCTTTTTCGTTATGTTCTTTGTATGCAACATGTTTTGGATACCCGTCTTCTCCGTTCGAAAGTTGCTTAAATCTTTTGATTTCCGTGTAAGTTCCTTTTTTTTTTGAAAAATAATTCACGATAAAAAGGATCGCAATGGCCACAATCGAAACGGTCGCTAAAAATTCAAGACCGTATTCATTCCATAGCCGATCTAGTTCGAACCCAAACATCTTTATTTTTTAAAAATGAAAATAAAATTTTCATTTTTATCTTTATTATTTTTATCCTTATTCTCTTTTTATATCTTTTAATTTTTATCTTTTCTTTCTTAAAAATTCTTACGAATATTAAAATATGAATCAAATCGATGATTGTTCGGTCTCTATCATCTGTTCGTTTCTCCGTCCTACCGAACTGTGTCGGATGCGAACCATTAATAGATGGTATCGGGCAAAAACGGATGCTTATCTTTCTAGAAAATATCAAACGATCTGTTTAGAGTCTTATGTATGCCCTAAATGTGGAGGCTGGTTTCAGTCAGAAGATTTGACGAATGATACATATTTTTATGACCTATTGTACGGATATAGGGATGATATCGAGAGGGATCGACTTCGTCTAGTTAGTAATACAATTGGTCAGGAATCACAGCGAGCTTCTTTATTATGTGAAGCGTGTGAAGTAGAAGAAGATGAGAATCCCCGAATTGGACTCTTTGTCGAACAGTCTTTTCGCTATCAAGGGTCTAGACGATATACCCTTGTTGCATGCCACCAAGGACTTTATCCATGGGCATTTTTATACCATAATGATAATAATGATAATAATGATAATAATGATAATAATGATAATAATGATAATAATGATAAGGATAAAAATAAAAAATGGAATCAATATTACTGCATTCTTCCTCTTTCTTATTACAACATGAACGGTGGGTATAGTGAATATAGCGAATACAGCGATGACAGCCACAACGGCAATGACGATACCGAAGATGAAGATATGTAAAATATTTTTTTAAAAAACGATTTAAACGGGTTCTTTATCATAAAATCATGACATCTATCGCATCGTCTTCGGCGTCTTGCCCAAATTATATGTTTTTCTGTAAAACGTCTGAGGGATATATTATTAAAATTCTTGCTGAGCTTCTGCAGAATAATATCAAAAATGGGTGTTTTGTTGTAAGTAGAAAGGGCATTACCTTTAGAATGACCGATAGTAATCGAAAAATTCTTATCGATTTCGAATTGGTTGCTGACAATTTTGCACAGTATAAATGCAAGGCAAATGAAAATATGTCAATTGGTTTGAATTTTTCACATTTTTATAAGATGGTGAAATCTATTAAAAAGAAAGATAGTGTTGTTCTCTTCATAGAAGAAGGAAAAGAAACAGAACTTGGTATTAAAGTGATTCCCAAAGAAAAGAATCGTATTACAACTTCTTATGTAAAAATTCAGAATCTTCAGAGTCTTGATATTGAACTTCCTCAGGGATATCAGCATTCCATCATTGTACCAAGCAATGAGTACATTAAAATGATCAAGGATTTGACCAATATGGGCGGAAATATGATTTCGGTATCGTCGACAACTAGTCAAGTTCGGTTTGGGTGCAACTCAAATGGCGTGTACAGCCGTGATATCATTTTTGGCGATGAAGATCATGAACATAACGACATTCGTGTACAAGAGTTTGAGACTGAACAACTGACGAGGATCACTAAAGTTGCTGGTTTGAGTACCCAAATTCAAATTTATCAATCGGATGGGCTTCCTATTATGTTTAAAAGCAATATTGGAAATTTGGGAAAAATCTTTGTATATGTCAAAGACAAAACACTCCAAGAAGATGGCGTAGACGAAGAGTGAAGAAATCGAAGAAAGCGAAGAAAGCGAAGAAAATAAAAAGGTAAAAGACAAAATAATTTATAATTTAAAATTTTATATAAATTTATATAAAAGAAAAGAATGTCGAATGATACTGATCTTTTTAATGATACTCCTATTGGAATGTTAGAAATTACAGACTTTACCGAAGATGGTAAGCTTAAGGAGATGAACAATCCGGCAGAGTTATACATGGGTATGGTATATGCGAACTGGTGTCCTCCGTGCAAAAAAGCAAAACCATATTATAAAGCTCTTGCCCAATGTCTTGCCAAAGGCAACATTCAAACATGCCGTCTCCTTGCCATTAATGCTACCCCTGGCGATCGTCCAAGCGAATCGGCACTAGTAGAAAAATTAAATGATTTTTTTGGCGTAAAAGGTTACCCATCTTTTTTCTTTATCAATGCTAAAGATGGAAAGCCGACTCCTCTTTACAAAGGCGATCGAACAGTCGAGGCTTTTCTTAACGAAATTATTAAACAAGGTAATGCCGAAGTTAAAGCTAATCTTGCCTCATTGTTGGAAATTAGTAAAAACATTCCAATTGACCCAATGATGTAAGGACCAACAAAAAATATTTCCATATTTAAAATATTTTTTATTATTTATTTTTATTACATTTATCGCGTAACGATTTAATTTTTCCACTCATTGGTGTAGACCATATAGTACGTGCTTCCACTGGAACTTCAACTTCATCCAACCCATATTTTTTATAATGGCTAACCAAACGTTGATTTTGTTTATATTCACATACCATTCGTGCTTTATCTTTTATAGTATAATCTTTTTGTTCGGACTGTAGTTCATGTACACTTTGAGGGAAATTTTCTAATAATATATCCATCTCATCTTCTTCTATCGTATCCATAATATTTTGAATCATCTCATCATTACATTTTCCCCCGCTTGCGTCTAATTCTATTGTTCCATTTTCCTCATCTATTTTTTCATTTTTTATTCCCCAATCAACAGCTTCACATAACATACGATGACCTAACCCTTTTGTTAGAAAACGCTCTTCGGGAGTAGCATGATTCAAAGACGGGGATGTGTAAACATAAAAGTATGTAAAATCATTTCTTCTATATCTTCTTTCTTTTTTTTTCTAAACGTACAAAAAAGCTCAGCGAGGCAATTTTCTTTATTATTTTTTTTGAACGGTGTTTCAGGATATGTTTTTGGATAAGGAACATTTATGATAAATTCGGTGCCACGTTTATTTTCGGTTATATTTTTTTCTAGTACCAAATCATCCGTCCTAATTGGTTTACCATCTTTACCAATTAATGGCGGTATCGACATTATTTTATTTAATTAAATAAAAATATTAAAATATTACAAACGACGAATTGAAAATAGGGCATTAATTTGTAATCTCATATCAGGCTCGTAAGGCGAATATAAATCACTTTTTATAGGAGTAAATAAAGTTCCGTCTGATAAATAAACAGAAAAACGCAACGAATCATTGGGCCTAAATTTTACGGTTTGGCGCATTCTTCCCAATAATTTTACAAAATCGCTGTTCCCTGGCTGAACAACGTCCGTTACCGAAATAATGAATAAAGCGCGCCCGCTTTCTGGATTATTAGAATAAATAATGTTTTGAGACATTCCAGAAGGGGCAGATGCGTTTGTTAACTCAACATATAAGTATGGATAAAAAGCAATTCGAGAGCCTGTTGACAATGTTACATTTGGAAGAATCAAACTAACCAACATCACTTCATAACATACAGTTTGATTTTGAGAAGTGATTGTGCCGTTATATAACAGAGGAGAAAAATTGTCATAGGAAAAAGAAATGATATTGATCGTATCTCCGGTGGTTGGCGGAAGTAATGGTCTGTAGTCGTCATTGGAATAACAGACAGCTTTTCGTGTAAATCCATTATATTCGATAATGAGATAGGTTCCGTAGATTGCTTTAAATTGTGTAGTGTCTTGATCGGGTATATTAGATACATTAGAAACAGCGTAAATGTATTTACCCACATAAAAACGGTCTGTAGCGTTGGCTTCTACTGGCAAGGTAAACACCAACAATCCTTTATCATTCGATACGGTCGGCTGTGAAAGTGCCCATTTTTCATTCGGCAGAGTTTTTCGTAATGTATAAGAATCGGTATAAGACCATCCCTGGGGAAATGGGGACTCGAGATGGCAATATCGAAGACCAAATTCGTAGTTTTGCACAAGACGTGCGACAATATTAGTTCCATATGATAATGTTTCGTCCATAACATAATAACCATCATAGGCTTGTGTGTAATTCAATACATGATTGGAATATTGATCCGTTATTGGCAGATGAATTAAATTTGGCGTATTCATCTCAAATAGCGAATATAAATCTCCAGGCGATAAATTATGCCCATCGAAACTAAACGCGTTATTTAATTTAAGACCAACACTTACCGGATCGTAGCCGGTAACAACTCTCATATCTGATATTTCTTGATTATTTTGATTATTTTGATTATACGTAACCATCAATACATATCCATTATAATAGTCATATTGGGATGGCTGTGGAGAGGTATTCGATACGTATAATTTTGGAGATGAGTTTGTTGTTCCCGACTTTAATGGACGCATTTGTAACGGGTGATAATCAGAATTCCATGAATAATAAATGGCACCGGTTAAGACTGGATCTTGCGCAATTGCGGGAGATGATGAAAATGGAGCGATAAAAGACGAAACGAGAGGAAATCGTGTTCGATTACGATGTGTGCTATCCAATTCTATAAATCGGTTGTTCATATTCTTTTTATTCCTTTATCTTTATGGCGATCTTTTATGTTTAAAATATTTATTTATTTAAGTTGTCAATGTATTGTGAAAGCGCTTTTCGAAAACCTTCATTCGGGTTGATAATTGGTCGGCGTGATAAAGCAAGCTGATAGGCATCCTTTACTGACATATTATTTGTAATTGCAATAAACGCGATGGCAAGGGTAGAACTTCGGGAAATTCCCGCATAACAATGAAATAAAAATTTATAGTCGGGATGAAATTTGTAGATGTGAATAAGCTTTGGAATAATGACTTTTAATAAATTGTACATATCTTCATCAGGAGAATCATTAATACCAACGCGGTATATAATGTGATTCCTATCTATATTCGTACGAATCGAGTTATGCTCAGCATGATTATAAGGGAAGTTTAAATTCACGATCACATTAAAAGGATCGTAGGACGATTCAAAATTGCCAATCGCCACATTCGATGTAATCCACGTGTAAGAAGACTCCATTTATTTTATAATTTTAATAAATAATATAAAAATGATAAATGTCGAAAGGTGTAATATTTTATTTTTAAAATATTTTATTATAAAATATGAATATACTGCAAACTGTTAAGGCCTACAAAGCTTTTTTAGGCGAGTGTGTGGAAATTAAAAAAATGTTAATGGTGTTCTCGGTTTTACCCACGATTTTACGAACCGAGAAACAAATAATTTCTGATATGATTGATAACTTTCGAGAGCAGTGTCACGATAGACTTCGTGAAATTGACCAATTTGTCTTTCCTCATCCTATATTGAATAGTAGTCGTTCATGTCTTGAACAATATTTTATAAAAATATCTAAACTTTGTGATATCATCTCTGCAAAAAGAGTAATAGAGATTGAAACGAATATAGAGGAGGATATTCCTTTTATCACATCCATTGGTTAGGTAAGTCGCGATGATATCCATTCATTAATAGTGTAGACTGAACAAAGAGGAAGCCATTTCACATCATCATAATCTATCTCGGCAAATTCAGTTGTGTTGTCTTTAGTGGAATAGGGAATAATAAGTGTATCATTTTTATCATTATACATTACTGATAAACTAAACTCTACATAGAAACGACCGAAATAAAATGGTTCACTTATTTTTGTGATATTCCAGTCCATGTCATAGGTCAAGAAACGGTGATAATATTTTCTCGTATCTCGGTGAATAACTTCATGCGTAATAAAAAGTCTCTCTGAGCCGATCACGATCGGTATACCTGAACCGCGTACTCGTGACAAATCATACGGTGAATATTTTTCCAGCACGACTTTCACAGGTTCTTCAAAATTAATATCAAGTTCGAGGATAGTCAATGGATGGTGAGAATAAACGGCAAATAGTTTTCCATTTTCTGAATACAACACCCAATTTTTTTGACAAATGTCATCACGATATTGGACAGGTTTTATGCGATCGATATAATATTTATCGCGGTCATTCTTCGCCAACGAAAAATAAACAACGGAAGGATGATTCAAGCGACCATATTCCCAGTCAACGGCTATCCCAAATATTTTGTCGCCTACATGACAAATTCGAATATCTTCAAAACCTTTAACATGAGAGTCTCGAACACGGGGCGGATTATTTTCATTTTCATTAAATTCAATCTCGTATATTTCGTAACTTTCACAGGGATTAAGAGCATCCTTCATTTCTATCCAAAAATTTTTTGTACGAACAATTCCTTTTGTATCGCGGGTTGAATATTTAAATCGATCGTCCATACTATAATTTACCGCCCGAACAACTCCTTGTATATTATTGTTATTATTATCCTTATTATCCTTATACATCAAACACGAAGAAGAGGACTGATAAGGCTCATCTAGTGCTAAAGAAAGATTAGAATGCCGTTTCGAGTTAAGTTTCTCAATATAAAAATAGCTATTATTGAATACGCCATCTTTCACGTAGTCTGGAACATCTTTATTAAGCAATAATAATTGACACGCCACATTACCTTCGTGTTTTTTCCCTACATAATATGCAATGATGCTAAATTCTTCCGCTAAACGATAACGATAAATGGGATGTTCAATGAAGAGAACGTATTCTTCTGGATATGGGATCGGCAATGCCATTCCCAGAAATGACAGAGCCAGGTGATTGTCTCCATTTATCCGAAAATGCTGAATAATCCGGAAAATGGTTTCGGACCGGGCTGGAATACATTCATAGGCTTTCAACCATTCAACGATTGCTTTTTCGGATTCGCCTTTTTTCATCAACAACTCGCCACGACGACGATGTGAAATATAGATTTCTTCAATCCACCCGCCTGCTTGAATTCTGCGAAGATACCATTTCAATCCGTTTTCAATATCACCTGAGTCACTATAAGATTGTGCCAAATAAAAAATATATCGTTCGTTATCAGGCTCATCTTCAATTCCTTTTGTAAGAAGCGCAATATCACGGGTGAATTTGTCTGCCTTACAACCGCCATCTCCACGGTCATCTATATAGACTGAGTCAAGACGACCATCTTTATTGTCATTTTCATTACATCCCCAATATTCATGTGTAACACCGATACATTTATAAGGTAAATCGGAACGAAACATCCTTAGATTGTAATAACTGACCGACTCATTTTTTTGTTCTATCATCCATGATGAGTGTTCAATTAAAGCTTCTTTTTTGAAAGACGGGAGAAATTTAAGAATCATATCAGCGTCGATTGTGATAAAATAGTTGGTAGATAGATTGATGGGTTGGGAAAATAGCCATTCTTTACCGTTTTCAACACTTTTGCTACGATTGTAGCCAAAATTTTGCCATTGATCCTTATAAACTTTTCCTGGGATATTGTACTTCTGAAGATAAGACTGAATAATCGCGGGTGTATCATCGGTTGAACCAGTGTCAGAAATGACGATGTGATCGACATATTCTCTGATAGAATCGAGGCATCTGGTGATAATCTTTGATTCATTTTTTACAATCATAATCAGCGTTACAGTAGGTTGTAATGACATTTTTAGTATTTTTATTTCTTATATTATAATTCGAGTTTTAAATTTATATTTTTTAATAAAAAATAAAGATTAAAGAATAAATAATAAATAAAGAATAAGATGGCATCTCAATCTCAATCTCATAACCCTAATAATATCCATAACCCGCATAACCCGCATAACCCTCAACAATCTCCTCAACGGACAATTCCGACTCTTTCATCTTTGCCGAATTTTCAACGATTGGAAGAAGAAAAAATTGATGTAACAACGATGAAAATACCAGCATCTTCTTATGTTCCAGAAGAACCTAGAGAAGACCGATCTCAAAAACACTGTGATCAAATTTATGAAAATTTATGCGATCAGGTATCCCACTCTTTTTTTAAAGAGTCAAAAAATAAAGATCAGATTATGGCTCAATTGAAACAACAAATTGATTATATTTATGCCCGAAGATATGGGAAAAAACGAATTGGTTAATTTTTAATATTTTATAAAAATATTATTAATAAATTAAAGCAAACAAACTTAGAATAAAGAATATGAACGAAAGATATCTTGAAATTAATAGTTTACATCGAAATAGGGAACAATTCCCCATACCATCGCGATTTGATGTACCCTTTGCTTCTACCCCATCACAAAAAACAGGAATACAGGCATCTGATCCAGTTTTAAACGGTATGATTTATTTTTATTATAACCATACTATTCCTCTTGATGAGGGATATCTTTTTACTGGGACATCTGATTCTTCCGTTGTTCTTCATTCGTCTTTTATGCCATCAATACCTAATTATTATACAGGTTGTGTAATTTCGGTATTGACTCCAACTGGAGTACAAACACGAGTGATTACTGATTATATTCCTGAAACGTTGTCTGTGATTCCTAGTGTGTCATTTTGCGGAACAACCGCTAATCAGCCGTATGTTATTATGGATTTTAGCACATCTGAATTTTTACATATCATTCTACCAGATAGAGATGCCAATCATCTTGATCTTCTCGAAGATGACCAATCATGTACGGGGTATTATGTGATGGATGAGACGTTATCCTATGGTGCAAATATTGTTGCCCGATTGATTAATTATTATGACTATACTTTACGATATGCCTATTATGACAAGGAAATGCCTGTTGGGTGGAAATCCAGTGATCAATATTCCATTAGGAAAACACTTCCCTTTGAAAAATGGACTCTCTCTACGGAGTCTAGCCAATCGGGAGGTTTTGTGTATATTACCTTGCCGTCGATATCTAATTCAACAACGGATTTTTATAAAGGAATGTATTTTTATTTTTATGTATCAGATTCTGTCTACTCTACATATTATATTGTTTCATATGATGGGTTTTATCGGCGCGCAAAATGTTACATGAATCCATCCCAACAAACTCCCCCTCCTACATCGGGAGATACCATCAACATCGTCACGTATTCTCATGATAATTTTTCGCCTCTTAATTACATTGGAACGATGGTCAGCATAAATCAAACTGTCTGTTATGAAGTGGCTCTTCTTCGTTTGATTTTACCTAATGTTCCTCTAAAAACAGGTGCCAGAATTGCATTTTATCCATATTTATACGTTGAATTGTCTAATATTACGTCTCCCACTGGAGCGTCTCGAAATATTATTTATTCTAATAATCCGGATAGCGGTCGAGCACTTTTTATAGTACCTTCTCGTGATATGGTTCATCCGGTCAATAGCCATTTTGTAAAATTGATTGGTAGGACACGGCAAACTATAAAATTTAAGCCGAACGATTCATTTCGATTTTCTGTTTATCTCCCTAACGGCGAGCTGTTCGAGTCTTATCAGGAAGATTTGAAGAGCCCCTATGAGCCTAATCTCCGACTTCAAGTCAATGCAATATTTGCGATTCGAAGATTGTGAATTTTCAAAATAAAATTGATTTTATATTACTATTTTATATTCAAATAGTACTCCCGATATTCCGATATTCCAATGTCTCATCCGTCTCGTTATCAAGAGGTTATGGCGATTGCCTTTCGTATGAAATCTGACCCGATCGCTCGTTCGGCTCATCTCCGAAAGTCGAGAGCCTGTACGAAATCACATTCCCATCCACATGAAGAGTGCGGTTGGGCTCATTCCGTGACAGATTTTAGTCCTCCAGTTTGCTTCTATCAAGAGTTTTGCCGGAATCATGGTTGCACCATGTTTCATCCTGGTGTAAATGGCGTTATTTCACCAGACGCTGTAAACGAATATATCAAAAAAAATAACATCACTTTCCTTCCGTCATCTTCTCTTTCATCCAAGTCTTCCCCTTCTACTTCATCCACGTCGTCTCCGTCGTCTCATTCCCCTATCCGTCCTCGCCGAACTCTTCCAAATGGAGCATTTACTCGTTTCTGTAATAATGTTTCCGACGGAAACCCGTGCACACGCTCACATGGTACGTGTACGTTTTCACACGGTCTTGATCAACTTGCTTTGCCTGAAGATGATGAGAAATTCCCGATTCACTCGTGCGAGTGTTGCGCCGTGTATCGCAACAATCCGACTCGGCGTTATAATCTTCATCATTACTGCAGAACCCGTTTGGCTCTTGCGCAGGAGTTGGGTTATGATGTCAAGCCATGGATGTTGCGCAATCATCTCTTGAATATTGCCGATTATGTGAAGATGACAAACGAACAAAAGGCATTGATTGACGAAATTCGAGCCGAGGAGGAACTTATCAATGATCAAAACGTCGAAGAGGTATGCGATGTGTTGGAGAAGCTGGGTTTGGCTGAGTCAATCTGCACAGATTTTGCTGAAAATTCTATGAACTTTGCGATGGAACAAGAGAGATTGGATGGAGATTACGATGACGACGATTTTCGTGTGATCATTAATCCAATTCACCCGGAGAAGATGAGCATGGGCCTTTCCGACCTATAAAAAATAAAATAAGAATAAAAAATAAAAAATAAAAAATAAAATAAAAAATCAACAGGCGTTGATTTTCAAAATAAAATTGATTTTTAGTCATAATGATATCAAAATTTATACAATACCAAACAAGGAAATGGCTGAAAATATTAACAACGTGGAATCAAAGTTGATGCATCTTGATATCCTCGACATCGTTGTACGGGTCAGTCAAGATCAAGATAACGATAACGAGTTTGTCATTCATGAAATGCTTCGTGAACTGATGGATAATGGCTTTGAGATTGATCATTCTATTCTCAAAGAAATCTTGAATGAGAAGCCGAACCTTTCGACATTCATTCAAACTTTGAAAAATGTAGAAAAAGATGTCAAGAGGATGTTTGGTGAGTTTGAACGTTTTGAGAATCAGTAAAAACATGAAATTTTTATTTTTTATTTTTGTAAAATAAATGTACAACAACGTAGGATATCACGTGTTCCTAGACAGTCTGCTAGTTCTTTCGAACTTACGTAATGGAAATATGTATCATTCCGTGGAAGTTTGTAAAGGAACAATTAACAGACACCTTTAAAATAACGCCGGAAGAAGCAGATTCGTTGATAACGGGACTTGATCTTCTGAAAGATGGATATATATCCCCAGAACTATTTGTGAAATCGGAGATGCAAAACAAGCTGAACGAATATATTATGAATGCTTATAAAATGGCCTCCAATGATTTTAGTTTTAGACCAGTTCGTCGTTCAGTTGGAAAATCAAGAAAGAGTGTCCGTAAGTATTCCCGTAAAGCGAAAAAATCTTCCCGTAAAGCAAAAAAATCTTCCCGTAAAGCAAAAAAATCTTCCCGTAAAGCAAAAAAATCTTCCCGTAAAGCGAAAAAATCTACTCGTAAAGCGAAAAATACTAGAAAATAAAAAGAAAAAACAAAAAATAATAAACTAAACGGTTTATTATTTTCTTAGGCGATTAAAAATAAAAGTTCAGTCTCCGGCCATGTTGCTATGTCATCTAAAAAAATATCATCAGCCATATTAGTATTCTTATAATAGGACTCAATCACTACATCTTGTACATCTACTTTTATTCGCGAAATTACCAGATCCAATGACATTGTAAACATTCCCGTTTCATGGAAAAATGAAGGAATCGTATATAGATGATTCATAATTTTATTAGAATCACTTAAATTATTCAAATTATTCAAATAAATAGAAAACATAATCGCACTCCATCCACGTTCTGTATGTTCACTTTTTGTTTGAAGAACGATGTCAATTTTTTTCTTTTTTTGTTCGATCTCTTTTTCTATTTTCTTTTCTACTTTTTCTACTTTCTCTACTTTCTCTACTTTCTCTATTTTTTCTACTTTCTTTTCGATTTTCGAGTCTATATTTACAGGTCGTTTTAATATTGGCCTGGAAGAAGTCGATAAGGGTTTTGGTATATTAACTTTCCATGATCGTTGAGGAGTCATTTGTTTCAATTCTTTTCTTATTCTTATATAAGAAATAAGAGATAAATAAAATATGGAATCCATATGGAATAATCTTCCATCTTTTTTACATCATTTATTTGATCCAGAATCTCCTAAATCTCCTATACCCGATACACCTACTATACCTTCAACGACTCAATCTCCTATACCAGATACACCTACTATACCTGTCACGATTCAATCTCCTACATCTCCTACATCTCCTACATCCGATACACCTCCTTCAACGACTCAATCTCTAACGCCTACTCCAATGTCCCACACATATAATGATATTCGCGATCTTATGATTCGATAATTTTTTAATAAATTAAAAAATATCATATAAATGAATGTACAAAATGTGCCTCCTATTTGTCTCCCAACCGAACAAGATAAGAAATTATTTGACTTAACGAAGGCGATATATGATCATAAACATCTATACTCATCCATTCGAGATTTCAAGCGATATTTTTCATATTATTCAAGACATGATATTCCCTATATTACACCCTTTGCAAAGAAAAACATTAAAAAATATCTCAATAGCATACAAGACACAATTAATTCTATGATGAAACCATCAAATTCTGACATAGAAAACAATGAAAAAATTGTATCATGGAGAAGACTTATAAAGAGGGAAATTGTCGAAATTCAAATGATTTCCATATTAGTACTAGAAAAATCAATTATTGATGACACTCTATACAAAGATTGTATTCCATTAGATAATACATGGTCATGGGATGATTGTAAGCCATTTGAAGGGGTATATTTGGATTTATATTAAAATTATTTAAAATTATATTAGGAATATAATTTTTTATATCTTTTCTTTTTAATCGTCTTTTCACCTCCATATCAAATAACATACAATAAAATAAAAAATCCATACAAAAATATAAATTAGTTGGCACATTTTTTGAAATGATTTTTCTAAATTATCGACTCGTATTTCGAGGTCTTTCATTTTTATCTTTTTCTTATTATCTTATTCTTTTATATTATTTTATGATGAAAGTTTTCGGCGTTTCGACTTCTTTTCCTTACCCTCCTTACCCTCATCTTCCTTATCCTCGTTCTTAACGGGCTGAATCGATTGGATTTGTTGAGTATGGAAATGAGACGGAGTAAACAGGCTTGTTACAAAAACGCTAGTCATACCAGAGTCCCATGTTCCATCGGCAAGACCGTTAGTAATACACTCTTGACTGTCCCACCAAATATCACGTGCAAGCACACTCTTAATCTTAGAGTTTGTCATCTTCGTATGGGTACGGTACAATGTATACAGACGCTCCATAAATTTCGTATCATTGATGTAATCATCCTTAATCTCTTCGTATTTTCCGTAAATACCAGTGGAAAGTTGATGAATCAGCATAAACGAATTATCTGTGATGTATCGACGGTGACAAACCATACTGATGATGGTAGCAGCGCTCGCCGCCGAACCCTCTACGATCGACACAATCGGTACACGCGAATTTCGGATCGTATCAACACAACTCATCGCAGAAAGGAGACAACCTCCGTTACTATTGATGTGAAGGAAAATGTTGGGAGGGGCACAATCGTACTCGATAGCATGTTTGAGAAGTTCCTTACCAAGATTATTAAGTTTGCGGTTGAGGTCGAGACAACTATCGGGACTAACATCTCCGTAAAAGTAAATGTGGTTCCGCTCTTTTTCCGATTCTCCACCACCTCCCATCAGGGCTTTCAGCTGTTCGATGGCATCTGCACCACCGTCATCATCTTGGACTCGCTTTTTCTTGCTTGAATAAACCGGTTTCCGAATCATTTTTTAGTACTTGACTGAATTGAAAAAAAATAAATAAAAATAATGATCAAAACATTTTTATATTTTTTATAAAATATAAAATATAAAATATAAAATATAAAATATAAATGTCTTCTCAGTCTTCTACCACTTATAAAATTGATGTCACCCCCGAAATAGAAAGACATTTTCAGACGTATATTACAGATTATCCACGAAGACGAATCAACACTGAAAATATGAATTGTATTTTTAAAATTATTGCCCGTATCGTAATCGGCAATAATATTGGTATATCAACTTGTTCCGAAAATGTTAAAAAAATGATTATTTCAATTTTTCATCTTGTTATTCAGGATGAATATAAAAAATCGTTACTAAGCACAAAAGAATTCAAGGATCTTCATCCGTTGGTTGAAAAAGAGTTGGAAAGGGCAGAATGGGAAGATTGCGTTATGTTATGGTGTCTGATTTAATTTTTAGGGTTTTCTTTTTGGTGGTTGCGCTGTATCCTTTGCCCTTATTATTGTACCAGGGTTTATGTTATAGTATTCATATTTTTGAGACTGTCGCTGAGATTTAGAAGATTTACAAGATGATTCTCGCTGATATTTTTTCGATTTCATTATCATTATGACTAATATAAAGAGCAATACGCTAATGCATAGCAGAAAATAACTCATTTATATTTTAAAAAATAAAATATGATAAAATAAAGAAAAATAAAGAAATGCTAAAAATATTAAAGTTTCCAACAATTTATTCATCTCTTTTTATGAGAAAAAGAAAGGAAGTGTTGTCACATACACCTTTGTCCCTTTCAAAACTATCTCATTACGAGACTCTTAACGTTACGAGTAATAAAAATAATTCATTCTGTTATACAGAGTGTTTCTGTATGATTGATGGAAAGAATAAAAAACAATATAAAGGACTGTTTATGTGGACAAATTATACGTCAAATATTATTATCACTCCTATTACTTCTCCCGTGCGAAAAAAATATTATGAACTGATATATTTTAATCACGGAAGCGATGAGATCTCCCAATATCATGCCTCGATCGACAACTATCGTGTTAAAAATATTAATTCTTCATCCCTAAACGATATGACATATATACAGCAAGATTCTAGTTATTTCCGATTGTAAATTTCTTAATCTTAATATTTTTTTTTTTATTTTATATAAATGTCTAGTGCGCCATCACCATCGCCTACATCAACTACATCACCTACACCTACACGTACGATGGATATTGAAGATAAATCTAGCCTGATAAAATCAGGAAATATATTATTTTACATTGCAATTTCTATGATTGTTATCATTAGCGTGTTTCCTTTTCTTAACTATTACAAATTGAAATTAAATTTGACACAAAAAAGATGGTTTTTAGTTTCATATAGCATGATAGGATTGATAATATCAGTTATATTAATTGTATTCTCGGCAAAAATAAAACCACCTTCTTGTAAGGACAATATTTCTACTGAAACCGCTAGAAAAAAATCGAATTATTGGTTAACGGAAAAAGGACCAGATGTAAATAATAGTAAATATCAAGTTAATATAGCTAAATGTACAATGGGAGATGTAAACGACTCGAAATGCTGGGAATGTCCAGACGGCTATGAATTCAATAAAGCTACAATCAATAACCGATCGTCAAATACTCAAGACATTGATTATAGCGGTATATGCATGCGTACAAATGAAAAATGTATTTATACCAAACCTGATGTTGCAGAATACCAACAAAAATATTCGAGCAGATTTTTAACGATGGGAATAGTTTTTATAATATTAAATATATTAGTAGTAATTTTAGCTCTCAAAATCGAGTCGTAATATTTTTGAATTTTAAATATACGAATCGACAAAAGCCATTTATTTTATAATTTTATAAAATATTTTCTATACTTTTATGGTAAAGATGCAATCATCGTCAATTTCGTCATCTTCATTATATTTTTTATCATACATAAGTGTAAAACGAGATGGAATAGTCTTTCCGAAAAATAAGCGTAGATTTTTTTCAATATATTCGCCTACGGATTGAATCGTATCACCTGGTTGAGTTCCAAGTACAATGTTTCCATTAGGACATTGAACTGTAATACTGTATGAATTATTTCGCGAGGTTAGGTTCGATTGAAAACTATAATTGTACATTTCTAAAATTTGACTTCGACTTTGACTTTGACTTTTAATATATTCTAAAAATGGGGAAGAAATTATATTTTTGAAACTATTTACTTTATATTCAAACCAGTCCAATACCATAACTGACCATATTTTAATATCTTTTGAGCTGTCCGATTTATCAATGAAATCAATCAATTTACTCGATAAAAACGTTGGAATCGGAACAAATGTAAAACAAGACAATAATAAAAACAAATAAAGAGACATATCATCACGTTGAATGACGTCCGATAATTTATCGTGGGGTGGACAACCAATACGACGCCATTCTGGTACAGTTATCCACCATGTCTTACCATTTACATTACTTAGTTGTATAAGAGGACATACTCTCTGATCTATTTTTTTTTCATTTCTCGAGGTGTATGTATACAATGTAGACTCAGAACCAAAAATATCAGCTGTCATCCAATACCACAATAAAGGGCTCCATTCTAGATTAAATTTTGTTTGGATTCGTTTAATTAAATTGATTTGAGATGGTCTAGATTCGCCAACATCAACTATGGGTTTTACCATTTTAAATATGTCATCACGTCGAATGATTGGAATATTTTTTAAACGAACTAGTGGTCCAAAACTATATTTAAAAATAGATATAGATTGACGAAGTTGTTCCTGTTCCTGTTCCTGTTCTTTTTGCTGTTCAAATTCAACTGATTGCTCTGTCCCTGGTGTATAATTTGTTGCGGATTCTCTGAGTTTTTCCAATAGAAATGAATCAATATGATCATTATGCCCATCCTTTTTAAATTCTAACTCAACGAATTCTTGGGGAGTTTCCGATTCGGAAGGATGTGATATATAAATTTGATATTTATTCTTTTCATAGTCATGATGAATACGTTCCGATGTTCTTATACACTGTCGATAATAATAAAGCTCATTTTCACGTTGATTTTTATCTTGAATATTTTTAAAATAAGTACATAATTCCATGTTTGTTTTGGGTATATATTCTTTCATATCATTAAAGTCAGGATGTAGTACCATTTGAACCGTATGACCACTTCCTAAACCTCTGAGACGAAATGCTGCCTGGGCAATATCAGACCATCTTGACCGGATTCCTGTTGTCAAGAAACCGTGGACAACGGGTGGTAAGGGAATATCTGTTCCAACAGTATGTTTTTGATCAAAAATAATAAAATAATTTACATTGTCTTCATACGAATCGGTAGAACACGCTCCTTCCGGTGCACACACCAGTTTATCTCGTTCATTAAAATATCGAATTTGTACATTTTTTAGTCCTTTTTGCTCTGCATAATTTAAGATAAGAGAAGAAACTTTTCCCAAAGAAGTAAGACGAATCCATGATGCGCTATCAATTAATGCAATGCATTTATTCCTTTCAAACCATTCTTTTGGATATTCATCGTTATGAAATACTGTATTTAAAAATAACTCAGTATCGTCCTTTTCATCCTTATAGTCTTCCATCCTGGATATACGAATCATATCAGTCTTCGTTAAGGCGTCTTCAATCATTTTTGTTGTAGAAGCTTCTGTAATACTACCTTTAAAAACAATGTTATTTTGTCTGCCTTCTCCAAACGTTACATCCTTAAATGCAGTTGTACCAGAAAATCCAACCATTTGACTACACATTCCTCGATCCAGTAAATCAACGAAACTTATATTAAATTGACTGGTTACCATTCCAGTATGAAATAACATTACATCTTTTTTAAGAAATTTTTTGATAATATCGGGATCATATCTAAATTTGTAGTCATCATAACCTAAACTTTCCCAATCACGGTAAAGTTCATCCTTGTATATTTTCCAATCATCTTTTAATTTTTCTAAATCAATTTCGCGTATTCCAAATGTCTGAAAAATCATTGCTGTTAATAAAAGCCGTATATCAGTATCGGAAAATAAACTGCCTTTTGCCGGCGTATTAACTGCTATATAAGGTACAGCTAGGGGTGAACCGTCTGAACCCCATCCATAATGACGATTGAGTTGCATACTATGTTTTAATGATCGATAATCATTTTTGAGTTTTTTGAAATGTCTTTGATGAAGTTGCTGAGTCGAATCCAATACGTCAGAAATGTAAGCAGAGACATTTGGGTCGCCGTATACTAAACCACATAATGTATCAGAATACCAATCACGCCAACGATCAATATTATTTGTTATTTTTCCAATGATGTGTTCAGTTTTTTCTAATGATAAGTTAAATTCCGATGTAGATGGAGTGTACATAGAATCATATTCATCCATTACAACAATCATACTGTTAGTACTATCAATTCTATTCCATATTCCCATCAATCTACACTGTAAATATTGTTTTTTCCAATCAATATCTGAAGCAACAATAATGTTGCATAGTTTGAATGAGTTTGCAAGCCAAAAAGTTGATTCCTCCATACACGTTTTACAATGAAGAGCAGATACCAAACGAACAATATTAACATTGGGTCCACTGAACCATGGCATCACAACACGCATCAAAATCGAAGCACATGCTTCTTTTAGATGACTTGGTTGTATGAGTAATATATTTTTTGTGTTCGTAAATAATGTAAAATAAAATACAATATAAGGCACGAGAACTGCCGATTTACCAGCTCCCATAATAATTTCATGAACTTCACGTGTAGCGTTTGGATCTGTACGTGTTAGATCACAAATTAAAGATGTGGCTTTTTTAAACTGATCCTTTCTCATAATAAATCCACTTGTAATTTCAAACATCATTTGGAATACTGTTCTTTTTATTTTTATTTTTGATTCCTTATCGCTTATATCATCAACTCCATACCATGATTCCATATTAAAAAATTTCATAGGACGTTCCATATCTTCAATAGATTTAGCATTGACAAGGTCCGTTAAGATGCCTACCATCCATTTTAATACGACAAGTGTCCATAATTCCCTTAGATAGGATAATGCTCTTTCATATTCTTCATCATTTTCTTCAAAAGTCAGGTGATCCAAAAGGTATGGATAGATAGGATCAGGTCGGTCATATGTATCGTTTTGCCATTCATAAAACTTTGAAATATACATTTCTAGTACGTACGCATGAGTACGATTGATTGAATTAATTAATCCAATTAATCCAAGAGAATTTGTTCGATACGGTATGACGCATTCTAAAAATACTTTTTGGAGAACTTTTTGGAGATCTTTTCGCAACGATATACAAGTTTCTATATTTAATAAGCTATAATTTGGATTAGAATTACGATGGTAAAATGGTTGAAGGGCATTTATAAATTTTTCTTTTCTAATAGGCATAACAGCATTTGGCAATGACGGCTGACTAAGTATTTTATTTTGTGTATAAGCGCGATGTCTGTCTCTTTCACTTATATTAATCTTTTTGGGTAAACAATCAAAATAATTGTTAGTGGTCAATTGCCCAACATACATCTTCATTAAAGCGGACGCGCCTGACCCAAACCATCCATTATTAAACCATATGCATAATTCAGTATACCAATCTGTTTTTGCTTCAGGAGTATGTGCATACCATGTTAATATAGATAACATTCGTGGAAACAGACGACGAGTAATTACGTCTTGTTGATATAACACACCTATTCCATATAACCATACAAATGTCTCAATCGAATCTGCTTTATCAACAAATTGTTCATCAGTACTTAGGCGGATCCAACGCAATGTAGATGTATGAAAGGTTAATTTTATTCCTTTATGTTCTCGATTGTCAAACTCATCAAATATTGGTGCTGCGTTTAATAATGTAGAATTTTCGCCATTTTGTGCACACGCAAATATGAGATATGTTCCGGATCGATTTTCACATGACCAGCATGCCATGTGTTTTATTTCTTTTTCTAACCCAGCTAACCAAGGAGAACTATGCGGTTTGACATAATAAGTTTCGTTTTTATAAATCCATTCTAGACCATTTGTTTGGGGATTAATCTGAAAATGCCAATTACGATGGGAAGGATGTAAAAATTCCAATTTTGAAATAGGTTGTTCCGAACAATCGCAATCATAAGAAACTGGATAAAATAATTGGTCGTCATAATTCATGTTAAGAGGAATCCAATATCTATTGACAAGGGGATGAGATTTTTTATGATGAGTATGATGAAAATGAACGACTTCATCTTTTAGCACTAATTCTGGAAATTGTAATGATTTAGTTCCGTGTTCATCTCTAGTCCAATATAATGGCTTCATAGTTTTGTTAATATCTTGTGACGATAACAACTCGCGTATTTCATTTGTTACAGAATGTCTTAATGACATAATAGATGATTTTTTTAAAAAACTATTATGTGCATTCTGTAATCCATAAAAATATCCATGTATGAAATATGAAAAATCACTATTAAATTCAAAAAAATCAAAGTCGTTTTTTCTATATATGTGCTTTAGGTCAGAAATGCAATTGTTGATATTATGTATGTCATCATAATTATTGTCTATATCGTCTGTTAAATAGTCAAAATTATAGCTATCTAACTTATAATATAGGTTATCAAAAGACTCGTTTACCTTTACCATATTACTTAAATTTTTACCGTTTTCATAATTTTCATAATATCCTAGCAAATTATTCATAATATTAAGAATTTCGTTGTCTCGGATCGATTTCAACCAAAGCCAATTCGATGAAAAATTATTATACTTTTCTAACGATTTCTTATAATGCATATTAAAAATAAATAACATACAATGATTTTGAACTATTTTTTCCTCCAATAAAGGTGGTTGATGATGTGTTTTAATTTTTTCTGCGAAATTTTTTAGTATAGACTCTTCACTTTCAGACAGTCTAGGATCAGGCATTAATCCTACTAAAGAATCTAAAAGATTACATTTGTTTAAAATGCACTTTTGTAAATTATCGATAGATTCGTCATAATTCGAATCTTGGGGTAAGGCAAAGTAATTCCTTATTGAATACATTTTTCTACTATCACTATGCCTATTATCAACAATGTACGAATCCATACCAAAACCTTTTAAATGGCATTTCCATTCACTAGGAATAAATTTTAGATCATTCTTTATATTTTGGAAACTTAATAGAAGCATTTGTAATGGTTTTTTATTTGGAGAGTAACATAACCATAGGTATGAATAATAGGCTAAATACGACTTTGTGGGAAGCGATACTTTGATCCATTCAATTAATTCTTCTACGTTACTAATATCGGTTGTTAATGCCTTATATAATGGATGAAGTTCTTTAGGAACACATGTATTTGATTTATACTCGACAGGTTTAGGTTCTACCCCTAATAAATAAGAACGTAAACGATGAAGACACCACCATTTCCATTCTTCTTCTTTTTCAGGAAGGTTTAACCATTCTTCTTCTATTTTTTTGACAGAAAATTGTTCATATGAAAGTTTTTGATTCAAAAAAAATTTATTTTCATGAGGAAACATAATAATATCTTCGTCTAAGTCATATTGGAGGTTTCGTATTGGGAAAAACATTATTTTATCTGGAAATGATGTTCTCACACGACTTGATGACCAAATACAACTTTCAAATTGTTTTTCGATCGATTTATTATGATCGACATAAATATCAATATCTGATAATAGTTCTAATAAATCGTATGGGTGTTTTGATGTGGTTATAACAACTTCATTGGTGTTTGTATTAATTGTGATACCGAAAGAATTAGAATTATAATTAAAAATACACATCCATGATAATAAAATTGGATCAAATAACCATCTAAATCTCTTTTTATATTCATAAATTTTATCTTCATCTTTAAAAATTAAAGAACCACGATTACCAATTTTATGTTCACAATTACACATATAAGTCGAATCAATTTTCTTAATATTTTGAATATCTTTATTAAAATCATATGACTTTTTACAATTTTTGCAAATAATATCACCCGTTCCTATTAATATAGTCATATTTATGTTTTTGTTTTTTGTAGTAGAAAAAGTTATTATTTTATGAGATACGTTTGCATCACTATCACTATAAAATAAATCAGATTTACCGATCGTCCACCCATTTTTTTCCATACTTACATTTTCGAATTCATACCCATCATCAAATAATGGAAATTGAAGCGATCGAGTTTCTCCCGTATTCATTAAATATTGAGATCGGTCAACTAACCAATTATAAAATTCTACAAGTAATAAGTCGTCTACGATATTATTAATCGTTGGTAATTTTATACAAAGAAATCTTTTTCTTACGTCTTTCTCTTTCTTTTCAATTTCATCATTCTTGATTGATATAAGGGAGGGAAGTTTTAATTTATCTGACATACATTGGTATAAACGAACCAATAATGTAATAGAAACGTCTCTATATATATTTATATCTTCTGTAAATATACCTGTACAATACGACTGATCACTTAGATTATAATATATATCTGTAAAAATATAGAACATCTTTAGTTGATTTTCGTAGGAAAGAGATGTAAAATAATTATTATCCCATTTTAATGTTTGAATAAGATAATATGCCCAAACCCATTTAGATTTGGAAAAAATCATTATATTATTTATATTATTTGCCCAATCAAGTGTCCAATGAGAGATTTCTTGAAATATCATATTATTTTCATTAATTTCTACAATAAGTGGGCTAATTTTAGTTGTAATATTACTAATTTTTTGTCGGTCGTTTTCTTTAATTTCAAAAATTGTTTGCATAAGCGCACGCGGGAAGGGCGGTGAAAAACGCAATTGTGTACCGTTAGACGGTTCGTTGTGAATATTATCCAATAAAAATTGCCTACTTTTTTCTAACGCATTATTTCCCCATGTTTTCAAAAAATTTGTAATATTTATATTATATAAAGAAAGGCGAGCGATAGAGTGCCAAAATAAACTATAAAACGTACACGACCCACTCATTTGGGTAGTACCCCATATTTTACCGTCCATTATTTTTCCACGTAGCCATTGGAATTGGAATTCTTCGTTATTCAACGTTGATATCGATTGTGGCTCAAGTGGTAAAAAATAACTACCCTTTCTAAGATTTTGTATGATATAATCTAAATCACCCTTAATATTTTTCCATTTGCTAGAATCAACTATTTTCCCCTGAAAAAATGTTAAAAAGATTCCATATAAATCTTCAGGAGATGGCTTATTATTTTGGTCTCCCCATTTTTCAATTGCTTTTTTAATGATATGATGAAATTCTTCTGGCGCATTATTCTTGATCGATAATGGAATATTATAATAGTCACCATCCTCTTCAATTTTTTTGGGATGATTTTCAACACCTGCACCAGAATTGATAAACAAATAAGAATCTGGCCCAACATCAATAGTGATTGCATGACCGCCTGTTTTCGTCGTATAACCGAAGAGATGGCGGGATTGTTCTCTGTATTTTTCTGAGAGTTCGGGGTAATCTTCTAAATGAACACTCATAACTGAATCCCAAGCGTCTCTAGCAAATTTCTGGTTTGCTCCATTATTACTTCCTCCAAATAAATCGAGGAAGGCATGAGAAAAAAAACGATATGTACCACAATCGATTTCAATGTCTTTTTGGGAAGTTGACTGGGGTGAAGGGGGTGAGTCAAAATAAGTCTCCTTTTCGAATAATGATGCATATTGTTTTTGTATTTCTGATTGAACTTTTTTTTGTTTTTTTTTTATAAAAGTTCCAAATGGATTGCATTTCCCAGTCGGAATGTCTTCCATTTTATTTAAATAAATATATTTTTATTTAAATATATTTAAATAAAAATATATTTTTACAACTAGAATCTGTCTACATCGCACGTGTGTCAATGCGACCAAATGCCGTCATTACATACCGATTACGATTCGCTGCCTGATCTTTTAGGTTAGCCTGGCACTCTTGTCTCGAAAACATGCACTCATTTAGACTCGGTCTCCATGAAAGATGCCATCTCGACAATTTACTATTGGGTCCTCCATAACCTCCCAATGCCCAATTGCTCTTTCCGTAATTAATATCCGCAACGGCACCGCTTGGAACTTTAAAGTTAACAGCGCCTGCTGATGGTCCGTTTAATCCACAGATACCTACCATTTCTCCTTGGTATGATCCAGGTACCGTTACAGACACATAACCTCCCGATCTCACTACGAACCCATCTTTATTAAAGTTTCCGCGATAGACTTTTCCATCATAACGAATCATCACGTCGTTTACATAGGAAGGTTCTCCTGCACGTCTTGAGCCCGCCTGTTTTACCTGGACCTCAAACAGACCGTCAGATGTCTTAGCGAAGGTGTAGATCGAAGCTTGTTGGATGTGAAAGTAATCGCCGTTAAAGTTTGTAAAATGGGGGTCGCCTACAGCTGAACAAGTTCTAGACGGCGCGTTTCCGGTACGAACTTGGATTTTATTGGCGCGTTTAACAGCTTTAATAGTCTGTATGGTTTGTTTTACGGCGGCTAAAACGATTGCTGGATCTTTCGTCAAACGCATATCCTGCATACAACCTTTCAATACTGTTCCTTTGGCTCCTAGACCTTTACACGCTTTTACGGCTTGGACACCAACTGGGGAAAATTTAAATTTTTTTTGTGACGCGTCAAATTTTACAACGTTTAATTTTGCAACCTGCTTTTTAATGGCTTCTCGTTTACGATTGATGGTTTTCATATTCACAATTAGTTTATTAAACGCTGGACGAGTTTCAGCCGTTGCTAATTCTTTTTTGACGGCTGAAAATTGACGTTTCAAAAGGGTTCCCATCTTTTTTAAGGATGCGATCTTTTGTTTGACAAATTTAATCTTTCGCGAAAGACGTTTAACCTTTTTAGGCGATGGCCGAGCGATTTTCGCTTTTTTTGAACCCTTTCTTTTAGATTGCGTGGATGGCGTAGGGGGCGGCAAAGATCTCATTGGGACAGGTAAGGACGGGTATACACGCGATACAGGAACAAGCGCCTTTTCCTTTTTCTCTACTTTTTTATCATCGTCTTCCTTTTTAACGACAGTCTTCTTTACTTTTCTAGCTTTTCTAGCTTTTATGCCCGTTCTTCCCTTTCTACCACCTTTTCTACCCTTTCTAGATTTTCTGCCACGTTTTTTGAAATTGCATTTACAAACCGGGCAATCATCCTCATCGTCATCGTCGTTATCTTCGTCGATACGAATGTCATAGATAAGATTTTTAATTTTCTTTGTTGCGATTTTAGGTGCCAATGGTTTTTGGGACATGTAAACGAGCGAAAGAATTTTAGCCTTTGGTACAATCGTAGCGACTGTAGTGTTGACAATATTGACAAACATTCTTTTAATCTTTTTCTGAATCTTTTTGTCGGACATTTCTCCCGAATTGTCACGAATATATTTAAACATTTTTTCAATCGTATGTTTAGCCAATGCCTTGTTCGTACGCGTACGAATGACGGAATGGATGACATGCTTAATTTTTCGTTCAGCAATCTTTTTGGGGTATGATCGAGAAATAGTCAAAATTTTACTAAGTTTTTTACGACTGATCTCCTTGATTGCATTCGTCTTGATAATCGCCTGTATGATTTTCTTGACTTTTACAATCACTTTTCGACTTTTACGACCTTTCGATGGATCGTGTTTAATAATAGATAAAATGTTGTTGATACGAGCCCGCGTAAGAAGTTTATTGCGATGAGAACGAAGAACAACTTTAACAAGATGTTTGATTTCACTTTTCAAAGTCTTACGAAGAGATACAGTTGTCTTATTCATGTGACGATACATATCTTTCTTATGTTCATCACGTACAATTTGACGTACCATCTTACGAATCTGAGCCTGAACAGAACGTCTAGCTCCAGACTCAGCAATCTTACGCAGCACTTGATCAACTTTTGCGCCTTTTTTATGAGTACGGCTGAATTTCTCAATTACTTTTGTAATCTTCTTTTCGGATTTACTCACCTCCACCTTTTGAGGAAGTTTGATGTCAGCATTTGAGTCATAAAAGACATAATGGTCAAACAAACCTCCATTGCTAGCCGTGTTCGTAAATTTAAACATATTGGGTGAAATATTGATCACCGGAACGTTCAATTTAGTAGCGACTTCAGTCGTGAAGCATGGCATAAACTCTTTGTGGTTTACGATGGTAACTTCGCGATTACGATAAGACATCATCATAGCGACGGGCTCATCGGTTTGAGTGGAGTACATCTTGCCGTAGTTTGGAAACGAACCGCTTGCAAGCGAATACGTTTGCCAAACTTTAAGCAAGGCGCATAGCATTTTATTTATGAAAAAATATATTTTAAAAAAAAGTAATAATAATAAAAAAAAAAGTAATAATAATAAAATAATAATAAAAAAAAAAAAAAAAAAAATAATAATAATAAAATAATAATAAAAAAAAAATAATAAAATAATAATAAAATAATAATAAAAAAAAAAATGAATTTAGTTTTTTAAATAGCGTAGTAATAATATAATACACTAAAAATGACTGATATCACTGCAGAAATCTCTCAACCCGATAGAATTAATATTCCGCTGTTTCTTCATCAGCTAAAAAGTATTGAACACATGGAAAAATTAGAAGATGAAAAATCGATCGACCTAATCGCGTCTATCTACATCAGAACTCGGCTAGGCGTATTGGCCGATCTTCCCGGATATGGAAAAAGTCTGTCTGTTCTTGGCATGATTGGCAGAACATTGGATCAAAAGTTGGATGAGACCTTTCCATTGGAAAAATCGTCGTCTTTCCAATATGTATCTCAAACAAAAGTTGAGATGCTACAACAGGTTAGATGTTCGCTAATTCTCGTTAATATTTCTTTGATGGCACAATGGACTCAGGAATTGAGCCGTACTCTTCTTCGGTATACCGCAATCTATAATCGGGGGGAAATTGAAGATATCGATATGTCGTCATATGATGTGATTTTAGTATCCAATACCATTTACAATTTGTTTGCTCAAGTTTATAAAAAGAAGGCATGGAGACGCTTTATCATCGACGAACCAGCCAGTCTTAAAATTCCTTCTATGGAAGAGAGTCATGCTTTATTTTATTGGCTCATTACGAGTACTCCCAATGAACTCTATCTCAAACAGCGCAGAACTGGTTTTCTGAATGATTTATTGCCAGATGATAATGATATGTTTAATCATTTAATCCTTAAAAATGATGACCAGTTTGTTAAAAGTAGCTACACGATGCCCGTTACCCGTCACTTATATTATAAATGTTCAGGTAATATTTCTACATTATTTGAAGGTATTGTATCGGATACGATTATTGAAATGATTCAAGCAGGTAATATTTCAGGCGTATTTCACGCACTTGAGTCTGATGGGGCAGAAACGATAATTGACGCCTATAAATTACGCAAACATAAAAGATTGCAAGAATTAAATCAGTCAAGAGATGTGGACGAAAAAACTCTAGAGAAAATCGAAACGATTGAAAGTCATATTTCGATTCTTGACGATAAGATTTTTAAATATGTGATTGGTAAACATTGTATTTTATGCAATCAATCTCATCAACAACCTTCCGTATTGTCATGCTGTCAAAATATATTTTGTGGGATGTGTATCGTTGACGTATGCCCATTGTGTAAAACATCAGACTTTAAAAAAATTCCGCTATCGATCAAACAGCTTGATAAAGATAACGGCGATAATATTATTTCATGCGCAAATGTCGTACCCAATCGCACCAAAATTGATACCATCCTGTCCATTATTGGAGATTCGATCGATAAAAAAATTCTTATTTTTAGCAATTACAATGAGTCGTTTACATTAATCAAAAAATTTTTAGACGAAAAGAAATTGGTTTACCTTGAGCTTCGTGGGACAAAAGAAAAACGTGATAATACACTTGACTCATATAAAACAGGAAATGTTAATATTCTTCTCCTCAATACCATTCATTCTGGAGCAGGCCTTAACTTACAGGAAACCTCTGATATTATCCTTTACCATCATATCCATGAATATCAAAAAATCCAGGTACTAGGGCGCGCGAATCGAATTGGGCGTAAAATCCCGCTAACTGTTCATTATCTAGAGTGAATAATTTCATAAAACGTTTAAAGGCTGATATATGATTATATATAATCATATTTAGATGAATTCTTTTGAAGAAGTTAAATGTAACAACGGTTGTTGTTATTATAGGCACGCTCCTTATGAATATGAACATGTTCCTTATATTGTATCTTTGCTTAAACTTAAAAAATCAGGAAGTTTTATTTTTGACCGACAGAATAAAAAAGTATTACTCGTCCAATCACGTGGTCAAATGTGGGGACCTCCAAAAGGAAGTATACAACAAAATGAAACGCCATTAGAGTGTGCTATAAGAGAAGTAAAAGAAGAAACAGGAATTGATATTACCGAATCACAATTTAGCGGATCGACTGTCATCAAGTCGAAGGCATTATATTATTTTATTGATACGTTGGACGAATGGAGTGTTTATCCACAACTTGACATAAAAGACAATGACGCTAACGGAATTGGTTGGTTTAATATCGATTGTCTTGAAAAATGGAAAGAGGAAGGATTAATTATCAATCAACATTGTCGTATCCTTATTAAGAGAATTTTTGAAAAGGATATTTAGAATTTTATGAATGATCCACACAAATACAAATGCTAACCACAAACAGAAGCAATACAAGCAATATCATGTCTAGCCTTATATTATTTTTATTTTTACGAGACTCAAAGTTTTCCTTTATTTCTGTTTTTTCGGGAAGGTCAGTTTTTTCGGAGATCATACGGTCGTTTGTTTTTTCTGTTTTTTCGGGATTCAAATTGTCTTTAATCATATCAGCGATATTAGAGATGTTTTTAGTAATAGAATCCGCATCTATTTTTTGATCCTGAACATCCTGGTTAAGATCAAGAATGCCTTCTAAAAAGGTAATATTTCCTAATTGATCTGGATATCCAAACCATCCAGTAGAAAGAGTAATAATATATAATCCCGTTGAATTAAAAAAATTTTGCCTACAATTCTGGGCATCACTTGACTTATCTACGATCGCAAGAAATGGCGCTCCATCATAAATAGGATTATTTGTCCCAGATATTCGAACCATTACGGTGCGATTTCCATTTCCAGAATTTCGGTTTAGAAACGAGAGTAATTCCAACGTTGGTTTAATATAGACAGATGCGCACACTCTTCCATACTCGTCATTAATTGGGTTCCATTGTACAATATCCAAACTCATTTTATTATAAATATTTTTATTAAATATTTAAAAACTTTTTCTTTCTTAAAAAGATGAGTAGCGAAATTATCGCATATGTAACTGAACTGAAGGAATTGTCAAACGAAGTTAAAAATCGTTCAAAAGAATTAGCCAAACTTCGTAATCGTAAAAAAGAACTCGAAAAAAAAATATGTGATTTTCTAACGGAGAAAGACCAACCTGGCGTAAAATACAAAGATGTTGCTGTCATTCTCGAAAAAAATAAATATAAACGTTTACCTAAGAAAAAGGCTCAAAAAGAATCAGATTGTGTTAACCTGCTGAAACATTATGGGATTAGTAACGCGGAAAAAATTTGCAGTGAATTTTTTGAAACGATGAAAGGGGAAGAAATACCTAATAATGCAGTTCGTCTGAAAGATGTTCGTTCCTATAACAATGGGACGATTAAATTATAAATTATTTTTTGCATAAATAATTTTATTCCTTTTTTTCATCCAAATCATCATGCTTGTCTTCAATTTTTGGAAGACCTCCCATCATACCTGGGAGAGCGCTCATCATAGCGCTCAAATCAGGCATACCTCCACCTCCACCTCCACCTCCACCTGATCCCATTCCGCCCATCATACTCATCATGGCGCTCAAATCAGGCATACCTCCGCCAGAAGAAGATCCGCCGTTCATTTTTGACATCATACCCTGAACACTTCCCATTAGCTTCGAAATATCAAGACTTCCATTTGATAGACCAGTCTGCATTCCATTAATAAGATCGGTAAATACCCCTGAACTCATCAAAGACGATACGGTTGCCATGGGGTTAGATGTGTCGACACTCTTATCACTTACCGTTTGTTCGACCTTTTCGAGAATATCAGACAAAAATTTAGATTCTTTATCGGCACCATTCGAGTTTTTAATGGACTCATTCAAAATACGCTTTGCTTGACTAGTAGGATCAACAAGCCCCCAGATGGTAAGAAGATGTTTCCAGATAATATCTGTCGTATCAGGGGATTCTCTAAGTACCAATTTAACATCAACATATACATTTTTACTATACGAAATTTTCGTCTCTTCAAAACGAGCAATATTTTTTTCTTCCATACCAATTTTATTTTTTGCAAAAAATGCGCGAAAACAATCGATATGTTTATGAACAGGTCCTACGTTGACAATTCCCGTTTTGTCAAGAAGTCGATTGTAAAGAGCGATACTCTTATATTTTTGGCCAAATTCACTGTTTAGATCCGAAATAAAGCCAACAATTGCCTTAAAGACCAAAATTGATGTATTATCCATTTGTGATTGTGTTTTATATATTTTATTATATAATTTTAAATAGAAAATAAATAATAAATGGACGAAGACGACGATCAAAATTTTGAAGAACCACATATTTCGTATAACCAACTAAAACAGTTTGGCGTTTATAACGATAATTATGATTTTGATTCTAGTGGCAAAATAATCAGACATGGAATGACACTTGAAAATATTTTTAAGCAAAAAATGGAAGAATGTCAAAAATCCTTATCTCTATCTATCTTACCTGTCGTACAGCTTTTTCCGAAAATCCCACGCCTGGAATACAAAAATCCAGAAGCATTGTTAGTAGGGTATTATTCTATAAAAAATATGAAGATAGATAGAGAAGAACTCGACAAATTAGCAAAAAAATGTGAAAAACATAAAGATACAATCTCTGTCACAAAAGCTGATATTATCCGATATGCTAAATTGATCATTAGTATAAAAAAATAATTAATAAACACCACTTGGTTTTTCGGCTGTGCTATAAATATATAATCCAGTATCACCAAAGCCGAGATGAGTATTCCAACCAAGCTGTAACAGTTCGATTTTAACAATAATTACCATTTTTTGAGTGAGTTCCATATTATGAACATAACGGCGATTAAATAATTCAACATCAAAAAAATCAGTTTCTTTGTCATCTTTTTGTCGTTGGAAAAGAAAGTCTGTTATTTGTTTTCTAAGACGTCCTAATTGTCGTTCGAAGAAAGACGTTTCAAATTGGTCTTTATTGGAAACATGAAGAGATGACGGGAAAGGAAATGCACTCATCTTTTATATTATAATTATACTATAAATTATAATAAATATTTACCGACGATCTTTATCACGCCGACTATCATCCTTGCGGGTGTCATTTCTTCTATCTTCCCGTCTACTATCTTCCCGTCTACCATCCTCACGTCTACCATCCTCACGTCTACCATCCTCACGTCTACTATCCTCACGTCTACCATCCTCACGTCTACCATCCTCACGTCTACTATCCTCACGTCTACCATCCTCACGTCTACCATCCTCACGTCTACCATCCTCACGTCTACCATCCTCACGTCTACCATCCTCACGTCTACCATCCTCACGTCTACCATCCTCACGTCTACCATCCTCACGTCTGGTGTCATTTCGGCGGTTATCATCCCGTATGCTATCATCCCGTCTATCGTCCTTTCGAGTTACATTTTTCCGATCGTCCACTATTTTTTTCTTAATAGGAGACGGTTCGGGAAAATCATCGCTACTATCACTGTAATCGGTTGAACTGTCTGTTACTTCATGTGCGTGTTTTTTGCCAAGTGACTGATAGTATCGAATTTTATCATTGCTATAATTAATCTTATATTCAACTGGAAGTTTCTTTGGAGTTGCGACGCGTCTTACAGAAGGTGAATAACGGCGTTTTACCGGCTTGATTTGTTTGTCATCGCTTCTTTTACTTTTATCATCATCGGAGTCATCGCTTTTTTCACTTTTATCGTCATCGGAGTCATCGCTTTTTTCACTTTTATCGTCATCGGAGTCATCGCTTTTTTCACTTTTATCATCATCGGAGTCATCGCTTCTCTTACTACTACGTTCATCATCGGAGTCATCGCTTCTCTGACTATCAGACCCACTTTCTTTTTTAAAAAACTTTTTAACACCAAGTCTTTTCTTATCTTCCTTTTCACGTTCTTCTTCGTATAGTCTTCGCTTTTCTTTTTCTTCGTCTAGTCTTTTCTTGTCTTCCTTAGC
>Ga0214919_10001081_pt1 | contig 45660 bp, 45 predicted proteins | sample LL1503_MetaG_FD_177994 | JGI IMG/M metagenome (GOLD analysis project Ga0214919, IMG submission 177994) | Freshwater microbial communities from Lake Lanier, Atlanta, Georgia, United States - LL-1503 | ecosystem: Environmental > Aquatic > Freshwater > Lake | place: USA: Georgia | collected... | reverse complement strand
CTCAATGGAGAACCGTCCCCGCCCGTGTGTTGTTGCGCCTTGGAATGGGCATACCGGATGAACTCGCGGCTGCGGTCACCGTAAAAGGAATGACCGCTGGCTACTTAGTGACATTGGCGCACGCGGTCAAACCGGGGCAGACGATCGTTGTGCATGCGGCCGCGGGTGGCGTGGGCGGCCTCATGTGCCAATGGGCAAAGTATCTGGGTGCAACGGTGATTGGCGTCGTCAGCACCGAGGCAAAAGTAGCCATCGCTCGCAAGGCAGGGTGCGATCATGTGCTGGTAAGCACCCGGCATGATGTCGCAAGCGGCGTCCGGAACCTGTTTCCTTCGGGCGTGGACGTCGTCTATGACGGCAATGGAAGGGATACGTTCGAAAATTCGCTGCATTGCTTGAAGAATTTCGGACTTCTCGCCAGCTTCGGTCAAGCCACGGGGCCGGTCGAACCGGTCGACCTCGCGCTGTTGGCACAATTGGGTTCGCTGGCAGTTTCCAAGCCCACATTCGTTACGCTGTTGGGGGACCGCAATGCCTTCGAGAACATTGCGGCCGAGCTTTTCAGGCTCGTAGGCAACAAGACGCTGGTTGCGAATATTTCGCTGACGGCTAGGCTGGAAGATGTGCAGCAGGTCCACCGGCTGCTCGAAAGCCGAAGCACCACCGGATCGATCGTCCTTATCCCCTGATCTCGTGCACGACACATAGCCATCACGCATGCCAGACGCGTAGCCCGCTTCCTGTAGCGCGATGTCCAACTCCATATCCATGTCGCGCGCGAACGTAACTGATTTGAGGGTGACCAGCCGGCAGGTGACAAGTTGCGCATCGTTCTTCTTCAAGCCGCGATTGCGGACGTTCAGAAATCCAAGTTGGCGATGAATCACGCGGACACCCACCGCAGTTAGGTAGTCGGCCAATCGGGCTCCGGCGCCCAACGTTGCTTTGGTTCTTGCCATGGAAAACCGCCATGGCGGATGTTTCCAGAAATCACACTAATTAAACAGTATTGAGGCTAGGTGTGAGCTTATGCCGGTTGAACCGGGTCAAAAACCAATCGCTTTGTCGGGATGAATTTCTGGTACGGGCCCCAAGCCCAGTGAGTGCCAATCCTGAGTCTTCGGAATAACCCCTTCAAATGCGCGTATCTCCGAAAAAACCGGTGCCGATCCGGCTCCGATGGCAGGCTGGCCGTTATCAAAAGCGCGAACGGCCGTCACCATCATCCGCCGAAACCGTGCGACTGCCACATCTCCGCTGACCAACCACTCGCCCGCTCTATCCGTTATACAGCCCATCGACTCCCACATCGCAATATCTTGGTTTCCCGTGCCCCGGATACCTGAAAAACTTCCTTCCTTCATTGCTTGCCTGTCTTGCAAGTGTCTGTTCTCAAGGGTGCGCAGGTTGCGGTAATTTTTGTCAACATCGATGCCCACGCGGGACCCTGAACGCGCGCGCCACACCTCTTGGTCGATGCCATGACCCGGCAATGAATCGTCGCTCCATGCGACGAAGTGAAACATCGTGTGCGTGTCATCCATCGGTGTAACGTATTGCACCAGGCTGAAACTCGCATTGGGCGGAGTTAGCAATGTGAACGGCGCTATGTAGACCGTCACCCGGGCATACTCATGCGTGTCCGCCTGTCCTATGGGGTGGCGCATGGCGACATAGCGCATGCCGTAGTCGGTAATCTGCACCTTGAGTCGCGGCGCCTTGTCCACGGAAGGGCGGTTGATCGTGAACGCCCCAGATACGCCGTGCCTTTCATTCATGACAACAGCGGCACTTCCCAGGCCGGTGGCGCTGCGCATTTCGTCCGAGTGCAGGCTGGAAGAGTGCGAAGAATCGATACCACCCTCGATCACCTGTGCCCAATTCGCATCGACGATAACCTTGGAAATACTCAGCTTTACGTTGCCACCGACCGTGAATACCGGCGGGTCAAATACCGGCTCCGACTGCGCCTCGCCCATGTAGGCCCACACCATGCCCCCTGCCTCCTTAACGGGGTACGCGCGCTGCTTGACCTCGGTCGCCACATTGGAGCCGGGTGGTTCCGAGGGCATATCGACGATCGTTCCGTTACGACTAAATTTCCACCCGTGGTATAGGCACCGTAGGCCCCCGTCTTCATTGCGCGCATACAAAAGCGATGCCCGGCGATGCGGACATGCTTCAGCGAGTATTCCAACTTGTCCCTGGGGGTCGCGAAATGCGACCAGACACTCTCCAAGAAGGCGCACGCGAATGGGTTCCCCACCGGGCTCCGGCAGCTCCTGGGACATGCAGGCCGGAATCCAATGGCGCCGCATCATGCGGCCCATCGCTGCGTTGTTTTCGATTCTGCACAGCAGTTCGTTGTCTTGTGGCGTGAGCATAGATGGCTTCTTTCATGGCCCGTGTCGGCACCGGCGGGGGATGGGCTGATCCGCTTAACAACAGCGGAACCTTAAATCGTTAATCGATTAATAATAAGTGATCAAAGCTCCATCGCCTTGGCGCGTCTGCCGATGGCCCTTGCCGATGGACGCAAGGGTGCTTGGGACTGCTCACGTTCCTCACTGACGGTGAGATTCTTAAAGATGGTCAATAGCCGATCGGCATGCCGTGTGCCGCCAGCCGGGTTTGCAGCGCGCGTCCGAATGCACGCATCATGCCACCAAGCAGGTGCGCTATGCGGTCGTCTGGAAAGGAATCATTCCATTGCGGCGGGTTCGTGAAAATCTCATTGGTGGCCATGGCATTCCATTGCTCGCTTAAAACCTTAAACGATATACTATTATCGTTCTTCGATCTTTCTTCAGGCGGCGCTATCGGTACGAACTTATTGTTCAGCACGCTGGCTCCCAATCCATTTCACAACTTGTTCGGACAACGATATGCCTGACACTCTGCAACGTCGAACTGTGGTCATGGCGGGCCTGGCAGCCGTCGTCGCACCAATCGCAGCGCAAAGCTACCCGAGTAGGCCTATCAAGTTCGTAGTGGGCTATGTGGCGGGCGGCGCCCCAGACATCTTTGCGCGCACTCTGGGCACGCAGTTGGCAAAAGTCTTGGGGCAAAACATTGTGGTGGAGAACCGCCTGGGCGCCGGTGGGACCATAGGCGCGGCACAAGTCTCCGGCGCTATCCCTGACGGCTACACGCTGCTGGTGGCAGAGTCCGCCCAGATCGAGCTCGCGCCACTTCTGTTCAAGAAGTTGTCCTACGATCCCGTGCAGGACTTCACGCATATTGCAAGGTTGAGCGTAAGTCCGGGGTTGGGCATCGTAGTGAGCTCCAAAAACCAGCAGTTGCGCACTATGGAAGATCTGATCCGAGAAGCAAAGGCTAATCCGGGTAAATTGAACTACGGCTCCTCAGGCATTGGTAGTACCCACCATGTGGTGATGGAGGGCCTAAAGTACTGGCTCGGCCTAGACATCGTTCATGTGCCCTACAAGGGCAGCAGCGAGTCGGTTCCGGCGGTTATGGCTGGAGACGTCCAGGTGACGCTGAGTGCCTTGCAGTCCGTCATGGAGGACGTACGCGGTGGAAAGCTAAGGCTGCTGGCAACTTCGGGGAGCAGACGGTTTCGCGGTACGCCTGACACGCCCATCATGGGCGAATTCATTAAAAACTACGAGCCCATCGTCTCCCAGTTTTCCATGTTGGGCCCACCTCGGATGCCGCCCGACGTGATTGCGCGGCTTTCCAGCGCTCTCAAGGAAGTGTTGGCGCAACCCGAAACAGTGGCGAGGATTTATTCACTCAACTATGAGCCGATGTGGTCTAACCCAGAAGACTACAAGTTGGAAGTGCAGGAGAACCTCAAGAAATACGCCCGGGCTATGCGGATTGCGGGAATACAACCAAGCTAAAGTTAGGTGACTGGGTTGGTCGACTTCGCCCTGTTCGAACGGATTGCGTCCATAGGCTAGACCGACCCTCTTTCGGGACTGGCGAGGCTGACAGAGCAATAGGGGAGGGCGCAGGGTTGGTTTTTAGTTTCTATAGCCCCGTTTACGGGGATGTGCTTCCCGCACGATCTTGAGCAGCGTTCCCGCAGGGTATGCTGCGGGAACGCCACGACTCCCTACCAAAAACCGCAATGCAACTTCTAGCGTAACTTGTTGTGGATAGAGTTTACTTTCATTGGGAGGCGAACTCATTGGCCATCATGTCCGACATGCCGTAGTGCGCGACCAGGCGCTAGCAGGCCGCCAGGTCGACGCGGGCCCGCCACGCCTGCGGACTCACCCGACCTTCCAGACAGGGCAACTTCAAAACGCCGGTCGCGGCTGCCACGGGAATCCTTCAAATGGCCCAGCCAAAGACCGGCCGCCCGCGGATTCGCCGTCGCCGTGCTGGCCATTCCCTATACTTGCGCCATCATCGGGAGAGACATCGCATGAAGAGACTGCATCGACTCTGCATCACGGGCGGCTCTGCGCTGGTGGCTGCGCTGTCTTTGACCGCTGCGCCGCTGGCATCGGCGCAGGCCTATCCCAATAAGCCGGTCAAAATCATCGTCACATTTCCGCCCGGCGGCACGCCGGACATTTACGGCCGTGTGCTGGCGCAGGAACTCTCCGGCCTTTGGAAGCAGAGCGTGATCGTCGAAAACAAGACCGGCGCCAGCGGCACCATCGGGACCGATTTTGTCGCCAAGGCAGCGCCGGACGGGTACACGCTCTTGTTCGCTGCGGACGCATCGGTCACGATAGCGCCCAACCTGCTGGCGACGCCCTACAACCCCCTGAGCGACCTGACGCCCATCATCAACGTCGCATCGGGCCCCTTTGTGATGTTGGCCACCCCCAGCTTTCCGGCCAATGACGTCAAGGGCCTGATCGCTATGGCCAGGCAGCAGCCGGGCAAGATCACCTACGCGTCCTCCGGTGCGGGTGGCCAGCAGCACTTATCGATGGAAACCGTCAAGGCGATGGCCGATCTGAACATCACGCACATCCCCTACAAAGGCTTCGGGCAGGGAGTCAATGACGTGATGGCGGGCCATGTGCCGCTGATCTTCGGCGGCATCAGTGCGTCGATTCAAATGACCAAGAGCGGAAAGCTCAAGGCGCTGGGCGTCACCAGCGCCACCCGGTCCAAGGCGCTGCCTCAGGTGCCGGCGATTGCAGAAACCTTGCCCGGGTTTCGCATCGAAGCCTGGTACGGACTGATGGGTCCACAAGACCTTCCCAAGGACCTGGTAAAAAAGATTCATGACGACGTGCTGGCCATCATGAAGAAGCCTGAATTCATGGATCGACTTGGCGCCGACGCGATGGACGCCATCGGCAACACACCGGAGGAGTTTGCGGCGCAGATCAGCACCGACCTGGGTCAGTGGTCAAAGATGATCAAGGCCAGCAAGATCAAGCTGGAGTGAGAACCTGGATGGGGTCGGAGGCTTCACTGCTCGATCTGCAGGTTGGTATCGCGCACCAGTTGCGTCCACTTCGCCACTTCGACCCTGAGGAAAGACTCAAATTGCGCCGGGCTCAGGGGCGTAGCCTCAGCGGCCATATCGTGCAGCCGCAGTTTGATCTCCGGCAGCGACAGCGCATCGTTGAGCGCCTTGTTCAATCGGGCCACCACCGCCTCCGGCGTCTTGGCCGGTGCGCATAGGCCCCACCACTGGATGGCGCTGAAACCGGCGAATCCCTGCTCGGCTACCGTCGGCACATCGGGCAATAGCGGATCGCGCCTGGCCGAGGCCACCGCCAGCGCGCGCAACCTGCCCGACTTGATATGGGGCAGGGCGGTGGTGAGGCTGGGAAACATGGCGTCGACCTGGGCGCCGAGCAGATCCTGTATCGCGGGCGCGGCGCCTTTGTAGGGCACGTGTACAAGATCCACCTTGGCCTGGTTTTCCAGGTATTCCATGATCAGGTGCGTGGCAGAACCGGAACCCGCCGATGAAAAACTCAGTGCTCCCGCCTTCGACCGGGCCATTGCCAAAAATTCCTGCAGGCTCTTTGCCTTGACCCTCTCGCCCACCACCAGCACGTTGGAGGTTTGGGCCATCATGCCCACCGGCGTGAAGTCTGCTATCGGGTCATACTTTATTTTTAGAACTGCGGGATTGGTGCTGTGGGTCGCCACATAACACTGCATGAGCGTGTAGCCGTCGGGCGCTGCGCGCACCACCTCCATGGCCGCTATCGAGCCGGAGGCCCCGACCTTGTTCTCGATGATGATCGGCACACCCAGGGACAGCGACATCTTCTCGCTTAGCATGCGCGCCACAGCGTCTGCGCCGCCGCCTGGCGCCACCGGAACGATCAGGCGGATGACCCGACTCGGAAACAGGGTCTCCGATTGGCTGCTACCGCAGAAAACGGCGAAGCTTGCGAGCGCAATCGCAAGGTACGTGGTGGCGCCGCGGATGCGATGCGCGACGTGCAGGTTCGAGTTTTGCGCCATGGCCTTTTTCAGCTGGTTCTCCACCCAGGGAGCAAGCACGGTCGAAATGATTTTCCCGGTCGACCCGACGGTCTGGGTCGGTACCGCGCCGCGTCTCGGCAGGCGTCGGTTCTGGGGTCGGCGTCACTATAGCAGGGGCTCGCTCGCAAAACCGACTGGATCCGACTGGCGCAGGCCTTGTGGCCGGATGGCTTACAGTGCCAGCCTATTCGCACAGGATCACCATGAGCAGCAGCACCCGCGACGGCATCGCATCTATCCCGGAAGGCCCGACCGCCGACCGGCCCGACGGCGCACGCTTTCGGGTACTCGGCGCCTTAAGTTTCTCGCACTTCATCAACGACATGATGCAGTCGTTGATCCTGGCGATCTATCCGCAACTCAAAGGCGACTTTTCACTGAGCTATGTCCAGATTGGCGTCATCACATTGATGTTCCAGCTGACGGCGTCGCTGTTGCAGCCCTTGGTCGGCTATTACACCGACAAGCATCCGACGCCGCGCGCGCTGTCCGTGGGGATGGGCTTCACGCTGCTCGGACTGTTGGTGCTGGCGGTAGCGCCGAATTACGCGATGGTGCTGGTCGCGGCTGCGTTGGTCGGTACTGGCTCGGCGATCTTCCATCCGGAGTCCTCGCGCATTGCCCGTCTGGCATCGGGTGGTCGCCACGGTTTCGCGCAGTCTATTTTTCAGGTCGGTGGCAGTGCCGGGCAGGCGATGGGCCCCTTGGCGGCAGCATGGGTCATCATCCCCTTTGGCCGCTCCAGCGTGGCCTCTTTTTCAGCCTTGGCCCTGATGGCGATGGCCGTGCTCTGGCAGGTAGGAAATTGGTACCGTGCGCATCGCATCGCCACTGCGTCCCGATCGAATCCTGCTGCGGCGCGCCATCCGGGGCTGCCGTCCAGGGTGGTGATCATCGCCGTGGGTGTCCTGATGATTTTGGTGGTTTCTAAGAGTTTCTACATCAGCAGCATCCATAGCTACTACACCTTCTATCTGATCGATAAGTTCGGCATGACGGTATCGGCGGCGCAGATGTATCTTTTTGTGTTCCTGTTTTCGGTTGCCGCCGGCACGGTGCTCGGCGGCTTGGTGACGGACCGGATTGACCGCAAGCAGGTGATCTGGCTGTCGATCTTGGGCGCCGCGCCGTTTACGCTGATGCTGCCCCACGCGAGCCTGGAGTGGACCGCGGTGCTGACGGTGCTGATAGGGCTTGTCACCGCAGCCTCCTTTTCAGCGATCATCGTATTTGCCCAGGACCTGATGCCTGGGCGGGTGGGTCTGGTTGCCGGGTTGTTCTTTGGATTGTCATTTGGTATCGGCGGGCTGGGCGCCGCACTGCTCGGTTGGATTGCGGACATGAGCGATATCGCCACCGTTTACCAAATCTGCTCCTTCATTCCGCTCATCGGTCTGCTGACCGTATTCTTGCCGGAACTCGAGAAGAAGTAGCTGTTTTCAACGGAGCATGGCCGCCGACCCATTGGCCCCAGGGGTGGCGCCCTCCTCAAACCAGCGTCGGATGAGCGCGCGCTCGGCTTCGGTGATCGAGGTGGCGTTGTTCATCGGCATCAGCTTGAGAATGGCCGCCTGCTGGTAGACCACCTGTGCGTGCTGAACGATCAACTGCGGCGTATCCAGCGCGATGTTTTTGTTGCGCAGGTTGGCGTTGTGGCACATCACGCAGCGCTGCTCGATCACTGCCTGAACCGCCTCGAAGGACACCGGCGCTAGCGCATCAGGCCGCGCCGGTGCCGAAGGAGGGGGCGGCGCCATCCAGACCGCCAGGCCGAGTAAGACCGCAGTGCCGAAGGCCGCATACTCCCAGGGCACGCGCTGGCCCTGCACCATCGCCTTGTGGCGCGCCACGAAGCTGTGGCGGATCAGCGCCCCGGCCAGCATCAGCAGCACCAGAACGATCCAGTTCTGCTTGCCACTGTGCAGCCAGCCATAGTGGTTGGACAGCATCGCAACCAGCACCGGCAGCGTGAAATAGGTGTTGTGCACGCTGCGCTGTCGGGCGCGCCAGCCGTGGATCGGATCCACTGGCTGTCCCGCCCTGAGTTGTGCAACCACCTTGCGCTGGCCGGGGATGATCCAGAAGAACACATTGGCGCTCATCGTCGTGGCCAGCATCGCGCCGACCAGCAGAAAAGCCGCGCGCCCAGCGAATAGCTGGCAGGCCAGCCATGATGCCGCCACCACAAAAGCCAGCACACCGGCGGCAACGATGAGGTCGCCGTTCTTTCTCTGGCCGAAGCTGCGGCAGATGATGTCGTACACCACCCAGCACAGCACCAGAAAGCCAAGCGCCGCGCAGATGGCGGCAGCCGGCGACCAGTCGAGCACCGTCTTGTCGACCAGGAAGGTTGCCGCGTTCATCAGGTACATCACCGTGAAAAGAGCGAACCCGCTGAGCCACGTCGAATAGCTCTCCCAGTAAAACCAGTGCAAATTCCTGGGCATGGTGGCGGGCGCGACCGGGTATTTCTGCGGGTGATAGAAGCCGCCTCCATGCACCGCCCAGAGCTCGCCGCCGACGCCCTTGTCGCTGAGCGCCGGGTCTTGCGGCGGCGTCAGGCTGTTGTCGAGGAATACGAAATAGAACGACGCACCGATCCACGCGATCGCCACGACGAGATGCGTCCAGCGCAACAGCAGGTTCAGCCAGTCCATCAGGTATGCGTCCACCAGGGTCTCCATCGGGTCGAGCAGGCGCATCGCCGGCTGCGTGCGGGGCACTTGTCGCAAACCCGAAGACCCACTTCACTGCAGGGCGTCGCGGCGACGTCCGATTATTGTATGCAGATATCCTTAGCGATTTTGTCGGTGTAGTCACACTTTCGATGGCGACTATGGGTTATTCTAGGGAGAAAACAAAGTAGTTCTTGGTCTGAGCGAGCGCGGCAAAGTGTATACACTAAGCCATCGTGATAGGCGACCCCGAGCCATGGCCAGAATACGAATGCCCCTGAAAATCGTGCCCGCGCGTAGCGCACCCAAGACCGCGTCCGCGGGCGCGACCGAGCGCATCGTCGAGTCGATCACTGCAGCGATCGTCGAACGCCGCTTGATGCCGGGCACCAAGCTGTCCGAGCAGAAGATCGCCGACATCTTCCAGGTCTCGCGCACCCTGGTGCGGCAAGCACTCAACCAGCTCAGCCGCGACCGTCTGGTGACGCTGGAGCCTGCACGCGGCGCATCGGTGGCGATGCCCAGCGTTGATGAGGCCAAACAGGTTTTCCAGGTCCGCGCCATGCTCGAAGGCGCGATGGTGCGGCAGCTTTGCGCGCTGATCACCGACCCGCAGATTGCCGAGTTGCGTGCCCATTTGAGCGACGAGGCCGCCGCCGTGAGCCGCACCGACGTGCCTGGCCGGACCAGGTTGCTGGCTGACTTCCATGTCGTTCTGGCCCGCATGCTCGGCAACGAGGTGCTGGCGCAGTTGCTGTCCGATCTGCTGAGCCGGTCTTCGCTGATTGCGCTGATGTACCAGTCCTCGCATTCGGCCGCCCATTCCCAGGATGAGCATGTGCGCATCGTTGACGCGCTGGCGGCGCGTGATGCATCCGCCGCAGCCAGGCGGATGGAGCAGCATATTTCCGCCGTCGAGCAGAACCTGCGACTCGACCCGCATACCGCTGACCTCTTTTCCGCCCTGCGCCCGCGAGGCTGATCAAGCATGAAACACCATCCGACGCCGCCTGCGCTTTATCCACGCGACCTGCGCGGCCATGGCCGCCAGCCGCCATTGGCGCAATGGCCGGGCAAGGCGCGCGTCGCGCTGCAATTCGTGCTTAATTTTGAAGAAGGCGGTGAAAACTCGGTGCTGCATGGAGACGCCGGCAGCGAGCAGTTCCTGTCCGAGATGTTCAACCCACCGGCTTTCGCTGCACGCCATCTCAGCATGGAGAGCATCTACGAATATGGCGCCCGGGTTGGCGTCTGGCGCATCCTGCGCGAGTTCGAGCGCCGCGCGCTGCCGCTGACTGTCTTCGGTGTCGGCATGGCACTTGAGCGCAGTCCCGAAGTCACCGCTGCGTTCAAGGCATTGGGGCATGAGATTGCCTGCCATGGCTGGCGCTGGATCAGCTACCAGGGCGTCGATGCAGCCACCGAACGCGAGCATATGGCCTTGGCCATGGCGCGCATCGAGGCCATGACAGGCGAGCGGCCGCTGGGTTGGTATACCGGGCGTGACAGCCCGAACACGCGCCGCCTGGTGGCCGATTTAGGCGGTTTCGAATACGACAGCGACTATTACGGCGATGACCTGCCTTTCTGGCTGCAGGTGCGCAAGAGCGACCAGACGCTGGCACCCCATCTGGTTGTGCCCTACACGCTCGACGCCAATGACATGCGCTTTGCCCTACCCCAGGGTTACTCACATGGCGATGAATTCTTCAATTACCTGCGCGATGCTTTCGATGTCCACTATGCCGAAGGCGCCGACCGACCTTCGATGATGAGCATCGGCATGCATTGCCGCATTCTGGGCCGGCCGGGCCGGCTGCGGGCGCTGCAGCGCTTTCTCGACCATGTGCAAGCCCATGAGCAGGTCTGGGTGACCCGCCGCGTCGATATCGCGCGCCACTGGAAGACCGCCCATCCCTTCGACCCCGCAACCGCCTTCATTTGGGAGTGATTCCTTGCTGAGCCTTGATCAGATCAATGCCGCTGCGGCCGACGACTTTGTCGCGCTGCTTACCGGCACTTATGAACATTCGCCCTGGATCGCGCAGCGCGCCGCCGCCGACCGGCCCTTCGCCAGCCTGGCGCAGCTGAAGCTGGCTTTGGCCCGGGTGGTGCGGGAGGCCGGCCGCGCAGCCCAACTGGCCCTGATCCGCGCCCACCCCGAACTGGCCGGCAAGGCCATGGCCAGCAAAACGCTGAGCGCCGAGTCGACCGATGAACAGGGCAAGGCCGGCCTGAGCGATTGCACGCCGGCGGAATTCGCCCGCATCCAGCAGCTCAACACCGAGTACAACGCCAAGTTCGGTTTCCCCTTCATCCTGGCCGTGCGCGGACCGAGGGGAATGGGGCTGGACCGGGCCGAGATCATCGCCACCTTTGCGCGCCGGCTGGGCCACCATCCCGATTTTGAGCTGGCCGAATGCCTGCGCAATGTCCACCGCATCGCTGAAATCCGCCTCGACGACAAGTTCGGCCATCGCCCGGATCTGGGCAACCAGGTCTGGGACTGGGCCGAACTGTTGGCGGTCCACAGCGACCCGGGTTATGCCGAGCGCGGTGAGCTCACCGTCACCTACTTGACCGAGGCGCACCGCGCTTGTGCGCAGCAACTGGCGAGTTGGATGCGCGTCGACTGCGGCTTTGACGAGGTCCGCATCGACGCTGTCGGCAACGTTGTCGGCCGATACCATGGCAGCGATCCCCAGGCCAAAAAGCTCTTGACTGGCAGCCATTACGACACGGTACGCAACGGCGGCAAATACGATGGACGGCTCGGCATTCTGGTGCCAATGGTCTGCGTGCGCGAGTTGCACCGCCAGGGCCGGCGCTTGCCCTTCGGCTTCGAGGTCGTCGCGTTCGCCGAAGAGGAAGGCCAGCGCTATAAGGCGGTCTTCCTCGGATCCGGGGCGCTGACCGGGCATTTCGACATCACCTGGCTGGACCAGAAAGACGCCCAGGGCATTCCGATGCACGAAGCGATGCGGCAGGCCGGGCTGTGCGTCGAGGACATCCCCACGCTGCAGCGCAATCCTGCCGACTACCTCGGCTTTGTCGAAGTGCATATCGAGCAGGGCCCGGTCCTCAATTTGCTCGACCTGCCGCTGGGCATCGTCACCTCGATCAATGGCAGCCTGCGCTACGCCGGCGAGGTCGTCGGCATGGCCAGCCATGCGGGGACGACGCCGATGGACCAACGCCGCGATGCCGCCACGGCGGTGGCCGAACTGGCCTTGTTCGCCGAAAAACGCGCTAGCGCCTTGCCCCATCTCGTCGCCACCATGGGCATGTTTGAAGTGCCCAATGGCTCGATCAATGTCGTGCCGGGTCGCTGCAAGTTCAGCCTCGACATCCGCGCCACGACCGACGCGGTGCGCGACCAATGCGCTGTCGAGCTTCGCCATGAGTTGCAGCAGATCTGCGCAAGACGCGGCCTGCATTACAGCCTCGAAGAGACGATGCGTTCGGCCGCAGCCCCTTCGGCGCCAGCCTGGCAGCAGCGCTGGGAGCGCTCGGTGCAAGCGCTGGGCCTGCCGCTTTACCCCATGCCCAGCGGCGCCGGCCATGATGCGATGAAGCTGCATGAGGTGATGCCGCAAGCGATGTTGTTCATGCGCGGCTTGAACGCCGGCATCAGCCACAACCCGCTCGAATCGATCACCAACGATGACACCGAGCTGTGCGTTCGTGCCTTCCTCCATCTGCTTGAACAACTTGCTCTGGAACTGCCATGACATCCGCCCAATACCCGGCGATTGACGCCTGGGTCGACGCCCATTTCGATGAAGAAGTTCGCTTCCTGCAGCAGCTGGTGCAAGTGCCGACCGATACGCCGCCCGGCAACAACGCGCCCCATGCCTTGCGCACCGCAGAACTGCTCAAAGGCTTCGGCTTCGAGGCCGAGCAGCATGCCGTGCCGGCCCGGCAGGTGCAGGCCGCCGGTCTGCAGTCGATCACCAACCTGGTCTTGCGACGCCGCTACGGGCCCGGCCGCATCATCGGGCTGAACGCCCATGGCGATGTGGTGCCGCCCGGTGAGGGCTGGACCCATGACCCCTATGGCGGCGAAGTGGTCGACGGCAAGCTCTACGGCCGCGCCTCGGCCGTCAGCAAATGCGACTTCGCGAGCTTCACCTTCGCGACCCGGGCGATCGAGTCGCTGCAAGCGCCACTCAAAGGTGGCGTCGAGCTCTATTTCACCTACGACGAGGAGTTCGGCGGCGAACTCGGTCCGGGCTGGCTGCTGGACCAAGGCCTGATCAAGCCCGACCTGCTGATCGCCGCCGGCTTCAGCTACCAGGTCATCACCGGTCACAACGGCTGCCTGCAGATGGAAGTCTGCGTGCACGGCAAGATGGGCCATGCGGCGGTGCCCGAGACCGCCGTCGATGCGCTGCAGGCCGCCACGCGGATCCTCAACGCCCTGTACCAGCAGAACACGGCGTACAAGCAGGTCAGCAGCCGGGTCAAGGGCATCACCCACCCTTATCTGAACATCGGCCTGATCGAAGGCGGCACCAACACCAATGTGGTGCCCGGCAAGGTGGTGCTGAAGTTCGACCGCCGCATGATCCCGGAAGAAAACCCGGCCGAGGTCGAGGCCGATCTGCGTCAGGTGATCGACACTGCCGTGGCGCAGTCGCCAGGCATCACGGTCGAGGTCAAGCGCATTCTGCTGGCCCATGCGCTGACGCCGCTGGCCGGCAACCAGCCGCTGGTCGAGGCGCTGTGCAGGCATGCCAGCGATTTATTTGGCGAGCCGATCGAGCCCTCGGGCACGCCGTTGTACACCGATGCACGCCTGTTCTGCGAACAAGGCATTCCGGCCGTGCTCTATGGCTGCGGCCCGCGCACGGTGCTGCAGAGCAACGCCAAGCGCGCCGACGAACATATCGAGCTCGAAGACCTGCGCCGCGCCACCAAAGTGCTGGCACGGACGCTGGCCGACCTGCTGGATTGATCCCCCCTTTTTGGGAGCAGAATCGATCGCATGCATGGCCGCGCCAGCTCGTGTTCTCGCGGTGCTAAGCGGTCCGGCTGTCTGGGCCACCGGGGGCAAGTGCCGATGCAGACCGATGGTGCTTTCCCTTGATTGGCAAGGGCGCGCCGCTTTAACCGCGATTTGCGCGTTTGGATTGGATACATGAAGACACAATTGGATCACCTGGTGGTCGTTGCGACAACGCTTGAGCAGGGGGTGGTCTGGTGCCAAGACACCCTGGGCATCACGCCATCAGCCGGCGGCGAGCACCCGCAGTACGGCACGCACAACCGCCTGTTCAAGATTGCTACGCCGGCGTTTCCGATGGCCTACTTTGAAATCATTGCCATCAACCCGGCGGCTGCCAATACCAGGCAGCCTGCGCGGCGCTGGTTCGATATGGACGACGCGCGGCTGCAGTCCGGCATTTCCGGATCACCGCGTCTGGTCCACTTTGTGGTGAACACCGACGATATGCAAGCCGCCTGCGCCGCGCTGACCGAGCAGGGCATCGACCGCGGACAGGTGCTCCGAGCCAGTCGCAGCAGCTCCAAGGGCTCTCTGGAGTGGCAGATCACCGTGCGGGAAGACGGGCAGCGCCTGTTCGACGGTGCGCTTCCCAGTTTGATTCAATGGGGCGGCGCCGGCGATGTCGATCCGCTGCGGCTGCATCCGCGCAACCAACTGCCGCGCTCTGGCGTATCGCTCAGGAGCCTGCAAATCACGCACCCCAGCGCCGCCCAGTTGCAGGATGCCTACGGCTGCCTGGGTCTGGGTGCCATCGCGCTGCAGGTCGGACCGGCCAACCTCACGGCGCATTTGCAGACGCCCCGGGGCTTGGTTGTATTGCAAAGCATGGGCTTGTAGGGCATCGGAGCCGGTTGGCGCGAAGCGCTGTCATTCGGAGCCTGGCCCGGGTTTTGCTTGGAGTAAGAGCCAACTGGCCAAGCTGTTGGTTTTTGGACAGCCCCGATGCCACCCTGACCTTCATGTGAGTACACAGGGGGCTATGCAACAGGGCTTGTCCCATTTTCTGAGCGAGGATCCGATGATCGATTTGTCTTTTGCCTGCATTCACTTGACGGCTGCCTTCGCGCTCAGCATCCTGATCCACGTCGTTGCAATTCTTGTCTTCAGGATCGGCAAGAGCCTGATGCGGCGGGTACACAATGAGGCGCAGGGCGTGCACCGTTTTGCGCTATCCAAAGCAGGGCTGTCTTCGTGAACGACCTGTTGTCGGCCAGCGTGCATGCGGCCGTGGCGGTGGTCATCGGCCTGCTGATGTCAATCCCGTTCTGATCCTGCCGCTACCGGCCGATTAGGGCGCCGCGGCGATCAGCTCGGTCGGCGTCGCGCCGTGCTCTATCGTGAAGGCATCGGCTTGGAAGCGCTCGAGCTGGCGCCGCAAATACCAGGTGGTCCATGGCCAGTTCGTGCTGTTGCGCCCATGACGGTCCAGAAAATAGCTGGTGCAGCCGCTGTTCCAGACCGTATGCGCGAGAGCGGCCTGCAGCTTCTTGTTGTAGGCCGCATAGCTTGTTGGCCTGACAGCGATGCTCGCAATATTCTGTTTTTTGGCTGCATCCATAGCGCAGAGGATGAACTTCAGCTGCGCTTCGAGCATCACAAAGGACGATGAAAAAGTGTACAGATTGGGCCCGAAGGTGAGAAACAGGTTGGGACAGTCTTGCGTCATGGTCCCCAGATAGGCGTCCGGTGAGCCATTCCAGCGTTCCGACAAGGGTACGCCGGAGCTGCCGACGATACGCTTGGCAATTGGCGGGTCCGCGACTTCAAATCCAGTGGCGAAAATAATGGCGTCGGCGTCACAGCTCTGGCCGTCCGCTGCAATCACACGCGATCCCTGAATTTCGGCAACGCCGCCAAACAGTTGCACATTCGCTTTGGCCAGCGACCGGTACCAGGTGTTCGACATCAGGATCCGCTTGCAGCCGATTGCATAGTCCGGCAGCAATCGCTCGCGCAACTCCGGATCCTTCACGCCCCTGCCTATATTTTTTCTGCCGATCGCTTGCAGGCCTTTGATGAGCCATCGCGACCGGAGGCTGAGGTTGAGCAGCTCAAACTGCAGGTAGAGCATTTTGCGCAGGAGGGACTGGGTGAACGGCAGCCGTGCAAAAACGGCCTGCACGTTTTTGGAGATAGTCCAATCCAGTTTTGGCAGCACCCACGGCGGTGTCCTCTGAAACACCGTCAATTGCTGCACGATCGGCTGAATCTTCGGAACGAACTGGATGGCGGACGCACCGGTACCCACGACCACGACCTTCTTGCCGCGCAGGTCGAAGTCGTGCCGCCATTCGGAGGAATGAAAACAGGTGCCGCTAAAGCCTGCCAGTCCCTTGATGCGGGGAAAGAGCGGCACATGCATCGGCCCGCAGGCAAGGATCACAAATTTGGCCGAATAGGTGCCCGCACGGGTTTGCAGCCGCCAGCATTTGGCGCTGTCATCCCAGGCGGCGGTCAGCATTTCCTGGCCCAGCACCAGGTGCTCCATCACGCCGTATTTCTCGGCCGTTTCCCGGGCATAGGCCTTTATTTCTGCCTGCTTGGAAAAGAACGCTGTCCACCCCGGATTGGGCGCGAAGGAGTAGGAGTAAAACGCAGACGGCACATCGCAGCCACAGTCCGGGTAGGTGTTGTCGCGCCATACGCCTCCAATTTCATCGGCTTTCTCCAGCACCAGAAAGTCGGCTCCAGCCTGGCGCAATTTGATCGCCGCGCCGACTCCGGCAAATCCGGCGCCAACGACGATCACCTCGCGCGTGCGGCTGCTATTCATGCGGCGTTCTCAGTCCCCATCGCCGGACAGGCGAAAGGCCGCATCACTGCCTTGGAATTTTGGCGCGCTCTATCACCTCGGCCCAGCGCCGGATGTCCGCGACCAGCAACTCGTAGGCTTGCTCCGGCGTCCCACCCTGCAGGCTCACATTGAGTTCGCTGGTGCGTTTGAGTACGTCGGGCATTCTCAAAATCGTCTGGATCTCCCGGTTCAGTCGGTTGACGACGTCGCGGGGCGTTTTGGCCGGAACCGCCAGACCGTTCCAGGACGCCACATGGAACTGCGCCAGGCTGCCGCCTGACTCGCGCAGCGCCGGCACCTCTGGCAACCCGGAAAAGCGTTGCTCGCCCAACAAGGCCAGCGCCCGCAGGGCCTTGGCCTGAACTTGTGGCATCAAGGGTCCCAGGATGTCGACCATGGCGTCTATCTCGCCGCCACGCAAGGCGTTGATCACCGGTGGCGTTCCATTGAACGGGATGATCTGGACCGCGATCCCGGCGGAGCTGGCGAACAACTCCGCAGCCAGGTTTTGGGTCGTGCCGATTTGCGGCGTTCCCAGATTGAGTTTTCCGGGGTTGGCCCGCGCATAGGCGAGCAAATCGGCAATGGTCTTGAAGCGGCCGCTCTCGGACACTGCGATCACCAGGTCGAACACCGCCATCTTGGACACCGGTGAAAAATCTTTCAGCGTGTCGAACGGCAGCACCTTGAACAGCGACGCGCTGACCGCCGTTCCGCTGGAAATCAGCAACAGGGTGTGTCCGTCGGGCTCGGACCGTGCGACCTGCTCGCCAGCGACCACACCGCCCGCGCTGGGCTTGTTTTCGATGACCACCGGCTGTCCGAGCGCCTCGCCCAGTTTTTGCCCCACGATGCGGGCGGTGATATCGGCGGCGCCACCCGCCGCATTCGGCACCACGATCTTGATCGCCTTGCCGGAAAAAGCCGACTGCGCGGCAGCCGGGCAGGGCGTCAGCATGCCCATGAGCGCCAGCCAAGCGCAGGCCGCGGCGCCGACCGTGCTGCGGATCCGTAAGAAGGAATTCATGGTGTCACCGGTTCTTGCATTGAAATTCGATTGGGTGATGCGTGTCCCATTAGCCGGATGCTGCTATCGGGTTGATGGGGGCACGACGGCTATTCTCGTACACAATGGCCTTTGCGCTTCGCTAGTGACGGCGGCTGAGCCCCCCTCGGGTGCCTGCTAAAGTTGGGGTCATGATCAGATTTCTTGCAGGAATTTTGCTGGCGGGCGCCGCACAGGCCGCCACGCTGGTGGCGGGGCCGATGGCGGGTCCCCCCACCCACGTCGGCGTTAGCTTGTGGTTGCAAGCCGACTCAGTCAGCGTCGCTACGGTGGACTACTGGCCCGCTAACAATCCGTCGGCCAAGCGCAGCAGCGCGGGGATTGCCTTGGTGGCGGGTCAGCAGTTTTCCGGCAAGCTGGCGCTGTTCGGCCTGGAGCCGGGAGTGCAGTACCGATACAACCTGCGGCTGGATGGCGAACTTGAGGCGCCAGCAAAGGTCTATGGTTTTTCTACCCAGGCGCTGTGGCAATGGCGCCGCGATGCGCCAGATTTCAGCTTGCTGGCGGGCAGCTGTAATTACGGTAACGACCCCGCTTTCGACCGGCCGGGGCAGCCTTACGGCGACCGCCATGACACCATTTTCAAGACCATGGCCGATCAGCGGCCCGACCTGACGCTTTGGTTGGGTGACAACCTGTATTTCCGCGAGGTCGACTACTCTAGCCCGCAGGGAATGGCCAGCCGCTGGAAGGGCGAGCGCGGGCAGCCTTATTTGCAGCCGCTGCTGCAGACCGGGGCGCATGCTGCCATATGGGATGACCACGATTACGGACCCAACGACAGCAACAGCAGTTTCGTGTTCAAGCGTGAGGCCCTGGAATTGCAGCAGCGCTACTGGCCCAATCCCGGCTTTGGTCTGCCCGAGCTGCCTGGCGCATTCGGTACTTTCAGCTTCAATGATGTCGATGTCTTTTTGCTCGACGACCGTTACTACCGGGACGACCATCGCCTCAATAATCCGGCCCGGGTGATGTTCGGAAAGCCGCAGATGGACTGGTTGAAGAACGCGCTGTTGAACTCGACCGCTGCGTTCAAGCTGATCGCCAGCGGTGGCCAGATGCTGCATCAAAGCGCAAGGGGCGATAGTTGGCTTTTTTACCAGCAGGAGCGCGACGACCTGCTGAAGTTTCTGACCGAGAGCCGAGTCGATGGCGTTGTGTTCCTGTCCGGCGATATCCACCGCAGTGAGCTCACCCGCATCGAGCGCCCAGGTGCCTATCCGCTGCACGACCTGACTTGTTCCCCGCTGACCGCGGGCACTTATGTCGATGAGTCATTGCGCGTGCGCGCCAATCTGGTGCCGGGCACGGTGGTGATGGGCGAGCGCAATTTCTGCCACCTGCGCTTTGAGGGCAGCCGCGCCGAGCGCCGCATCGTCATGCGGGTGATTAACGATGTGGGCCAGGTCAAGTGGTCCCACACGCTGACACGCCAGCAACTCAGCATGCCCAAGCTGCCGATCACTGGCACAAAATAGTCAGGATCGAGCCGGCCCGGGACTCAGGGGCGCACCGAGGGTTTTTCCAGCAGCATGCCCTTGGCCCGCCAGGCCAGATACAGCTCGAGCTCGACGAGTTCCTGCGACCCAAATGCAAATGCCTGGGCGCGAACGCCGTTCATGCAGTTGCGTAATCTGCGCTGTAAAGAGCCCATGGTCTGCCATTCCAGCCGGTACGCTGGGTAGCCGATCGGGTGCGCCTGTGGTATCACACTGCCGCCCAAACGCGCGCCGGCATGGCGGTCATGGCAATGGGCGCACGACAGGTTGAGTTGGCCCAAACGCTGAAAATAACGGGCTTGGCCGCGTTCGACGAAGGCTGCCAGACGCGGGTCTGGGGCTGGCGACATGGCCATGCCGCGCGACTGATGCACCAAGGCGCTTTCAAGCGCCAGCAGCTCGCGGCTTTCGGCTGCGAATGGCGGGGCCTGCTGCTGGCTTTGTCGGCACTGGTTGATGCGTCCGCCCAGCGCCAGTGGGCGCCCGAGCGGGTCGGACATGGCGGGGTAGCGCGCCGCGACGCCGCGCATGCTGCCGATCTCGCCATGGCAGTCGGCGCAGGACTTGGCGACGTGTCCGCTCCTCAGCGTCCACTGCGCCTCGCCTTCGCGGACCCACAGCATCGCCGGGTTCTGCGTGTCGTCTTCCTGCATCGCCTGCAAAGCAGGCCCCATGAAAAATGATCCCGAGCGGCGCGAATCGGCCACTGGGTCGGCGAAAGCCGTGGGCTGAAGCAGCAGGAACGCGATGGCCCCGACCCCGAACAATCCCACTAGCTGCAAGGCCCGCGCTGTTGGCGATCGAGCTGCGAGAGGCGGCCGGCCCTGGCCGAAAAGCTTATACAACGCGAAGCGGCGCAGTTTCGGTATGGCGAAAACTGTGGTCGCCTTCCCAGCTGAAATGCAGCGTACCCTCCTTGTTGGCGCGCAAGTGAAACGCGAGATAGGGGTTGGCCGCAATCGCAGGAAACAGTTGCGCGCTGAAAACCAGTTCCTTGCCGTTGCCGCTGTCCAGGCTGCAGTTGAACCAGCGGATCAGGTCGTGCGCGAGCAACTGACCATCGGAACCGGCGCGGTATCCGGTCTCCATGGGGTGCGCAATCATCGCCCGGATTTCGATCACATCACCACGCCTTGGCTGCGCCGGCATATGAATGAGCGCCCGCACCACCGCTAGAGCTCGCTTTCCACGCAGGCGGCCAGGGTGACGATCACCTCGACCGTTCGGGACCAGCAACTGCCGTCGCGCATGCGTGCGAGTGCGACCACTCTTTGGGTTGTCGCAAGCCGCATACGGGTAGACACGCGGGCCAAGCCCGCCGACGGTCCCAGGACGAAATGGGCCACTTCTCGTTGCGGGTTGCGTTCATTGAAGAGGGAGATGGCGGTGACATGGTCGGCTTCCGTCATGGGGCTGTCGACGGCCACGCTGACCGGCACCGTGTTGCCGTTGTCGACCAGTTCTGCGATGTCCAGGCTGACGCGACCCTCGCGCACCGGCATGCCATCGGCGAAAGCCGCTATGGCCGCCGCCAGGTCGTCTGGCAAAGGCGCCGCAGCCACCTGCCGCGCGCAGGCCAGCCAGCCGGTCATTGCGACAACGACAAGATGGCGCCTTTCAAGCGACACCAGGGTCCGCCCCGGTCCCTGGTTGTGCGCCGCCGCAGTGAAGGGGAGCATCATGCGCCCTAACGCCGCCTTAGGCCCTTTTCAGGTTTTGGTCTTTCAGGGGCAGGTCCCTGATACGCCTGCCGGTTGCCGCAAATATGGCATTGAGCACGGCGGGCGCCGCCACGGCGATCGTCGGCTCGCCAACGCCGCCCCAGAAGCCGCCTGACGAAACCAGCACGGTCTCCACCTTTGGCATGTCTTCCATCTTGAGTACCGGATAGGTGTGGAAGTTGGTCTGCTCGATGCGCCCGTCCTTGACCGTGCACGAGCCATAAAGCGCTGCCGACAGCCCGTACGCAAAGGAGCCCTCCACCTGCGCCTCTATCTGCTGCGGATTGACTGCGTAACCGGGATCGGTAGCCGCAACGATGCGCAGGACCTTCAGTACGCCCTGCGCGCTCACGCTGACCTCGGCGCATGCGGCCACATAGCTTCCGTAGCCCATGGTCTGGGCCAAGCCTCGGAACACGCCCGCAGGTGCGGGCTGGCCCCATCCGCCACGCTCGGCAGCGGCGTTGAGCACCGCCAGATGCTTGGGATGGTTCGCCATCAGCTTTCGCCGCAGCGCCAGCGGATCTTGTTGGGTTGCATGCGCCACTTCGTCAATAAAACACTCTAGGTAGACGGCGTTTTGGTTGAGGTTCACGCCGCGCCAGAAGCCCGGCGGGACATGCGGGTTGCGCATCGCATGGTCGATCAGCAGGTTGGGGATGGTGTAGCCGATGCCCGCCTCGGGCCCGGTAGCGTTGAGACCTTGAAAGACGATCGGGTCCTTCCCATTAACGACGTTTTGCGGAAAGACGGCCGCCAAAATCGACTGGCCCGAAATGCGCATATGCAGTCCGGTGATGTTGCCCTGGCCGTCCAGACCCGCAGTCAGTTTGCACTGGGTTATCGGGTGGTATCGACCCTGTGTCATGTCCTCCTCACGTGACCAGATCAGCTTGATCGGTGTTCCCGGCATTTCCTTGGCCAACAAAACGGCTTGTCGAACATAGTCGCTCATGCCGCGGCGGCCAAAACCTCCGCCCAGGTGCAATTTGTAGACTTCGCACTTCGCCACCGGCAGACCGCAGGCTTCGGAGGTTGCTGCGAGGGCTGCCTCGCCATTTTGGGTTGGCGTCCAGACTTCGCAACGCTCGGGCGTGTAGCGCGCCGTCGCGTTCATGGTTTCCATCGTCGCGTGGTTCTGATGTGGGTGCGAGTAGACCGATTCGATCCTGCGTGCAGACGCCGCTATAGCCGCCAGGGCGTCGCCGTTCTGGTTTCCGATCGCCGCCTGGGGCGCGTTGAGCCCCGCTTTCAGAATCGCGTCAAAGCCCTCGCTGGATGCTTTGGCGTTGGGGCCTTCGTCCCATTCGATGATCACTGCGTCGAGTGCGGTCTTGGCGCGCCACCAGGTGTCTGCGATGACCGCCACTGCGGTGTCGCCAACCTGCAGCACCTTTTTCACGCCGGGTCGACCGGCTGCGGCCGTCGCATTGAAGCTCTTGAGCTTTCCGCCAAAAACGGGACACTCCTTGATGGCTGCATTGAGCATTCCCGGCAGCTTCAGGTCATGGCCATAAATCTGCCGCCCGGTGGTCTTGTCGACGGTGTCGAGCCGGGCCAGCCGCTTGCCAGCCAGCGTCCAGTCTTTGGGATCTTTGAGCGCGACGGTGGCGGGCGGTGTGAGCTTGGACGCGGCTGCGGCCACCTTGCCGTAACTTGTGCTGCGGCCGCTTGCGCGGTGGGTGATCACGCCAGCGGCGGCGCGGCATTCGGAGGCGGCAACCTTCCATTCGTCGGCTGCCGCCTGCACCAGCATGGTCCGGGCAGCAGCGCCGCCCTTGCGCACATAGTCCTGCGATTCGCGGATTCCCCTGCTGCCACCAGTGCCAAAATTGCCCCAGACTCGGTTACGCGCGACGTTTTGCCCCGGAGTCGGGTATTCGGTCGTGACCTTAGACCAATCGCAGTCGAGTTCCTCTGCGACCAACTGCGCCAGCCCGGTCAGTGTTCCTTGTCCCATCTCGGAGCGCGCGATGCGGATGACCACGCTGTCGTCCGGGTGCACCACGACCCAGGCGTTAACTTCTGCGGATGCCGGTTGCGCGAGGGCTTCTCCGGCCAGGGGTACATGAAAGGCGAATACCAGCGACCCGCCCGCTACAGTCGAAGCGGCAAGAAATTGGCGCCGGGAAACAGCGCTTGTCCCGCCATCCAGCGCGCCTTTGACATCGTGCGTGGCATTCATGTGGTGCTCCTATCTGCATGCTGAATGGACAGGCCTGCGAGCTTGGCATTTCCGCCATTGGCGACCACCTTGATCGCAGCCCGGATCCGGTTGTAGGTGCCACAGCGGCAAATATTGGTCATTGCCTCGTCAATGTCGGCGTCTGTAGGCATCGGTTTGGCCTTGAGCAGGGCCGTTGCCGCCATGATCATTCCGCTTTGGCAAAACCCGCATTGCGGCACGTCGAGCGCGGCCCAGGCCTTTTGCACGGGATGCGATCCGTCGGCCGACAGCCCTTCGATAGTCACTACCTTCGCAGCGGCACTGACGCTCGAGACTGGCCGCACGCAACTGCGCGTGGGTACACCGTCGATATGCACCGTGCAGGCGCCGCATTGTGCAATTCCGCAGCCATATTTCGTTCCAGTCAGGCCGAGTTGTTCCCGCAGCACCCACAGCAGTGGCGTATCGGCCTCGGCTTCGAATGTGCGCATTGCGCCGTTGACGTTTAGTTGGGTCATGCTCTTCCTCTTCCTCTTGGTCGCTGTTTCTGAAATTGCGACTGGTGATTATTTGCTAAACATTTTTCGCCTGAGAAATATACTTTACATTTTCGAAAATATCGGAAATTATTTGCATAAACCCAAGGCCAAAGGCATCGAACCCGCCCGTCGTCAACCCTTTTTGAAGGCGCCGCAGAGAAACAGGGGCCCTTGCTGCGTCGGCGGGGCGTGACGCGCCCGCTTGGAATGGGCGCCGTGGCGGGACCCGAGCATGCGGTCATCCCGGGTCCGGTGAGTCCTGCGAAGTCGCCGCGCGACCGGGTTATGGCTGGCTTGGCATGCCGGCCCGCGCATCGCCGCCGCCGCTGCACACCAGTCCGAGAGCGGCTGTCCGACAAACAATTTCACCGGTTTGGTGGGATAGGGCTTTGCACCTGCGGGGCTGCTAAGCGCGATGCTGCAAGAGCACGCAAGAAAAGCGATCCAAGGGCCAAAGCTATTTGCCATCATGGCCTCAGGACTTGAAGCGTTTGGGAATTTTTCGACCTTGCGCCCAGCGCGGGCGAATATAGACCACGGGAGCATGCAAACGCCGAATCGGAACTTGAGCTTGCGGCCCGATGAACGCGATACCATGCGGGAACCATGAGCCTGCCAGTCGCTTTTTTGTGGCCTCACTACCTCTGGCTGCTGCTGGCGCTTCCGCTGCTGGTGCTGGCCTATGTCGGCTTGCTGCGGCGGCGCAAGAAGTTGGCCTTGCGCTATGCCAGTCTGGCCATCGTGAAGCAGGCCATGCGCCCTGGTTCTGGATGGCGCCGGCATGTGCCGCCCGCCCTGCTGTTGATGGCGCTGACCCTGCTGCTATTTGCCGCCGCGCGGCCGCTGGCGGTGGTTCGACTGCCTTCGGACCATGCGACCATCGTGCTGGCGATGGATGTGTCTTTGAGCATGCGCGCTACCGACGTCAAACCCAATCGGCTTGCGGCCGCCCAGTCCGCAGCCAAAACCTTCCTGGAAAAGCTTCCCAAGACCATTCGGGTCGCGATAGTCAGCTTTGCTGGCAGCGCGCAGGTGGTGCAACCGGCCACGCTGAACCGGGAGGATCTGGTCGCCGCGATCGACCGTTTCCAGATGCAACGCGGAACCGCCGTGGGAAGCGCGATCGTCGTGTCGCTCCAAGAGCTTTTTCCGGACGAAGGAATCGACTTGGGCGAAATGATCTACGGGGGTGCGCAAAAACGCGGCAAAGGTCTGGACGAAGCTTCCGCCAGCAAGAAGCCGAAAAAGGAATCTGTTCCAGTTGCGCCTGGCTCCTACGAATCGGCGGCCATTGTGCTGCTGACCGACGGCAGACGCACCACGGGCGTGGACACGCAGGAGGCTGCGCAGATGGCTGCGCGCCACGGCGTGCGGGTGCACGCGGTAGGAATGGGCACGGTCGACGGAGAGGTTCCCGGATTCGAGGGATGGTCGTCGGTGTATATGAAACTCGACGAGCCAAGCCTAAAAGCGGTGGCCCAGACGACGATGGGCGACTACTATTACGCAGCCGATGCGCAGGCTCTAAGCAAGGTCTACGAAAAGCTCGGAACCCGGCTGCAGGTGGAGCGCAAGGAGACCGAGGTCGCGGGTCTGCTCGCGTTGGTGGCGGCGCTCCTGTCGGTCGCCGCGGCGGCCTTGTCCCTGCGGTGGTTCAGCCGCATCCTGTGAGCATCGCAAAGGCTCCAGCCGCTCCGCGTTTCCATCGCACAGGCCAGTCGACTACAAAATGCAGTCCATGGCGCAGCCTGATGCAATGGGTATGGTTGTCCGAAACCTTGGTTATGCGATATGTCCGACGGGCTTTTGCAGTGATGCAGCGCCAGGCTGTATGTCGCGCTGTCCGGTTTTAGGGAAAGCCCCATGTTTGCGACGATGTTCTATGCGCTAGCATACCGACTATGAACGACGTAGCGCAGATCAATCAATGACCTTGTTGCAGGATGCGATGCGTCGCCCTTCGAGTTCGCCTGCGCCGCGGACTTTGTTCGACAAAATTTGGGACGATCATGTCGTAGCCGACCTTGGTTCTGGCGCATTTTTGCTGCATGTAGACCGCCACATGGTCCATGAAGTTACCAGCAAGCACGCCTTCGAACGCTTGCGCCAGCGCGGGCTTTCGCTGCGCAACCCGGAACTTACATTCGCGGTGGTTGATCACATCGTCGCCACCGCCCCCGATCGAAAAGTAGGCCGCAATCTAGTGGGGCGGTCATTTATCGACGCGTGGCGAAAGAACTGCGCCGACTTTGGCATCACGCATTTTGATATCGACGACGAGCGCCAGGGCATCGTGCATGTCATCGCGCCAGAGTTGGGTATCAATTTGCCTGGGTGTACCTTGGTATGCGGGGATAGCCACACTTCAAGCAACGGGGCGCTTGGTGCACTGGCATGGGGCATTGGAGCGTCCGAGGTGGAGCATGTGCTGGCCACGCAGACTGCGGTTCAGCACAAGCCGATGCGGATGCGAATCAGGTACAGCGGGCGCCTTGGACATCGGGTCACGGCGAAGGATCTGATCCTTTATTCGATTGGAAAGCTGGGCACAGCGGCTGGTCGCGGCTATGTGCTCGAGTACGGTGGCTCGGCGATATCGGCGCTTGCCATGGATGGAAGGCTGACCATTTGCAATATGTCGATCGAGATGGGGGCCCGCGCTGGACTGATGGCGCCCGATGAGACGACTTACCAGTACTTGTCCGGGCGAGAATTTTGCCCAAAAGGTGCCGCATGGGACTCGGCGTTGGCGTATTGGCACACGCTTGCTGGCGACGAAGCCGCAAGCTTTGACAAGGAAGTCGACATTGACTGCTCGAAAATCACGCCGCAGGTTAGCTGGGGCACTAGCCCTCAGGATGTCATTGGGGTGGATGGATGGGTGCCGGATCCGGCTCTTGAAAGCGACCCGCAGCGGCGAAAAAGTATGGAGGGTGCTCTGGCCTACATCGGGCTGCAACCGGGCGCTCGCCTCATCGGAACAAAGATTGACGTTGCATTTATCGGCTCATGCACGAATAGCCGCTATTCGGATCTGGAAGCCGCAGCGCAGCTGGCCAAGGGGCGCAAAGTGGCGCCGGGCGTTCGGGCGCTCGTCGTTCCAGGTTCAACCCGGATTAAGCGTGCTGCCGAAAATGCCGGCCTGGATCGCGTCTTCAAGGACGCCGGCTTTGAATGGCATCACTCGGGTTGCTCGATGTGCGTGACGGCGAACGGGGAGGTCGTGCCGCCAGGGAAGCGATGCATCTCTACCGCAAATCGAAACTTTGAAAATCGCCAGGGGCCGGGTAGCCGCACCCATCTGGCGAGCCCGCAAAGTGTGGTTGCTGCTGCGATCACTGGCGCCATTGCAGACGTGAGAAGCTTTGACGGCTGAGCAGGATGGACAAGTTTGATCGGCTAACGGGAGTCGCGGCTCCTTTCATGGAAGACAACATCAACACCGACGCGATCATGCCGACCGCGTGGATCATTGAAGTCGGTTCCGATTGGGGCCGCGGCCTTTTCGGCAACTTGCGACGAGACCGCCACGGCCGCGATATGGACAGCTTTGTTTTGAACCAGCCACGCTACCGTGCCAGCAAATTTCTTGTGGCGGGTCGAAATTTCGGCTGCGGAAGTTCCCGTGAGGAGGCTGTTTGGGCGCTTGTCGGTTTCGGTATCCGCTGCGTGATAGCGCCGAGTTTTAGCGATATTTTCTACGATAACGCTTTTAAGAACGGTTTGTTTCCGCTGGTCCTGCCGCTGCCGGATGTCCAGCGGATTGCAGCCGAAGTCGCGGCGCCCGAGAAGACCGAGTTGACCGTCGATTTGCAGCACTGCAGTTTGCTGACGCCGACCGGATCCCAATGCAAATTCGAACTCGACGATAGCCGACGATTGCCTTTGCTGGAGGGCCGCGACGATGTTGGCCGCACGCTCGCCATGGCCGCCTTGATCGATGCATTTCAGCGCACCGACTGCCATCGTCGACCCTGGATCTACCGCAGCCAATAAGAAGACCCATGCCCAAAATTTCTATTCGTGAGTTGGTTGCCACCCACAGGCCCCTGATAACGCCGCTTGCGCATGATGCGTTGAGTGCCAGGCTGATCGAGCGTGCCGGTTTCAAATCCATCGGTATTGGTGGATCCGCTCTGCTTGCAGCGCGCTACGGATTGCCAGACATCGGTTTGGCTGCCTTTGGGGAGATGTCCGCGGGAATTCGCGACATCATCGCGGCGACCGATCTACCCTTGGTCGTCGATGGAGACGATGGCTACGGGGACGTCAAAAGCGTGGCCTATATGATCGAAAGCTACCTGCGCCTCGGGGTCAGTGCGGTCGTGCTGGAAGACCAGTTGCTGGTATCCAAGCAGCCTGGCGATTCCGGAGCCACGGCGGTTGTTGCCACGGAAGTCATGGCAAACAAGCTCAAGGTGGCCGTGGCCACGTGTGCCGGCACTGACCTCCAGATCATCGCCCGCTGCGACGCATACGCAATCGAAGGCCTTGGCGCTGCGATGCGCCGAGCCGAGCGCTATTTGGAAGCCGGAGCGCACGGGCTGTTCATCCCCGGACTGACCACGGTTGCGGAGTTGGCCGAAGTGGGTCGAAATTTCAATGGCGTGCATCTGATGACGGCGCAGTTTGAAGGCCGCCCAACCTGGTTGCCGCCGGCGCAGCTCTATGCAATGGGATTTCGGCAAATTACGCTGCCAGGGGTTCTCGTGCCCCGCATCGTCAGCTGCATGGACCAGGCGCTGCAGGATCTGGCGCGCTTTGTTCAGACCGGCGACGCTATGCCAAGCTACCCGGCTCAAAGCGCGCAGTTGGCGCTTCACGATGCGCTGCGATTTTCCAAATGGAAGTCCATCTAGTCGTCTAGGTATCTACTTTTTCTTGAAGGAGTTCAACATGCATTTTTGCCAATCCATTGCGTCGGGCCTGCTGGCCCTGCTCTTCGTCACCAGCCCGGCTACGGTCAGTGCACAGCAAAGTGCGGCAAAGCCGGCCTACAGCTTTTCGGTGCTGGAGGCCACCCCTGCCTTTCATAGCTTGCCCATGCTGGCGCTGCGCGAATTCGGTTCCGAATTCAATCTCAAGCTGGATTACATGGATCTGCAGGGGGGCGGCGAGACCGGCGCCGTGTTTGCCGGCGGTCACGGCGACGTCCTGATGGCCGGTATCGACAAGGCTTTTGGTTTCCGCCATGCTGGTCTGGTAGACGCCAAGATCATTGGCGTGGTGCTGACGTCTGCCAATTGGTCGCTGGTCGCGTCGGCCAAGTCCAACATCAGGACAATGGCCGATTTAAAGGGCAAGACGGTGGGCATCTCAGGGCCGGGCTCTTCCTCCGACATGCTGGTTCGATGGGCTGTTCGCAAGGCCGGACTGGACCCGGAGCGCGATATTCAAATGGTGGCGCTTGGCTCGGTCGCCAACTTGTATGCCGGCCTTGAAAACGACCGGGTTCCCGCTGGAGTGCTGGTGCAGCCGTTTCTCAGCCGGGCGGTTTCCGCAAAAGTGGTCAACGTGATCGGTGACTGGGAGTCGATGAGCTACCCGAATAGCGTCATCATGGTACGCACCAAGGATCTGAAAGAGAATCCGGAAAAATTTGCGTTTCTGATGAAGTCCTTAAAGATGGCGCTCACCAGGATGCGCGACGACCGCCAGTTTGCGATGCGTGTGGCAAAGAAGGTCTATCCGACCCTCAGCGACGCCGATCTCAATACCCAGTTGGACCATGCGATTCGTGTTCTTTGGAAGCCAATGGACGGGGTCATGACCAAGGAGCTTTATGAGAACGCGCGCAGCGTCTTTGTGGGGTCCGGGCGGTTAAAGGCGTCGGAAATACCGGCGATGGATGACATGGTGGTGAATCTGCGCTAAGTTCTTTGGAAGCCTGTATGCGTCATGGAAATGTCACCGATCTGGCAGAGGCACCGGCCGAGCCGTCGAAAATCGTCGTACAGGGGGTCTCGCTTCGCTATGCCGGCGCCACTTCCCTTGCCAGGTCCAATTTGGCGCTCGACGATGTCTCCCTGCATGTGGCCGATGGCGAATTCATCGCCATTGTTGGGCCAAGTGGTTGCGGGAAAAGTTCGTTGCTGCGCCTTGTCTCGGGTCTGCTTGCGGCAAGTTCAGGCCAGATTCGGGTCGGTGGCAAGACGGTGCAAGGCGTGCATCCTAGCATCGGATTTTTGTTCCAGTCCGATGCCTTGCTTCCATGGAAGACCGCTCTTGAAAATGTGGCGATCGGCGCGGTCCTTGGCGGGCGCGGGCAAGACGAAGCCCGAGACAGGGCCCGGGTCCTGCTGCAGGAAATCGGACTTGGCGGAGCTCTGGATAAATACCCATCAGAGCTATCGGGCGGGATGAGAAAGCGTGTGGCATTGTCCCGCACCATGGCCTACGAACCGGACGTGTTCTTGTTCGATGAACCCTTCTCTGCACTGGATGCACAGACCAGAATTCATGTGGGCAATCGGTTTCTCCGAATTCTGGAGAATCTAAAACAGACGGTGATCTTTGTCACGCATGACATCGATGAGGCCATCGCCCTGGCCGACCGAGTGGTCGTCATGACCGCTGCGCCCGGACGCATAGCTGCGGAGTTTCGGATCGACTTGCCGCGTCCGCGCGATTACTACCAGTCGCGATTGGCGCCGGGTTTTTCAGAATTCCAGGGCCAGATCTGGGAAGTTTTGCGGCATGAAATGCAGGGAGTGCTTGGTCATGAACGTTGAAGGCAATGGGGGCTCCTTGTCTGCGGCCGACGAGTTCGAGTTCGAGCGGGGCCGGCGAAGGGAGCAACAGCAGCGCGCGAGGCGCCTGCGGCTGGATCAACTGGTGGCAGCCTTGGTGCCGCTCGCGCTGTGGCAACTCGCAGCGCAATGGATTGGGAAGAAGTGGATAAGCAGTCCGGTCGATGTGGCAGGTCGTATCTGGATGATGATGATGGACGGTAGCCTGGTCTTGCACACCTGGGAGACTTTTAAGGAGGCGATGCTCGGTTTGCTGATTGGCGTTGTATTCGGCGTGGTCGGTGGAATTGTTCTCGGACTCTGGCGGCGTTTGTCGGACGCGGTGGACCCGGTGGTGATGGGTTTTTACAGTTTGCCGCGCGTGTCACTTGCGCCCTTGTTCATCATCTGGCTCGGCATTGGTCTGCTGGCGAAGGTCACCTTGGTCGCGTCCATGGTGGTATTCGTGGTGTTGTTCAATGTGCGGGAAGGGGTGCGCAGTATTGATCGGGAAATCATCGACTCGTTTCGCAGCATGAACGCTCCGCGCAGTGCGTTGATTCGCCATGTCATTATTCCTTCGCTCATGCCCTGGCTGATGACCGCGATTCGTATCGGTATCGGCATGTCGCTGGTAGGCGCGGTGGTTGGAGAATTGATCGGGGCGAGCAAGGGGCTTGGCTGGTACGTCAGCCACAGCAGCGGAATCTACGACATGACCGGCGCGATCACGGCGCTGTTTATCTTGATGGTGCTAGCAATGCTGTTTAACGGAGTCCTGGCTATTGTGGAGCGCCGCGTGCTGCATTGGCGCAGATCCAATGACTCGTGGATGGTGGGTTGATGCATTCCGATGCCGCCAAGGTTGCGAACGCGGGGCAGTCCGTTGATCGACCGACGGCCGCTGGCGGAGCCTGCCAGGTGGTGCCGTGTGATGGCTTTTGGAGCGGACTGGGTTTCGCGCATGTGCGACGTCGAAGCCTCGTTGGGACGAGCATGAGGATGCACGGGCGAAGCGGGTGCCTGTTCGCGACCCGATAGCGCTATGCGGGCCAGGCACCATGTGTATGTGGTCGAATTGTCCCAAGACGTGCTGTACGAACACAAGTTCAAAAAGAGCAACCCGGGCTATGTCACCGGTTTTCCCTGTGTCTACGTCGGCATGACCGGTCTCGATCCTGACCAGCGCTTTGACAATCACAAGGCCGGTATCCGGTCTAACGCGTACGTTCAAAAGTTTGGGCTGCGACTGATGACCGAACTGTTTGAAAAGCTCAACCCGATGCCGTATGGCGACGCGCAGTATATGGAGGTGGATCTTGCGATACGTCTTCGCGAGAAGGGCTACGGTGTCTGGCAGGCATGACTTGGCTGGTTCCGTTGCAGCGAACGGCGCCGCGGTAAAGCGCGATGCATCGGACCAAGGATGAAGGTAGAACAATTGACGTCGCTGATTCGCTGGATCTATAATTGTCCGAAAAGAAACGTTTTTTATAGAGCATATTGGGCAGTTCTCTACATTCGTTTCGACCATTAAGTAAAGGAGCGCGCCGCCATGGCGTTGCCAAATCGAAGGAGCATTGCGATGAAACGGGCAAAGGTATTTCTCGCCGCCTTGGCGGCTGGCATGTTCGCACTTTCAGCGTCCGGTCTCGCGGCGCCAGTTAAGGTGGGCGCGGTAATTCCGCTGAGCGGACTCACGTCGCAGATCGGTGAAAAGGTAAAGGCGGCTTATCAGTTGGCCGAGCAGGAAATTAACGCTGCTGGCGGCATCAACGGTGAACCGCTGCAATTCGTATTCGCCGACCACCAAGGCAAGCCAGACATCGGCGCGCGTGAAGCGGAGCGTCTGGTAGAACAGGAGAAGGTAGTCGCGCTCACCGGTTCATACGAAAGCGGCGTCACTCTGGCTGTAGCACAGGTTGCCGAGCGCCGCAAGGTGCCGTACCTCGTGCCTTATTCTGCCTCCAACCGGATCACGGAGTCGGGGCTCAAATACACGTATCGCACGCGGCCGCCGTCGCGCCTGTGGGTCGATGCGATGTTCAGGTACTTGGACGCGGCGGGCAAGCAGAGCGGCAAGCCCATCGAGAAGATCGCCATACTCGCCGAAGACGGCGCCTACGGCCAAGGAACTGCTGAGGACATCAGTGCCGCCGCCGCCAGGTACAACAAGCAGATCGTCGCCACAGAAATGTTCCGCGGTGGCGCGCAGGATTTGACCGCTCAGATAAGCAAGATCAAGGCGTCCGGGGCCGATGCGATCCTCGCCGCGTCGTACCTGAATGACACGATGAAGGCCATCCAGACGATGAGCCTGCTTCAGTTCAAGCGCCCGTACATGACGATCGGTACGGGTCAAGTCGACGCAGGTTTCTTTCAGCTTGGCGCCCTCGCCGAAGGTCAGGTCGGCACGACGGCTTGGCTGCCCGACATGAAGTTGCCGGGCGCCGTCGAACTGGCCAAGCGTGTCAAGGATAGGCTGAAACTCGATACGAACGACGACATTGCCTACGCTTACTCGGCCGCCTATGTTTTTAAAGAAGCCGCAGAAGTGAGCAAGTCGGCGAGCCCCGAAGCCGTGCGCCAGGCGCTGGCCACGCACACCTTCACGTCAGAGCGCGCGAATCTCGTCCCGCGCAGTGGTGGCAATCTCAAGTTTGACGAAAAAGGCCAAGCCAACACCGTCATTCTCGCGGCGCAGGCTCAAGGCGGCGTCTGGGTATCAGTGATGCCGGAAGTGCTGGCTGGCAAAGCCAATGTGCTCGGTCAGTGGGTTCCGGGTAATCGCTGATACGGGTGACGGGCATCCCCTGACCGTCTTCGGAACATCGCGCACGCCCAAGAATGCAGTCCGTCATTGCGCAGGCATTGGTCGACGGCCTGCTCAATGCAGGCATCTTGGGGCTTGCGGCGGTCGGCTTGACGCTGCTGTTCGGTGTCATGCGCGTTGTCAACTTCGCGCACGGCGAGTTGCTAATGGTGGGGATGTACATCAGCTACGCCCTCTTTACCACGTTCAAGATCCATCCGTACCTATCGGTGTTCATCGTGGTGCCGGCACTCGCGCTGCTGGGTATCGCGATGTACCGCTTCCTATTGCGGCCATTGGCCGGCGCACCCGAATCCAGCCAGTTGCTGGTGACCTTGGGGGTATCGATGGTGCTGCAGAACGTCGTGTTCGCCACCTTCGGTGCCGACTTTCGTTCAGTCATGGTGCCGGTCAGTACCGATCCCTACATGCTGGGCCCCGTCGTGTTGACGGCGGCACGCCTGTACGGATTCATCGTCGGCATGGGGGCCTGTCTCGGGCTTTACTTGTTCTTGCGCTTCACTGATTTTGGTGTCGTAACGCGCGCAGCCGTTCAAGACCCACAGGCGGCCGCTCTATCCGGCATTGATGTAGATAAGGTGCTCGTGATCTCAGCGGCAATTGCAGTTGGTTTGCTGGGCCTCGCGGCGGCCTGGCTCATGCCGATGGTCTATCTGTCACCCAGCGTTGGCCACACTTACTTGCTGCCGTCATTCATCATCGTCATCCTTGGCGGCATGGGTAGCGTTCGCGGGGCGATTATCGGATCGATCGTTTACGGCTTGAGCCAGAGCCTCGGCGCCGTGGTGGTGCCTGGATCGCTCGGTATTCTGGTGCCGCTGATCCTGTTCGTCGTACTGTTGCTGTTGCGGCCAAGCGGACTCTTCCGGGGGACGGTGTGATGACTGGGCGCCAACGAGTTGTGTTCTATCTGCTGCTCGCCGTGGTGGCGATCGGGTTGCCGTGGATCGACAATAGCTTCGTGCTGACCACGACAATCGCGGCGCTGTACCTCGCGTACCAGGCGCTCGCGTGGAACTTAGTGGGCGGCTTGGCCGGCCAGTTCTCACTTGGTAACACGATCTTCATCGGGGCGGGCGCCTACACGTCTACTTACCTCTTTGTAAAATTCGGCATCTCACCTTGGATTGGGATCTGGGCAGGTGCTGCGATCGCGATGGTTCTGGCCTACCTGATCGGGTTGTTGACATTCAGGCTTAACCTGCGCGGCCTCTACTTTGCAATGGTGACGCTTGCGCTTGCCGAAATGGCACAGGTTTTGGTTGAGAATATGCCAGCACTAGGAGGTGCCTACGGTCTGCTGATCCCTGTTCGGGGCACTGACATCGCGGCTATGCAGTTCGAATCCCGAAAGGTCTACTACTACATCGTGCTCGCAATGGTCGTGGGAGCCGCTGCGCTGATGACATTCATCCAGCGTGCGCGCGTCGGCTTGATGCTCGACGGTCTGCGCGAAAACGAGAACGCCGCACGCGCCGTTGGCGTGCCGGTGGTGCGTAGCATGCAACTCGTGTTCGCGTTGAGTGCGTTTCTCGCTGCCCTGGGCGGTTCCTTCATGGCGCAATACACGCTGTTCCTCGACCCCAAGTCGACGTTCGCGTGGACCGAGGCGGTGCTTTTCTTGCTCCCGGCGATCGTCGGTGGTACCCGCCACTGGTCCGGTCCTGTGATTGGTGCCTTCTTACTCGAGGTTGTGTCCGACTCCGCACGCCTTGCGTTCGGCGCGTCGGTGAAAGGGTTGCCACAGATCATTTTCGGCATCGTCGTGATCCTGGTGGTGATGCGCACCAGAGGTGGCATCGTCGAGTGGTTTGTGGAGGTGTGGCACAGGCGGCGGACGGGCGACCCGCTGGCTAAGAAGGGCGGCAATGCCTCTGCTTGAAGTTGCGCACCTCTCGAAACGTTTTGGTGGGCTGCTGGCAGTCGATGACGTGACATTCCATGTCGACGCCGGCCAGATACTCGGTGTCATCGGCCCGAACGGGGCCGGGAAAAGCACACTTTTTGCGGCTCTGACCGGTTTCGAGCCTGCAAGTAGTGGAACATGGTCGCTTGACGGCAAGCCTTTGCAGGGACTGCCGCCGGAGGCTATCTGCGGCGCAGGCCTCGTGCGCACCTTCCAGATCGTGCAGCCCTTCTGGAGCATGAGCGTGCTCGAGAATGCAATGGTGGCCGCAGTACATCGCGCCACGTCGCGCAGGCATGCCGGGCAACTAGCGAGCGAGGCACTCGACCTCGTCGGCTTGACCGCCAAGCAGCATGCGACGATCGGCTCCCTGACTATCGCGGACAAGAAGGCGCTGGAAATGGCAAAGGCCTGCGCGTCTGGTGCGCGGGTGATCCTGCTCGACGAAGTCATGGCAGGGTTGCGGCCCAGCGAGGTTGATCGTGTCGTCGACACGATTCTGAAGTTGCGCCGCGAACGTCAGATCACCTTCCTGATTGTCGAACATCTCATGGATGCCGTGATGGCGCTCTCGGACGAAATCCTCGTGCTCAACTTCGGCGCGGTGCTGGCCAAGGGAAAGCCCTCTGTCATCCAGCGCGATCCTCGGGTCATCGAAGCCTACCTGGGGGTGGTTACCGATGCTTGACCTGGTTGACGTCCGGGCTGGTTACGGAGATGCCGAAGTGCTGCACGGCATCTCCATCTCGATACGCGCGGGCAGTCTGGTTGCGCTCGTCGGCGGCAACTCGGCCGGCAAGTCGACGATCGCCGGCGTCATCGCTGGCACCGTGCCGGTGCGTAGCGGACACGTCAAGTTCAACGGCGTAGTGATCAATGCGGTGCCGGCCTACCAGCGTGTCCGCTCGGGCATAGTACTCGTGCCGGAGGGGCGTAAGCTGTTCCCGCAGCTATCGGTCGAGGAAACCCTGACAGCGTCCTCGGCGTTTGACCCGGTGCGCGCCCAACGCCGGCGCAATGTCGATCGCATGTATGCGCTGTTTCCGCGCTTGCACGAGCGCCGGCGTCAGCTTGCGGAGACGATGTCGGGCGGCGAGCAACAGATGCTGGCCATCGCCCGTGGTTTGATGTCGGAACCGAGGTTCCTGATCCTCGACGAGCCGTCGCTGGGACTCGCGCCCAAGATGGTGGAGCAAATTTTCGAGGCGACCACCGCATTGCGGAAGCAGGACCTGACGATCCTGCTGATTGAGCAGCACCTCAAGGAAGCGCTAAAGCGATGCGACTACGCATATGTCGTTGAAAACGGCACGATCGCGCTGGAAGGCTCCGGCGCCGAGTTGCTGGCCGATGTCCGCACGCGCGAGGCTTACCTCGGGAAGCTGGACCGGCAGCGGGTCTTGGACGCCCCCGCTTCGAATTCTGCCTTGCCGTAAACATGACCGATTTTTCGCAGTTCACCTATCCGCGCTTGCTGGCGCGGCAAGCTGCGGCGCGGCCCGAAAGCATTGCGATCGTGACACCGACGAGGCGTGTGACATGGGGCCAGCTGCAGGTAGACGCCATGCGATTGAGCGGAGCACTGCTCGATCTGGATGTCGAGCCAGGCACGAAGGTTGGCATCCTGATGCCCAATGGCTACGAATGGGTCGAGTGGGCCCATGCCGTCGCCGGAATCGGCGGCGTGATCGTGCCCGTGAATACTCGCTTTCGCCAACCTGAACTCGCGCACCAGCTAAAGGCCTCGGACACGCACACACTGGTTCTGCAGCCACGGATCGGTCACGTCGATTTCATGGCGATGCTGCTGGATCTGGTACCGGAATTGCGGTCGGGGCGGGTTGGCGCGTGGCGCAGTACTGAATTTCCCATGCTGCGCCAAGTTGTGATCGTTGGCGATCACGGTGAGGATGTTCCGGGCGCGCTGCGCGCGGCGGCCCTTTCCCGCCCACTGAGTCCTGCGATGACGGACCGCGTCCGGCGTGCGCAGCTCACCGTAGGGGTCGACGATCCGGTCGTGATTCAGTTCACATCAGGCACGACGGCGTTCCCAAAGGGCGCCGTGCTGAGCCACCTGAGTACCGCGCGCAACGCGTTCCACGTCAACCAGCGGCTTCGCATCCATGCTGATGATCGCCTATTTGTGCCGGGGCCATTCTTCCACGTTGGTGGCTCCACGCTTGGGATGCTGCTAGGCCTCGTGGCGGGGGCGCCGGTTCATACCTTGGCTCGGTTTGACCCAGCGGCGGTGCTACAAGTGATCGAACGCGAGCGCATAACGGTATACGGCGGCGTGGACTCGCTGTTCCTCGGCCTGTTCAAACATGCCGATTTTCACAAGTCAGCCGTCGCATCGATCACGAAAGCCTGGATCGCGAGCAGTCCGGACATCGTGCGCCTGGTCCAGCGGGACATGGGCATCGAAGGCATCGCGAACGTATTCGGAATTAGTGAGGCGTCACCGAACATAACGATTGGCGACCTCGACGAACCCATGGAACTGCGGGCAACGACCTGCGGGCTTCCGCACGAGGGGTGCGAAGTGCGCGTCATCGATCCTGCCAGCGGGCAGTCGGTACCGGCCGGACAGTCCGGTGAAATTCTGTTCCGTGGCTACGCGTTGATGCAGGGTTACTACAACAACCCGGCCGACACCTCGAAGGCGATCGACGACGAGGGCTGGTTGCACACTGGCGATCGCGGCGTGCTTCGACCGTCGGGTCACCTCGAGTATCACGGTCGCATCAAGGACATGCTGCGAGTCGGTGGCGAAAACATCGCGCCAGCGGAAGTCGAGGAAGTATTGTGCCAACACCCGAAGGTGTGTCAGGCGGCCGTTGTGGGCTTGCCTGACGACCGCCTGATCGAGGTTCCCGCCGCGGTCCTTGAACTAAAGGAAGGCGAGCAGTGCACCGCGGAAGAAATAACTGCCTACTGCAAGGAGCGACTCGCGCCGTTCAAAGTGCCGCGCATTGTGGTCTTCGTCGACCAGATGCCGATGACGGGTAGTGGCAAGATTCAGAAGTTTCGCATGCGTCAGGAGATCTTCGGGGTTCCGCCGGGAAAGTGAGCATGACCGACCGTACACCCTTGGATATATTCAAGCGATCGGCCGATGAAGTCCTAGCGGATGTCGTTGACGGTGTAGGCTACCTTACGCTTGCCCGGCCGAGTCATCGCAACGCAATTTCCGCCGCAATGATGAAACGCTTGCGCGCGGCACTGGTGGTCATCGATGCGGACGAGCGGGTCCAGGTTCTCGTGCTGCGCTCAAGCGTTGATGGTATGTTCTGCGCAGGTGCGGATATCCAGGGGCTGGCCGATTCGGACCCTGAAGCACTGCGCGGCGAGTTCCAGTTGCTCATCGACGTTGTTGAAGACATTCGCGCGGTAAGCAAGCCCGTCGTCGCGGTCATCGCCGGAACATGTATCGGAGCGGGCTGCGCACTTGCGGCCGCAGCCGACATCGTGCTTGCCGCGGAGGATGCAAAGTTCTGCCTGCCGGAGGTGCATTTAGACATCGCTCCAGTGCTTGCGATGCAAGCGCTGTACCCGGTGGTGCACCTGCGCCAGCTGCTGTTCTGGTCCGCGACCGGTCGCATGTTCAGTGCCCGCGAAGCTCTCGACGGTGGGCTCGTCACATTGGTGACGCCGTCCGCTGGATTGCCGGGGGAGCTATCCACCCTTCTTGGAGAGTTGAAGCGGCCCGCGAGCGCGACGTTTCGATACCTGAAGCGTGCGGCGAAACTGCTGGAACAACCTAAGCGCGCAGGCGTACAGCAGGAGCTGATGGCGACGATGCTTGCCTCGGCGAGCTCGGCGGAAGCGAGAATAGAAATCGCCGGCTTCCTTGCCCGCAAACGCAAGCAGTCCACTTAGTTCCGTAGGGAGATTGCATGAACAAAATCCTCATCGTGGGTGCACTAGGTGCCGTGGGCCAATGTGCACTGGAGCACTTCGAAGGCTTGCCCAACTGGCAGATCGTCGGGATCTCGCGCCGAAAGCCGGTATTCCCTACACGTGCCGACTGGGTGTCCGTTGACCTGCGCGACCGCGCGGATTGCGAGGCCAAACTTTCGCGCCTCACCGATATCACCCACATCGCCTACACGGCCGTCTACGAAAAGGCCGATGTGACGCGCGGATGGTCGGAGATGGATCATGTCGAAATCAACCTTGCCATGTTGCGGAACTTGGTGGAGGTCGTAGAAAGGGCCTCGCCTGGGCTTCGCCATGTCACGATCTTGCAGGGAACCAAGGCGTACGGCGGCCACCTGGGACCGTTTCGCCAACCGGCACGCGAGAGTGATCCGCGCTATATGCCGCCCAACTTTTACTATGACCAGATGGACTGGCTGGCTGAGCGACAGCAGGGCAAGGAATGGACCTGGACCATCCTACGTCCGCAGATCGTCTGCGGTATCGCGCTGGGCAGCCCGCTCAACATAATCAGCGCAATTGGCGTCTACGCAGCCATTTCACGCGAGTACGGATTGCCGCTGCGTTTCCCTGGCGGTCCCTCGCGCATTGGCGAAGCGACGGATGCGCGGTTGATTGCGAAGGCGATGGAGTGGGCTGGAACGCACGCCGCCGCCGCCAACCAGACCTTCAACATCGCCAATGGCGATGTCTACGTTTGGGAAAACATCTGGCCGCGTCTCGCCGATCTGTTCATGATGGAGATGGCGCCGCCGCACCCATTCTCATTGGCCCGGGTGATGCCTCAGAACGAAGCTATCTGGAACAAGATCGTCTCGCGCTACGATTTGGTGCAGCACAACTACAAGGAGATTGTGCCTTCGTGGCAGTTCGCTGACTTTCTCCTTGGCTACGGTCAGCGGCCCAACTCGCATCACATGAGTACCATCAAGATCCGCAAAGCAGGCTTCCCCGAATGTGTGGACAGCGAGGCCATGTTCGTCGAACTCGTGCAGACGCTGCAGCAGCGCAGGATCCTGCCCCCGTGAGCGACAGGGACGACTGATGACGATGAACGCCTACATCACCGGCGCCTACGACACGGCGGTGGGTGAAGTGCCCGGTAGCAGCTGTATGAGTCTGCATGCCGAGGCTGCGGTCGGCGCTGTGGCGGATGCGGGCCTTACGCTAACGGAGATCGACGGCGTGTTGTGCGCGTATTCACTCGTGAGCCCGCACTTGATGCTGGGGTCGGTCTTTTGCGAGTACATGGGGATTCATCCGGCGTTCTGCAGCGCGACGCAGGCCGGAGGCGCGTCGGCCTGCGTCATGATCATGCAGGCGGCAGCGCTCGTCGCAAGCGGTCAGTGCAATCATGTACTGGTCGTTACCGGGGACAATCGGCTGACGGGTCTTTCGCGTGACGGTGCGGTAGCTGCACTTGTCGATGTTGGCCACGCTCAGTTCGAGCGGCCATTCGGCATGAGTGTTCCAGCCGCCTACGCGCTGGTGGCACAGCGCTACCAGCACGAGTTTGGCGTCACACCAGAACAGCTTGCGGCGATTGCGGTTGAACAGCGACGGCATGCAGGCCGGCATCCGAAGGCGCAAAAGCGGGAGCCGATCACCGTGGCCGATGTGCTCGCCTCCAAGCTTATTGCCACACCACTGCGTTTACTTGATTGCTGCCTCGTGTCGGACGGAGGGGCTGCCGTAGTAGTAAGCAGTCGGACCGCCGCAGCTGACACCCGGGGCAGGGCGGTGGAGGTGATGGGAGCAGGGCAGGGCCATACCCATGAGCACATCGTTGCAGCTCCCAGCCTCACGGATTTTGGCTGCAAAATTTCGTCGGCTCGTGCCTTTGCGCGCGCCGGTGTGACGACGGCCGACATCGACGTCGCGATGATCTACGATTCATTCACGATCACACTGTTGGTCGAGCTCGAATCAATTGGATTTTTTGAGCGCGGCGAGGCAGGGCCCGCCGCGGAACGCGGCGAACTGGGCCTCGGCGGTAGCCTTCCCTGCAACACCCATGGGGGCCTGCTGAGCTATGCCCACTCGGGTGCCGCGGGTGGCATGTTCCATGTCGTGGAAGCGATGCACCAGCTGCGGGGTACTGCCGCCGCGCGCCAGGTGGAAGGCGCGCGGTTGGCGTTTGTACATGGCGACGGCGGCATTCTATCGGCGCACTGCTCTCTGGTGCTGGGCACCTAGTAATATGACAAAGTCGTTCGCGCAGTCGACCGCTGAGACCCGCCCGTTCTGGGAGGGGTGTGTTATCGGCGAGTTGCGCTACCAGGCGTGCGCCCAATGCGGTCAGGTGCAGCTAATTCCGCACTCCACATGTGCCAACTGCTTTGGCAAAGAACTCATATGGAAGCGCGCGTCCGGCCGCGGCAGGGTACTGAGCCATACGACCGTGCATCGCGCGCCCACGCGCGCATGGCAAGAAAAAGTTCCCTATGTCATCGCGCTGGTGGCGCTGGACGAAGGCTTCCGCCTCATGGTGAATGTCAAGGACGGCACGCAGGTCTCCATCGACCAGGTAGTGCAGATCGGTTTCACTGAAGTCGGGGGCCAGGCCATGCCCCAGGCGGAGGTCCCGTGTTGAAACACGCGATCACTTACACCGACTTCCAGCCGGGCGACGTTCTCGGCGAGGCGGTGACCACCTTTGACGGCAGCATGACGCACGCATGGCGTCGAATTTTTGGCAAACCGGCGGGAGGGAGTGACACCGAAGGGGCGGAACGCGCGAGTCTCGCAATTATCTTGATGATGCGCGCTTACTGCAGCGTCGTCACACCGCGGCCACCGGGGAACGTCCACGCGCGCCAGCGCTTCCATTTGCATGGGGTGCCCCTGCCGGGGGAGTCAATCCGCACCGTTGTCTCATGTTCAGGAAAGGAAATTAAGCGCGAGCGCCGCTATGTCGAATTGCGTACGGAGGGTAGCGGCAATGATGGGCGGCCGCTTTTCACGGGCGACATGACGATCGTATGGGCTCGGTGAATTCCGTCTGCGCATTTGCCACCGTGTCGCTGGTCGTCGATGCCGCGTCGATACAAGCCTATGCGGAGCTAACCGACGACTTCAACCCAATCCATATCGACCCGGTCTTTGCGGCCACAACACCCATGGGCGGCGTGATTGCACACGGAACCATGTCCATCTGTCTCATCTGGCAGATGCTGCAGAAAAATCTGGGTGCCGATGTCTTCAAGTCGCCAGCGCTCGACGTGAGGTTCCTTAAGCCCGTGCGAGAGGGAGAACTGTTGACTGCAGGCGGCTCGCCGAACGCGAGCGCCCCTGGTCTTTTTGACGTGTGGGTGCGGGGTACGGATGGCAGTGAGCGAATTGTTGGGACATTGTGGCTCCCGGCGAACGCTCCCGCAGCGCTAATTCAGGGAGCCGACAAATGAGTCGTGAATCTACAACCGCGCGGAAGGAGAATCCGCAGCTCGTTGGTAGTTCACCACGCGAGAAGTTGTTGGCGCCGTAGGCAGTGATGGCGTTTATTCGCCAAGTAGAAAAGGTTCTGAACCGGCTGTCCGACGACGGTGATGGTTCAGACTTCGTCTACCTCAGTGTGGGCCAGAAGGCGGTCGCAGCGAGGGCCGCAAGAGCACTCCAGGGCCCGGAGACGCTAGCTACCATGCATCGGGGCCATGGGCACATAATCGTACGCGACATCACTGTCGAACGTTTTTTTTGAAGATGCCTCGCTCGTGCTGAGCGGTATCACGACCGGAGGAATCATGGTTGCACTGAGTGCGAGCGTCTCGTGGTGGGCGCATGCGGACCCTGCACGACTTGCCATCGTGTTCAAGGATCAGCGCGTTTCGTACGCACAACTTTATGAGCGCGTTTGCAAGCTTGCCGGCTTTCTGGCCGCACGCGGTGTGCGTCCCGGCGATGTAGTCGCGCTCTTGATGAAAAACAGCAGCGCGTTCGTGGAACTCGCGCTCGCGGTCAGCCATGTGGGCGCGGTGCTGCTGCCGATTAACTATCGGCTGGGGACGGACGAAGTGACGTATATCGTCGACCACTCGGACGCGAAGCTGCTTTTTGTGGATACTGAGCTTACTGACGCCGCAACCGGTTGTCCACATGTGGTACTCGTGGACGAAGAAGTACAGCGAAATGGCGGCATGTTGGCCCATGATGGTCAGGCGCTCGCGACGATGGTGGCGAGCACGCCCGAAACGCTGTTCCGACTGATGTATACATCGGGAACGACAGATCGCCCTAAAGGCGTGATGCACACCTACGCCAACTACTTCTGGAAGTGTGCCGACCACATATCCGCACTAGGCCTGAAGACGGACGATCGCCTTTTGGTCTGCGGACCGCTGTACCACGTTGGCGCGTTCGACCTGCCAGGGCTCGCAGTGCTGATGGTGGGCGGGTGTCTCGCGATTCTGCGCGATTTCGACGAGGGGGCGGTGCTCACCTTCATCGATCGTGAACGACTGACTGGGGCATGGATGGCCCCGGTCATGCTCAATCGCTTGCTGATGGCGGGGGCTGATAGCGCATACGACTTAACGAGCCTGAAATGGATTGTCGGTGGTGGTGATCGAACGCCGGAAGCACGCATTCGCGAGTTCAAGTCGCTTTTCAAGGCTGCTCGCTACATCGACGCCTACGGCCTTACTGAGACATGCTCGGGTGACACCATGATGGGTGCGGGGCGCGAAATCGACAAGATCGGCTCTGCCGGGAGGGCAGTGGCACACGTCGACATCGATATCCGCGATGACGACGGCCGGTCGGTCGGTGCCGGAGCCACGGGGGAAATATGCCTGCGCGGGCCGAAGGTCAGCAGCGGATATTGGAAGGATCCCGAGCGCACTGCAGCAAGCCGCTACGGCGAATGGTTTCGGACGGGTGACGTCGGCTATCTGGACGACGATGGTTTCCTTTTTCTTACCGACCGCAAGAAAGACATGATCATCAGCGGCGGTGAGAACATTGCTTCATCGGAAGTCGAGCGGGTTCTATATCAAATGCCCGAGGTGCTGGAGGCCGCGGCAATTGGCTTGCCGGATGCGCGCTGGGGAGAAAGGGTGGCTGCCATTGTGGCGTTGAAAAATGGTGCCGTCCTAACGCTTGATGATGTACGCCGCCACTGCGAAGGCAAGCTTGGGGGATTCAAGACGCCCAGGCAACTGGTCATCGTCGAAGCGTTACCCCGAAACCCATCGGGAAAAGTGTTGAAGCGAGTGCTGCGTGATGATTTATCAGCTACGGCCGCACCACGGTAGGACGGCACGCTGCTTTTCAGTGCTGGGTTCACCTACCGGGATCGCAGATATGAAACGCGGCTTTGGCATCGCGCCCCGGATACAGAATATTTTCCATGTCGTGCCGCCGTCGCTGGAGCGGAATACTCCGCGCTCCTTGTTGGGTTCAATGACCATGTCACGCTGGAAATGTTGCGCATAGCCGGCGTGAAACGCGGCGATCCATGTGATTGACCTCGGGTCGGGCGACGGCCGGCATGACTTGGCTCGTTGCGTTACAGCGAAGGGTGCCGCGGGCAGGCGCGATGCTTCCTGCCGGAGATTGACAGGACCAGAAGCGGCGCTACAGTCACTGCCTAGAGCTATTTTGCAATCTGCCTTGTGCGCGCAGGCCATCCGTTGGCTGCCGACATGGCCACTGACGCTTGCGCCGTGAACCTGACCCTGACCCTGTCGTTGCCTGCTTGTTTCTCCATGAACGCCTGCGCGCTGCGGGCCAAGGCCGTTCGATGGATAGGCCGCTTGGCGGCGGGTTCGCTCGTAGCGTGGGTATGTGCGGGCCAAGCGGTCGTTGTTGACAACAAGGTTGGTTCTAAGGGGCAGGTGGCTGCCGAGTTCGTTGCGCGCGCGCCCGCCAATGGCCACACCCTGCTGGTCGGCATGGACAGCCTGTTTGTCATCAACCCGTATTTGTACGCCCGTCGCGGTGTGGATGTGAACCAAGACCTGATGCCTGTCGCTACGCTGGGCTCCAACCAGTTTGTGTTGGCCCTCCATCCCCAGTTGCCTGTCAAGGCCCCGGCAAGGTTCGTTGCGCGGGCAAAGAAATCCAATCCGCCTCTGGCCTACGCATCAGCGGGAAGGCGGCATTGAAATGCTGCAAACCAGTCTGGACCAAATGCAACAAATGATCAAGCAAGAGCAAGCCAGTTACAGCAAGGTCATCCGCGACCTTCAGGTCAAGGTGGATTGAAATGCGCATCTACCGTCTTGACCCGCCGAGGGACGCCTTCCGCGCTTCAAAGCGATCGGCGGCAGCAGCGCATCGACGCAGCGCGATGGCGAAAGTCCGGCGCTGGATCGCTACGGGCTCGGCGCGGCTGTGCCGAGCGGCGCTCT
>Ga0214919_10001080_pt1 | contig 45707 bp, 33 predicted proteins | sample LL1503_MetaG_FD_177994 | JGI IMG/M metagenome (GOLD analysis project Ga0214919, IMG submission 177994) | Freshwater microbial communities from Lake Lanier, Atlanta, Georgia, United States - LL-1503 | ecosystem: Environmental > Aquatic > Freshwater > Lake | place: USA: Georgia | collected... | reverse complement strand
CAGCCTTCTTCACAAATTCCATCTTGGTATTCATGAGGGCAAAAAACTCCTTGGTGTCCTTTTGAACATTCCTGGTTGGCGGTAGTTCTCCGTCATACTTCATTGCAATGGTATAGAGTTCAAATGCAGATAAGGGCATTCCTACGACGATGACCGAGGCTGGAAAGATGCGAAATTTGCTGACCAGACTGGGATCCGTAAACAGAATCATCGGGATACCACTAACACCCAGGTCATAGAAGAGGGATAAATATTCTACAAAACGTTCTGGTTTGCCATAGATATCATAATATGCTGTAACGAGCATGACTTATGTAGATGTATTATTTTCTATGTCTTATAAAAGCGCACTTATAGAGATCTTGTAACCTTATAAGTAGGATGGTAGCCAGTCTACTAAAAGTCATCTCCTCGGGTCTCCAAGATGAACGTCTTAATTTTAAAGCTACAATGTATCCCTTTCAAAAAACATGGGTCAAGGCAGGGCGATTTACCACCAAATGGGAACGCCTTGACTTTGAAAATACACCCACCTTCGGAAACACGGCCTTCTTCCGTATTTTAAGAAAGGGGCATCTGGTCACCCGTCTTTTTTTAGTTGCTACGATGCCCGACATCTATACCGTGCAGAAGGCAGCCTATGATGCAAATGGCTCTTCTCTGGCATATCCTCAGTTTGGATGGACCAATTCTCTCGGACATGCCATGATACAACAACTAACACTTGATATCGCAGCCTCGCGCGTAGAAACCATCGATAGTCGCCTCTTAGAAATCTTAGATGAGTTCCATACTCCCTTGGAAAAAGTACCGCTTGTAAATGATATGATTAAACGGAAAGATACAGGATTTACACAGCGATCCTTTGGATGGGCTACACCACAATCTAGTGGGGCATTACAGGCCGGCCCCTATCAAGAAACCGTGATCGTCCCCTTGCCCTTTTGGTTCACGCGGGGCGATCCTGGTTCGGCGCTACCCATTGATGCCATCGGCGCGGATGAAGTTCGTGTGGGAATTACGATGCGTGGACTAAATGGGCTGTATTACACGAGCACACAGCTCTCGGCGAATACGACGAATGCAGATGGGGCATCTCTAACGCCTTTATTAGGCGCTTCCTTCTATGCACAGGATCCCGTTCTTCATACAGGACAAACGCCGCTCAGTAATGCAAATGGTGTAATCAAGATGCCGTTGGCTTTACAGCTTGGTGACTGTCATATCATGGCAGAGTACGTCTATCTGGATCAAAATGAGGCAAATCGTTTTCGTTTGGCCGATTTACAGATTCCTATTGTACAGCATTATGCCATGAATCCTACCGATACAGAAGGGTTACTTGATGCACGAATCCGTCTTGATATTCCCAATCCGTGTCGCGACATCTTCTTCATGTGCAATCCGTATATGGCTCCAGCCTACAATGCCCCCTTCTTGGCCACTCGAACCATGACAGGCACCATCAATACCTTACCAAATGCGTCACAGTATCCATGGTGGCCTGATGCAGTGGGGCTGTCTGCCAATCAACCATCCGTGGCGTTACGACCCGCCTTTGCCCTATCCGATGCCGAACCCATTTCGGGGTATGAAGTGGATTATCAGGGGTCGTTGGTGCGATTTCGTACAGAGGGCGGTGCACTCTTTCGGTCCGTTGTCCCTTCGTTGGAGCAGCGCAAGTCGCCATGGGTGAATCGTTATTATTATAATTTTCCGCTTGCTGTTCAAAATGGATTTACGCCATTTTCAGCACCGCAGGGTGAGGCAAATCTTGATAAAATTGTCAATAAAGATCTTATTTTGCGCTTTCGCCCTCCCTATGGTAACGTGGTGGGTTTGAATGTACAGCGGTTCGTCGTGTATGCCTACGCGGAGACGTATAATGTGCTACGCGTGTATTCTGCTAGGGCGGGACTCATGTTTTCGTTTTGACACATTTTTACTTATGTCCATGGATCTTCTTGGATTTTTTGGCTTTTTTCTTTTTCATACTGCGTTTTTTCAAAATAGGCCGCAGCGTACATGCCAGTTCATTTGCCTTTTGTTTTGCCATGGTCGGCGACCATTTATTCGCACGTTTCCGTGTCATTTTCTGTATATTCGGTGTGTTTAGGCCATATTCCACTTCTCGCATTGCATCTGCCAGGTCACCCAGCATATATTGATAACGTTCAGAATGGGTAACATAATTCGTCGGATAGTCCAATTTGTTAAACAAACGAATTGTATTCTTTTTCGTAAAACGAACCTTTGTCATTTTTCTATGAGATGGTTCGGTTTATTTGTTATGCATTGTGTTCTTTTAAGACATTACGCTCTATCCATTTAGCTTTCTTGTGTGCAAAATTAGTAGGATGCATCATAGATAGTTGGCGGTTCGCATGCGACAATGTATTACCCATTCTTTTCAGGAATTTTTGTGTGAGAATATATTTCTTGTCATTTGTAGGGTCTGTATCTAATAATGTTTTTCTTGCATTTGCCATTGTATTCTGCATATTTTTTGAAGTAGACCACAAATTATGTTTTACAAGATTACTATCGGCAATATATGGGAAAATATGTGCCTGATTATACCGAGTTTTTAATCGTGCAGTACTATTTTTTCCATTATGCATCTTAGCATTCGGGTGCAATGTAATTTTCTTTGCTGTTTTACGTTTCTTTTTTAGAGATTCATTGTGTGAAGTACGATGTGTATGGCTTAATCGTTTTCCAAAGACCATTTCTATTTAGATACTGTAATAAAAATTGAAATGATGGAACTGTAAAAAGAAATAGCAACCATCCATGAAACTCATCAGCTTCAACATCAACGGCATTAAATCCATGACCTACAAACTTAAAAACGGTGAAAAGAAAGGCGGGCCAACCAATAATGTTCTTAAAGCGCTCATTGACGAAGAGGATCCTGATATTCTCTGCTTCCAAGAAGTTAAAACGCAATCGGAGGGAGATTTGGCGTGGCTACACGCGCACTTCCCTCATCGGTATCATTCCTTTGCCACGAATAAAAAAGGTTATTCGGGAACGGCTCTCTTTTCCAAAGTGGAACCTGAATGGGTTACTTATGGATTTGAGTCTCAAGAACATGGTGATAAAGAGTTTAACTACGAAGGACGCATTATTACAGCAAAATATGCAGGATATATTGCTGTAACGGTGTATTGTCCCAATTCACAGGTGAAACTGGCTCGGCTGGCTGAACGACTCGAATGGGAAGACGTAATGCGACAGTATCTGACGCATTTGAAAGAAGCTCACCATGTACCCATCCTTCTATGTGGCGATCTCAATGTGGCACATCAAGAGATCGATTTGCATAATCCAAAGGCCAACAAGAAATCGGCTGGATTCTCGGCTGAGGAACGCGATGCCTTTCAAAAACTGTTGGATTCGGGTTTTACCGATTCCTTTCGCCATTTGCATCCTGAGGATATCGCGTATACCTACTGGTCCAACTTTGCCAAGTCCCGTGAACGAAATGTGGGATGGCGGATTGATTATGTGGTAGTGTCTTCTGCGCATTCCGATAAGATTCAGGAGGCTACGTGTTTAACGGAGTATATGGGGTCGGATCATTGCCCTGTTTCTTGCGTGATGGATGTATAAAATGTACAATGAGTTATTTCATTGTTTATTTTTTATTCTTTATTTTCCTAGTTTTATTTCGTTTCTTATGACCTTGCCCACGCATCCTGCTGCGATTAACATTCATTTTATTCATATTTTGTTTTAATTCATTATATAATTTATTTGTATTCTTTGTATATCTATTCCATAATCCGCGGGTGTCATGTGGACCTAATCGTAAAAGTGTCAAATAAAATACATCACATTTTTTTCCAAGAACTTCCACATTATCGATATATCCATTTATGAAAAACGTAGAACCTGGTGACAATAATACTTCGGACTCAGAAGAGGTTGTGCCTTTTCTATAATTTAATGATAAATGATCAGAAATAAATGGCAATGGATTTCCTGCAGGAATATGGATAACAAGTAAAACTCCCTTATTAAATGTAGTAGCAACTTCCAGATTTACAGTAGTTGATAAAAAACTGTAAATAGATATTTCTTCCTTTTTGCTTTTAATATATTCCCCTAATGTAGGTGTTTCTCCACGAAATACAGTAATGCCATTATCTCGCCCTTCTATTCTTGGAAAGTTAGATAAGATATCTACTAAATGATGTGCGTATTCAATCTGCTTAATAAATTGTTCTTTGGTTAATGCATGTTCCTTTAGCAGATTTGGTGTATTTCTCATTGGAATTGCTTTGTGATATAAAATCCAATTTATAACGGTATAGGTTATATCTAGTGGTTTGTCTTCCCAATCACTAGCATCCATTTCCGCTTTATAGGCATTTATTAATTCTTTATCTTTTTCATCTAGTCCCTTATAATGTATATAGGACTGCCGAATAAATGGATTTTGTGTATAGTCTATTTGTAAGTCTTCTACTTTTGGAAATGCCATATAATATATCCTATTATATGGCACTTTTTTAACAAAGTTCTAAACAACAATTTATGGTTTCTTCACCTTAAACGCCATTCCCGCCGCCTTATTATTGTATTTCGGCAACTGTAATTCTGCTACACGTCCATGCTCAGGAAATGGAATGGACCCTTCCCATGGTTCGCCTGTCTTGACCCATTCGCTAATTTTTTCCTGTAATTCTGTAAACCCACCATACTGTCGGACATTGGCCTCTTTGAGCTGTGTTAGCAGACTAATTCCTTCTTTTAAGCGTTCTTCTTTGGTCTTCAGTTGTTTGACCATGTACTCTTCTATTTACATAATCGGTAGCATCCTTAGATTCGCCAACGGAACACGGATCATGGATGCATCCGTATCGTTGCGTGAAAAGATAAAACAGGCGGTTTCGCCCTTGATATGAAATCCCATACAGTACTCAATCTTCGTATCACAGAAGACAAATGGAACCGAATATCGCTCAGGACGCATGGTTTCGCGATGGAATTGGACAACCGAGTGGTAATAGATACGTGGTTGCGAATACTTGACAAAATGGACTGTTGCCCACATCTTTCCTTCATGTTCCACCAACGGTGAGGAGCCACGGCAATGACGAAAGAGCGGATTGGTTTGATACGTCGTATGAATCTCCAACTTATTTTGGTTATTTACTGCTCCAATTTCAAACGGCGACCAACCATAAATCACATTCAAGCGTTCCTTGGGAGCCTTATCTACTTTCACCAGATTGGCAGGCGGTACATAAATCCAATTCTTCTCACAGTCTGAATTACGTGGTGATTCGATTACCTTGATATTGGACATCTTGCATTGCTCCGCATCATAATCGCCCTGCGCAATCACCACATAACCATTCGTCGTAATATTCTTAGAACTTGCCATAAACTGCAGCCGTCCTTGATGAAAGAAGATTCGAACATCTTCCATACCCTCAATGTTACTTTCGGTACGAGCATAATCCTCATTCATGATGGCTACTTCGCCTGTCGGCTGATACGCGGCATTCAGAAAGATGCGTCCATTCTTGGTTCGTACTTTGCCATCTGCATCGCGGATCTTGTAATATCCATTCGGATCAATGCCATAATTCACATAGCGTGTATTTAGCGCAAACCGTTTATTTGGGTCATTCGAATAAGGAACCAAACAGCACGAGGATACTTTGTATTGGTCATGATCCCGAATGAGTAGACGACTGTATTCGCCTCCATAACGATTCGACGTCAAAGGTTCCAAATAGTAAACCAGATTGTCCCATACATTCTGCGTATGATGCGGAATACCCTTATTAATATAGGAGATCAGATCACACAATGCATCCTGTTTTGACTTACCAGTTACATAACAGTCCAAAATAGTGGCTTCATAGGCAAATAAACCTTCATAGACAGCATTCTCAATAAAGAGTACATCGTCCTTCGGATAAGGAATATCCTTGCCCTTCAAGTAATAATGATAGGCCTTGTAATGCTGTGATTTTTCACGAAAATATTTCGTAAGAAAATAGATCGGCTCAGCCTTTTTAGGGTAATAATCAAAGGCTTTGTTCATCCATAGTTCCATTTCATGGGGTTTACCCATGTGTTCATAACATTTAGCAATTTGGTAATGAGCGTAATGCACTTCTTCTATCCATCCACCCAATTCAATTCGCCGCGTAAACATTTCAATGGCCTCTTGAAACTGACCCAAATCCTTCAGACTTTGACCCAAATAATAGTGTGCGCGATCGTTCTTCGGATTTTCCAAAATGTCCTCTTTTAAAAGACGGACATCACGTTCAAACTTATCGGCCTTTGACCCACCATCATTTTTATCATCAATGAAGAAGACTTCATAAGGAATCTTGGAAGTGGGGTCACCTGACCAGTACTCGTGCGTTCCGCCAATGCATTTCCAGTTGTATCCGCATTTCATAAATCGCGTATTGTGATACTTAATCGATCCATTCGCCTGAATCACCGTATATCCATTATCCGTCAACGGAAATCCCTTAAAAGACGGAGAAACCACAATATTCATATCGGCATCCACCGCCATGGCATAGGTCTTCTCAGCGTCCCAGCCCAACTTGGTGCAAAATGCTTGCGTCTTTTCAAAGGAAACCGTGCGATTGTAGCCGAAGTTCTTAAAAGGTTCCACTGCAATCGTAAAGGGCTTACCTGATTTCGTCAAATATGCTTCGCATAACGCTACCGTATTGTCCGTGGAACCTGTATCTAGAATGGATACTGCGTCTACATGGGGTAAGGCATGGCCAAGACACCGCTCAATAATTTTGGATTCATTCTTGATCATTAGATTTAGAATAATTTTGTTATGAATATGAGCAGGAGTTAGTTGCGGCATAATAACCGTATTTTTAGAAGGTTGTTCTGGTTGAATAACTTCGTCATCCTCCATAATCTCCACTTTTGTCATGGTTACTATACAGTATGAATTCTTGTTTAAGTTATAAACACAGTTATATTTTAGCACATTTAGCACATTTATTTACAGTATTACATGGATTATAAGGCGGATGATACATTGGTGTTGGATAGGGTTTGCCACATGTATCCGTGGGACGAAAGATAGGAAAGGCCGAAGGAGGAGGTAGAGGAGGCTGTTCCACAGGCAATGGCAAAAAATAACAATTATTGTATATATTGATTTTATCTGAGTAACATAATACTAGGCGTGGAATGGTGCAATTCGTACTCATTTCTAATAGTATACTAGGAAGTCCGGATGCATCCGTTGCTATTTATTTTAGGACTGATTGTCCTTCTTCTTTTGGTATGGATGTATACAAGTTGCTACCCGCATGTTATAGACTCCGCATACTCCGCATACTCCGCATACTCCGCATATGAAGGGTTTCAAACACAAGATCTCGATCCCGCCTTTTTAAAAAGTTACCAGCAGTTCATTTTGTTTTATAACACCTTTCTGCCAAACTGGGAAAAAGCAGCTATGACTTCCATGAGTATGAATGCTCCTCCTCCTGAAGAATTAACAGATCCTTCGCAGGCTAAGCCTGCGAGTATACAAAGTGGGCAAAGCCCACTACAGGATCCCAGTCAAACTAGTAACGCAACCGCAAGTACACCAAGCCGAAAAGCATTGAATGCATATATTAAACAACTTTCTAAAACATCCAACACAACATTTCCTCCTATTACTGATGCTCTGCCAAAAGAAATAGATCGGCCTTCCTTTGAATCCGTGAAATCCATCATTCCTAGGGATATTCAACCCTATTTAAATGCACTTACATGGATAAATAAGAACATTGCAGAATCACTTGCAAGTCTAAAAGCGATGAAGAAGGAAGGGTTTGATAATCCAGCCATTTGCCCAGCAGTAATACAATGCATGGATGCACAAAAGGCTCAGGCAGAACAGGATTTCTTAAAGGAACAACAAAAATTAACTGAAGTACTAGAAAAATTTAATACCAGTACTGCTCTTAAGCAATTGATGAAAGATAATGAGGTTCTCGTTAAAAAATCAAAGGATATTCAAAACCAGGCACAAAGCGGTGAATTATTAAATTCAATGGCAAAATCTAATGAACCTAAAATTGTATACACATTACCGCCAGGAGCAAATGCATTAGCAGATTTAGAATCATCTGATCCTGCCACCTACCAGGAATACAAGACCAATTATGCTCCGCTGTTTGGAATGAAACAACAGTTTGAACAGATTAATCGGAATTTACGCTAAGCACTTTTTAGGAAAAAGTGCGCAAAAATCTATTTGTATTTACAAAAAGATTTTTACGTGTACAAACGTGCTTTTTTGAGTTTACAAAGTACTTTTTGCGCACTTTTTTCTAAAAAGTGCTATTCCGTCTCCCCTAAAATCTGTTTTAAATTTATTTTTTTCTTAGTGATTCGTTTGACTTTCGACCGAATCAGTGAGGGAAGTGTTTTCTGATGACCAATGCATTTAATAGAAATAAAGGGAAACGGGAAGGTATGTGGATTAGATCGTGCCTTCAAACTAATCTGAACCAGCTTTTCGGCCAGACACTCCATCGAGCCTATATCAAAAAAGGCAGAACGATACAGGCCCAAACTGAAATACAGTGTAATAAGGGTATCCATGGAAGCAATTTTCAGATTACGCGACGAACTTAATGCCACTGTAAAATAAGCCTGACAGGCAGACTGATGTACGATAAGAACACAGAGACGTTTTCCTTGATAGATAAACGTCATTGAAGGAACCAGATCGACATCGGTTGATTTATGTGTTTTGATACTAAGTTTCTTTGAGGTATCTGTAGTATCCCACCCATATACTAGTTCTTGCGCATGTTTCTCTGGTTCCGTGGATAAGAAAACAATTGGTTTTTTACTGGACAGAATCCATTTACTACCACGTTGCTTCATACCCTTGATTTTATGTAGGGTATCCTCATATAGATGTGCTAGGTCTGCTCCTGCAAAAATGCAGTCATTCTCTATGATAAAGGACAGTACCTTCTCAACCTGTTCCGCGGTTATAAACCCTTTAAGCCCTTTACCCTTATTAGCCTTGGAACACGATGTCGGCGGAAGAAATTCGTTAAACAAGAGCAACCGTTCATATACCTTTTCCCATCGCGATAGTTCACCACGTGGCCGACTTAATTCCAAATACATTAACATTCGCAAGGTATTTGGATCCAAATAGGAAATACCATTAATGCGTGACTCACGAGAGGATAACATGTTGTATAGTTTTCTATCTATTTCTGTTATGTCTGCGACAGGCACATATTCCACATAGATTTTTACAGTACCTTTATGCATCCCTTCTCTGGCCGAAATCTCAGTAAACCCTGCACGCTTCAAATCTTTTACCAAGATGTTAATGTCATCATTTTGGGAAGGGCTAAAGAAATCATAATCTGGAATGGAATAATCCGTATCATAAAATTTATATTTAGCTGGCAAATGGGCATTCAATGCTTGACCGCCATAACAGATCCGATGTTTCTTTTTCAGAAATTCCTCTACCACTTGAATAGCATGCACAATATGCTCATCGTGCGCAGTATAATAATCTATCTTCTTCTGGGCACTCTCGGAAGCTTGCCGAATTCTATCAAGTTGATCTTGAAACTTTTTCTTATAAAGGATAGGTGATGTAATTTTTTCTATATTCTGCTCCATACCTACTAATCTCCTAGAGTATTTTATGGTATAGAAGCCGCATATATGTTGGTATAAAGCAATATATACAAAGAGTAGTAAGATGCCCCTTAACATGGTTGAAGTGGGGAAGCAATTTCGTCCAAAAACGTCACAAGTCTATCCTCCCTTTAAACATGGTCGTTACATGGAAGAGTATGTCTATGACTATTTTATGGAACACGGTAATCACATGGAAACAGCCTATGTGTATATACCTGTCTTCTGGACAAATTTACAGAATCATCCTGGATTTTCAGCTAGAAAAGACAGCTATCAACTCTTATTGGATACTGTCTTAAAACCATATCCGCCTAATACTGTCTTTTTTACTGTCGTACAACACGATGATGGGCCACAGCTTTCTTTGCCAAAAGGCTGTATTGTCTTTGGAGCCTGCACAGGAACGATTCCTTTACCTTTGATTTATGAGGATGTTACCTCACGTTTACAGAAGGAGGCATGTTTTTCTACAGTACAAAGAGACCTTCTGGCCTCCTTTATCGGAACAAGTAGTACCAGTCCTGTTCGTCAAGAAATGATAAAGTATATGAGCAACTATGGCGATATTGTCTGTGGCGGAAAGAACACATGGAGTCATCATGTGGCAGAAGATGATGCGGAACGCTTTATTCGTCTGACCCTGCGTTCCAGATTCTGCCTGGCTCCTCGCGGATATGGTCGCAGCTCCTTTCGTTTTTTTGAAGCCATGTTACTCGGTGCCATTCCTGTTTATATTTGGGATGACATTGAATGGTTGCCTTACAAGGATGTACTGGATTATTCTACCTTTGCAGTATCGATCCATAGAAGGGAACTACCGCGATTAGAAAGCATTCTTCGATCTTTTTCAGAGGAGAAAGGTAGAAGCATGATAGAAATGGGGAAGAAAGTGTCACATTATTTTACCTTAGAAGGGATGTGCCAGTATATGGTGGGGGCACTTAGTGGAGGCGCCAGCGCCCCCACACCCCCCACTATTTAGAATACTATATACACCTAATGTTTGTGGGGTGTTAGCAGAGGATACATTTGTATATCTACTGTGGGGGTGTGGGGGGCCTTTGGCCCTCCACATTTAGTTGCCAATCGTTGGCGCGCGAATCTTGCCTTGATTGGCATTCATCGACGGATTCGGCTCTGCAGCGATGACAATCGGCGGTTTCACGTATCGCAAGGGTTCAGGTTTCGGAATAAATCCATATGTTTTGAATGTTTTGTCTGTAAACATGAAGGATGACGCAGGATCAAATAATACAGTCGGTACACAGTTTACACCAAACTTTTCCGTAATGGCTTTATAGTTGGCCTGTGAGACCGGTTGGGCAGGGTCTTTTGATAAGCACACAGTCCAACGAAGCTTTGTAGATTCCATGACATCCCCTTGTTGACCTGCAGGTACAATTGTAAAATCCTCAGCTGTCTGCAAAATACCAAAGGCACTGCCCGAATCATTCTCCGTAACACCCATCTTTGTCTGCGTATACGAGAGTCGTAGATGGACCATAAAGTCTAAATCTTCTTCAGGCGAATAGGTTTTTGTTTCACGAAACCCCGTAGTATTGGCATTACTAAATACAAGCACCTTACCATTGTAGTCTGAAATCTTATTAATGAGAAGGCGTGACTCTTGTTTTTGGCGATAAAAGGTTCCTCCATCCAGTTCATTCGTGATAAATCGATCCTGGAAGGGCGACAGGCTTTTGGCCACATTCGAATAGTAATCCAGAACCGTCTTGGATTTATAGGAGCCAGGTGGTTGTCGTAGGAAGTACAAGACAATCACCACAGGATCTGTCTTATTTTGACAGGAATCAGCAAAAGCATAGAAGTTAATCTTCTCACAGACTGTTTTAATCGTATTGTTTTCTGTTGAATTACAGAGTGGCTGATTGGAGTTGTAGTTGATTAACAGTTTGCCCTGCGTATCTCTGACGACCAAACGAGGGAAATAGGCTGGTTCTTTACAGTCATCTAAGTAATCAATGTCTAAGACAAAGGTTCTGCATCCTGCATTGACTGCATGTTGGATTCCAATATCAGGGTCATAATATCCATTTATCATGGGACCCAGATATCCTGGATAACGACATGCCAGTGCATAGAAGTTGATAAAATTCTGCTGGGATTCTGGCATAGTTGTCTCATTTGCTAGAAGGTCAGTGACAGGACGCTTTGCAGTTGCAGTTGGTCCATAGGTATCGGTTAGAAGTTTCACTTGCGCTTTGTATCCATCTTCTGTCTTGTAGGCTAACGTATCCGTAGCGAAACCTTCATTTGTCTTCATGTAATAAACAATAAAAACAGTAACTATAAGAAGTACAAATGTACCCAAACAAAGTAATAGATGCGTATGTGTAATACGTGTAGGCATCTCCTATATGATTCAGACTTAATAAAAAACCGGAATCATATACATGAAAATTGATAGAGCTTACATGATTATAATGGATATCGGATTGATTGTAATGGCAGTAAAACGAAATTATTATGTTAAATTGGACAATATTTGCGTGGAAGACATTACCATGCTTGGGTTTAAACGTATGATGGCGAGTTCGGGCCCTGAACTTCTACAAAAAGCCGTTGCATTTTACGGGTTTAACGAAGAATGCTCCTCCCATTTGCAATTATGGTCCTCGCCACATCGGTTATCTGCATCCACCGTTCGTTTGGATACCATGGCGATTATTCCTGAAGAGTATGAATTTGTGTGGGTACGCGGGCATTCTTAACATCTGAGCGGTTGTTTTCGTGTTTTTCTTTTTGCTTTTTGTGAACCACCCTTACTTAGATTTAACTGTCTATAGCATTCGTCATATATTTTTTCATTTAATAGGGGTTTATATATGGAAAGCCCATTAAACCATTCTTTTATTTTCACCCAATCCCATCTGCCTTCTTCCCATCTGCCTTTTTCTTTTTCTGTCTTTTCTTCTTCTTCTTTCGTTGTATTTTCAATAAATGTTTGTAATCTACTTTGTAATACTCTATATTTCATTGGATTCGTAACATATACTTTGACATCACACACTATTTTATTTAGATGTTTTATAATTGTTCCCAATGCATATATGTCATCTTTTTCACATATATAACGAGATGCTATAGGATCTACCATTAGTTTTCTTTTTTGGGGTGATGAAAATAGAAGTGTGCCTCTAGCAACCCAACATTTTGTTAGTTTCTCGGTATTATGATGTGCAAATCCAAAATCAATAATAGCTATATTTTGCTTTTCTTTATCTGTAAATACAATATTTTCTGGTTTTAGATCTAAATGATAATAATTACGTTTATGCATACAATATAATGCAGACAGTAATTGAAATAATATGTTATATATCTTATCAATTAATATCATTACATCCTTTTGGATTTCTAGAGGTATTACACGTTTGTCTATTTGTATTTCTTTCATTTTACCCTCGCCGATTGTTTTTATTGAATTGTTAGGAAGTTGTTTACTTAGAAGTTGTTTAATTATATCATTTATATAACTAAATAAATCTCCTCCCTCTCCATATTGTGTATAGATATTTTTTGAATTTTGTGAATTATTTTCACGAATTTTTACAATATGAGGACAGTCTTTAAGAGCAACCAATGCGTTATATTCTCTTTTGCGTGATGCTGTATTTGTATATGTTTTTCTCACATACTTTGCATCATTTATTGTTTCTACAACTACTGTACCTTGACTTCCTCTTGGTAAGTTAATAGCTGCATTTGTTGCCATCTTTATATACTATCTATATTTTAATCATCCTCCAACGCTTGCAGACGTTTAAACAAAATCGCCATACAGTTCTCCCATGTATATTTCGTAGCCAGTTCCTTCCCCAGTTTCCCATGCACCGTTCGCATATCCTCATCAAATACATACCGTTCCATCGCCTTGGACACATCCTCTGGATCAACCATCTCCGCCTGACCCGTTACCGTGTTGTGCGACTGCGGAACATAATACCGTAGTTTCGGCTTCACCATCATGGAATTATCATGTGTACAATACTCTGAATACCCATTGATTTGCGGGACGACTTGCGGAATACCCAGCGACATTTGCTCAAAGGTACAGAGTCCAAAGCCCTCGCCCTCCGCACAGCTAATCCCAGCATCACCGCAATTATACAGCATATTAATGTCCTCATCCTTGTAACAAGTATCCTTTGACGTAATAAGCAGGCGATTGCCAAACATGTCCACCGATGCACCATGAAGCTTGATCTCTCGTGAAAAAATATCAAACAACTGATACCCACCTTGATCACCCTTATCCGCCACAACCAACATAAAAATGGGCTTCATAGGAAAGCGAACCATTAGTTTAACAAAGGAAATGATTACCAGATCGAGACGTTTACGCGGAATGTTTTTGTTGACCGACGTAAAAAGAAAGACATCTTTGGGGAGACCCAAGGTTTGACGGGCCAACTCTTTCGGAATCGGGCGAAACATATTTGTATTGACACCGTGATTCATCACGTCTACGGGACGTGTCACGCCTTGCATCTTAATTGCTTCCTTCCATGCCTTCGTAAAGCAGAAAATCCGCTCTACATCGCGATTCAGAATATCAATCATAGCTTGTGGCGGGGCAATATAGGTCATGTCAACATAGGCCCAAATCTTAAAGAAACGATGCTCAATTGCCTTACGAATATTCTCAATGTATGCTCCAATCACTGCAAGGTCATTGTAGATAAATACCACATCAGGACGCTCCGCCATAATCACACCAGGTAGTTCCGACAAGGCAAAGCCAGGCGTCTTCTCTTTGTCCATCGCAGTGGCATCCAGCACCTTGACATTCGGGGGTACAGTACGGCCGAGATCTGCATTGATCATCTTCTGCGTACCAAAATGAACAATCTGCATCCAGGGTTTTGATGCCAATTGCTGAATCAGATTGTAGACAACTTTGCTATACCCATTTACCTGATTGATATGCGTACTTACAATGAGAATTTTGATTGATTTTTGTTGCTGTTGCGGTTGCTGCGGTTGCGGTTGCGCTTGTTGCGGAATAATTACTTGATTCCCCGACATCATGGAGTTAAGTTCGTTTACAAATTGAGATAGATCTGCCATACTATCATTTTATATGCATCAAGCTTTAGGTAATTTTAAAATAGATACAGTAAATAGAAACATGTCGAAACAAACTCGTAAGCAATCGAAGCAGCAGGGAGGCAAGAAGCAGAAGCAGCAGAAGCAACAGGGTGGCAAGCGTGGTACGCGTAAGATGGGCAAGGGTGCCTCCAAATGGAACGAACTCGTTATGAAGGTCTACAAGGATTTGAAGAAGAAGGACCCCAACGTGAAGTTGGGCGCTGCCATGAAGGAAGCTTCTCGTCGCAAGAAGCGTGGTGACTTGTAAATCGCAGTGACTTGTAAATCGCAGTGACTTGTAAATCGCAGTGACTTGTAAATCGCAGTGACTTGTAATAAAAATCGTATATTATGTAACAATGCCTATGCATTCTATCATAATCTATTTCAGTTATCGCAATAGCATCTGAATCTGTTGCTTCCAATTGAGCCACCGCTTACCAACTTCCAAACGTAAGGACTCTGTAATCGTGTTACTCTGCATCATTGCAAGGGGATTTGTCCATTGATATAACGAAGATAATCCGAGATGTTTATCAACCCAAGTCAAATACATTGTATTCGTAATCGTCGTCACTGGTAAACATCCAGCTTCCAATGCCTCATAGAGACGAAAGGTTTCATCGTTATTACCGCGTAAAATGGGACAGAACTTACTATTACTCAGATGATTCAAATACTGTTGAGGTTTTGTTGCAGTAGAATGATTCCAATCAGGCTGTAGATGACAACTGTGTGGCACAAAGGTAGTAAAGGCTTGAAGATGTTTCGAACGGTCAAACCAGTCTGTTCCATGAAAACTCCACATTAACTCACGAGATTCCCATGATTTATTTGCCATAGTCGGTTTATGATGATAGCCTAGTGGAATGACATGAATATACGATAAATCTGGCAAATCATCGCGCAAATAGTTGCGAACAACAGATTTACACATAGAAAAGGAATAGAACGAAATATCATCATTACCAAACTCATCACTGAGATGTAGAACATGAAAGGGCATGTTTAGTTGGTTAAGCTGCGTAAACAAATGAACAAATTGCGGTAGATAGGGTCGCTGGATTAGGAACCAGCTATTTGGCGCAATGGACGTCTCAGGTAATAGTGGCGTAAGATTCCATTTAACCTGCATCATATCTTCCAACCATGCTTGTTCATACACTTCATATGGGGTTGGAGTTGCCACGTGATATATCGTTCTTAGAATCGGTTTAGTTTGTAATTCATCCTCTGTAAAACATTCGACATTGTTGCAAATATCACTGTCAAATTCATTCGCTGTATGAAGATTATTAAAAGCTGCATGAACATACACAGGATCCTCCTCTTGAAAACAATACGTTAACAATGGTTGACTGACATACATACGAAGTCCTATGGCAGGCTGGCCAAATAGATGATCGCATGGACTATTCATTTTATGTTCTGAGACAAACTTCACGATCTTCTGCGCACCTGCAGGTGTTAAAAGATAACTGTAATTACAAAAATGAAAGATGGGCAATGGCACAGGAGTAAACAGCGTATTTGGCTTAATACATGCCCAATAGTCATTGACATACTGTAAGACAGAAGGAAGTGCAGGCTTATTAGGAGGCAGGATGCCGCCTATATACAGTACATCCGCATCGGCTGGAATATGCTGAAATGCGTTGCGCAAAAGTCGCTGCCAATCCTTTTGAAATCGCACATCGTCTTCTAACACCATATACCACCCCTCTTTTTCTTGTGCAATGATATTCCATACCGATAAGTGACTAAGTGCGCAACCAATGATGGATTTCTTCCATTTAAAGGTGTTATGTTTAAAAAGCTCATAAATATCAGGAGTCATTTGTAGTGATAAGCCATTAACCGCAGGTATGCGTTCAATCACCTTTGTAACCCTATTTAGATTCGGCTCAGATGCTAATAAACTGTCCCACCGATCGCGGCGTGTATCCAAATTAATAATAAATGTATGATCGATAAAAGGGTCAGGCTGTTCTGAGATATCTGTGTCTTCGACACGGTGTAATAGGCTCATCATCTTTTGGCACATGTGTTTTATGATCATTAATGCCTTTTGCTTACGCATTTCATCCAAAATCGGCGTAGCTGCAATCTTAGCGCACATTGTAGGATTGGCTTCTAACTTCTTCATGATTTCTACAATCGTAGTTGGGTCATCTACCGCAGATACATTAATAAAGGAATGTGGGGTAAAATCGGCTGTAGTCGCGTCACCCCAATATAGTGGCACACACCCAGCCATCTTGGCATGAAGTACTTTTTCCGTTACATAGCCTGGCGCCTTTGAATTCTCAAAACTCAGACTGAAGCGATGCTCTGAAAAGAATGCATGCTTTGAAAGATCGCCGCCTCCACCGCCAGGATAGTTTAGTGCCAGTTGTCCACCAATATTATTAAAAAGTGCACCACCACTTGAAACGGGTTTATATTGATTTAGTTTTAGAAACACTTCATTACGCATAACACAAATCGGATTACTTACTACGAATCCACAAAAGCGTTGCCGAGCTTCAAACGGAATAGGATGAGACGTCGTAGCAAAATGAAGAGGAATGCGAATAGGATTATCCTCAGATGGTTCTGGCAGGGTGGTTTTGTTAGAAAACCAATCAATAAACGTCATCCATGTAGGAATGCGCAAATGCATCTCATCTTCAATCGGTGAAGAGGTGAGATAGAGTGCTGCACCAAGATCCGATGGCACTGGCCAGTTTTCTGCGCTGAAGAAAACAACGGGTACTCCTTGTACCTGTTTCCAATTGTTATTAGGTACTGCGTTATTAGGTACTGTGTTAGAAAATGGCCCAACAATAAGTAGATCCGCTTTAAACGTGGGTTGGCCAGAATAGAGGAGGCCTGTCACGTTCATCTGAGGGTATTCGTGACGAAGGGCATCTGTAAAAAAGTTTTGTTCCGTATTAAAACCTGGCCACATGTCTGAAAATCCCACAATAATACTGGATTTTACATTCACTTGGTTTACTTGTTTTACTTGCGGAGGTTGTTTTACTTCTAGACTACGTAGAACATGTTTAGTGGATTTCTCTTCATGGATACATTCAGCCCATTTATCCAATTTATTACGGATTCCAAACGTATTCATTAGCGTATCACGAATGTTCTGTACTGATTCATACCACTTTGCGGAATGTTTATAAAAGGACGAAAAGACATTCGCAATTTCTTTGATGTTGTTTCCCGTATAAAACATGTCTTTCAAAACAGGATGCAATACTCTTAGAATATCGCTATTATGAACAAGTGGAATACCCATCCACAAGGCATTCAATAATCCAGTTCTCACATGAATAAATCGTGTATGAGAAAAGAGAATAGGTTTATCTTGGATCCATTGCCAGAAGGGCTGTTTTTCTTGCAAGACAAGCGGTAACATATAGGGTTCAATATTTTGCATAATATTCTCTTTAAAAAACCGATTCTCTTTGACAGTATCCACATTATGAACATGATAAGTAGCATTCGGAAAATGATTATTTTGAACAAGCTCTTTAATTGCTACGAGGGGCAGGACACATGAACTAGTATTGTTTGTATTCTTTTCTGCTACGTGTACCTGCCACTGGGCAGAATGCTCCAAGGATGGCAGTTGCGCCGTTTTACCCTTTGAATAGTGTTCGGCCACAGAGGAGGACCATACAAATGGAACACGACGGATAGGGCACGGAAACATCGTTTGAATAGAAGGAATTGTTTCTACTGGATTGAGTATATCCCAGCACCACACTTCCTCTACTTCTTCCATGGTACGCAGTACCATCGGCGTCTCAATATAAACCGTGGCATCCATCTCTGCAAATTGCAAAAAGGTTCGTAGAAAAACAATGGTTTTCTTGGCGGCTTTCTTTCGTTGATAGGCCGAAACAAGACCATCAATATCTAATAGGACATCCAAATTGGTTGTTTCGTGTAGTTTTCTGGTTGGACACACGGCAGGATAGTCAGAAAACCAGGTATCCTCTCCTGACGTTGTATCCATCAGTGTAATAGTCCATCCCAGTGCTGTAAATACTTCAAACAGTGTAAGTGCGGTTTGATTTAGACCACTGTAAAATAAAGCGGATGGTGTCGTATTCGGCCGATAGGTGATTCCAATATGTGGCATGGATATGTTATTACATGGTATAAGGATGATATCTTTAGACCATATAATTTATTAGACAAGTTATCCAGACAAATCGCGCATAATTTTATAATATTCTACTTCACCACATTGGTTAAACATTTTAATCACGTATGGTTTTTCATAAAACGAACGTAGTGCATTTCTCAATACTTTCTCTTTGCTATAATTCTCTAGTAAAATAGCAGTTTCTTCATGTTCCTCCTTTGTAAATTCTCCCTCTTTAACTGGAATCGCTACGAGCGTTGACATATATATCAATATACTATACTATACTATACTATACTATATTGCATATCATTCTTAGGCTCATGTTACAGTAGTTTTCGCCATCGTTCCTGAATCTTCGGGTTGTGAATGTTGTGTTTCCATATCAGATTGGTAGCATGCGTTTTATAAATCGGCAGATTGGATGCATGTGATGTTAAAGCAGTATACATTGTCTGAATCGCTTTTGACCACGCATTAATGGAATAATGGTATCCATAATCAGCCCATCCCTCTGAATTATGTAGGATCGGATAATTACAGTACATGAGCTCCAGTGTCATATAATTATAGTCATTGTTCCATTGATGCGTAATAAAACAGGCAGAACGATTTTCCTGAAGAATCGTGTGAATCTTCTTGCGAGGGTGCAGAACCAGGCGGTCAGATTTAAATAAGGTAAGAGATGGCAGCACAAAGTTATATGCATTTGCATTCAGTTTTAGACGATCTCCATTAATGATTTGAACCTTGCCGCGCCATTCAGGATACTGTTTCGCAAATGCCTCAATAAGAAGCAATGAATAAAAGGAACACTTCTGAAAAGAAATATTAGGGTCCATCATGACAAAATCCATGGTTTGCCATGAAGACGGGGCAATCCAGTTCATAGTGTCCTTGGTTCCATAATTGGTAATAAAACACGAGTCCCACACATACGGAACGACGCGACCTGTATGCATTGGCGTTCGATTCAGAATAGATGCATAGTCAATATGCTGTTTATAATGCGGACTGGTCCAGATTTCATCAAGTTCTCCTACAATATGATGGTTGAAAAACATATCTTTAAAGTTCTGAATTGTCTCAATATCAATGTTTAGAATATTTCCGAGATAGAGTTTTACAATCTTGGCTCCCACCGATCTCAAGTATCCGCGCGTTAATGCATCAATACTCATTCCAATTTCAATAAAAGCCCTAATCGGCATCTTATTTTTTACTAAGTCTTGCGATGAAATGGTACGATAATTGAGAATAAATGCCTTTCTATCACTCGTACTTGTGCCATTCTGTAATAAATAGACCATGTAACCGAGTGCCTCAAATTGATCATACAACACCACAATATTCTGTGTTAGACCGTTTAAAAACAGTGTTTCATCGTTCACGTCATTTGATGCAAGAATGATAATTTGTTTCTCATGCGCAGTATGTAATGCAGTTAACGTAATTTCCTCTCGCTCTTCTGCAGGCAAAATGGTATTGCCAGGAAGAAAGTATTCTGTAAATTGATTCATTGATATAATGTGATTACTGCAATCATATTAAATCATATCTTTAGATTAGAGATGTCCTTTTCCACCTTTCCTAGTACGAATTCTATCCCTCCCGTCTGTTTTTATAATACGCAAGGATTGGCTGGATGGCTTAACAATAACCCGTCCTTTAAAAATTATTTTGTGGAATACAACAATCTGTTTCCTACGTTATTACGAATGACATCTACCTTATCTACACAAGGATATACTACTGCAAAAGTGCCACTTGCACCTATTGTCACAAACTTATCTCAACATCAGGCTCGTATCTATGAGGATCAAATGACTCTCTTTCGAACGGTGTATGCATTTAATTCAAATGCCTATTTAAATTTTGTTAATAACGGTACTACACCAGTCTATTACCGATTTCAAACCTATAAGGAGATGAATAATTTTAAGGCATCGGTCCCGCTCATTAATAAAATGTATCCGTTTGATGCAATGGCGAATGGGAAAAATGAAGCGGGGTCTACGTTAGGGTGGATTGTGCCGTTTCCTCTTTAATGCAATGTAAACAAATACGAAAGTTGTCCAAGATTACCCAATAGTTCATCACGAATCGTAATCAAATCCGAATCCAGTGCAGCATTCAATGACTTGCTAAGAGGCCCTTGAATGTAGCGAACTGCAGCGGTTAGTAACCGTTTGGCTCCTGCCTCTGTCAGATTCTGCAAAGAAATTGCGGCATTCTTTCCTGTGATTTTAGGGCGACCATATTTTCCAATGTAGATTTCCACAAAGGAATCGATGTTTTTCTCCATTTTTTCTAACATGGTGTCTGTGGCAATGTGACGAGCATAGACACGAGTCTGCCAATGATACAATTTGATCTGATCGCGTAGTTGCAGGAAGAAGTGGATATGATCTGCCGACATGGTATCTACTAGGGTAAAATAAAATTGAACACGATAGACATTCTGTAAAAAAGTGCCAACGATACACTGTATTCTTATGTGCAGCATCTGTAAATCGGTTATGCCTGATTTTGGCATTCAACATGTCGAAGCACAATGCCCGCTCCGTAATAGCCGATATTGTTCTACCTGTGCTGCCTATGGACATCTCACTGCATCATGCCCCGCTAAACCCTCTCGTCTCTTTCGTGAACCGGTCTATGTCGAGCAATTACTGTGCCCCACGGATCTTATTCGATATTCTATTACTTCCAAAACCCCCATTCCTTCCCATGTTATTGAAGAACCACCTCGCTTACTCGAAATCAAAGACGACGACAAAGTGATTGCTGCCTATTTATCGGCCCACTCTATTCGTCCTGTCAAAGGATGCACCAAACGATACCTATTAGAAGAATATGCCAAATCACAAAATAAACGATTAATCTATATCAAATAAAAATCTATTTATTTTTAGTATGGTACTTCGTAATCGTAAGACACTTCGTAATCGTAAAACACTTCGTAATCGTAAGACACGTCGTAATCGTAAAACACTTCGTAATCGTAAGACACGTCGTAATCGTAAAACACTTCGTAATCGTAAGACACTTCGTATACGCGGAGGGAATAAGACCGATGCGGCACACACCACCACAGACGATATGTTTGATATACCAACGATAGACGATGCCTACGTATCCATTCTAGGAGATACTGTACCTATAAATCAATTAAAAGAACATATGGAACATCGTGCACAAGAGGCGTATTAGTGCGTGTTCCGGTTATACAAAGGTTCGCTCCCATAAAAAGAATGGCAGAGTATGCCATATGGGACGAAAGTCTACCAGATATTGTGCCTGATTCTACCTTAGCAGCTCTACCAGGAAAATATAGTTCCACTGTATCACATATCCTATCCAAACATTGTACGGAAGTCAAATTGTCTTCCGAGGAGCTCTGTCAAAGTTTAACCGCTGTGGCTAAGAAAAAATTGAAAGACCTCATCGTCAAGCACAACAATGCGCTTTTTTCATTTATGTCCAATCCTGATAATGCTCAGCATGCGCAGCACACTTCGCATATACCGTCTTCTATTGGCCAGGCCGAGATGATTTTTCGTCGTTTTGGCTACGATATTCCTACTATCAAGGGCAATGATCGCAAATCTATGTTGAAAGAGTTAAATCTTAGTGCAGACCTCGATCACGTGATTGCCGAGTTTACTGAGAAACTACCACATAGCAAAGAAGATGCGTCTCTTCCCAACTTTATGAAACAGATGAGATGGCTCTTTCAACAATACAAAGTTATCGGCGAAGAAGTCATGCGGCTTGAAACCACCCTCTTTCAAAAAATAGAGCAATTGGATAAACTGCACAATCGGCTACCTGTTATTACCAGTTTAACTGCGAATGATGCGCTGCCTGAACTAATGGAATCTTTTACCAAGTATATCAATACTGTCTATGAATCCTCACAGTTTGAAGAGAATTACAAGGATCTTGTGGAAGGTTATAAAAAATGGAACATCTGTCGGCAGATCTTGTCCCTTCCCCTCAGTCTACGTCAAGATGGCGCAGAACCACAGTGTTCTATTTGTTTAACGGAATCTGTTTCCTATGCAATTGTGCCGTGTGGTCATACCTTTTGCGGCCAATGTTCACGAAAGCAAAATACGACATGCTACATTTGCCGCGGTCAGATTCGTGAACGGGTTAAACTGTTTTTTGCGTAAGTACCCTTACCTATTTATTTTTCTATATTTATTCGGAAATCATTGGGGCGAAGAGCAAGCTGTCTCAAGGCAGTCTTCTGTTCTTCATCCAACTCTGTAATTTCACAGACACGATGAAAGATGCTTTCTGCTACAGAGTACCACCATTCATAGATAATATTTTGAGCAGTTGTTTCTACGTTAGTAGAAACCCTTTCCATTATCACAGTACCCTTTTTACAGTATCCATTTTATATCAAATTTGTTTTAGTATAGAGACCTAAACATTCTACACGGTAGTACAGTAATAACATGGAAACAACCACCCTTACAACCCCTGAAGAAAATGAACTCGCTACCCTGACCCATTCCATTATTGAATGGCGTCGGCTGAAAGAAGACAATGATATTCGCAAACAACAAGTCCGAGAGAGTACTACCAAAATGAAGGCACTTGAAGAGATTATTCTAAATGTCATGAAAAGCCATAATATTGGCGCACTTGATCTAAAGAACTCAGGTGGACGCGTTCTCTTTAAACAACAAAAACGTCAGGCTGCACTGGGACAAAAAAACATGGAAAAGTTTATGGCCGAGTATTTGCAATCACAGGAAAAGGCCACCGATCTCATTAATTTTCTACAAGAAAAACGGGAGATTGTCATCAAAGAATCAATCCGATATGAAAAACAAACGCCTATGTAGAAATGTTATTCAATCTGTGCCGCGCTGGAGTGGAAGGAATGTCTGATATGCCCGGATCTGGGCGAAGTGATATGTACAAGGATCTCGTTGCGTCTATCTTGTCGCTTGTACTCGCTATTCTCATTGTTGCTTTTGTTGGAAAGTATTTGTGGAACACCACCGTTGCCGAGTTGTTCACCTTTGCACGCCCGGTTCGTTCCGTTTGGCAAATCATTGGTCTGATGATCTTTCTTTCCTTGATACGGTAATTCGCATTCACAATGTAACTTATCTTCCAATTATGATATTCATATTAAATACGATATCATAAGTAGAATGTGGATCTTAGCAATTGCGATTACCATATTTATCTTTGTCATTGGTGTGTTGTTCTATTCTGCTATGTCACAGCCTTCAGCTCCTTCAAACCCGTGTTCGCAATGCGGCGCCCCTGCATCTGCCTGCCATTGTGGCCACAGATCCAAATGTTCTCGTTGTGGAATGCCCGCTCCTCAATGCCATTGTCCACCGAAGAAGGGTGGATGTGCCTTTTGCTAAACAGTGGAGGGCTCCCTTCGGGTGCCCCCCACACCCCTCATCCCTCATCCCTCATCCCTCATCCTACACCCCACTTTACACCGCCCCATTCCATCCACTTGCGCTTAGACCTCCATATTTATAGTCATAACTGCGGAGATCTTTCAAATTCTCAGGTTCATATCCACCCACAGTACGTCCTGTTGCGCCGCCATTCTGCAGAGAAAAGTCGGTCTTCAGGCATCGGCCCTTTGCGATGTGATAAACATCCTCCCAGCAGGCTGTGAACAACTTCTCCGCACGTACTGCACCCGCTTCTTTCAGATTGGCCAGCGTGCACAGCTTTCTCAAAAGGACGTTTCCTCGGTTGCGCCATGATGCAAAGACAATGTCCAGATCACGGGCAGGAATATTTTGGGAAAAACAGAGGGCACACAGTTCCGCAGTAGCAATGCGATCATGTGCAGTCTCAAATGCCTGATATTTGGTAGCATTCACAGTAGCACTCGGAGATAACAGATCTTTCTTCAAGGAAGCCAACTTACTCAAGATGAGTTCCAATTCTTTGTAATCGTCCGACGAACTGGCAGCGGATACAGCCTCCAGTAACTCGGCACTTTCAGGAAGAACCCGGGATGAATCAGGGTGTCCCGAACCACGTGATACTCCGCCAAAAAATCCTTCATCTACTCGTTTAAATTTAGGTGTAAAATACATGAAACGAACAATACAACCGACAATGATTGCAATAAGGATAATAGTAATAATAAGTTGATACGGAATATCTATCGTTTTGCCTACCGAATCCATGCTCTACTAAATGTTTATAAGAATAGAATGAACGCAAGTGACATTGTTAAAACAAAACAAAATACCACGCTACATTGTGCCTATTATAACCCGACTGTCTTACAGTCAACTACGTATACTACTGTAAATACACTAAGTTCCATTATTAAAAATATTAGCAGTGGAGTTATATTTGCATCCACGTCTTATACTTCCACTTCGCATACTGTCAATACCACTGTCTGTAATCCAACGTTTATGAGTTATGAAATGCAGCAACACGTTCTGACTAAACCCGTTTCAGAACTCCAATGGACATCCAATACCAGTACTCTCACCTATGCTTACAGTAGCATCTATTCCTCTTTTAACACTCCTGCAAACATCCTACCAAGTACTGTTCGTGTGTCGTCCACACTGGTTGCTACAGGCCCTGAACCAGTTATTTGCCCATTGGTTACTTTTTACCAGGGTACCAATTTTGATACGACCTCGTTGTAAATCTCTGTCAGGTTATGTCTGTTCTAACTAGATGAATTCCAGTGATCTATTACGATTACGGACGGGGGAATGTACACCCTTTATTGGCCCGACAGGCCCTATCGGATCACGAGGTCTAACAGGGCCTACTGGTAGTATAGGGTTACAGGGTATACAAGGCCCCATAGGATTACAAGGCCCGCAGGGTGAAGAGGGATCTGTCGGCGATATGGGACCCGAAGGACCCACTGGTTTAGATGGTGAAATAGGGCCCACTGGTCTACAAGGTCTACCTGGAAGTGCTACCAATACAGGTGCAACTGGTTTTACTGGTGAAACCGGTACCACTGGATCATCTGGTACCACTGGTTATACTGGTACAACAGGTGATACTGGTCCTACAGGTACAACTGGTCCTACAGGTGAAACTGGTACAACTGGTATAACTGGTACAACTGGTATAACTGGTATTACAGGACCTACAGGTGAAACGGGTACAACTGGCCCTACTGGTACTACAGGTGCACCTGGTATTAACGGTATAGGAGGTGGGCTCGTTCTCTATATGAATTATACCAATTCTACTATGCTTCCCTCTATGATAATGCCACAAATATATAGTCCTCTATCTACTGTGCCGCTTACAGCGGATCAACTTTCTGCCATTATAGGGCAACCCGTCATTAATCCACAATCGATCACGTATGATCCTAGTCAGAATCCCTATGTTAGTGAATTAGTCTTATTGCCGAATTTATCATTACCTCAAGAGATTCTTACCATTACTACCGCTAACAATATCATATTAGATTCTATTGTATGTCAATTTGCGATTAATTTGCTTACTATTAATGATCCTGCACCTACTACGCTATCGCCAGGTATTATTGGTCTGAATCTATATACAAAAGCATCTTCATTGGCTGATATTAATAATATTGGATTTAAATATTTCCTATTAGGACAAGATGTAGGTGGCACGTATACGAATCTAAGTAATCATGGGTCTGATGTGGTATATCTTTCAAATGAGGTATCATCCACTGTATCTTCGCTAAACTTATATATTGATAGTCCAATTGACTTGAATTCATATGTCGCAATACATTTTATTCTTGTTGCAACCAATCGTGTGGTAGGTAGTTATTCAGCAGAAATTTACTTTCAATCGCCTGATACCTATTCACATATACATACCACCTTTGGTGTACCAGGAACCACTGGTCCATCTGGAACAACAGGATACACAGGGGCAACTGGAACGACTGGAAATACAGGTTCCACGGGTGAAACAGGTACAACTGGTATTACTGGAGCAACCGGTGAAACAGGTGATACTGGGCCTACAGGAGCAACAGGTGTTACAGGCTACACAGGTACTACTGGAACAACCGGTCCTACTGGAGCAACAGGTGAAACGGGCCCCACTGGAACCACTGGACCAACTGGAACCACTGGAACCACTGGTGAAACGGGTACAACTGGCACTACTGGAACCACGGGAACCACTGGGTCAACTGGTGAAACGGGTGAAACAGGTACAACTGGCACTACTGGAACCACGGGAACCACTGGGTCAACTGGTGAAACGGGTGAAACAGGTACAACTGGAACAACTGGAACCACGGGAACCACTGGACCAACTGGTGAAACGGGAACAACAGGTACAACTGGAACAACTGGGAATACTGGGCCATTGGGTACAGGTCCTACTGGAACAACTGGAACAACTGGGATAACAGGAATAACTGGAACAACTGGAATAACTGGAACCACTGGCATCACTGGAATAACAGGAACAACAGGGCCTGTTGGAACAGGATCCACAGGAACGATTGGTCCTACTGGTTCTACTGGTTCTATTGGTGCAATTGGTCCTACTGGCGCAGTTGGAGCAAGTTCTGCATCCTATTTGGGGATTGGTATTACTGGTTCAGGAACGGGACCAGCAGGATATACAGGTGGTGCAGTTCAGATTCCTGCTCCAATAGGAGCCTCACCTATTGGAGCATATGTTAATGTATTTAATGCCACAAATGTAGGAATTAATGCATCATCTGGAATAACAATAACAAATGGACGTATTTCTGTATCAGTGGCGGGTGTATATCATATTAATGGAGTACTCTATATTTATAGTCCTGATAATACATCTGGAAATGAGTTTTCTATTCAACTCATTAAAAATAGTTCAAGTGTTGCCTGGCAGGCGTATGGTGAGATGTCTCACAGTTCGTCTGTGCTTAATGTTTCAACTACAGGTATGTCCATTCCATACTCTACTATGCTTTCATTAATTACAGGAGATACACTTACATTACAATTTGCATCAAGATCGACTGGCGTTATTATGTATATTTTGCCAACATCCTCCTTAAATATGTATAATTTAATTGTAGGACCATCTGGATCTACTGGAAGAACAGGAACTACTGGACCATTAGGAACTGGGCCTACTGGACAAACAGGTAGTACTGGTACAACTGGTAACACTGGGCCGTTAGGAACGGGCCCTACTGGTTCAACAGGTACTACTGGGCCATTAGGAACAGGGCCTACTGGACGAACGGGATACACTGGTACATCTGGTAATACTGGTACGACTGGCACTACTGGTACAACTGGAACAACAGGGCCATTAGGAACAGGTCCTACTGGCTCTACTGGTACAACTGGTAGCACGGGGCCATTAGGAACAGGACCTACTGGCTCAACAGGTACTACTGGGCCATTAGGAACGGGCCCTACTGGTCAAACAGGATCCACAGGTTTACAGGGATTTACAGGGAATACTGGTGTTACAGGGATTATAGGGCCAACGGGTCTGCAAGGACAAATTGCCAGTGCCACCAACGTAGCAGGAACCTATTATTCAAGTACTATTCAGAATATAAATATTGACACAAATACCCCTACCGTCTTTCAGTTTGAAAACACGGGATACGAGAAAGGAGTCCATAAAAATGGAGGAAATACACAAATGATCATTGAAACTACTGGTATTTATGAAGTATGGTACTCCCTTCAACTGCATTCCAATGTAGCACAGGATGTCTATTCCTATATATGGCTTCGCATCAATGGGAACGATATTGCTGATACCAATGGACGTATTCAAACCAAGAGCAATACATCCGATTCGCTCCCAATTGTACCTTACATTCTCCCATTAAATGTAGGTGATACCGTTAGTTTTGTAGGACAAACGAATGCATCGGCCAATACAGATATTCAAGCATTCGCAGTTACAGGTGTTCCAGGAGGAAATATCCCCTCCATTATTGTGGGCATCAAACAAATTGCAACCGATATTGGGACAACGGGGACAACGGGGACAACTGGTATTAGAGGTTTCACTGGAACAACTGGTACTACAGGACCAACTGGTATAACTGGCCCATTAGGTACAGGGCCAACGGGTATTACTGGTATTACAGGCCCAATTGGAACAGGCCCAACTGGAAGAACTGGTATGACAGGCATAGCTGGACCTACTGGCCCAGCCAGTTCTCAAAATATATTTGTGGCTGGAGCAGGTCCACAATCACAGACATTAACTGCCAATAATCCTGCCTTTTTAACCAATACTGTAGTGGTTACATCTGCCTCTGCGACTACCAAATACCTCATTGTAGTTAGCATGCAAGCATCTGGAAATGGTACCGATCAATATATTATTTCTACGATAGGTCGTGCAACAAATGCAGTTACACCGACTACAGCGAATACTACCAATATAGCCAATGGTGCGACATTCAATGCGACAGAATTAGCAGAAGGCACCTCAAGCTCGTGGCTCATGGCAGGAACATCCAGCTCAGCCGCCACCGTTCTCAGTAACTCCATTTCTTTCATTGATACACCAGGAACAGGAACCTTTACTTATTCCGTTCGTGCACTGTCCAATGCAGGGCTCACGATTAACAGATTTTATATCAATGTGATTCTTATCAATACCTAATAGTATGTCTGTCTTTCGCTCCAAGTTGGCCAGATTTCATACCGAATGCTGTCAACAAATCATGCCTGTCCCCGTCGTTTCTATTTACGGTTTATCGTTGGAAGCTCCTAAACCACTGTATACTTGCCCCATACCAATGACACTAAAGAGAGATGAAGTGGCTAAACCTGCCGTTGTTCCGATGGAGATCGGTCAGTATCCCACTCATAAAGCCATTCTTCCTGGTGAAATTGTGGCCAATAATACAGGCTCCGTTCCGCCTGAATTTCTGGCATGTAACGGCAAAGAAGTCTCCAGAATCACCTATGCCATGTTGTTTGGTATTATTGGAACCTATTATGGTGATGGAAATGGCATTTCTACTTTCAATTTACCAAATTTATCAAATACAGAATTTCCACATGTTATTTACATGATTAAGTTTGATTTATCTTAGGGAGTTTAATAATATTATTTATTGTATAATGGGTATATAACTAAACAAATAATTAATAACATCTATTTTTAGGTATTAATGACTTCATATCCCACTTATCAATCGTGTTATCCTCCGCCACCACCATTGCCTCCTTATCCACATTTTCCTCCTTATCCTTGCCCTCCACCTCCCACACTTCCAGCACTTCGCCTATCCGGTCCCACGGGTTCTACTGGAGTTACTGGTTCAACTGGTTCAACCGGTCCTACAGGTATACAAGGTCGGCGCGGTGTACCAGGTAGTGCCACGAATACAGGCTCAACTGGAAATACTGGGTATACTGGTACTGCTGGACCTAGTGGTTATACAGGAACTACAGGAGTAACAGGGCCTACGGGTGAAACAGGTTGTACTGGATATACTGGTACCACTGGTAATTCTGGTACAACCGGTATAAGCGGTCCCACAGGCCCACAAGGTGATTCTGGTGAAATAGGTTATACAGGGGTTACTGGTACAACTGGTATACGAGGTATGACAGGCCCTTATGGTTTTACAGGTTATACAGGTAAAACTGGAGCTACTGGATATACTGGTATACGTGGGTTAACGGGTGCTACTGGAATTACAGGTCCATTAGGAACCGGTCCAACTGGTGCGAATGGACCTCAAGGTATGCCAGGAACACCTAAAAATTTTACAATTCTTGTAAACTATGCAGGTAGCTCTAACATTCTAGATGTTCTTATTCCGCCTGGTTTGTTTTCAACAAGTGCGTTTGGAGGGTTACATCTCGGCGGTGCATTTACATCAAATCAAGGTACAGATTTACGATTTACAGGCACACCGAATATTATATTAAATAATACAACCTACGCATTTATGGTGGGAATGATGGTTTCTGGTTATAATACATCCGGTTCATGGCAGCCTGTAAATGCAGTTAATATACGATCAGGATATGTAAATTATAGTATATCACAAGATAATTCGATTACACTTTATCTCCCACTTATTTATATTTCAGGTGGTAATAATTCAATTTATCCTACGGGATTTGGTGCAGGATATCTCGTATCCGTTACACTTATGTACTACTAATCCAAAATAATAACCATTCTATAGTAGATAACATGGCGAGACATAAATCAATGCGAACATATATTGTTCTATCTATACTGTTTATATTACTCCTTGTTTTGTATTTGTTTTTTAGTTCAAAAGAAGATTTTGCAGTACAAACGGCCCCCCTTGATACTACACCCCCAGGTTCAAAAAAAGTAAGTATCTATTTATTCTCTAAAAACAATACGATTACGCTTGTACCCACTCCATATGGTACAACCACGGATCCTACTGTAAGTGCAAAATATCTAAGTAATACCTGCACACTAACCTTTACAAACCCAACATACTCCATCTATGATTATACGATCTCTGGATACAATGAAGTAGTAAATGCGAAAACAAATCCAGATAAATGCACTACTGTTGTAGTTGATAGCAAACAAGGAAATAAAGCATATGGATGGTGTTTGGGTGAATTCAGTCAAACGGGCCAGGCATTGTTATATGACAGTAAAAATAATGTTAAAAATAGACCTAGTACAAAAGTAGCAACCCTCACAAGTAAAAGTCCATCTACTTCTCCTTATACCATTAAAGGCATAAATACACTCGCATACAACAGTGCAAGATTACATCCAGTCGGTATTACCGATAGTAATAAAGCAATTAGTAATGCTAACATTCGTATCGATTTATCGGTTATTGTTTCAAAATAATCACATCCAATGAAGTGCATAATTATTTCTATATATTTATCATTCCTATATATAGAAATATGGCCACGTATTTGCCACCCCCCAAATCCTTGCAATTCAATTTGCACTATTTCAGGAATAGTCAATTCTACGGTTACATAAGTGACACCACATTAACCGTAGTAAATTTCGATGTTTCTGATTTAGAAGGATTAACAACGGGTTCAACAGTGGCAGGCCCAGGCGTTATACTCGGTACCTATATTACTGGAATTATTGATCCAATTCTGGGAATATATACCATTTCTCCCTCTCAGACAATTGGTTCTAGCGGCTCACCTATTACGATGACTGCTATTCCAACCAGTCTGCAACCCATCTTTGCCACGTTGAATTCGAATGAATATCTTGTTCGTGGTACACTTGGTGCTATAGAGAATTTTTCGGCTTTTGTATATAACCCTGGTACACAAACTGCGGTTAATTACTATGATGCATATAATGTTATACCAAGTGATTGGATGGCAAGCTCTGCATCGGGTTATACCTGGCAAATTAGCAATATATACAGTGTATTTGATGCAGGTCTCGCAAATAATTCGGGACCTATTCCTGCCACGGAACCTTCAGGTATCTTTTATGCTAAAATTGTCGATATTGATTTGTACAATGCAGGTATTGATCCAGCTGGAACATTTAATGGGGCACCAACCCAAGCAGATACGCTGTCTATTCTGTTTACGTTAGATGAAGATGGGTTTCCTATTTTTACCCCCTCTAATACATCCGCCCTTGACCCCAATTTTGCAGGTAATGTAATTGGACGTTTCCGTGCACTTAATGTCAAGGTGGAATATGTTAGCATTAATCAAGCAGGGGCATCAAGTACATTTGCAGTAGGTGATCCTATCTATCTTGATCCTATAGATGGGCTCTTCAAACTATCTTCCAATCAGGGCGATGTTGAACTCATCTATACCACAATTGGTGTGGTTACAAGTGTAAATCTGCCAACCCCCAATGATTTTTCCTTTAATCCTCTCGGTGAATTTCGCGAGGCATTAGATCTTATACCACTAGGTATTACTGGTGCGGTTGGTACCTATTTTTATATCAATCCCGATGCTGGAAGCCATTATACCACTGTAAAGCCTACTCTATACGCCTTTCCCATTTACCAGATTATTGATTCTGCAGGAAATGCGATTCTATTAAGCGCACAACATAGCAACGGTCCAACGGGAGTTACTGGTACGATTGGCTCTACTGGAACAACTGGACCTACTGGGGAAATAGGTCCTACTGGTGTTACAGGCTTATCTGGTTCTACAGGTGCCACTGGTGAAACTGGTGCAACTGGTTATACAGGTCAAACAGGTCTTTCTGGTGCTACTGGGGCTACTGGTGAAACTGGTGCAACTGGTTATACAGGTCAAACAGGTCTTTCTGGTGCTACTGGTGCTACTGGTGAGACTGGTCCTACTGGTTACACAGGTCAAACTGGTTTTACTGGTGAAACGGGTCCCACAGGTGAAACTGGTGACACAGGGCCTACAGGTCAAACAGGACCTACAGGTGAAACTGGTACTACTGGTGCAACTGGTGAAACAGGTCAAACTGGTCTAACAGGACCTACAGGTGAAACTGGTACAACAGGTGCTACTGGTGAAACAGGGCCTACAGGTCTAACAGGACCTACAGGTGAAACTGGTACAACAGGTGCTACTGGTGAAACAGGTCAAACTGGTCTAACAGGTGAAACAGGTGCTACTGGTGCCATGGGTCCCTCTGGATATTCTGATCGATACAGCACACAAACAACGGTGGCGGCAGTGATCACACCAGTCGATGGGGAAACACAGACACTCACAGTAGCTCCTGATTTGGCCTATCTTCCAGGAAATAGTGTGGTGGTTGTCTCTCTTACTACGTTTACCAATCGTTTTGAAGGTACTGTACACTCCTATGATAAAGCATCTGGAATTTTGGTTATTTACGATATTAAAAATGTACAAGGCACCTTTGATACGCCTCAAAATTATTCCGTCAATTTGGACGGCATTGATGGTCCAACAGGTGCCACAGGTCAAACAGGTCATACAGGTGCCACTGGCACTACTGGTCGAACAGGTTCCACAGGCGCATCAGGACAAACAGGTACAACAGGTACGAGAGGTTCAACAGGCTATTCAGGAGCTACTGGTGCAACTGGTCAAACGGGTGCTACTGGTACCATGGGTTCAACTGGCGCAGTCGGTGTCACAGGTACCATCATCGTAGGAAGCGTAGCAGACTATGCTGCACTGCAAGCCTATGACACAAGTCATCTCAATTCAGGAGCAGGTATCATTCAACAAGATACAGGACATTTACAAGTCTTTCAACAAAATGTCGGCGGCAGTGTGAACATGGTGGACACGAATCAGCAATATATGGCATTAACACCTGGAGTTGCACTTGGTACAAGTGCATTTACCATTGAATCGTGGATATATATGAATACTGTTTCCTATCCCATTCCCATTTTAGGAACACGGTATGTCACCCCTGGAAATCAATTTACACTGTATATTCTAAGTGGAAGCTATTTGCAACTTCAAGCAGCAGGCGGGCCATCAGTAATATGGGATCTTCATGGCATTGCAGCGACTACCTGGTATAACTTTGTAATAGAGCGCACTGGCGGTACCTTTGTATGCTGGCTGAATGGAACAAAGTTAACCATTGCCTCCTCTGATTTTGTATTCTATTCGGTTCCCTTTCCGTTTGGTGGAAGTATCAATGCCATTGCATCCTATGGTTCCTCGCCTATCTATGCCTCGTTGAATGCTACCAATTACCGTATTACCCTGAGTGCACTGTATACACCGAGTTCTGCCACTATTCCTGTTTCAACAGTGCCCTACCAAATGGTGGCAGGTGTCCAACTTCTTCTACAGGTTACTTCACCTGCAAATGTCTTTGTGGATACTGCGGGCATTCAAACCATTACTGGAATGGGCACGCCTCTGATTGCTACCTATTCCCCCTTGACCCCCTTTCTTGCAAGTCAGTGGACAGATGTTGGACAAATTGTAGGAGCAACAGGTTCGACTGGAGCCACTGGAGCAACTGGTCAAACAGGAGCCACTGGTCAAACTGGAGCCACTGGTCAAACTGGACAAACTGGTGTCACGGGACAAACAGGGACTACAGGTCAAACTGGGCAAACAGGTGCTACTGGCACAACAGGTACAACAGGTCAAACAGGGGCTACTGGTCAAACAGGGGCTACTGGTCAAACGGGTCCTACTGGTGAAACAGGTGTTACTGGTTACACGGGTACTACTGGTCAAACGGGTGCCACTGGCATAACTGGTACAACAGGTCAAACAGGTGCTACTGGTCAAACTGGTGCTAGTGGACAAACTGGTGAAACTGGATCTACAGGTGCAACAGGTGAAACAGGTTACACAGGTACTACTGGAGCAACAGGTGAAACTGGAACTACTGGTACCACTGGTCAAACTGGTGAAACTGGTACTACAGGTGCCACTGGTCAAACAGGAGCCACTGGCCCTACTGGTGAAACGGGTGCTACTGGCTATACAGGTACTACTGGTGAAACGGGTGCTACTGGATACACTGGTGAAACTGGTGATACAGGGCCCACTGGAACAACTGGTCAAACAGGAGCCACGGGTGAAACTGGTTACACAGGTACTACAGGTGCCACTGGTCAAACTGGTGCTACTGGTGAAACTGGTGCTACTGGTGAAACTGGTACTACAGGTGCCACTGGACAAACAGGAGCTACTGGTCAAACTGGTGAAACTGGTGAAACTGGTACTACTGGTTATACTGGAACAACTGGTGAAACAGGAGCTACTGGTGAAACAGGCTACACTGGTGCTACTGGTTATACTGGAACAACTGGTGAAACAGGATCTACTGGTGAAACAGGCTACACAGGTGCCACTGGTTATACGGGAACAACTGGTGAAACAGGTGCAACAGGTGAAACTGGTTACACAGGAGCTACTGGTTATACGGGTACAACGGGTGAAACAGGTACAACAGGTGAAACTGGTACTACTGGTGCTACTGGTTATACGGGTACAACGGGTGAAACTGGTGCAACAGGTGAAACTGGTTACACAGGTACAACTGGTACTACTGGTGAAACTGGTGCTACTGGTCACACAGGTGAAACTGGTGATACAGGGCCTACAGGAACTACAGGTCAAACTGGTGCTACTGGTGAAACTGGGTCAACTGGTTCTACGGGTGAAACAGGTACTACAGGTGCTACTGGATTGAAGGGTGCAACAGGTGAAACCGGCTACACTGGTGCTACAGGTTACACGGGTACCACAGGTACCACAGGTGAAACGGGTACAACAGGAGCTACTGGATATACTGGTACAACAGGTACTACAGGAGCCACAGGTGAAACGGGTACAACAGGTTCTACAGGAGCTACTGGTCAAACGGGTGAAACAGGAGCTACTGGTGCCACTGGTGAAACAGGTTATACTGGTGCTACTGGCGCCACAGGTGAAACAGGTGCAACGGGTAATACAGGTGAAACTGGTTACACTGGTGCCACAGGAGCCACAGGTGAAACTGGTGCCACAGGTGAAACAGGTACGACAGGAGCCACTGGCTATACAGGTACTACTGGTACCACAGGTGCCACTGGTGAAACGGGTGCTACTGGTTCCACAGGAGCAACTGGTCAAACTGGTGAAACAGGAGCTACAGGTGAAACAGGGGCTACAGGTGAAACAGGTACCACAGGTACCACAGGATCCACTGGTACCACAGGTGCCACAGGTGAAACAGGTACCACAGGAACCACTGGTACTACAGGATCCACTGGAACAACGGGAGAAACTGGGGCCACTGGTCAAACTGGAGCCACTGGTCAAACAGGAGCTACTGGTGAAACTGGTGCTACAGGAGCCACTGGTCAAACTGGAGCCACTGGTGAAACAGGAGCCACTGGTCAAACAGGTGAAACAGGAACCACTGGTCAAACAGGTGAAACTGGAGCCACAGGAATGACAGGGTCAACTGGCTACACAGGAACCACTGGTCAAACAGGTGCCACTGGATGCACAGGTGATACAGGTCCAACTGGAGCCACTGGTTATACTGGCGCAACTGGAGAAACAGGTGCCACTGGTCAAACTGGTTACACAGGTGCCACTGGCCAAACTGGGGAAACTGGTGCCACTGGAATGACTGGGGCCACTGGCTACACTGGTGAAACAGGTGCCACTGGTCAAACAGGAGCAACAGGTGAAACGGGTTACACTGGTGCCACTGGATACACTGGTCCTACTGGTGAAACTGGTACCACTGGTCAAACCGGTTATACAGGTGCCACGGGTTATACAGGTGAAACGGGTGCTACTGGTGTAACAGGTCCATCAGGACATGCCGATCGATTCAATACATCCACTACCTCCTCGGTAGTACTAACACCTGTTCATGAGGGTTCTGTATCGATTACTGTATCTGCAGGGTTAGCCTATATCACTGGAAACAGTGTGGTGGTTATCTCTCAAACAGATCCACTGGTACGATTTGAAGGTTCTGTGTCTTCTTACGATTTTGCCACAGGAGCTATGACAATTGAGAGAATTCAAAACGTACAAGGGGATTTTAGTGCAAGTGCTGTATTTAATGTGAACTTGGATGGTGTAGATGGACCGACAGGATATACAGGAACATCAGGAGCTACTGGTGCAGTTGGCCATGCCGATCGTTTTAGTACATCCACTACCTCATCTGTTCTACTTACACCTGTACTTGATGGATCGGTATCCATTACAGTTGCCAGTGATTTAGCCTATATTACTGGAAATAGTGTGGTTGTCATCTCTCAATCCGATCCAACTACGAAATTCGAAGGTATAGTGTCATCGTATGACTTTTTTACTGGAGATATGACCATTAGTCAAATTCAACATATTGTTGGAGATTTTAGTGGAAGCGCTGTATTTAATGTAAACTTGGACGGTATTGATGGTCCAACAGGTGAAACAGGTACTACTGGCGCTACTGGTTACACAGGTACACAGGGTTTAACCGGTTATACTGGTGAAACAGGTACAACTGGGTCAACTGGTCCTACTGGGCAAACTGGTGAGACTGGTGCAACTGGATATACAGGAACAACTGGTTCAACTGGTCCTACTGGCACAACTGGCCAAACAGGCCCTACAGGTGAAACAGGTGCCACTGGTCAAACTGGTGCTACTGGTCAAACAGGTGTAACTGGCCCTACTGGTGAAACTGGTGCTACTGGTCAAACAGGTGAAACGGGTACTACTGGTCAAACAGGATACACGGGTGCCACAGGTCAAACAGGAGAAACAGGAGCCACTGGTCAAACAGGAGCCACTGGTCAAACAGGAGCCACTGGTGAAACTGGTGCTACTGGTGAGACTGGTACCACAGGAACAACTGGTTATACTGGTACAACTGGACAAACGGGTGCCACTGGTGAGACTGGTACCACAGGTGCTACTGGTCAAACAGGTATCACTGGTTCAACAGGTGAAACTGGAACAACTGGTTCTACTGGTTCAACTGGGCCTACAGGTTGCACAGGTGATACTGGACCAACAGGTACTACTGGTACAACAGGAGCCACTGGTGAAACAGGAGCCACTGGTGAAACAGGAGCCACTGGTTACACTGGTACTACTGGGGCCACTGGCCAAACAGGAGCTACTGGATCCACAGGTGAAACTGGTGCTACTGGTGAAACAGGTACCACTGGTCAAACAGGAGCCACTGGTGCTACTGGTGAAACGGGTGCTACTGGTGAAACAGGTACCACTGGTGAAACGGGTGCTACTGGTGAAACTGGTTACACAGGAGCTACTGGTTATACAGGTACCACTGGCCAAACAGGAGCCACTGGATCTACAGGTGAAACAGGTGCTACTGGCTACACTGGTGCTACTGGAGAAACTGGCACGACTGGCACGACTGGTACCACAGGAGCTACAGGTGAAACAGGTGCTACTGGCTACACGGGTACAACTGGTGCAACTGGTGAAACTGGTACTACTGGTGAAACTGGTTACACAGGTACAACGGGTGCAACAGGAGAAACAGGTGCTACTGGTGAAACTGGTACCACAGGCTCCACAGGTTACACTGGTACAACTGGTACAACTGGAGCAACGGGTGAAACTGGTACCACAGGTGCTACTGGCTACACTGGTCCTACGGGTGAGACTGGTACCACGGGTACCACAGGATCAACTGGAGAAACAGGTGCTACTGGTTACACTGGTACAACTGGTGCAACTGGTGAAACTGGTTACACAGGTGCTACTGGCTACACTGGTCCTACTGGTGAAACAGGTACCACTGGTACCACAGGATCAACTGGTATTTCTGGCGCAACAGGTGCTACAGGTGAAACAGGTGCTACAGGTGAAACTGGTACTACAGGAGCTACTGGCTACACTGGTCCTACTGGTGAAACTGGTACAACTGGTACCACAGGAGCCACTGGTGAAACAGGTGCTACTGGTTACACTGGTCAAACAGGTGCTACTGGTGAAACAGGTATCACAGGTTCTACAGGTGATACTGGTCCTACTGGTACCACAGGTACGACAGGTGCCACTGGTGAAACTGGTTACACAGGTGCTACTGGTTACACGGGTACTACTGGTACAACTGGTGAAACAGGTGTCACTGGTGCTACTGGCTACACTGGTGCTACAGGAGAAACAGGTGCTACTGGTGAGACTGGTACCACTGGAGCTACTGGCTACACGGGCACCACAGGTGCTACTGGCGAAACTGGTACCACAGGAACAACAGGAGAAACAGGTGCTACTGGTTACACAGGTACCACTGGTACAACAGGTGAAACAGGTATCACAGGTGCTACTGGCTACACAGGTACAACAGGAGAAACAGGTGCTACAGGAGAAACAGGTACCACTGGTCAAACAGGTACCACTGGACCTACTGGTGAAACTGGAGCCACAGGCACTACAGGAGCAACTGGTGAAACAGGTGCTACTGGATACACTGGTACCACAGGAGCAACTGGTGAAACTGGTACCACAGGTTCTACAGGCTACACAGGTACTACAGGAGAAACAGGTGCTACTGGTGAAACAGGCGCTACTGGAGAAACGGGTACCACAGGAGCTACTGGCTCTACTGGAGAAACGGGTGCTACTGGTCAAACTGGTGCCACAGGAGCAACTGGAGAAACAGGGGCCACAGGAGAAACAGGTACCACAGGTACAACTGGTGAAACTGGTACCACAGGTACTACAGGAACAACAGGTCCTACAGGAGAAACGGGTACCACAGGTACCACTGGTCAGACAGGTTCCACTGGAGAAACTGGTGCCACTGGCTATACTGGGCCCACAGGAGAGACAGGTGATACTGGTCCTACTGGCTACACTGGTACAACTGGACCTACTGGTGAAACGGGTACAACTGGTCAAACAGGTCAAACAGGTCCTACTGGCTACACTGGTGAAACGGGTACAACTGGCCAAACTGGCCAAACCGGTTCTACAGGTGAAACAGGATGTACTGGTCCAACAGGACATGCTGATCGTTACAGTACATATACAACATCGGCAGTAATCATTACGCCTGAATATGAGAGCTCTGTATCATTGACAGTTGCTCAAAATTTGGCTTACATTCAAGGAAATAGTGTGCTTGTCATATCAAACACGGTGTTGGCCAATAGGTTTGAAGGTATTGTCTTTTCTTACGAACCGTCAACTGGTATTTTGGTTATTCATTCACTCACAAATATTCTGGGTACATATGATACGTATACTGTATACAACGTGAACTTGGATGGTATTGATGGTCCTACTGGCTATACAGGCCCTACTGGCACAATGGGTAGAACAGGTGCAACTGGATACACTGGTACAACTGGAGCAACTGGTCAAACTGGAACCACAGGCCCTACTGGTTACACCGGCCCAACGGGCCCTACTGGACAAACGGGTGAATCTGGTGCAACTGGCACAACGGGTGAATCTGGTACAACTGGTCAAACAGGTGAAACAGGTGCTACTGGTGCTACTGGAGCTGTTGGATATACAGGATCTACAGGGCATACAGGCTACACTGGTCCATTAGGAACTGGTCCAACTGGACCTGCAAATGCAGGTATCATTTCTTATGTGGTGTACTCAGGAACACCTACAGTATATGATTCAACTGGAACAGCCTATTCCACCACGATTCCTTATGACAATTACTTCTATGTAGGAACGACGTGGGCAAATGGATCTGTCTCGGCAATCAACCCTGTCTACATGGATACCATTCCTAAATTCAACCTAACACGTTCAGGCATGTATGCGATTACCTTTTCACTGGGTGCCACGCCATCCTCTGGTTCGGTTGAAATGTTTATCAGTAAAAACTCGTGCAATGGAAACGATTTGAACCCTAGCGCGGTAAATCAATTACTATGCTCAGCTCGTGTATTCACACAAGAAACCATCACATGGACTGGATTCGTAGATAGAACTGATTATTTGTCGTTTGGCGCTTATACCAGCTTTTCGGTATCGCTTGATACAAAATGCGAATTAACGATTGCACTAATTGATGGAGCGCAGGGTGCTACTGGTGTTCAAGGTATGCCTGGTGTGGCTGCCAATACAGGTACTTCTGGTACTACTGGTGCTACTGGTATACAAGGTTACACTGGCCAAACAGGTGCAGTAGGAACAGGTCCTACTGGCGAAACAGGTCCTACTGGCGAAACAGGTCCTACTGGTGCAACTGGACGAACTGGCAATACTGGCCCTAGTGGGCGCACTGGTCCTACTGGTCCTATTGGACGAACAGGCCCATCAGGGAATACAGGACCTTCTGGACGAACAGGCCCTACAGGTGCTACTGGTCGTTCTGGGTCAACAGGAAATACAGGACCTTCTGGACGAACAGGTCCTTCTGGTCAATCAGGTGCCACTGGTGCTACTGGTCCCATGGGGACAGGTTCTACTGGATCAACCGGCCCTACAGGCGAAACGGGTGCTACTGGTAATACTGGTCCATTAGGAACAGGATCGACAGGCCCAACTGGTGAAACTGGTCCAACTGGTTCGACTGGTCCAACTGGATCAACTGGTTCAACGGGTGAAACTGGAGCTACTGGTGAAACAGGGCCTACTGGGGCAACTGGAACAACTGGTTCAACTGGATACACAGGTCCTACAGGTGAAACAGGCCCTACAGGCGAAACAGGTGATACTGGTCCTACAGGTGTGACGGGAACAACTGGTTCAACTGGTGCAACTGGGTCAACTGGTGCAACTGGTGAAACTGGTACTACTGGAGCAACTGGTTCAACTGGTGCAACTGGGTCAACTGGAGCAACTGGTGAAACTGGTGCTACGGGTTACACAGGTACGACAGGTTACACGGGTACCACTGGTGCAACTGGTGAAACTGGTACTACTGGTTCCACAGGTATGACAGGTTACACGGGTACCACTGGTGCAACTGGTGAAACTGGTACAACTGGTACTACTGGGTCAACTGGTACTACTGGGTCAACTGGTGCAACTGGTGAAACGGGTACTACTGGAGCAACTGGTACCACTGGTTCAACTGGGTCAACTGGCGCAACAGGTGAAACTGGTACAACTGGTACTACTGGGTCAACTGGTGCAACTGGGTCAACTGGTGCAACTGGTGAAACGGGTACTACTGGAGCAACTGGTACCACTGGTTCAACTGGATCAACTGGCGCAACAGGTGAAACGGGTGCTACTGGTGAAACTGGATACACAGGTGCCACTGGATATACTGGTACAACTGGTGAAACTGGTACCACAGGATCCACAGGATACACTGGTACTACAGGTGAAACAGGTGCTACTGGTGCAACAGGTGCAACTGGTGATACTGGGCCTACTGGCTACACAGGTACCACAGGTACAACAGGTGAAACAGGTACCACAGGAACAACAGGTGCGACTGGCTACACAGGTACCACAGGTACAACAGGTGAAACAGGTACCACTGGAACAACAGGTGCCACTGGCTACACAGGTACCACAGGTACAACAGGTGAAACAGGTACCACAGGAACAACAGGTGCGACTGGCTACACTGGTGCCACAGGAGCAACGGGTGAAACAGGTACCACAGGAACAACAGGTGCGACTGGCTACACTGGTGCCACAGGAGCAACGGGTGAAACAGGTACCACAGGAACAACAGGTGCGACTGGCTACACTGGTGCCACAGGAGCAACGGGTGAAACAGGTACCACAGGAACAACAGGTGCTACTGGCTACACTGGTACAACTGGTACAACAGGTGAGACAGGTACCACAGGAACAACAGGTGTGACTGGCTACACGGGTGCCACTGGTGCCACTGGTGAAACAGGTACCACAGGAACAACAGGTGTGACTGGCTACACGGGTGTCACTGGTGCCACTGGTGAAACAGGTACCACAGGAACAACAGGTGCTACTGGCTACACTGGTACCACTGGTACAACAGGTGAAACAGGTACCACAGGAACAACAGGTGTGACTGGCTACACGGGTACAACTGGTACAACAGGTGAAACAGGTACCACAGGAACAACAGGTGTGACTGGCTACACGGGTACAACTGGTACAACAGGTGAAACAGGTACCACAGGAACAACAGGTGTGACTGGCTACACGGGTGCCACTGGAACAACTGGTGAAACTGGTACCACTGGATCAACTGGCTACACTGGTACTACTGGTGAAACAGGTGCTACTGGCGCAACAGGCGCTACTGGTGACACTGGACCTACTGGATATACTGGTACTACTGGAGCAACGGGTGAGACAGGTACCACAGGAACAACAGGTGCAACTGGTGAAACAGGTGCTACTGGCACCACAGGATCGACCGGCTACACAGGAACAACAGGACCTACTGGTGAAACAGGTGCTACTGGAACAACGGGTTCAACTGGCTACACTGGTACAACTGGAACAACTGGTGAAACTGGTACAACTGGAACTACAGGTTCAACTGGCTACACTGGTACAACTGGAACAACTGGTGAAACTGGTACAACTGGAACTACAGGATCGACCGGCTACACTGGTACTACTGGTCCTACTGGTGAAACAGGTACTACAGGAGTTACTGGGTCAACCGGCTACACTGGTACTACTGGACCAACTGGTGAAACAGGTGCCACTGGAGCAACAGGTGCTACTGGCTACACAGGTGCAACTGGTACAACGGGTGAAACTGGTACCACAGGATCAACAGGTGCTACTGGTTACACAGGTGCAACTGGTGCAACGGGTGAAACTGGTGTTACTGGGCCTACTGGCTACACTGGTACTACTGGGCCTACTGGTGAAACAGGTGCCACTGGTACCACAGGAGCTACTGGTTACACTGGTACTACTGGTGAAACAGGTGCAACTGGCTACACTGGTCCCACAGGTGAAACAGGTGATACAGGCCCTACAGGTACAACTGGATCTACAGGTGCAACTGGTGAAACTGGTGCCACTGGTTACACTGGTACTACTGGCCCTACTGGTGAAACAGGTGCAACTGGTGAAACTGGTGCCACTGGTTACACTGGCACTACTGGGTCTACTGGTGAAACAGGTGCCACGGGTACTACAGGTCCCACTGGCTACACTGGCTCTACTGGGTCTACTGGTGAAACAGGTACCACTGGTACTACTGGTCCCACTGGCTACACTGGACCTACTGGGCCTACTGGTCAAACAGGTTCCACTGGTACAACAGGTGATACAGGTGGTATAGGCCCTACAGGTCTCCAAGGTATACCTGGCATTGGTTCTAATACAGGAGCATCTGGTACAACTGGTGCAACAGGACCTACAGGTCTCCAAGGCATACCTGGTATTGCAGCCAATACAGGTGCAACTGGGTTTACAGGTTCCACTGGAGAAACAGGTACAACAGGGCAAACAGGTTCAACTGGTATAACAGGACCTACTGGAAAGACTGGCCCCACAGGTGATACTGGGCCAACAGGACAAACAGGTGCTACAGGTATAACAGGGTCTACTGGATATACAGGTGCCACTGGACAAACAGGTATTTCTGGCCCTACAGGTGCTACTGGCCAGACAGGCTACACAGGTGCCACTGGACAAACAGGTGCCACGGGTGAAACAGGCTACACAGGTGCTACTGGCTACACGGGTGCTACTGGACAAACAGGTGCCACTGGTGAAACAGGCTACACGGGTGCCACTGGTTACACTGGTGAAACAGGTACTACTGGAGCAACGGGTGAAACAGGATACACGGGTGCAACGGGTTACACTGGTGAAACAGGTACTACTGGAGCAACGGGTGAAACAGGATACACAGGTACCACTGGTTACACTGGTGAAACAGGGGCTACTGGAGCAACGGGTGAAACAGGCTACACTGGTACTACTGGGCCAACTGGTGAAACAGGTGATACTGGGCCTACAGGTGTAACAGGTGCCACTGGCCCTTCGGGCCAAACAGGGTCCACTGGAGAAACAGGTGCTACTGGTTACACTGGTACTACTGGTGCAACTGGTGCTACTGGTACTACTGGATCGACTGGTGAAACAGGGTCCACTGGTTACACTGGTGCAACTGGAGAAACAGGCGCTACTGGAGAAACAGGTGCCACTGGCTATACTGGTACTACTGGATCAACTGGAACCACAGGCGCCACTGGAGAAACAGGTGCAACTGGCTACACTGGTACTACTGGAACAACTGGTACTACAGGTGCCACTGGAGAAACAGGTGCTACTGGCTATACTGGTACTACTGGAACAACTGGTACAACAGGTGCCACTGGAGAAACAGGAGCCACTGGCTACACGGGTACCACTGGAACGACAGGTACAACAGGTGCCACTGGAGAAACAGGTGCTACTGGCTACACTGGTACTACTGGAACAACTGGTACAACAGGTGCCACTGGAGAAACAGGTGCTACTGG
>Ga0214919_10001079_pt1 | contig 45709 bp, 42 predicted proteins | sample LL1503_MetaG_FD_177994 | JGI IMG/M metagenome (GOLD analysis project Ga0214919, IMG submission 177994) | Freshwater microbial communities from Lake Lanier, Atlanta, Georgia, United States - LL-1503 | ecosystem: Environmental > Aquatic > Freshwater > Lake | place: USA: Georgia | collected... | reverse complement strand
ATATTAAAATGGAGTTCTGAACCTATTGCAATTAGGTATATCAATCCTCTTGACAAAAAAGAACATGACTATAATGTGGACTTTTATATAAAGGTTCTAAAAGAATCTTGTGATGAGCAAGAATGGATAATAGAGATAAAACCGGAAAGACAAACACAAAAACCTATATACGAAGGAGCTATGACTATTGCAAAGCTAAAGTCATATAACCACAACATGCAAATTTGGATAACCAATCAGGCAAAATTTAAGGCAGCTAAGGAATGGGCAGAAAAAAGAGGATTTAAATTTGGAGTGGTTGATGAAAAATTCCTATTTAGAAGTAAATGACGTACTCAGAATCTGTATTGGAATATAAAAAAGAATTCAATAATGTTGCTGATCTCGTAAAGAATACCGACGACATATTCACCAGAAAGTATTTTAGCGGAGGGGCTTCAGATAAAAAATTCTTACCCCCATTTATACCTGGCGAGATATATTCTTTTCAGTATCCTACTGATAGCGAAATAACAGAAAAAAGAAAATTCATTGATAGGAACCCTATAGTTCTTTGCACTGATTCGCATCAGACTAAAAATAACGGTGTTATATTAACTGGGATAGATTTAATAGTAACCCCTCCTGAATACAGACTAAAGATACTGGGTAAGGTCTATGATAACTTTTCTTTACTTATCGAAAAAAATCAGAATCACTACGAAAAAGGCGGAGCTGCAACACCTCTCCCTTTAACCAGCGTGAATTTAAAAAAGATGCTGGTAGGCACAGGGTATGAATCATCTCTTTTTGGATTTAAGCCTAATTTTATTAGAGAAATTCATATTTTAGATCTAGAGGACTGGTATAAAATACCATATCTTAGAAAGACATTTGTAGAGGGGTTAGATATAGGTGGGATATATAAAGAATTCCAATCGAAATTAATTTAAGATTTGTAACTAGAATAATTAAATATACTAAATGGCCGGTTTTGTAGATAATAATGATCCTTCACAATCCCCTGTTATACAGAGGATTAGAGAATCTGTAAGAAAATTGAGTACCTTTGGTATGAAGTATGATGACATGGTCATCAGAAATTCACAAGCTGTCGGTGTAACTGAAGCTGCATTTTTGAATAAAAATAAGGCTAACGTCGAAGATGAAAGCATGCTTTGGACACTAGCAAAGCAGGATATTACAACCAGACAATTCATTTCTTATTTCGATAAGGACTATAAATCAAAAAGAGATTATCTTAGAAAATTTTCGCTTAATCCCGAAATAGAATGGGTGTTAGATACAATATGTGACGAAGCTATTTCTTACGATCCTGCTAACTTTTTTGCATATCCGGATTTTATAGATATAACTAACATTAACGAAAAGTTAAAGGATGATCTATATGAGAATTACAAGAATCTTTATGATATATGGGGGTTCACCGACGATATAACAGGATGGCAATATTTTAGACAATTTTTAGTTGATGGCTTTTTATGTTTTGAAATTATCTATGACAACGACGGTAAGTATATCGTGGGGTTTAAGGAACTAGATTCTGTTACGATAGTGCCTTCTGTAGAAAAACAAATAGACGGTAGCTTTATTAACACGTGGACGCAATTTCCGCAGGATCCTAAAAGAAGAAGGGTACTTTATGACCCACAGGTAATCTACATATCATATGCTAAGGGGAATTCAATTTCAAGGGTAAGCTATATAGAGAGATTAATCAGACCGTATAATATCCTAAGAATTATTGAATATACAAGGATCATATGGTCAGTTATGAATTCATCTTTCAGATTAAAAATGACTGTTCCTATTGGTACCAAATCCCCACAGAAGGGTATGCAGACATTAGGAGAACTCATGAGTATCTATAAGGAGGACATTCAGCTAAATGATGATAGTGGAGAATTATTAGTGGACGGTAAACCCAAAATACAGTTCTATAAGAACTACTTAATGCCTTCTGGTGTCAACGGTACTCCCACTATAGAACCAGTTAATACAGAAGGACCAAATCTTAATGATCCAGCGCCTTTGTCATATTTCTTTGATAAATTTGTACAAGAATCAAAAGTCCCACCTTCAAGATTCCATACGCCAGATGGGGGTAATACTTCTCCGTATTCTAACGGTGCAGAAGGAATGGACAAAGAGGAAATCAGATTTTCTAAATTTGTTGAAAGATTAAGATCGATATTCCAAGAGATATTAACCAAGCCTCTTTGGATCCAAATGGCAAAAAAATATGCGCATCTAGAAAAAGATTTCATGTTTAAAAGTCAATTAGGTCTCGATTACTTTTCTGATAATCCATTTAAGATTAATCAGGAAATGGATGTAATAAACAAAAGGAAAGAATCTGTTACCACTATGTCTTCATTAACAGGAGACGAGGAAAAACCTTACTTTTCAAACGCATTCCTTATCGAGACATTCTTAGGTATGTCGAGACAGGATATAATAGCAAATAGAGAAGCTATAGAGAGAAAAGAGAAAGAGAAGAAAAAGGCGGAGAAGAAAGAAGGTGGGGAAGAGAAAAAAGAGGGTGAAGAAGGGGAAACACCAGAGGTAACATTATAAAAATAATAAATGGCAGGATTTTTAGATTTTTTAAGACCCAATGAGTCAGCTTTAGGTAACATACTAAGGAACCTTGGAAAGGTGTCAAAGTTTGGTATGGACTATGACGACATGGTCGTTAGAAATTCGCAGGCCATAGGAAAAACTGAGGGAGCTTTTTCTCAACAAGGCACCGGATTTACACAGGACGATGCCTTTTATTGGACAGCTTCTTACCAGGATACAAAGGTAAGAAAGTATATTGCTTACTTTGATAAGGATTATATAGAGAAAAGAAACTTCTTAAGAAAATTTTCACTAAATGGAGAAATTGAATTTATACTTGATACAATTACAGACGAATCTATCACATACGACGATAGAAATTATTTTGCTAATCCTTCTTTCGTTAATCTAGATCTGAAAGAAAAAGTAAAAGATAAGATAGCCGATCATTACAATAGGATCTATAACGTTTTTGGATTTCAGAATTCAATTTTGGGATGGCAGTACTTTAAACAATTTCTAATTGACGGATTTCTTGCTTTTGAAATAATCTACGACAACAAGGGAAAGGAGATAATAGGATTTAAAGAATTAGATGCTTCTTCACTTCAACCTGCGGTCGAAAAAATAGGTGAGAATGAATTCCAACAATTTTGGATACAGTATCCAAAAAATCCTCAAATGACCAGAAAGCTCACTAACGAGCAGATTGTTTATATTTCTTATGCTAAGGGTAATAGTGTATCTAGGGTTAGCTACATTGAAAGACTTATTAGATCGTATAACATTCTTAGGATCATGGAGAATTCTAGGATTATCTGGAATGTTATGAATGCTTCATATAGACTTAAGTTTATTATTCCTACGGGTACACAGTCACCTCAAAAGGCGATGCAAACATTAGGTCAACTCATGTCTAATTACAAAGAAGATATTGCAATAAATGATGCTTCTGGAGAGTTAACAGTTAACGGAAGACCTAAGGTTCAGTTTTACAAAAACTATTTATTCCCAGAGCAAAATGGCCAATCCCCACAAATCGAATCGTTAAATCCTAGTGGTCCTGATTTTAATGTTATGGATAATGTTCTTTATTTCTATAACAAGCTTAAAATGGATTCTAAAATACCTTATGCTAGATTTGCATCAAGAGCATCTGGACCAGTCAATTATCAGGTAGGTATCGATCAACTTGAAAGGGATGAGATAAGATTCGAAAAATTCCTAAGAAGATTGAGATCAATTTTCCAAGAGATACTAGTAAAACCTTTATACATCCAGATGTGCTTGGATTTTCCTGAATTATCAAGAGATAGAAGTTTTAAAACAAATCTAGGATTAGATTTCCACAGGGAAAGTGAATTTGAAGAGATGGTTCAGTTAACTAATTTTTCCAAAAGAAGCGAGTTCATAAAAGGATTGGGCGAGCTTAAGGTTAAAGTAGGAGAGGAGGAAAAAGCATATTTTGATAATGACTATCTAATACAAAGATTTCTTGGCCTAACCCCGGATCAGTTAGCTGCTAATGAATCCTATAAAAAGAAGGAAGCTAAAGAAGCTCCTAAAGCCGAAGGTGCAGAGGGTGAAGCTGCTGCCCCTGCAGAGGGTGAAGAAGGCGAGGCACCCGAAGTAACTTTATAAGAATTCGCATAGCACCTTTTATTTTGGCTTATATGCGATCGTAACCTATTATCCATCATAACACCTTCAAGTTGTAATAAGCCTTAAAATAGGCTGGTTAAAATAAGAAATAGAAAAGTCCTGATATTCTTCAATATCCAGTCTAAATTTACCCTGGATAATTTTTTTTACCCGCTACCGTGTATTATATTTGCATAAAATAAATAATATATGGCATTGGACGAAATGATAAACAGTATTAAGATTCTAAAGGTTGTAGAATCTCTAACAGGTGAGGGATCACAAAAAGCAAAGCAAACATTAATCAAGGAATCGATAAATCCAAAACTGGAGTATATCCTGGATACTTGCTTTAATCCCTTTGTTACTACTAAACTTCACAAACTTAATTTCCCAACTCACAGCAAAGAGCATAATCCTAATTTATGGGAGGAGTTTAAAGATTTGATTGAAGATTTAAAGAAAGCACCCGCTGCAAACGATTCGCTAAGATCTAGAGCGGAAACATTATTATCTTCTAAATTATCAGAGGTTGAAAGCGAAGACGAAGAGCTTCGTAAGGTCTTAATGAAGATACTAACTAAGCGGATGAATATTGGAATTGGTGCAAAGCTAATCAATAAATCAGTCTCTAGAGAATTGATCCCTGATCCTTCACTTATGTTAGCGACGGACGATCATTCAACAATTGATAAGTGGGATAAGATCTACTGCGAAGAAAAATATGACGGGGTTCGTGTTATCGCGGTTTATAAAAATGGTGAGATCTCATATTTCACTAGAGCTTTCAATGAACTTAATGCCTCTTGCTTTCCTAAAATAACCTTCGATTTAAAACTTTGTATGATAAACTCGGGTTTATCGGGCAATTGGTTTTTTGATGGCGAATTAACAGACTTGAACAGAAAGTCAGTTAGCGGTAAAGTAACCCAGATATTAAAGGGTACCGCAAGTAATGAAATCGAAAGTGGTTTCTTATTTAACGTTTTTGATTTTGATGAATTGATTACGCTAGATAAAGGAAACGGTGTTTTGGAGTACGTTGATCGAAGACACACATTAGAAAAAATCACCAGCTGTTTATCTGAAACGTCTCCGATTAAGCTCGCGCAGATGTGGGAGCTCTCGGACCCCGGAGAAGTACCAGCGATCTATAAAAAAATAGTAGATATTGGTGGGGAAGGTGTGATATGTAAGGATAATGCTGTTTATCAATGTACCCGCTCAAAAAGCTGGATTAAGTTTAAGGAGGTAAATGAGTGTGATCTTGAGATTGCTGGATGGTATCCAGGGGAAGGTAAAAGAGAAGGATTCATCGGTGGATTTATTATGACCGATGCATCAAAAACCCTTAATGTTAAGGTTGGATCAGGATTTACCGATAGTGATTTACAATCATTAAGTAAAGATCCAGATTCTCATATCGGTAAGATCGCAGCAGTACTTTACAATGTTACCATCACAGATAAACATGATAACAGATCGCTTTTCTTACCGCGTTTCGTAGACATCAGACACGATAAAGATTCTGCTGATGATCTTTCTTCTAAATTTTAAGGAACAACTTCATTTTTTAACTATAGAAATAGTATGATACAAGAACTATTAACAGAAAAACTTAGGCCAAAGGAGCTTAGACATATGATACTTCCGTCTCGAATATCAAAGTTATTCGAAAACGGATTGGGACATAATGTTCTTCTAAGCGGTCCTCCTGGGTGTGGCAAGACGACCCTTGCAAAAATATTAGCAACTGGATATCCTAGCATATTCATAAACGTATCTGACGAGAGCTCAGTAGAAACGATTAGAACTAAAATAACCGATTTTTGTTCGACGGTGTCAGTTATGGATGGCAAATCATCAAAAAAAGTTGTTGTTCTCGATGAGTGCCTATCAGAGGAAGAGATGGTTAGAATAGGAAATTTGGATAATTGGAAAGGAGTAAAATTATCAGATTTAGAATGGGGAAAAGAATATCCTTGTATTTCTATGAATATTGAAACAGGTAAACTAGAGAATGATATTTGCGTCATTATTTCAGAGAAAGAAGACGATCTATACGAGGTAACTTTAGAGGATGGCAGAAAAATAAGGGTAACCGTTGATCATCCATTTATGATAAAGGACTCCAATGGTAATTTTATAGAAAAAACAATTAATGAAGGACTCAATCAAATGGATGATGTTTGTATTTTTTAATTCCAATTTGATCTTTTATAAATATAGTGAATTTCTTAAAGAAATAAATAAAAATAACTATAAGATAGATGAAGAAATATTAAAGAAAATATATAAATTAATAAATTAATGAAGGTTTTAAAAATAGAAAAAATAAATAGGGGAAATGTTAAAAATTTGACGGTTTTAAGAAATCATACATTTTTAACTGAAAATGGTATAGTTACCCATAATTGTGACGGAGCTTCCGATCAATTCTATAAAGCTCTAAGAGGAACGGTTGAAAAATATGCAGTAAATACAAGATTTGTAGCAACGTGCAACTATATAAATAAGATTCCTGATGCTATTCAAAGTCGTTTTGAAGTTATTGATTTCAACCCAGTTAGTAGTTCAGAGGAAGAGGAATTGAAAAATGAATGGAACAAGAGAATAGGACTGATCCTAGGAAAAATAGGAATAGAAATTGATTCAGAATCTTTAGTTGAGTTTCAGAAAAATTATTATCCTGATTTTAGATCTGCACTTAACAAGGTTCAGACCTGGATGATTGAAGGTGTTAAGAAAGTTGACTCTGAAAAGATCAATGAGCTTGGATGGTCATACGAAGATTTGTACACCCTCATAACAACATCAAAAGATCCTGTTAAAAATTATCAGAGTATTGTTGGTGAATATCAGGGTAAGGTTGATGAAGTTATGTCAGCCCTTGGCGAGGAATTTATAAACTGGATAATTAACAATAAACCAGAATTAAAGAAGATAATCCCTGCAGTTATTGTTTTAGTTGCCGATCACCAGTCTCAGAGAACACAAGTGATTGATCCGATGGTTTCTTTATTATCATTAGTGTTTCAAATACAGAAACTAACGGATTAATATGAACGATAGCTGGAGAAGAATAATAATAGCAGGTAAAGGGGGTTCAGGGAAAGATTATTTAGTTAAACTATTAAAAGAGAAAGAACTAAAGTATTCTGTTTCACATACATCCAGACCGCCAAGAGATGACGAATTCGATGGTGTAGATTATCACTTCGTCACCTACGAAGAAGCTATAAGAATGGCAAATGAAGGTGAGTTCTGCGAATGGGTTGAATTTAATAAGTGGTTCTATGGAACATCTCTAAGTGAGTTCTATAAAGCTAATCTTTTTATTATGACACCCTCGGGAATAAAAAAACTTAAGCCAGAAGACAGAAAGGAATCTTTTATAATTTTGATTGATATAGACGAGGGTATTCTAAGAAAAAGATTAGCAGGAAGAAATGACGCAGACAAAGCAGAAAGAAGAATTGATGCAGATAGAGAAGATTTTAAAAACTTTTCTGATTTTGACTGTATAATAACAAACCCAAACTTCACAATAGATGAGGTATTAGAAAAAATAGGAGGAATAAAATGATTAATATACTTATAGACGGGAATTACGTATTTTACAAAACATTCGGTGTATTTGCAGGATATGGATCTAATATAGATCCGGGAAAAGTGCTTAAGAGCAAATCAGATCAATCTATGTTTATTAGGAAGATCGCTACTGATTTATGTTCTTCGTTAAAAATGCTTCCGACTGGCGGTAGATTGGTTTTTATATCTGATAGCAGAAGCTGGAGGAAGGATGTCGAGATAGAAGACGGCGGATATAAATCAGGAAGAGTTAAAGACGAGAATGTTGATTGGACAATTTTTTTCGATCTTATGCAATCTTTCGGAAACCATTTAGAAAAAATGGGATTTATTTTTTCCAAGGTAGAGGGAGCAGAAGGCGATGATCTTCTTCTGTATTGGTCTGAAAAATTCAATGACGAGGGAGAAAGCTGTATTATCATAAGCGGAGATAAAGATTTACATCAGCTTGCAAGAATGAAAGGTCCTGATATTTGGACAGCTACTTGGAATAGTAATTCAAAAAAGAATGTGCTATCTGTACCTAAGGGATGGAAAGAAAATTGGCTAAACGAGACAAGGAGTGAGGTTAGTATATTTAATATGGGATCCACAATTTCACCAGAGAAGGAGAGACTTAAGGATTTTCTGAAAAAAGTAGAGATCGAAGAGATAGACAGCTTCCCTTTTATATTCAATAAGATATTAATAGGCGATAAAGGAGATTCTGTACCTAGTGTATGGGAATTCGAAAATGCAGGAAAAACCTCAAGATTCACACCTAAGAGTGCAGAGAAAATTTACGATCTTCTAATGGAATCAAGCTGGAAAAATCTATCAATAAAATCTTTAGCTGCCGATGATGATTTTCTAAACTGGATATCGCCATTGATTCTTAAAATAGGTAAAGGCGTGGACAGTACAGAGAATAGGGCAAAGGTAAAAAATAACTTTTTACGCAATCTAAAACTTATGTGGCTAGACAATACGGTTATACCAGAAAAGGTTTCTTTCGCATGTAAAATAGAAACTAGCAGAGGTATTAAGCTAGAAAAGAAATCAGTAACGTTGGATAGGATAAAAATACTGGATGGTACTGAATGGATAACTACCACACCACTGCCTAAGGGATTTGACCCGTTCGAAAACTTTTTAAAATAAAAATTGTATGCAATTATTTGATATAATAAAACTTATCTTTAACAATAAACAAAAGGAATGGAAGTCTGTTGGTAGAATAGATAAATCCAGAAATTTTTTTATGATTAATAGAATAATGTCTATACAATTTCCCGTTCAGGCAAATCAGTTTAATAAGCTAAAAGTGGTACCTGCTCCTGTAGTTGATTGGTGGCACGATACTCTTTCTGTAAGATTCTCAAAGCCGCCCATTTGGCTTTACACGAAGACTAAAAAATCTGATACTACTAAGACGGAAGAATCTAAGACATCCGAATTAACTGAATCTTTTATAAGAGATAAATATAGGATCTCAAAGAGAGACATAGAAACAATTAAGAAATTCTATCCGGATAAATATTCTTTGTGGATATCAGATATATCAGATCAGACAGGACTTCAAAAATAGAAATACATAAGACATGAAAAAAGAAAAAACTAATAACAAACTAATAGACAAGGTTATTTCAAGCTTAGATTGGGACTCTATTATTGAAGTTAATAAATGTTTTAAAATAGGTGTTGGAGAAGGAACATCAGTAATACCAGGAATAAAAAGAAAGGTATTTTCAGATGGTTTAAGTAAAAATGACGTTAAATCGGAATTAAAAACTTTGCTTAAACATGCGATAGATAATGATATAGCTGAACTTTTCTATGGCCCGTGGATGATATTCTGGGTTAATGGTGAATGGATAGAGATAAATATTGATGACGATGGCGAAGACGCTGACGATCATATAGGGGAAGACATAAAAGTTGAATTAGATGTAAATTTTGACTCAAGCCTGGAAGTTATTTACTCACCGCAAAGAATTCACGTAGTAGGTAACACCGACATAAATAAAGATGAATCTGATGTTACCCGGCTAGAGACAATGCTCAAAAAGGCTATCGATACAGAGAACTTTGAGTTAGCTTCAAAAATAAAAGATATCCTAGCGCTTCAGAATGGCGATGCCACTGAAGATAAATAGAATAATGAAGCATATTAAATCAATAAACGAGGACTTTGGAGGAGAAAGCGGAGCTTTTGGTGATACCTACGGTTACGGCGGAGCAAACGGAATCCTAAAAATAAACTATAAGCCATTTAGTGATTTATCAGTTTCTGTCGGGACTGATCCTAATATGAAGACCGATGTAAAAGGTTCCGAGTATAAATTAGGTGATGTTATTATAGGTGAACCTTTAGATTCTAAAGACAAGGTAACTGGTATTATAGTTAGATCATTCAGAACCCCAGATAACATAGAATATAGATACTTTATTCAGGTTTACAATAAAGGTAAAAAGACAGAAAGAGTCATAGAGGTTAAAGCCAACTCAGTTAAATTTGCAGAGGGGGGAGAACATGGTAATATGGCTACTAAAACTAAATACAAGAATAGCGAAATAACAGATAAGAGCTATAATTCTAAAACAGTTTACAATTCTTCTGAGTTAGGTCTAGAAACTACAGGAGGCTAATTTATCGGAAACTAAAATGCCTTTTTCCAGTACAATCCTAAAAGGGATTAAATGATATTAGGACAAAATCCACCAAAATTATCTTATATAGGGCCTCACTCGGAGTTAATAGATTCAGGTAGACATATAAATTCATACGAGGAGTTTCTTTGCGTAATTGGCGATAATATAAAATTAAATCTTGATATTGACATAAAAATTACTTGCATAGACGTATGCGATTTTAAATTTTCTCCAAATTTCTTTAAGGAGATAATAGAGGAGGAATCAAGCGTATCTCCAATAATAGACGAGATAAACTCTTTAATAACCAGAAACGATTTAAGAATATTCTTATACATAAACAGAGAGTACTTTTTAGGTACCCAGTTAGAAAATATTAAAAGCGCTACTATATCTCTTATAACTAGGCTTTCTGCTATTTTAGATCTTATCGGAATTAATTATCCTTCTATAATGGTTAGAATAGGATCAGCTTATGGAAACAGAAAAAAAACTATGGATCTTTTTTGCGAAAGGCTCTCCGAGATGGATAATAACGTTGTTGTTAAACTTTGCGTACTCAATGACGATAAACCCAGCCTTTTTTCAGTTACTGATCTTTTATCTGGGATTTATTATAGATCAGGTATTCCTATATGTTTTAGGCTTCTACCACACCAATTTAATGACGGTGGTCTTACAATAAGGGAAGCACTTTTTTTGTCCTGTTCAACATGGAAATCTGGACAAAAACCTGTATTTATACATTCAGAGTCACAAGAGTGTGACGACTGCGGAATACCAGCTACACCAAAACCTTCTGAGTATCTAAAAAGGAGAATACCAACTTTTGGGTTGGATATAGACGTGATAATAGAATCCCCTTCGGGAGAGGATTCTTGCCTTAAATACAGAATGGATTACAAGTCACTCCCGCCTATAGTTATAAATAAAAATAACAGAAAATAATTTTTATTCCCGGAGTATTTACTTATTTTTGTAGAAAAATAAGCTATGTTTAAAAAAGAAGACATTTACAAATATCTGTATTTTGATGTGGAGACCGCAGCTCTTTATAAGGACCTTGAAACTTTACATGACGAAAATCATCGTTTATGGGAGCTATGGAAAAAAAGGGAATCCTATTATATAGGAACATACCCAGCATTGGCTAAAGAAGATCCAGAGGTTATCTACAAACAAAAGGCCGGATTGGAACCTGAATTTTCTAGAGTAGTTTGTATATCCTTTGGTTCTTTTACAGATACTGGAGAGACAAGATTTGCATCTTTTTACGGAGATGATGAACATGATATACTCACAAAGGCTGCTAAGGTTCTTAACAATGCGGCTTCTAAAAATTGGAAATTGTGTGGCCATAATATAAAAGGTTTCGATGTTCCTTGTTTAGGTAAGAGAATGATTTATCATGGAATAAACCCCCCTGCAAACATAAGAATATGGGACAAAAAGCCATGGGAGATTCCTTATGTTGACACCTCTGATGTGTTTGCTTTTGGTAGTTGGTCGCATCAAAAATATCTAAGCCTTGATTTACTTTCGTGTTCTCTTGGTATAGAATCACCAAAGGGAATAATGGACGGATCCAAAGTAAATGATTCATTTTGGATTGATAAAGACTATGTAACCATTAAATCTTATTGCGAACTTGATGTTAGTACGGTAATGGAAGTTATGCTAAAGGTGTGCTTCGATAGCTAAAATATTTAATCCACGATAGCATCTAAAGCTTTTCTTTGATATATACAAGAAAAGCTTTTTTTGTGGGCCAAGTTTTATCTTATAAAAATTACAATAGTTTGCCTTCTTCTCTTTTAGAGAGACAGGTAAGCCCATTCTATAATGACGACTTAAATCCAGTTTTCTGGACTAAGAAAACTAAGGGCGATGATGTCGAATGGACATTGGACCAAAGAGTCAGAAAAAAACTACTCAGAATAGCAGATGAATTCTTTGAGAAGTTTGATGAAATACTTAAGGAGAAGGATATAGTTGATATACAGCTAACTGGATCTTTAGCAAATTTTAATTATACAAAATTATCTGACCTTGACGTTCATGTCATAGTTAATCTAGACGGTGTCGATGACGATAACCCACAAATACTTAAATCCGCTTTAGACGGAATAAGATTCATCTGGAATCTAAGACACAATATCTCTATTAGAGGATATGACGTGGAATTATATGTACAAGATGCAAAAGAGCCTCATATAGCATCAGGCCTATTCTCACTATTAAATAATGAATGGATAAAGAATCCAGTGTTTGATCCACCTGAGATTGATGAAAAAGATGTGGATAAAAAATTTCAGAGTATTGCATACGAAATTGAGCAGCTCCACACTAGATTAGTTGCATCTTCCGTATTACCTCATAATGCTAAAGAACTTTATAAAAGAAGTACTAAGCTAAAAGAGAAAATAATGAAAATGAGAAAAGAGGGCTTGAGTAAGAAAGGTGAATTCTCTGTTGGCAATTTAGCATTTAAGAAGCTTAGAAACGAGGGATATATAGAAAAATTAATAGACATAAATTCAGAGTCTTACGATAAAATTTACAACGAAAAATAGCATACACAATGATAATATTATTAGCGACAGATGGTAAATACGAAAGGGGAAATGATTTCCCCGTGTTTACTATACCGTTGAAAATGGACGGAGCAACAAATCAATCATTAGAAGACTTCCAGTGGTGGGCTTACTCCTCAGACTTTAAAAAATGGCTAGATAAAAATCCAGGAGAATGGGTTGCTGATTCAGAGGATATGACAAAGTACGGTGATATCGCAGAAATAATCAGAGAATCCCTAGGAGGTAGCGGTTATTCTATGCAGAAAGCACTAAAAGAAATCAACGAGTCACAAGAACAAGGAAGAGTATCTAAGTTTGGCGAATTTGCTACTGATGCTTTATATGAAGATAAGGGAGCAGATGCAGGGGATAAAGCCATAGGTGAAAAAACTACAAAACTTCACTTTTCATATAATAAACTTGAAGCAGACGGAAAATTAGAAACCGAATATATTGTAAAGGAACAGAATCCAAGTAAACCTAAAGCTGTTTTTCTTTGCTTAGAAGATCAAGAGACTGGCGCTAATCTAATGGAAACTTTGGATGCCTATAAAGTTGCTCCTCTTGAAATAGAAAACCCTAGTGCTAAATTTAGATTATTCGAGATTCTCGATAGAAAGATCGGAGGACCCATTCCAGAAGACGCTACTGGTCCTAGTTTGGCCCAGGATGCTATAAATAATGGGATTAGGCTAGGAACTTATGCAGTTGCAGCAACTGCAATATACACAGGCGCTAGATACTTAGGCGGAGCCTTTCTATTCAGAAGAACACTCAAGGCAATTACTTTAGCAAGAACAGGTAAACAGACGGAAGAGGCAGCTAAATCAGTTAGTCTTTTGAAAAAAGCATCTTCAGGAATTAAAGGATTATGGAGCGCAGTAAACCCGATGAAAGCTGTTTCTTTCTGGGGAAAATTAGGAAAGGCCGGTATGGAGGGTGCTAAACTTCAGAAGACCCTAGGAAATATGGAGAAAGCAGGGATGGTAGCAAAAACATTCGGCATGGTTAAAGGATTTGCTACTGGTGTTAAAGCAGCGGGGAGTATGGCTAAAGCAGCTGAATGGACAAATCCAGTATGCTGGGCACTTCTAGCTATCGATGCAGTGGGTAGAACCTGGAATTGGTATAGTGGAAAACAGGCACCTAGATACGGGAATGTAGATGACTTTGCTAAGGGATCTTTTGATCCTAAATCAATAAAGATCGGGGTACCTATTACTATATGTTGGTCACAACCAGCAGGAGGGTGGGGTATAGTAGTTTCTTTTCTATTTAATAATGAGACCAGAACCACTATGGAGTTGGTCAAGGTAGCAGACGTTAATGGAAAATCTATATTTATATTAACCCAAATTAACTCTAAGGCAGTTCAGGAACAGATAGCAGAATACGATATCACATTACTTGCTTTTGACAACGGTGACGTTATAGAGAGAGGATTTATAGATAATGAAGATCTTGATTTCGAAATGTTATCACTGAAGAAAGAGCTAAACTCTTTACAGAATTATCAAGGATCATGTGATTGGGAAGTTTTTGAAAGTGAATACAAAGAAGCTTCTCCTGTATTATTAATATCTGATTCTGATGCTCCTGAAGAATATGAATTCCACTTTAGCGATTCCGAGGATAATATACTAAACGTGGTAGGTAAAAAATTAAGCACAGAAAAATTATCAGCTTATAGCGACGAAGAAATTGGTAAAATGTTTGGAGTTACTGTATCAAAAGATACAGGGGATAAAATAAAAAAAGAGGGGCAGGAAAAACCAAAAGAGGAAGGGGGAGTTCAGGACAGCTTAAAAACCCTGCCTTTCTCGGATTTACTAGAATCCCAGGTTATAACTAAATTTTCAGACTTCAAAAGGATGATGTATTCTGTATTAGAAGAAAGCGATCCTAATACTACTGTTAAGGGAAATTCGGTAGAAGGATCAGGAGATGCAGATGCTAAACCATCTCAGATGATTGATCTTACAACAAAGCAAAAAAGTGGTCCACTTGAAGTAGCTATGTACATAGTTACTGAAAGAGATTACGCAAATCCTGAACTTAGAGGAAAATATGAGACTGGTGATTTCACAAACTTCTTACTAGACTCTAAAGATTGGAAGGCAAAAAACGGAGATCCTGTAGATATTGATCCTGACACAGAAGAAGAATTGGAAGACAGCAAAAGAGGTCTTTATAAATATGTAGAAAAGAAAGAAGAATCTAAACCGGTAGTAAAAGACGAGGTTCAGGATGCTGAAGATGATAACAAAAACAAGGATGAAGAGAAAGAGCCTGAAGTAAAGCCTGAAGTTAAGAAAGACGACTATTATATAACAGTAAATCCTAAGGATGTTAGCATCAAGGACAGAAAGAGCTCTACCGTTGTAAGAGACACTTCAATGACGGGAGGGATTAATCTATTCGATACCATATTAACCGCTAAAGACAGGGAGGCATTAAAAATAGAAAACTGGAAGACTATAACATTCGCTAAAGAGCTTAGAGATAACCGGGGTGATATCGTAGAAGTTAAATTCAGAAACAAATATGCACCTTTCGGTGATAAATCTAGAAAGTACAGAATAACAGATGGAGAGGCATTTGAACTTGCTAAAAGATTTGTTGAACAAACAAAAGACAGAATAAAATATGAATAATCAAAAAAAATGATTTTCCATGTTGATATATAAGAAACATAAAAAAGTAGTATAAAAAACATGCCCCAACTACAATCAATAAACGAGAATATGGTATTCATTCTCGAAAGACAGAATTCCGTTCTAGAAGCTAAAAGGTCTAATTCAGACGATTATGTTCTAGAAGGTATTGCTGCTGTTTTCGGTAAAGAAAACAACAACAATAGAATTTATGAAGAGAGCGAATATCTACCTCACCTAGATTATCTAAAAGATAAGATAGCTCAGAATAGATTAGTCGGTGAATTGGATCACCCAGAGAAATTTGATGTATCGCTTAAGAACATCTCTCACATGATCACAGACCTCAACTATGACAAAGGTAACAGAGACCTTAAAATTAAGGTTAAGCTTCTCGATACCCCAGCGGGTAGAATAGCTAAGAACCTAGTAGATGCTAGTGTTCCGCTTTCTATTTCTTCAAGAGCAGCTGGATCTGTTGGCAACGACAAGAAGGTGTCAATCAAGAAAATCTTTACCTATGATCTAGTAGCAGATCCTGGATTTAAGGATGCTCAACTTGAAAGAGTTTATGAAAGCGAAGGATTTTCATCTCAACAATTTCAAGATATAAAGAATAATAGCATATTAAATACATTAGAATGCTTAAATGAATCTTTAGGTATCGAAAAAGAATCTTCATTGAAGATATATAAAGTTGAAAATAACGAAGAATTCAATAAAATCGTGAATAAAACAGACAATAAAAATAAATCAGTCCTTATGGAGAACAATGAATTTGTTACTGCGGAGGAGCTTAATCAGTATTCCATCTTCTTGAAAAAAGAAATGGATTCGATGAGAACAGCTATCGCAGATGCTAAAACCCAAAAAACATCGCTAACTGAATCTGAAGATTTAAGTAAGGCTAATGAGGCTCTTGAAGAAAGAGTTGCTAAGCTTGAAAAATACGCAGAGTATTTAGCTGAGAACTTAGAGAATTCCATTAAGTATGGCGAGTATCTTGCAGAAAACTTAGATAGCACTATTAGCTATAGTAAATATCTAGCAGAAAATTTAGACAAAAATATTTCTTATGCAAAATACTTAGCAGAGAATGTTGATAAGTCTATTTCCTATTCTGAGTATGTAGCCGAAAGTGTAGATAAGAACATCGAGTATTCTAAATACCTAGCAGAAAAATTGGATCAAAATATTCAATATTCTGAGTACTTAGCAGAAAACGTAGATAAAGGTATTGCTTATTCTGAATACTTAGGGGAAAACTTAGATAAAGGTATTGCTTACTCTGAGTACGTTGCAGAAAAATTAAACAACGGAATAGAATACACCGAGTATATTGCAGAAAATCTAAATAAAAATATCGAATATTCTGATTATTTAGCAGAGAATGTAAATAAAGGATTAGAATATTCAGAATACCTTGCAGAGAAATTAAATAAAGGTATTGCTTATAGTGAGTATATCGCAGAATCAATTGCTAGTAAATTGCCTGCAGGGAATACCACATCATTAAAAGAAAATGTAAATCTTTCTGCAGAAGCAGGACTTAACGAATCTGGCTTTGCTGGAAACTATGAGAACTTAACTTCGCAGATTGATTCATTAATAGAATCGGTTAAGACACAAAAAACCGCTTCAAATATCAACGAAGCTGCTAAAGCAGTAAAAACCCCAGCCGAAACACAAAAGGCTAACGAAACAGTTCTTAACGAGTCAGATGACACCTCTAAAACAGGTCTTAAGTTTATTGACCAAATGCCAGCAGAATATGCTCAGGTATGGGAATCTTTATCTGAAGGACATCAGCAATCAATTGTTGCTCAGTCAAACTTCTATAATTTAGATACCGCTTATCAGATCAAAAATTTCTGGTCAACACGTCAGCTTGGAGCTAAACTAGTTGGAGTACAAAAACTTGATGAGAGCGAAAATGTAGCCGAGACTGCAAAACCGCAAGCTTATTCTTCAGATTATATGAATTATATAGCTTCTGCACTCGAGCAAAAATTTCCAAAAAGATAAATAAACAAAAAAAACAACTAAAATCATGAAATTGATTAACGAACAAGAAATCTATGAAACCTGGTCACCTCTTATTGAGAGCAAGGCTGGTATCACAGACGAAAACAAAAAAACGTGGTTGACTAAATATTGTCATTACCATTCATTAAACGAATCTGCAGGTGCATACAACTCATTAGGCGTAGTAAACGGTATGGGTACAGTAGCTCCTCCAGCATTCCCAGGTGCTTCATATCCCGGTAGTGCTTATTCAACTGGCGCAAACGCTGGTTTTTATAACAACACTTGGCAAGGTTCAGGCGATAAATTCCCTTCATTACTTCCATTAGCTATTCAAGTAGCTGCGAAGACTGTAGGTTTTGACATCGTTCCTGTTATCCCTATGTCAGGTCCAACTGGTATCTTGTCTTACTTAGACTACGTATACGCAGGTGGTAAAGTTGCTGCTGCTACTGCTACTTCAGCTGCTGATCAGTTAGCTACTGCTCCTTCAATGATCAAATTCCCTACTTTCCAATCAGCAACTGGAACAGGTGTTACTGGTGCTACTGCTGGTACATTCACAGTAGGTGGTACTGCTTCTATTAGCAACACTTTACTTTTAACTTTCGTAGGTTTATCTAGAATTGATGGTTTCCCTATTTTCCAAATCACTGGTATCGCATCAGGTTCTAACGTTGCTTCTTACTTCAACGGTACTCCTGCACAAGTAGTTACTGCAAGTGCTGGATCAGGATTTTATACTTCTGCAACAGCTGGTACTGCACAATTAGTTAAAGCTTTAGAAGATCACATTCAAGGTTACTCTGGTGCTGGCTTCAACAACACTGACGCTTATCAAGGTCCTTATGTTGATGGTACTAAAACTTACAACCCAATGTTAAGAGGTGTTGCTGAGTCTACTTACTTCAACTCAATGGGTCTTTCAACTTTCACTAAATTCGTAGAGGCTGAAACTTTCCAAGTTGCTGCATCAGTTACAACTGAGCAAATTCAAGATCTTAACAAACAATTCGGTATCGACGTTATTTCAATGATCGAGAACGCATTAGTTAACGAGGTTTCTCAAGCAATCAACAAGCACATCCTTTCAAGAGCATTTGCTTTAGGATGGTCTAATCACCAACAATTTTTGAACGTCGAAGCTCAAAACCTTAACTTAAACTTAATTATCGGCGGTACTCAGGGTACTACATTAGCTTACGTACAGAAAGACGATACTGCTAAAACTATGGCAATCCCTGCAGGTCCTGCATCAGGAGGATATGAGAACTTATCAACTTTACAAAGAAGATTATTCTCTAGACTTCTTGCAGCTGCTAACGTGGTAGCTAATAGAGGTAGAAGAGGTCCTGCTAACTTCATCATTACAAACGCTGCAGTTGCAAGTGCACTTCAAGATATCTCTCAGTTCACTTTCGCACCATTCTCTAATACTTTAACTCAAAACAACGGTACATTATACCCTGTAGGTTCTCTTGCTGGTATGACTGTATATGTTGATCAAAACATGAGCTACAATGACACAAGAGTTTGTGTCGGTAGAAAAGGAGGAGACGACGAACCAGGTATTAAATTTATGCCTTACATGATGGCTGAAAGTATCCAAACTATCTCTGAAGGTACGATGTCACCTAAAATAGCAGTTAAATCAAGATACGCTTTAGTAGAAGCTGGTTTCTTACCAGAAACTATGTACTTAACATTCTTTGTACAAGTACCTGCTGGCGGTTTAGCTTAATCTTAACTAACCCAATAAATAAAAGTCCTGGTGGAAACACTAGGACTTTTTTTGCATATAATGATATATAATATAAACAATATATAGAGACATGATACTTTCTGATATAATTAATGAACTAAATAAACGTAAAAAAGACGGGATTGCAGCTAATGGGATTTTCTCTATAATAAGAAATAACTCACGTCTGCTATCAGAAATAACAGAAAAAACTAGCTATCTTGAACCTGAATGCGAAATCGGAAGAAGACTTTGGCATTTAACAGAGAATGTAACAGAAATCGCTAAATGTCCATATTGTATTAATAGCAGGATATTTTATAGATATTCTAATGGCTATCATCCAACTTGTGGTGTTAAAGAATGTAGATCTAAAATGAAAGTTGAATCGTTCAAAAAGACTATAGATGAAAAATATGGTAATAATTACTTCGGTGAAGGATCCTCTGCTAGAGAAAAATACAAAAATACCATGCTAAACAAATACGGTGTAGATCATAATTTCAAATGTGAAGATACTAAAATTGCGATAAAAGCAACAATGCTGGAAAAATATGGTACTGAGCATGCATTGAGAAATAGCGAAATTCTAGAGAAAAGAAACTCTACATGTATAGATAGACACGGAAGCTTAAATTTCATACAGGGGGAAAAAGCTTCTAATACTAATAAAGCTAAATATGGTAATATTAACGCAATGAAAAATAAAGATATTGCAGAGAAAGTTGCAACATCATCCTCCACCACAAAGCGAAATGAATTGGGTGAAAAACTAGATGAATTTAATATAAAACTATTAGTTTATAATTCTATTAGATCCAAATTGCTTTGTACCGTATGTGATAAAGAATTCACAAATCACCCGGTATCAATAAACTATAAATTAAGAAATTCTATTAATCCCTGTCCTTCATGTAATCCTCCCAATATGGCAGGATCTAAAATGGAAGATGAACTTCACGAATTTATAAGTAGCATATATGATGGAGATATAAAAAGAAATGATAGAGAAATATTTAGGGGAACCTCTAAATTTTCAGAATCTGATATATTTTTACCTGAGCCTAAGATTGCATTCGAATTTAATGGACTATATTGGCATTCTGAAGTTTATAAGACTAAAGAATATCACCAGGAAAAGAGCAAATACCTATTATCTAAGGGCATTAAACTATACAATATATGGGAAGATGATTGGACTTATAAAAAGGATCTCATTAAATCAATGATTTCTGCTACCCTTAATATATCAACTAAAAGAACATATGCTAGAAAATGTACAGTGCTTAATGTAGCTCAATCGGATTACAGAAAATTCTGTACTGAGAATCACATAAAAGGTTATTCTACCGCTAGTATAATATTAGGCTTATATAGTGAGAATGAATTATTGTCAATAATGAGTTTTTCTAAAACTAGAAAACTTATAGAATCAAGTAAAACTAAATTTGAATATGAGGTAATAAGAAGTTGTACAAAGAAAGGCAATATAGTGATAGGCGGGGTTTCTAAAATTATTTCATATTTTAGAAAAAACATCGGCAATTCACTGGTTACATATTGCGATATATCATTCTCTCCTGATTGGACAACTACCTCGTATAATAAATCAGGGTTTTCCCTAGTTAAGATTACAGATCCTGGATATTATTGGTGTATAGACGGGAAAAGATCCAATAGATTAAATTGGACTAAAAAGAAATTAGTAGAAAAAGGATATTCCCAGGACGATACGGTAGATAACATAATGCACGGAATGGGCTATTATAAGATATGGGATTGTGGAAACTATAAGTTTTCGCTAACCTAGAAATATATTACAGACCCGTTTAAGAATAAAAAATCTTAATTGGATATATACAATGTAAAAAAAGTATTGTATTATAATGAAGAATCTACCATCATTTAATGATTTTAAAAAATATGAGTCTCTGATAGAAACTGTAGACCGTGAACTTAGTGAAGAGTTTGCTTCTCTGGAGAGATCTGAACCCAATCACACAGTAAACGAGGGCATTGTCGGAGATTATCTTAAAAATTCACTTTCTAAATTTTTCCTAGGATCTTTATCTAGAGTAGGTATGATCGACAAAGCAAGAAAGCTTCTTGTAGATTTGGAAATTGATTCCATCGAAAAAAGAGCAGATTTCGAAGAAAATATCGAAAAGCTAGAATCCGAAATAGATGGCTTAAGTTCAATAAACGACAAGGAAAAAATAAATGCCGTTGAAAGAGATAGGGATTCTAAAATAAAAGAGTTTGAATCTTTCCTTAAATCACATTCACTTAAGATAAAAAAAGCTAAGGATTTCGTAACTAAGGTTATTGATAATAACACTAGAAGAAGAGATTATTATGAAGCAGGAAGAGCAGACGACGAGATCGCATTAGCAGAACTTGAATATAAATTGGCTAAGGGTAAAGCTGATGACGCAGACATCAAGAAATATCAGGATAAGATTAATGCTAAAAAGAAAGAGGCAGAGAAAAAAGCTAAAGCTCTGAAAGACCAGATGGACAAGAAAGAAGAGGAAGAGGAAAAAGGTAATGAACCTGATGCTAAAGATCTTTCTTTAGATCCTGAGAAGGAAAAGAAAAAAGTTGCAGGTAGAAGAGCTAAGGATATTATAGAAAGAAAAAAAGAACTGGAGAAGGATATTGCTGATCTAAGAGCAGATATAGAAAGAAAATTAACCACGCTAGAAAAAAGAATAGGTGCTAATCCTGATAAGGTTAGAAAGTCTTATATAGAGAAAATTAAAGTTGAGCTGCTTGAACTTAGCTCAGCCTTAGATTCTAAAAAGAACCTTTTAAAATTATTTAGGGATCTGGGTAAAACTGAGAGCGACATAAATAAGAAATTGAGCAAAGAGCAAGAGTTCACTAAGCTAGCTAATTTAATAAACCAAGGTATAGTTGATGGTGAGGATGCTAATTCAGGTACTAAAAAAATAATTTCTGATGTGTTTGTTACCTCTTCCGGTAACATTAACGTTAGCAAATTGAGATCTGCAAAGAACAAACTAAATGACTAACAATGACTTTAAACTTTAAAGAATGGGACAGCTTAAACGAAGCTAATGTATTGGATCAGATAAAAAACTGGTTAAGCAGTAATTTTGGTGGCAGTATAGATTCATTAGATAAATTAGCTAATGAGTACAGATCAGCAGAGCTTGAGTATGTTGAAAAGTGGGAGGATATCCAGGTAGAAATTGACAAGTTAGATCTAGAAAGATCACAAACTAAAAGCGATCCTGCAGAAATAAAAAGAATCGATCGACTAATCCAAAGAAACAATCAGCTGATGGACGCTCAGTCGAGAGCACATGAAAAAAGAACTGAAAGCATATTTGTTAAAGTTAGAGACGTTATAGGTAAAAATAAAAGGGTTAAAGTATACTGGGAAAAACTTAAAACTAAAGTTGATGTTGATATAGCTGAGGAGATGTATAGGAGAGCTAAAAATCTAGCCGATTCTTCACTTTCTGGGACTTTATATTCAAAATATAAAACAGCATTACTAAAAGCTAAACAAAAGGATGCTGACTTCAGAAATAAGTACGGTAACTTGATGACCAAGGATATAGAATCAGGTGAAAGGTTCAAAGAAATGGGTAAATATACAGGAGGCGATGGTAGTAATACCGAAAAAAAATCTAAAGGCGGAAATGAAAGTGATGCTTCTTTTGAATTTTTAGCTAAATTGCCATTAACCGAATTTACCAATGCAATAAAGGGGTATGATACACCACAGGCAAAAAAGTTAGTTTCATTCCTTCTGAAGGAAAGAAATGATCGATATGTTGCCATGGATATGGAAAGGGATATCTTAAACAAAGATATAGAAAACTCAAATAATCCAGAGGAGGCAAGAACATTTGCTTCCAGGAGAATAAAAGAGATTAGAGAGAAATATATGGATGAAATAAGAGATCTGAGATCTAAAATAACAATTGCTAGAAAATATGCTTAAATTTAAAGAATTCATTGTTAACGAGGAAGACAGCGAAGAGACCAAAATACAGGGAATAAAAACAACTCTTTCTCAGAAGTTTGATGCAATTAAAAAAGCTAAAGAATCCAAAAAACCAGGGGATTCTGCTTCAGAAATAGCAAGCATAAATCAGCAAGCTGGAATATACCAAGAGATATCGCTTTTAATGAAAACTCTTTCATCCGAAATACAAAAGAGCAATACTGTTAAGAATGCTGCTGAGCCCAAAGAAAATATATACTAAAACGTCAATCATGAACAATAATCCATACATACAGAATCAGGTAGCTAAACAGCTATTGGAGGGATATTACACTAAGCTTTTAGAAAATGAACAAGTAGATTCTTTGCTTGTTAAAGTTTGCGATAATGCACTAAATGCTTTTAAAATATTGACATTTGATCTAGCTCCAAAAAGAGATAGAAATCCCGATGCCATTAGACTTAAACTTTCTAATGTTGCAGATTCTAAAACAGTAAAATCATTAACAGCTAAATTGATAGATTATGCAGATGATAATGATTTAGTAGATTCTAAATATGCAGAGACTAAAAGATTATATCTGGAGAGTCTACATAAATTTGCAGAAGCTCTAGATAGAACTTCTGAGATTTCTAAATCTAAAGACGAGGTTATATTTAAGCAATTCAAGCTAGCTATCAATAAGCTGCAGAATTCTATTGATAACATTGCAAAGCAAGCTGAGGAAGATGCTAAGAAGCTGAACGATAACGAGGACTTTGATTCCACTGACTTTTTAAATGAATCCATTTTTACCGGTTATAAGCACAGAGTAAATAATCTAAAAAAATCGCTCACAAATTTAATAAGCTCTGCCGAAGGTAAAGATCAAAAATCAGGATATGGAAGAGATTGGAAAAGAACTTTCATAGAGCTTGATGAAAAAAGAAAAGCTTTAGATAATACTGAAGGCGGTGACAAAAATAGAAAACTCCTTGAGGATCTAGAAAAACAGGTTGATAAATTTCAAGAAGAGTTTAACAACACCATGATCCAAACAGCAAACAGATCTTTACAGAAGTTAGAGGATGACGAAGAAGTTTATACTAGCTATTCTGACGTTACTAATTTAGTCAGCCAAGCATTGGATCTTATGACCAGAGCAAAGACTCAATACGGAATAGCGGTTAAAATAATTAAGGACGAGAATGAGGCCAAGGAAGTTGAAACTGCAAAAGTAGTTTTTCCTTTAAAAAGAGGAGATACTGACGCAGATAGAAAAATAAAAGGAAGTGGATTAATCTTCGCTATACAAACTGCACTTTGCGACGGCATTACCCCCGCTGGAAAATTAATAAAATCTAAAGGAGGACCAAATGGTAAATATGGACCTGCTACAACTTCTGTTATTTCGGTCATTCAAAAATTATCTGGTAATAAAAACATAAACGGCCAAATAGATCAAGCATTATTAAGCGATATAATTTCATCTGATTGGGTTTCTGATAAGAACAGGAAAGCTATCAATTCAGCTTTACATACAATAGGAACTAAAATGCACGAGAACGCATCTAATTTTGGACACGTTAAAAGCATATCAGAACTATTCTCTGTTGTTAATGAGAGTAAAATATCAATAAATAATGCGGAATTTGAAAAAGAGCTTGATGTACAATATAAAGTACATAAAGCAGAAACTCCTTCAGAAAAATCTGCTGGATCTTCCGATTCAAAATCAGCATCTGGAGTAAAGGGGTTAGCTAAAAAGCTTAGATCCGAATATAGCATAAAAGTTGAGTCTGATGATTTTGTTAAACAAGATGGATCTCTTAAAGCATCATATAGCACAGAGTTTATAAAAGATTGGAATTTAGCTTTAGATGAAGCTAAACCAACTGAAGAGTTCTCATACTTCTTTGCTAAAGGGGCAGTTTATAATATCAATCTTGCAACATCTTCATTGAAAACACCATGTAACTGGAATAAGTGGGCGGAGGCTAGACAGATTAAAACTTTAGGAAATGAGGACGCAACAGAATTCCTTAGAAATTACCTTAAGGGATGGACCACATTTGGTATGATCAGACCTCAGTGGAGATATGATGGCATTAAAAGTTTGCTTAAAACAAATTCAAATAACGATGAGCTGGATCTTTCCGGACCTTTTGAAATGATGGAATCCTCTATTAAGAATAAAGAAATACCTTTTGTTGATTACGATAATCTTAAGGGCGATATAGCTAAAGCATTTAATATTGCACTTCAGAAAAGTGATAAAAATCCTGATCTAGGAAAGGAAGAATTTGTTGCTATTAATAACTTCCTTGTTATGCTAGCTAACTGTGTTACTTTTGACGGAAGTAAATTTGTAAGCTGTATTAAATGGATCAATGATAACGTTTTAGGAGCTTCTACAGCTAAAAGAATATCTAAGGATAGTATATTCGGTTTAACTGAAGACGATTCAGATAGCGGACCTCTATTGACTTACGAGGGATCTAAAATTATCGTAGGTGAGTATGACGATATCAAGAAAAGAAAAACTTCTTCTAAAAGACAGATGTCATCTACACTTGATGGAATAGGAATATTAGGTAACCTAAAAGGGTCTGATGGTGGAATAAAAAACATTCTAGGGAATAACTGCTATTATATAGCTGCTGACATTTATCCTAGTATAGCAACACACGTTAAAAGAATGAATGCTACTTCATTTGATGAGATACCACAACAATCACCTTTCAAGTGTATCAACACTGATACAAAATAACAAAAACCCCAATCCTAATAAAGATTGGGGTTTTTCGTGATTTCACCGTACCGATTTATTATATTTGCTGGATGGAACATGTATTGTGTTCCACTATAGAAAGAAATATATGGTATACGTATTTGAAGGCCCGAGAAATTCAGGCAAAACATTTTTATCAGAGTTCATCTCACATTCTTTCCACATTCCGAGATTTCAGTTTAAATTTGCTAATTTCTTCAGCGATCTTAATTTAAAAAGCGAGAATAGCAAGGAAGCACATGCCTTTTCTTTGGGCAAGGAGTTTATGCTTATGCAGCTAGCAAAGGATGTACCGCAGGAATCTTTTATACACGACAGAGGAATATTAACCGTCTTAGTGTGGGGATTGCTAGAGGGAAGAATAACAGAAGAAGAAGCTAGAAATCAAATAGAGATAGTTAAGAAATACTTTCTCCTTGACGAAATCACTATTGTTTATATAAAGGGTCAAAATCCAGATAAGTCCGATAGAAGCAAAGATCAGTGGGATCATATTGACGGTGATAGTAGGGAGAGAGACACTTACGAGAAAGTAATATCAATGTTTCAAGAAGCTGGACTTCATAAAATATGGGTATTTGAAAATAAATTTAATGATCAATCGGTAAGCGATATAGCTTCAGTGTTTGAAGATATACTTTTTAATTAAAAAAATATGTGCGGAATATTATTAACAACTAGAGCAGATAAGCATCCTGAAATTTTAGATACAATAAAACACAGGGGAATCGAAAAATCCGTAGAGGAACTAGATAAGGTTACTCTATGCCACCATAGGCTTCCTATTCAAACATTGGACGGTGACGAATGGAATCAGCCTAGGGAGATTTCTCCTGGCGTTTATTTAATGTTTAACGGGGAGATCTTTAATTATGACAGAAGTAATTTCTCATCTGATACTGAATACCTTTGTAGCTTATTTGGTGGATATAAAGGCGGAAGTTTAGAATTCTTTGCCGCTGCTTATTCACCGCATATACAAACATGGGATGGGTTTTGGGCAGTAGTTATCTATGATTCTAATAAAGGTAGCGTGATAGCATTCACTGACCCATTGGGTAAGAAATGCCTTTATAAGAATGATCTTGGCGAGATCTGTTCGGAGATAAAGGGTCTAAGAGCACCATTAGATGAATTGGACGAAACCTATATAAGCTCGATTAGAAAATGGGGTTATAATAGGGATAACCGAACACCGATTAAATCGATTAAAAGGATCTTGCCAAACACTTTCTATTTCTATAATATAACATCTCCGTTATTCGATCAAACATACGGTCCTTATTATAGAACTTGGGAATCCCCGATAGCAGAGCTGGTGGATGCAGATTATGAAACCCACATGGAATGGCTATGGGATAAGATGTTTGAAAGTGTATCTAATAGACTTGTTTCTAAGAACTATCCAATATCACTTTTGGTATCAGGAGGACTAGATTCTTCAATAATAGCAGGGATATTAAAACATATGAATGCCAAGGTTACCTGGTTTAGCATAGAGAATGGTGAAACTCCTTTTGTAAACGATTTAAGCACACATTTAAGCACGCCTGTTAATTTCCTAGACTATGGTATGGATTCAACTAAGAATGCGCTTATATACACGCTATGGAACGAAACACCAGTGGATTTAGGCTCTGTAGTTCCCCAGTATCATTTATTTGAGGCAGTTAAGAGAGAATCTGGATATAGGATAGTCCTAAGTGGAGATGGATCGGATGAGTTATTCGGCGGGTATTCTAGGATTCATGAATACGATTCACAGCAATCCGATGTTTTTGATGAGTTACCTTATTATCATTTACCTAGATTAGATAAAATGTCAATGGCTCATACACTAGAGTTAAGAAGCCCTTTCTTAAATCTGGATATAGTTAGATTTGCCTTACATCTCCCTATCGAATGGAGAACCGACAAAAAGATACTAAAAGACACATTTGGTCCTATGCTGCCTGACTCTATAGTAAACAGAAAGAAAGAAGCTTTAAAGAATCCCGAAATAAAGGAAGATAAGCTTAAATATAGACAAAAAGCGGTGGATCTTTTCCTTGAGGAAGCATAGGTTCCTTCTTAGATTAATAATTCTTCTGTGGATATATAGTTAAAATAAAAGAACACAGATGTCTAGAATTATTAAAAATTTCGATTCATTTTCTGGTGAGGAAACAAATGAAGCATTTCAATTTAGCGATCTAGCAGGATTCTTCAACGGTTTACTTGGATTTGCCGGAGAAGGTCTTAGAAAAACTATAAAACAAAAAGTTGCTGCTAAATTAATGGAGCAATTAGGGGTTGAAGAAAACTCCAATATGTCAGTTATAGTGCAGGAAGTTATTGACCAAATCCCAATTTCAGATTATCCAAAGTTATTGACAGGGGAGAAAGCTAATGTTCAATATCTTGCTCCCATGATGGCAAAGGCTTTACAAGAATTTATCCAAAGAAAAGGATTAGATTCTTTAGCTACCCAAATGGGAATAAAACCTAACGGATGGCTTTATTCAACATTAAGGGAAGGATTACAATCAGAGAAAGGCAAAAAAATGATCGAAGATTCTTTGATTGAGGCATTCGGAGGTCCGGGAGCAAAGGGTTCAATTGGTAGAGATGCTATTGCATCTTTAGATCCCCATGACAAATCTCAGCTTTCTGATATAGCGAGGAAGAAAGCCTCTCAATTCTACGGGAAATCGAGCAGCTCAGCTTACTCTGGACAAAGCGGCGACGGAGCTATGGATTACCTTTCGACTTTCTGGAATTCATTAACAGGTAAAAAAGAATCTTAATATTAAAAAATAAAACCATGAATATACAAAATGTATCGCAAAGAGAAATCTTAGATTTTAAGAAATTCCTTTCAAAAGTTCACGATAATACATATAAACCCCTTTCTGCTGAAAATCAGTCAGGTGAGATATCTCCAAAATCTGGACAGTCTGAAATAAAAAGAGAACCTGCATATGACTATGCTGGCTACGCAGATTCGGTTTTTGGTAATCAATCTAAAATAGATGCGCCGGGTTACAGAATAAATATAGGGAACGATAAGACAGGTATGATTGATGCTCCTGGGGTAGGTGGGGTTTTTAATATGAATACTAGCGAATCGTTGGATATAAAAAGACTAAATGATTTCTAAAAAAAATAATATAATAAAAAAGAGCCTATTGGCTCTTTTTTTGTGGTCTTTATATTCCTATGTGTTCTATGAATTTCTCTTTGGCTAACTTGTGAATTTCTGAACTTTCTTCGAAGTTTTCGTATATTTCAACGACATAAAATTTTGGCGAATATTTCATGCCCGTGCTAATTTCGTTTAGTATTTCGTGGTAAATATACTCATAATTTAGAGAGAAGAAAGAATTCTTTAGATGAATCTTCTTTAGAATTGAAACCTCCTTATCACCTTCCGCTGTTTCCATTTTAACTTTTGATTTAAAAAAGTAATTAAGTAACTTATCTGTTACCATATTCCTTATGATAACAATACCCGAATTGTCTAATTTATTATCGACATCAAATTTAGACTGTATTCTGAATATTTTTATTTTTGATTCTTCTTCTTTAAGAATGTCTAGACAAACCTCAGAATATCCATAAAGTGTCTGCAGAGATTCTTCTACAATTAACATGAGGGTCTCCTGCTGATCCTGATCTAATTCTTCGATACTAAATGAATTAGCATATGCTTTATCCTCTTTTTTTAGAGACTTTAATGCGTATTCGCTTAACGTCTTTCCTCTTCTAAAATCGTTTAATATCTTAACTATCTTAGATATTTCCTTCATTATGGAATAACAATTTTCCTTGTTTAATTCCTTACTTATCTCCTTCAGGTAATCTAATAAGATATACTCTTTGTGTTCTGGATCTATAGGTTCTTTTAAAAACCATATAGGACTTATTCTCTTTGACATACCATTATTATTTAGTTAGCATACTTAATTATATATTTCAGTTATTAAAAATAGTAAATTAGATATATAGAAGAAAAATCTAACAAAAGTGGGAAGAATTTACGACTATTCTGCATTTAGCTCTTCTAAAAAGGGTAGTTCTAGAGGAGATTACTCATTTGGAATGGAGCTAAAGTATATTGAGATTGATCTTTTTAACAGGCCTGAAGAATACGCTGATATTGACGATGCTAAAGCTTTTATTGAATATAGCGTGGATCTTATAGTTAAAAAAGCAGGTATTGATGATCTTATATTTAATATTAATTTGGTAGAACTTGAATTTAGCGTGGATGATTATCCAAATGAAGAGCCTAAAAAATTCGATATGGATCTAATCCCAGGTAAAACTATAGATTACAGTCAGCTTCATGTTGATAAACTTGCTAGTGTAATACCTACCTATCCTAATAATTTGACTATTGATATGAATAAGTCTACTGATCCTAAAAAATTCAAAATTACTGTTTCCTTTGGAAGCGATTATAGAAACTAAGATGATACTAGGATTTAATGATTTTCAGAAGTCTAAGATTAACGAGAGCGAGTCTTATAATATACCTGGGATTAAAGATTCTTGGAACGGAGGGTATATCATATCACCCGTTGATCTAACAGCGGAAGGCAAAGAAACCACACCTGATAAGATAATAATACCAAAGAAAAATGAGACATCTATAGCTATTTGTTATGTTAATAATGACGGTAACGAATCGGATTATATATGGATACCTAATAACGCAGTTTCTATTAAAAAAGATAGTGATGGATCTATAATAGAATTGAATATCAATACATACTCAAAATGGTTATCAAAGGGTGTAAATAAATCCAGGATAGAAGATTTTATTGAAGATTTTGCTAATCATTTAGAGAATTCAAAAACAACAGGGCAGGAAAGAACAAAACAAAATGCACAGGACGATGTGGAATTGCTTATGGATCTGATAGGAATCCCAGGTTCCGTAGAATCTTTTAAATCCTGCGGTGATTATGTTTGGGATGCTACACTGGATAATGGTATGCTTATTGAAATAACAAAAAGAAGTAAAGAAGATTTTTTATCAAAGTTTAAAATATATCTAAATCCTAGTGATCATCACCCTTGCGTTTACATAAACAATGATTCATTAGACAAGAAAACATCTTTCAAAATTCCTAATATGAACGTAATTACAGTGAATAAAGGATTTAGCGAGATAAAAAATCCAGATCCATATATTAAGTATCTAACCAAAAGGTCAATGTGTATACAGAATAATACAGACGAGGAGTCATTATTCAATCACTATAAAAGATCAGTAGAGTCAAGATCAGAAGACAGAGAAATGCTAAAAAATGTAGCAGCACTCCTTTCCGAATTCATGGATAAAAAGGACGTGGAAGAGATCTCTTCAAAACTACCAAAAGAATAAATTTTAAAGCCGAAACAAAGAGACCTCTAATTTCTACAATTAGATATGGATATTCTCTGTGGCAACTATTAATGATCTTTACAGCAACCTAAGATTATTTGGTGAATCGTATAATCAAAAAACTACAGAAACAATTACTAAAAAATCCAATAAAAAGTAAAGCTATGGGGATACTATCTTCATTATTTAATAAGAAGGATAAAAAAAAGAAAAAAATGGAAATAAGCGAACAAACAATAAACGATGCTCGTTCATACTATGGTGCATTTGACTATCAGTGGATCAAAGGTGATGATATTGGAATGGATGAAAAATATAAAGATATCGTATTAAATGGGGATGCTACATTCATAGTATTTGAAAGCGGGAAAAGAATAAACTCTGAGCTTCTTAGCGAGTATGTAATAATGTTACCCGCACAGCCCGTCCACAGTGCACCTGTTAATTATCCAAAACCTAATGAGCAAACAACCGTTACGTCCATCATATACGAAGATCCAAAAATCCAACAAAACGATTCTCCGATATATAAGCTACTGAAAAAACAGAAAAAGAACATGGTTGATGTTTCAATTAATATAAAATTGAATCTTCCATCAAAAGATCTTTACAACGTTTTATCGGGCTCTTTTGAAGATGCGGAAAGAGAAATAATAGACTTTGTTTTAGATGGGGTTGATATAAATGATATTAAAGCCTCTCTTGCAGATTCTATTGAAAAATCATATTATGAAAAGAAAGAAACCCCTAAAGTTCAGGAAAAAAAAGCATTAGTAACAAACAATAAAAAACCCGACGATGAATAACTCACAAGAAAAAATACTTTCTTCTACGCCTAGATTTGATGTTATAGAGAGAGAAGGTAAAGTAGGCATAAGATCAACGGTAGAGTCCGTTATGATACTCCCCTTTATTAACGATGACCAGGGATTGCCTTTAATGCTAGGAGTTCTGAAGGAAAAAAACCCTTTCAGAGAGGGCGGATATTCTATTAGTCTCATTTCGGGGACATCAGAAGACGAAGATCCAGATTTTCTGGAGACCGCAAAAAGAGAGCTTAAAGAAGAATCTGGATTTGATGTTACAGATAATTCTAAATGGCATTTTTTAGGAACTGTAACAGCTTCTAAAATGGTTGATGCAGAGCATCCATGTTTTGGCGTTGATGTTACAGGTTTAGATAAGGATATAGCAACAACCGATGGATCAGAGAGTGAAAAATTATCCGAATTTATATTCATCCCTGCTAATGATGTTGTTAAAGCAAAGGATGTTTTCATTCCTGCTATATTTTTAAAACTTTTTAAATTCGTGGTTGGCATGGACCTTTATAATAGAGACGATTCAACTTTTGGAAAATCAAAAGGATTTACTGTAGAAATTTAAAAAAAATAAAAAAAATGCAGAACAGAAGAGAGAGAAGAAAACTTCTTAAACATTTCGGTTTACTTAAACCACATAAGCCATTTTCAACAACATCTAACTTAGAAAATGGAAAAGAATTGCATAGGCAAAATCTTCAAGATATGAAGAATCAAGAAATTGCAAATAAGAAATCACAAAAACCCGATAGTGTCAAAGATAATGAGATATTTATTTACCGTAACGAATCAAATGATTATGGGAGTTTCCAGTCCATGCTTATGAATAAAGACTGGGATAAAATAGAAAATACTTAATGAATGGATAAAAGGATTAATGTGAATTTTTATATTTCCAAGCACTCACCCAAAGAGGCAAGAAAAAAATCAATTTTTTCTTGTGATTTCTATGTTATAGATATAACTAAAATAATAAGAGATCTTGGATATGAGACAGTTAATCTAAATCCAGAATCTGAATTTATACTAAATCATTCAATTCGCAATAAAATAACTCAAGGAATATATAGTAATAAGTGTGATAGTATACTTGTTTGCTATAGAAACATGCCTCCTGATTTTAAATCAAATTTAGGGGAGTTTCTTGAGGATTTCTCCGAAATAATAGACTATGCTATCCACGATTTGTAAAAAAATGGGGATAGTTAAAAATGTCAATAGATAAGCAAAAGATTGGCCTACTCTATGAAGCAACACTTCAGGGTACTGCTAATGATATAATATCAGAAGCAAGCAATCTAGGTTCTAATAATCCATATAAGGGTCCGACTGCTAGAAGTTTATTCTACGAGGCTGCTAAGAGGACTCCTGGAAAATACGGCCAATACCTTTTTTATTCTCTAGGAAGCGGTGGAAATGATTTCGTTGATGCTTATTATAGATCGGAGTCTTCCAACTATAACACTAAGGTATCCTCAATACAGTCCAAAAATCCAACAGCTGGGTTTTTAGTTAGAGAAACTGCAACATTCGAAGCAGCAAGTGATCAGAACACAGGAATATTAAGGGGGCTCCTCGGTAATATAGAGGGGTCTATAATAGGGGGGCTTTCCGCGCCTTATTATTGGAAAGACTTCTTGTATTGTAAGCACTACGGCACCATTCCTAACAACTACATGATAACTCTAAGAAGATTTCCTACCCCAGTTTTGGATAATCTTTCTGTGCCTGGATCTAAAAATAATATTAAAAGCAGTGAATCGTATCATGCAGGGGGAGCAGGAAGACCCGTTGCACAGGCAGTTACTTGGTTTGGCGGTAATACTGGAAATGTTCTAAGTGACCTTATAACATTCAGCACAGGTATAAATTGGCAAGAAAGCAATCAGGGTGCTACTTTAGTACAAGAAGCTTTTTCTAAGGGATTCTTTCAGGATGGCCCGGTTAAGTTTTTTGGTGGTGTTTTGCAAAAAATATCAGAGGGAATGGGTAATGCTTTTGATGCAGGTGCAGCTCTTGCTGAAGGCGTTATTATTGCAACTGACAAGGATGAAACTATATCTAAGGGTATAAGAGCTAAGGGGCTAAGAGATCTTTCTAAGGAAAGGGCTGGTATAATGGGAGAATATATTTGGACCCCTGTTGATGTTGTTACCAATGGATACACTAGAAATACAGGTCTTAGTTTTAGCTGGGCCGGATTAAATCTGATATTTGAATATGAATTAAGCTCTGTAGGCGAAGTTAACAGTAAGGCTGCTTTTTTGGATTTGATGGGTAATCTTTTATCGATCGGTACAAATTATGGGAATTTTTTAACCCCAGATATTAGATATAACTCCAATTTCCCTGCCATAGGATTTCCTGGTGGAGACGAAGGTCTACAGGAATATTATAAAGATCCTATGGGATGGCTACTTACATACGGATCCAAATTAGGTAACCTCACTAGTGGCGGAGATTCAGCTGAGACACCAGAAACTACAGGTGGAGGTGGCGGAGGAGAAAATGATCAGGCATTGATTGATAAGATAAAAGAGATCTATACAAGGCTAGGCAAAAATGCAGGAAATAACATATCTGATACGCTAAAAGAAATAACAAATGCTTTGGGCGACGATGCTTCTAGATTCTTGAAAACAGCTATTACCGGTGAATTTATAGAGAAGTACCAAGCACCTTTAAGCTTTTTAACTGGAGCACCGATAGGAGAATGGCACGTAGTTATAGGTAATCCTTGTAATCCTATTGCAATGATTGGAAATTTGCTATGTGATGATGTTAGCATTGAATTTGGTGACACACTAGGCCCTGATGATTTTCCAACTACTATGAAAGCAACATTCAAACTCAAACACGCAAGAGACAGAGAAAGGGGAGAGATTGAAAGCATATTCAATAGGGGAGACGGAAGGCTTTATCATAGCTCTGAAAAAACGTCTGCTAACTTACAAAGCTTTGGATCCTTTGCTGATGTGGCAGGAAACGTACTTAGTGGGGATACGCCAGATCAAGGATTGCAAGATGGATTATGGAAGAGCAGTATTGACAATCTAGCTGACATGAAAGGTCCAGGAGGAAATTAATTAATATAAAATGGCATTAATAATAGACACTATTACTCAGAATAAATCGGTATTCAATCCACAAAATAATTTGAATTCTACAGGGACTTATGGTATATGGGATTTAACTAAAGCATCAATAACTTATAACAACTTACCAGTATCTATAGCTTCCTTTTTTATCGTTACCGAGTATTACCAAATGAGACCCGATTTAATAGCAGCTATTAAGCTGGGAGATCCTGGTATGGTTGGATCGCTATTAAAGTTTAATGCAATAGGTAATCCTTTTTCTTTAAAAGAAGGTATGGCTTTAGCAATTCCCGATTCTGGTACAGTAAAGGAATCTTTTAGAGTTAAGAAAGCACAGAATCAGGAAGTTTCTTCTAATACAAACACAAATCCTAATAACGTATTTAAGAAAAATCAGGAGCAGAAGAAATTTAAGGTAAGCGATGGCAGAAAAAAATTTTTACAAGATAAAATAAAAAATAAACCTGAGCTTAATCTTCCGCCTAACGTTTTACAACCTGGGGAAAAACCTATATTCAGGAAGAATGGATTTTTTGTATTTGCTCCGAATGCTGGGGGAGGTGGATTTAATACACCACAGACAAACTAAAGATAAATGGAAAGAGATTCTATAATTATATCTAGTGTAGCGCTAAACAATATGAAGCTGGATGAGCTAATTCAGACTGACTTTGCTAATGGTGCTACCGATGTTGATTCATTAAGAAGCTCAGGGGAAACAGCGGAAAAATCTACAGGATTAAATGTCCCTTTTATTTCAATTAATGGATATAACATTTCATTGTATCTTACTAAATTTGACATGGATCTTGGCGGCTTTATTCCAGTCATCAGATTTTCTTTTATCGCAGCTGAAAGCATATTTATCTCTGTGAATTATCCTAAAGATGGAGACATAGTTTCACTTTATATGAGAGCACCCGGTGATTATTATAAGCCAATAAGAATGGATTTTAATATATTGAATGTTTCTAGTGATGTGTCAAGCAAATATTCAGAAACCGGAAGTGATCCCGAAGGAAGGGGAATTAATTTAAGATTTAGCATAGTTGCAGAATGCAGAATACCTGGGCTTTATACAAACAGAATAAAATCATTCAGCAGTTTAAATTCCCATGATACTCTGCTGGAGGTTTCGCAAGATCTGAATTTAGGGTTTTCGTCTAATGATAAATCTCTAGATGATAAAATGACTTGGATATGTCCAAATTATTCTTATTATGATTTCATTCGGGAGGTTTCGCTCAGATCATATAAAGACGATGATACGAGCTTTTATGATTGCTGGATAGATCCTTATTATAATCTCAATTTCGTTAATCTTGGAGCTCAATTTGCCTTTGACGAAGATCCTAAAGCTGAGGCTAGGATTTTACCAGGATACACGTCAGCAGGTAATAAGATAGATGCTGCTATTCCAGAGGGAACCGCTCCAACAGCTCAAACAGTACCTTTAGTAATAACTAATAGGGTAGGATTTGGCTTAGTTCCGTATTTCATAAATGGATATACATTAACTTCTAGAGCAGGTAATAATGTAAATGAGAGCGGCTATATTACTGATATAGGATTCTATGACGAAAACGATGCAAATGACGATCCTAAACAAAAATATGTTAGCTACCCAATAGAATCAATCACTGCTGAGCACGTTGGTGTAGGTTCCATCCTACAAAAAGGAAGAGCTAGGGGAAATGAGTACAAGGAAGAAAAAAGAAGAGAATGGCTTGGTGTATTGAATACACAGGTTTCTGCTAATGATGGTGTACATAAAAATTATTATCATGCAAAATATCAGAATCTTATCAATATAAACGATTGCACAAAACTAACACTAGAAGTGGAGCTCACTGATTTCTTTCCTGGAATTTATAGAGGTCAGGTTATACCTGTTGCCATTTACGTTTCGAGCGGGGGTATAAGACAACAGAATGTTGGAAATCTTCCTAATAGAGAAAATAATACAGCTATGACTCCAACTAAAGATGAGTTTTTGTCTGGCAATTATGTCGTTGTCTCTATGTCTATATATTGGAGCAGGTCAAGTGCAGGTATGAAGCAACATTTAATACTAGCTAAAAGAACATGGAAGGCTAACTCTTCTGGTGCTGCGCCTAAAGCATTCCCTATTTCAATACTTAAAAACATGTTCTAAAAAAGAAGGATAAATATAAAAATTAAATCTATTAATGTCATTAGGAGCAACAGATAAATTAAGAAGTCTATTTTTAAAAGGCTTTAAGCTATCCAAACAAGGAAAGTACGAGGATCCAACATATCTTGGATTTAAAATAGTGATAGATTTTGGTGCACTCCCAGTAAGGGATGACGATGGACTTCCGCCTAGTCCTCTTTTTAAAGAAACGTCTTATATACCCAGCGGATTCTCTTCATCCAATCCATTTGGACAACCCCAATACTCATACAGGACTACCCCTAATGGAGCAATCAATTTTTATTCTGCGATAACATATCTACAGGAGAGAGAAGCTGAATTTCAGCGGGGAGGAAAAAGATCGGATATGCTAATTCAGTTTAAAAATAGTTTAAGCGATTTACTTAATAATTCTCCTTGGTTTATACAATCGATATCTGGATTAGATCAATTACCTCTTGTTGCTAGAAAGGGCTTTGCAACAGAGGCAGGATCTGAGTTTAATTCGCAGCGGACTGCAGGTAAGGCTTTAGAATTTACCACATTGGAGTCGCTAAATTTGAGAATAACTGCTCTTGCAGATCTATATAATCAGGCAACTTTCGACTATGATAATATGAGAGAGCTTATACCCAGAAACTTAAGAAAGTTTACAATGTATATTTTCGTTTCTGAGATTCGTAATTTCTTTAAGACTTCTAGACTTATTGGATCGTCCGCTGCTTTAACTACGATAGACAATTTAACATCAATGCTGGGATCTGGTAATAATCCAGGTACAAATTTGGGTGATGTGGCTGGTGAGCAAAATAGCGAATATAATGGGGGATCTTCAAACACAAATCCTGCAAGCGGATTTAATTCATTTGTCGGAAACGTTTTAAACGGTGCTGGTGTTGATAATGATTTTTCTATGTTAAGAAATCAACAGGATCAGACCGGGATAAAACCAGTTATTGTTTTTGAGTGCAGAAACTGTGAATTTGATTTTAGCGAGAGCACAGCAATACCAAGCGAAATCAGTGCAGGTTCAGATACAGCAACACCAGTAGGTCAGAAATTTAGAATCATAGTGGGCAGGGTTAGAATGAGATCACAATATCCGAATATCAGACAAGACGGTAAACCGATGGTTCTTGGCGATAGCTGGGACGGAGCCAGATCATCGGTTCAAAGAAATCCTAGCAATTTGGGTAGTGATATTCTTTCATTAGGCGGTGAATTATTAACTAACTTTTTAAGCAATTCACTAAACGATCTTATTAACGAAGGCGTTGCGAGCTTTATAAAACCTAACGTTGCAGGTTTAGATTCATTAGCTTTAGGTAATATCTATAGTTTAAATCCTTCGCAAATATTAGGCAATCTTTCTTTCAATAGTGCACAGCAGTTTCTTGATCAATTAGGAAACGTAAATGCAGGATTTAAAAAGACAGAATTACCTAATCCGCAAACGACTGGATTGGGTGGACCGCCACAAAGGGTCTATAAAAAAACTTCTGGCGATGTTTATGCTAAAGTCCCAGGACAGGATTTAGGAGTTAGCAGTGTATCAGGAATCCAAGGAAGAGTATATCCACCACCCGGAGGTGATAGATACCCAAGCGTACCTGGACCTGATTTAGGTGTACCTGATAGAGTTTATAATGTCCCGTCAGGTGATGTTTATAATGAAGTTCCTGGTAAAGATCTTGGTGTTCCCGGAAGAGTCTATCCGGTTCCTAATGGTGACGTTTATGCTACCGTTCCTGGACCTGATCTAGGAGTTCCTGATAGGGTTTATCCAGATCCTAGCAGCGACGTTTATGCTAATGTACCTGGTACTGATCTTGGTGTTCCGTCGAGAATATATCCTGCTCCAGGCGGGGACGCTTACGCGGATGTTCCAGGAACTGCTTTAGGAGTTCCTGATAGAGTCTATCCAGCACCAGGAGGTGATGAGTACACAAGCTCGCCTGGACCGGATCTAGGAGTCCCCGATAGAGTTTATGTAGCGCCAGGAGGTGATTCATATTCCAACGTTCCTGGAACTGATCTTGGTGTACCCGATAGGGTCTATACAAATCCTAATGAAGATGTTTATGTCAACGTTCCTGGAAGTGAACTCGGTGTGCCACAGAGGGTTTATCCAACAATATCGGAAGATGTTTATCAGGTTAATCAAAATCCAATGTCTCTACCAGAACAGAAGGTTTATCCCGATCCAGTGAAATCAGCTTCACAGGCTAATATAGAAGCAGGACCTGTCTATGCACAGACTCAAAAGATTTCTTCGAATGGTGAACTCAGGGATCCTTCAAACACATTTTCCACTAAACCAAATGCAGTTTATCAAAAAATAGAGAACGCTAACAAAAAATCTAGAGGAGACATAGGTAAAGCATATCCTAATACCAGCGGGGATTTCATTATAGAAAACCCATTAAATTTAGGAAATTTAAAGTCTGAATATAAATATAATATCAGTACGGGGGGAATGAATCCCGAGCCTGAAAAATTTGAATAATTATGCCAAGTCAAAAAACGTACCTTGGTAAAGTGGTTGATATTAAGGATCCACTTTATCAGGGGAGAGCAAGAATAGAAGTTTTCGGAATATTTGATGGAATCCCGTCAGATGATTTACCATGGGCAGAACAGATCTCAGGTCTAGCCTTTGGCGGAAGCTTCGGTGGGGGAAATATATCTATACCTAGATTAGGTTCGGTTGTAGCTGTTGAATTCGAGGATAATAATTACTATAAAATGAATTATCACTTTATCAAAGAGATATCGAAGGATCTACTCGCCGAGCTTAGAGATGATAATTCTTATGACGGAACTCAGTCTTTAATTTACGATTCAGAGGCTCAACCGGGAGCTCTTAAGATGATTTATACCAGAAAAAAAGGTCTTGTTTTTCAGCTAGGTGATGCGACTATTCAGATAGACACACAGAACGCGGGAACGAATAAAGAGAAACTCCGGATAGTTTTAAAGCTGAATGATGACGAGGTTAGAATGGAAAAACAGGGAGCAAAGCAAAAAGTAATTGTAAAATCACAAAATATAGAGCTGGGAGAAGGAGCTATAGAAAAACTTGTTTTGGGAAGTACATTTTTAACTTTTTTTAATGCGCATACGCATCCAACTGGGGTAGGACCTTCCGGAGTTCCAGTAGTTCCTATGGTTGATCCCCAACACTTAAGTCAAGTAACTAAAACTAAATAACAATGTCAGCAGATTGGAGTTCTTTTATAACTAATGTTGGCGATAAACTATCTGGGCAATCTATAAAAGGATCTTATGATCCGGCAGGAAAGGATGTCGATGATTTCGCAACATATCTTGCGGATCAATATGTTTTAGCTGTAAACGGAAAGGCGCAAACCCCGTTTGGCAACTTACACAGGAAAGGAAATACTAAATTATTAAAGATTGCATTTTCGAAAGCTTTTAAATTGCTCGAGAGTGAAAGATCCCCTACATTGGATGATAAATTAAAAGACCCAAAATATGAGGATCTGAAAGAACCTATTCCTTCCGTTAACATCGACGAGTATCTAGATAAATTCGATACTGAATTTTTAGCATGGTCAAAGGAAAACGGAGCATCTATACCTGACTTTACTTTCTCACAGATGTTTGATACTTTTCCAAAGTATCCGAAGGACGAAAATGAATTGATTGATAAATTATCGGACACCATACTTTCTAAGTTTGATGGAACCTCAGGATATCTAATTTGGCTTAATTCTCTTGCTACTGGATATGAAAGAGATTTGGGTAGAAAAGTTTTAGCTAGAATTAACGAGAAAAGTAAAAATATTCTTAAAAAAGATCTAGTAGTTGGCGATGATGTTATTGCTACAGTTTCTGTTGCAAACAACCTTAACAAAAGAGACATAGAGGGAATTATATCCTCCATCAGAACAGATTCGGGTAGAAAAAAGTATGTCATTCGAGTTAAGAACACTCAAGAGGTAGAGGAAGCTGACGAGGGCTCAGTTTTAAGATTGATAAAATCTACCGATTTTTCTCAGTATAAATCGGATGTTTTAACCAGTAAGATTTTTCAAGAAAACCACTATAATGATCCTCAAAAAATACCATCAAGATACACTGAAGATTTTATATTAAAATTTACTTATGTGAAGGGTGTTGATGATAACTCTCGTAAATATGACTCCGGCTTTTCTCTTTTTCTGGATCAGAGGAAGAAAGAAAGATATGCTGCTGAGTTTAAAAGAAGCATGGATCTTAAAACTAAATTGGTTAATGAGATTGCTGATAATTACAGAAATCAAGAGGATCCAAATAAACCAGAAGAAGATACAGATGATCCTTATGTAATCATGGCAGACGGTGTTTTAGCTTATTGGGCTTCTGCACTACAGCAGCCTTTTTCAGCAGCCCCTCCTGTCCCTCCGTGTATAATTACCCCTCCTTTAGGTGGTTTTTATATTCCCATTTATTACGGAAGTCGAAAAAGACTTGCTGATTATCTCAGAAGAGCATTTAATACAGGAAAACTTTTTAAAACTATACCAGAAAGAAGAATCAGTGCTACCGCTGTTGCTACTGCTCTAGCCTTCTCGTTTGCCGCCAATATGCTTGAATTTAAACTCATTTATAATGGTGGTATACCAACACCAGCCGGACCTGCCCCTATGATAGGTTTTGTGCCTATAGTTTTTTAAAAAATTACGGGTTTTTTAAAGGAACTTAAGCTTAGATATATACTAGAATTAATAACTTCTTAAACAAAAAAAACATGATTGATTTTACATCAACTAACATCTACAATCCAGACGATTTCAGTTGGGATATAGGAAATGGCAGAAATCCAAACACCAAACTAAAAAGAATCCCTAGCGGATCTAAAATTTATTGCCACGAGCCCTATGCACAGGAGCTTTTAGACGGCTATAACAATTATTTCAAAGAAGTCCCTGAAAATATGAGTTTATCTAAAGATCTTAATGAGGGTAACGTTTATCCATGTAAGATTGTTAGCATTAATGAGACAGAGGCATTAGCGCAAACGAGCACAGGACAAACAATTTACATAGATCTCAAGAAAGAGAAAAAGGACGCGGAAAAATTAAGAATAACTGGGATATCTTTCAATCCTGGAGATGCTCTACAGGCTAAGGTTAGAAAAATCGGAGGGACATACACAGGTTCTGTTGTTGAATACTACATCCACAGTATTAGACTTGAATTATTTGAACAGATTAAAAAAGAATCTAGTGCATATACTGTTAAGATTGAAAGCATCAACAAAGGTGGATACATCGTCGATCTATCCGGTATTAAATGTTTCTTACCTGGATCTTTGGCAGCTGCTAACAGAATTACAGATTTTGAATCATACATTGGAAAAGAATTACAAGTAATGATCGAAGGTTACGTTGAGGCTAAAGATATCTTCATCGTTTCTTATAAGAAATACCTCAACAAAATTATGGAAAGCAAGATTCAGGAATTGGATCTTACTAAGAAATATAAAGGATATGTTACAGGAACAAGCGACTTTGGAGTATTCGTTGAATGGGAAGAAGTTTATACCGGGCTTATTCACAAAACAGAATTCAGCGAGGATAACTCTATCACTGGTGTAAATCCAGGCGACGAGATCGAATTCTACGTTAAGGAAATTAAAGACAATAACAGATTAACATTAACTCTAGAAAAACCTCTAGAAAGAAACGTTATCATACACGATCTTGACAAACAAATCAAGGACGGAACATGCGAGCAAATTAAAGCAAGGATTAAGCACAAGAGAAAAAATGGTGTCCTTATTGATCTTGTAGAATTTGGTCTTATGGCTCTTATCCCTCAGGAGAGAATTGGTAAAAAAACCAAAAATCTTAAGCCTGGGGATGATCTACTAGTTACGGTTTATGAAGTTGAACCAGCTAGCGGAAAAATTTTCGCAGATCCGGTAAATGATCGACAATAGAACACATTTTGATAAGCTTCATGCTCTTAGCTCATCTGTAATAGGATTCGAATTTGAATTCTATACCAACATACTAAAGGGCAGAACAGCTGAATCTCTTTCTAAGTTAATTAATAAAAAAGTAGTGGTATCCGAAAGATACCACTCTAATATTGTTGTGGATGCAAATACCTGCAAATTAGAACCAGATTATTCAGGTGGGAGCAAAATGGTTGAATTCATCACTGGACCTTTACCTTATAATGAAGCCATCCCGATATTAATAAAAGTTCTCAATTGGATAGATGAGAATGGCTGGACAAATGATAGATGTGCTTTTCAATTCTCTGTTAGCTTTGACAAATTTAGAAAGGATGTTAAGGATAGAATGGAAAATCTAGATAAGCTAAAGTTCATACTAGGATTAGATGAAAATTTCATATACTCTAAATTTGGAAACAGATCCAAAAATGTTTACGCTAAATCCATAAAAAGAGTGGTTCCGAGAAACAGATTTGCTATGGTAGAAAATCTAACTTCGATAGACCCTAAAATGTTCAAAGTTCCGGAGGACAAATATTATGGGGTAAACTTTACAAAAATACCAAAGGGATATCTTGAATTTAGATATTTAGGAAATAGAGATTACCAGAAAAAAAGTAAAGATATTAGGGAAATAATAGATTATGTACTGCTATATCTTTATGATTTACTTAGTCACAGAATATCGGGTTATTCAAAAGATGATCTTGCTAAGCTACAAAGCATGATGAATCAATACACTAAGGTCGTTAGATCTTTTAGTGATCCTGAGTTCTTTTTTAGAAATTTCCCAGATTTCCATGTATTTGTAGACCTTAAAGGATGGGACGAGAACATAAAAACGTATTGGTCAGTTATTAGAGATAAGATTTTCGATATAATTGTCGAAGGTAATGTTACCTCTGGATATTTTAATTACGACACAACAACAGGAAGATGCCAATTAAAAGATGCTAGAAGTAGGGAAGCTTTAGAACTTAAAGATATAGATCTTATTCTTTGCGATATTAAAAACGGAATAATTAAAAACTGTAATATTTACAGCTCAAAGATAAAAAAATCTTCGATCGAGGAATGCTACATTGTTAGTGATACAACTGTGGTATCTTCTAAGGTTAAAGATTGCGTTATTGATTTTGGCAACGAACTTGAAGACTGCTTTATAGACTGTGCAGGTAAGAGCATTAATTGCAAGATAAAAGAGGGAGTTCTAAGAGCCGGTGAAATTGGTGAAAATGCTGATGTTAGCAAGGAGACACTAAAAGTTAAAGGCTGGGAGGATTTCAGAAAAGAAAGATTTGTTACAGATAAGAGATTAAAAGATTTAAACGATAGATACAATAATCCAAGATTTGGTAACATGAACTTTTAAAAATAACCGCTAAAAGATGACAGAAGAAGAATTAATTCAAGAAATAGAAGACGCACTTTCTTTTAGCTGTGCCCTTCCGTATAATCTTAATCAGCAAGAAACAAAAAGAATAATCAAAAGAGCCAAAGCATGGTTCTTTGATAACTATCAATATGCGGTTGAGGATAGGGTTTTTATTTTGCAAAATGAAATATTCAGGCATCCTGAATTTAGAGCAACCAGACAAATAAAATTACCAGAATCTATTATTAGTGTATATGATGTTAGAGAAGTTGGCGGATCTGGTATATCAGGTACACCAGATAGGGATTTTGGAGATTCCAAATTACTTGGATCTGAATTATTACTTTCTCCTTTTGTTGGTGATAACTTAGTTTACCGTACTGTTATGTACTCATATTTCGATTTAGCTAAAGCATATCTATTAGAGACTTTTGCTTTTAAATGGAATAAAAATAGCAAAAAATTAACCATTTTAGGTAGGGATCCGGGTAGATCGGGTAAGGGACAGCTTGCTCAAGGATTTGGTGTTGGCGGTACTGACGTATCTATTAGGTGTTTTGTTGCTCTGAATGATGACGATCTTTTTGCTGATGAGCTTTTTGTTAGATATTGCATTGCCAAATCTAAGATTGCTTTGGCTAACATGCTTTCTGTGTTTACTTATAATTTACCTGGCGGTGTTCAAATAAATGCTTCTGATATAAGAACCACAGGTGAATCAGAATTACAGGAAGTTATGGACCAAATTTC